>Ga0334896_1000255_pt1 | contig 76877 bp, 75 predicted proteins | sample GraSluR3_MG_8_FD_207734 | JGI IMG/M metagenome (GOLD analysis project Ga0334896, IMG submission 207734) | Sludge microbial communities from methane-producing bioreactor in Wageningen University, Netherlands - Granular Sludge_27_06-R3 | ecosystem: Engineered > Bioreactor > Anaerobic >... | reverse complement strand
TCGCAAGTTCTAAAGCTTCTGTTTGCCTCTCTACAGTGGCTTGGCAAACAGTCTCGTTAATAATAACACGAATAGATTTTTTTTGCAATTTTTTTAATATAAGTTTATATTTTTCAATATTAAAAGTCGTTTGAGCCACAACCGTATAGGTTATGTTTAGGTTAAATTCAAAAGAATCTATTTCATCAGGTTCTTTTATAATGGTTACCTGTCCTTTTGCCCAACCTGCAATTCCTTTTACTTCAGGGTGATTTTCATCACCAATAATAAGAATTGAATGCCCTTCAAGACTTTCTTTTTCGACAATTTTATGAATTTTTTTTACATATGGACAGGTGCTATCTATAATTGTAAATCCTTTATTTTGTAATTTTGTAAGTTCTGCTTCGGAAACTCCATGACTCCGTATAAGGATTTTACCCGGAGGATATGTCTCTAATTCATCAAGAGAGTTAATGATAATAATGCCTTGGTCTTTAAATCGATTCACGACTTGAGGATTATGAATGACCGGACCATATGAATATATAGGAATTTCTTGATTTGTATGGGCTTTAATCATAGTATCCAAGCGATTGACAGCTCGATTGACCCCAAAACAAAATCCTGCTGTTTTAGCTAATATAATTTTCATAAATTACAGTCCTAACTTTTTTGCGCGTTCATAGATGGATGTGACAACTTCATCAATAGACATATCAGATGTGTCGATAACTATTGCATCACTTGCCTGCTCTAACGGAGCGAATTCACGGTTCATATCACGATAATCTCGCTCTTCAATCTCTTCTTGTATTTTTTCTAAATGAGGGTCTTGACCTTTTTCTCTGAGTTCATTAAAGCGACGTAAAGCACGGATTTCCACGCTCGCAGTCAAAAAAATCTTAAGCGGCGCATTGGGTAATACATGGGTACCTATATCTCTTCCATCCATAACGACTGATTTTACTTTTGCCAAATTTTGCTGTTCTTTGACTAAAAATAGTCTAACATATTTATTTGCAGAAATAATAGAGGCAATATGTCCTATTTCTTGCGTGCGAATGTTTGATGTTACGTTTTCATCACAGACAAATATTTGCTGCTGGCCATTCTCATAATCAATACTTACATGTATTTGATCAAGGTAATTCTGAATGTACTGTGATAACTTATCTTCATCATAAATATCGTTATTGATTTGATGATATATGTAGTATCCTAAGGCGCGATACATTGCCCCGGTATCAACATATATAAAGTTTAATTTTTTGGCCAATGCTTTAGCTATGGTACTTTTTCCTGCACCTGCCGGTCCGTCAATTGCTATACATAGGGGCTTTGCTATATCCGGTCGTAGTACTTTGGCTCCACCTAAATAGATATGTTGAATATCTTTTTGTTCTTTTGTCACATTTACGTGAAACAAAACCCGAATACACTGTTTCAAACTATCTTCGACATACATTTCTTGACAACAGATCAAGGAACATTCTGTCAATCCCAAATCCCTTGCAGCTACAGCCGGATAGACTTTGGTCAAATCCTTTGTTGCAGTAAAAAACACCGAAATGATTTGACAAGCTTCTAACTCATTTGCATTTATAATTTCTTGTAATAGTTCTTTTGTACTGTCTAAAATTGCTTCTTTTGTATTCTCTTGCACCGTATTGGCACCACGAATGCTAATCATCATTATTTTTTATCCTTTCACTCTAGTGTACTTATACCTGCTAATGCGCCTGTAGAGAATGCAATTTGCAGATTAAATCCTCCCGTTAGTGCATCTAAATCTAAAACTTCACCGACAAAATATAAGCCGTTGATATGTTTAGACTGCATTGTGTGAGGATCTATATCGTTAACATCAATTCCGCCTCGGGTAATAATGGCTTCATTGAATTTACGAAAAGCTTTTATATGAAGATCAAAATTTTTAATCTGATGCCCCAATGCAAGACGTTCTTCTCGGGTGACTTGATCCACCGATTTCATTCCATCCAACCTACACCGATGCAAAATAACCGGAATGAGTTTTTGTGGCAATAATCCTTTAAGGGCATTTTGAATTGTTTTTTTTTGAAATTGGTCAAAATCTCTTAGGATGCGTTTGTCAAGCTTAACATAATCCAGTCCGGGTTTGAGATCAATACTAATTTGGACATCCTTTAGTTTTATGTTTCTTGGAATATAGCTGCTTGCCGATAATATCAAAGGCCCACTGACACCAAAATGTGTAAATAGCATTTCACCCACTTCATTATAGTAGGTATCTTCCTTGTTTTTCACATGTACGCTTACATTTCGTAAGGATAAGCCTTGCAATGAATAAACATCCTCCTCAATCGTCTCAATGGGGACTAATCCTTGAAGCGGAGGAATTATCTTATGGCCAAATGCTTTTGCAAATTGATATCCGTCACCGGTCGATCCTGTCATACTATAGGACACTCCACCTGTAGCTACAATCACATGCTTGCTTACGATATCCTCATTTTTACTTGTTCGAATTCCATGAATCTTTTTGTTGTCGACAAGGACTTGTTTAACACCCGTGTTTAACATGATTTCTACATTTCTTTTTAATAAGGCACCTTCCAAGACTTTTATTACATCTGAAGATTTATCGCTATCAGGAAAAACACGTTGTCCCCGCTCTACTTTTAGTCGTAACCCTTCTTCTTCTAGAAAAGCCATGAGCAAATTACTGTCAAAAGAATAAAAAGCGCTGTATAGAAATTTCGCATTGCATGTTTGTTGCTTTAAATGATATTCGACATCGCTTGCATTCGTAACATTACATCGACCTTTACCCGTTATATATAGTTTTTTTCCTAATTTTTCGTTTTGTTCGATAAGGAGTACCGGTTTGCCCGTTTCAGCTGCTTTTATGGCAGCTATCATCCCGGCCGGTCCACCGCCTATGACAATTGTTTGATACATATGCTCTCCAAACTAATGTTGATCAAGTCTAAGACTATAATTCAAATTAATATCATCATCATTTTCATAAACTTGATACTCATTCCATATATTTTCTAATCGTTCTAAACTTTCTACAATCGTATCTTTCTTTCGCATTGATAAAGCAACGATAATTGCATTTATGAGACTCAAGGGGGCCACTAAGGAATCTACAAAAGAGACCATTTCGCTTCGCGCCACCAAACTAACATCTGAAAATTGAACCATGGGTGATATAGGGCTATCAGTAATCGTAAGGACCTTACCTTTTCTAGATTTTGCATATTCCATGGCTTTTAAGGTTCGTTTTGAATATCTCGGAAAGCTAATTCCAATCATAACATCTTCATCTGAGATACGATGAATCTGCTCAAACATTTCACTAACACTATTGGTATGAATTAACTTTACATTATCGAACATTAAATTAAAATAGAAACCTAAAAATCCGGCTAATGATGCGCTACTTCTCACACCGACAATATATATTGTTTTTGCATCCATAATATAGTCGATTGCTTTATTGAATTGATCATTATCTAGTTCTTCCAATGTAACTTTAATTTTTTCCATGTCTGCATGCAGTACATGCTTTAATATTTGATCCTTGTCAATACGATCGGATGTTACATTGACACGTTGAATGGATGTTAACTTGTTTTTTACAAGTTCTTCAAGTGCACGCTGCAATTTGGGGTATCCATCATATCCTAGTTCATTGGCAAATCGGACAACGGTAGATTCACTTACTCCAACGATTGTTCCTAACTTGGCCGCCGTCAAAAAAACAGCCTTTTCATAGTGGTTTGTAATATAATCGGCGAGTAATTTTTGTCCTTTGCTTAATTGATTATAATGTACTTTGATACGCTTAATTAAATCGTTTTGTTGTGACATGATTTCCTCCTGCATAATGCACTATCTTCCTTCAATTATATGAAAAATGAATGTTTTTCACTTTTGTCTTTCAATATTTTTATATTATAACGTACTAATTCTGAATTTACAAGGTGTTATTTGCTCGAAAATGAATATAGAAAATGAAGTCACGTCAAAAATAGCATCTCATATGTATGAGATGCTATTTGCCAAAGGAATAATTCGTGTTTATACAGGATATACTTTATGAGGAATACCTGCTTGTTTTGGATCAACCTTTGATTGTTGCGCTTCCCTGTATTCAAAATATTCTTTTGCAACTTGTGGGAAAAGGGCATATGAAAGAACGTCTTCATCTTGCTGTGCCCAACGCATAGTTTCTTTTCTTAATTGGTCTAATCCCGGTTCAAGCAAATCAGCAGGACGACATGTTATGACTTCTTCATCACCAATAATTTGCTTTTTAATTTCATCAGATATAGGCATTGGTGTTCGTCCATATTCACCACGAACCAATGCTTTTGACTCTTTTGAAATCATTTTATAGCGTTGTCCACCTAAAACATTTAAAACAGCTTGGGTACCGACAATTTGACTTGAAGGAGTTACGAGTGGCGGATAACCAAAATCCGCTCGTACACGCGGAATCTCTTCAAGAACATCATAGAATTTATCGCTTGCCCCTTGCTCACTTAACTGACTCACAAGATTTGACAACATACCTCCAGGCACTTGATATAACAAGGTCTTAATGTTAACCCCTAATACTTTAGAATTTAGCAAGCCACTCTCAAGCGCTTCTTCACGAATGGGGCGAAAATAATCAGCAATTTCAACTAATAATTTTTCGTTCAACCCTGTATCATAAGGCGTTCCTTTAAACGTTTCCACCATAACTTCGGTTGCAGGTTGAGCCGTCCCCATTGAGAAGGGACTCACTGCACAATCAATGATATCTGCTCCAGCTTCTACCGCTTTCAAGTAAGCCATGCTTGCCACACCGGACGTGTAGTGGGAATGCACTTGAATTTGTAAATCGGTTACTTCTTTCACCTTAGACACAAGCTTGGTTGCCTCATATGGAAGCAACAATCCTGCCATGTCCTTGATGCAAATAGAATCTGCACCCATATCTTCAATCTGTTTTGCTAATTCACCGAAATAGTCGATTGTATGAAAATCTGACAAGGTATATGCAATCGCTACTTGTGCATGTCCGCCTTCTCTTTTGGTTGCATCAAGTGCAGTTTTAATATTTCTCATATCATTTAGTGCATCAAAAATACGAACAATATCAATACCGTTAGCTACGGCTTTTTGCACAAAATATTCCACAACATCATCCGGATGATGACGGTATCCAAGCAAATTTTGACCACGTAATAACATTTGCATTTTTGTGTTTTTAAAGCCTTGACGTAGCACACGTAATCGGTGCCACGGATCTTCTTTTAAAAATCTCAAACATGAATCAAATGTAGCTCCCCCCCACATCTCAACAGAGTGATATCCAACTTGATCTAGCTTTTCAACAATGGGTAACATATCTTCGGTCCGCAAACGTGTAGCGATTAAAGATTGATGCGCATCTCTTAATATAGTATCTGTTATTTTAACAGGTTTTTGAATAATTTCTGACATATTGACCTCCTTTTTCTATTGATATTTCATCAAATATCCACTTATAAATACAAGGATAAAAAGACACCGGCAGCTACTGCTGAACCGATAACTCCTGCAACATTTGGTCCCATCGCATGCATTAACAAGAAGTTGGACGGATTCTCTTTTTGACCAACTTTTTGAACGACACGTGCCGCCATAGGTACTGCTGAAACACCGGCTCCTCCAATAAGTGGATTGAGTTTACCACCGGATAATTTACTCATAATTTTTCCTAATATTACACCGGCTGCTGTTCCAAAAGCAAATGCTAAAAGTCCTAATATCAAAATAAATAGTGTCGCTGTATTTAAGAAATCTGCTGCTTTTGTTGTTGCACCTACAGTGATTCCTAAGAATATAGTAATTGTATACATTAATGGTCCGGATGCAACTTCAGCCAACTTTTCAGTAACACCGGACACCTTGATTAAGTTACCAAACATTAACATTCCTATAAGTGCAGTTGTTGATGGTAATATCAAGATAACAAGCAAGGTAACGATGATTGGAAATAATATTTTTTCAAGTTGTGATACCGGACGCAATTGTTGCATCTTAATCATTCGTTCTTCTTTTGATGTGAGGGCACGCATAATCGGTGGCTGAATAATAGGAACTAATGACATATATGAATATGCCGCCACTGCAATGGGAGCCAATAAATGAGGCGCCAACTTTATGGCTGTATATATGGCCGTCGGTCCATCAGCACCACCTATGATTGCAATGGATGCCGCTTCTCCATTAGTAAAGCCAAAAGCGAGTGCTCCGAAAAATGCTAAGAAAATACCAAATTGTGCCGCAGCACCTAGTAAAAAACTCTTCGGATTTGCTAACAGCGGAGCAAAGTCGGTCATTACACCAACCCCCATAAAAATCAATGGAGGAAAGATTCCAAGTTTATTACCATAGTAAATGTAATATAGAAGTCCTCCGGGAATTTCTTTTGCATGATCATAAAAGTTTGCACCGGTTTGCGATTCAAAGGCAAAAGCAAAACGTGCGGCTACTTGAGTTAAACTTCCTTGAAAATCTTGAGTAATTCCATTGAATGTCAATTGTGTTGTCGGTCCATCCATAATTCCCGAGATTGGCAAATTAACTAAAAACATACCAAAAGCAATGGGTATTAGTAAGAGGGGCTCAAATTCTTTTTTAATCGCTAAATACAAAAGTATAAAAGCAATAATAACCATTAATAAGTTACCAAGACTTCCGGAAAAAATGTAGTTAAAATCAAAACCACGATCTAAGTTCATGTTTTGAATAAACCAGTTTATCCCAGAAGAATCTATAAACTTCCCAAAAGCCTCGGCGAGTCTTCCTAAAATGTTCATGAATAAATCCTCCCTATGCTTAATTTAGAGAAGCGATTAAATCTCCTGCTTCTACTGATTGTCCGGATGTCACATTAATACTTGCAATTGTTCCTGCACTCGGAGCAACAACCTCATTTTCCATTTTCATCGCTTCTAAAACAGCCACAACATCACCTTCATTGACTGAATCTCCAACGGAAACTTTTACGGACACAATTTTCCCTTGCATGGGTGCTTCCAATAATGTATCACCGCTCGTACCTGCCGAAGCGGGAGCTGGTGAAGGCGCCGATGAAGTATTTGTAGATGCAACTTGACTAGTACTTACTTGGGCTCCACTACCTAATTCTTCTACATCGACCTCATATGTGTTTCCATTAACTGTAACTTGAAATTTTCTCATGTTTGTTCCTCCTATCGACTATACTGATTCTTTTTTTGAATACGTCTAAACGATTTCACCTGTAATTGATCGGTTGTTATATTTAATGATGCTGCAATTGCAGCGGTAATAACAGCAACCAATTCTGTTTCATCTTTTTTTTCTAGGACTTCATGTGGTTTTTTTTCTACAACAGCCGTTATTTTTGACTGTTCATGTGGGTGAACAATCTCACCACTTTTTATATATTTAAATAAGGTTATAATTAGAGATATAGAAATTAATATTACGAATACAGTGGCCATTCCACTAATTAATGCAATGAGACCTTCTTGCAATCGTTCAGAAGTTGTTGTTGTCGTTGTTGTTAAAAAGAGTACACGATTTAATAACATATTTTTCCATCACCTTCCTTATATCGTGCTATGTTTTCTATCTATACTTTGGACTCGCTTTGTATATAACATCTCCAAAGCAACAATAACACGTTTACGTGTTGCTGCTGGCTCAATTACATCATCAATATAGCCACGACTTGCTGCTATATAGGGCGATGATTGCTTTTCTTTATATTCAATTTCTTTATTTGATTTTTCTGCATTTGTGAGTGTTCCATTTGCAATTTCATCATTATACATGATACGTACAGCACTGCTTGCCTCCATCACTCCAATTTCAGCTGTTGGCCACGCAAGAACAACATCAGCTCCTACATGCTTTGAATTAAAACTTACATAAGCTGAGCCAAAAGCACGATAAGCAATAACATTAATTTTGGGTACCGATGCTCGAATAAATGTATGGGTCATCTTGGCAGCGACTTTAGCCAATCCTTGATTTTCATCTGAACTGTTTGCGGCAAAGCCAATAATATCACTTATTGTTACAATCGGTATATTAAATGCATCACAAAAAGTAAGGAATTCAGTTATTTTTGTCAATGCCTGCACTGTCAGGCGTCCATCCTCTTCATTTGTTTGATTTCCAATAAATCCAACCGTCATTCCATTCATTTTTCCAAAAGCGATAACAACTTCCGAACCATAATTTTGTTTTACTTCAACGATATTATTTTGATCACATATAGACTGAAGCGTTGAGCGACTATCAAAGCCTTGACTTGAAATCACAGAATTTAATTCAGGAGAAAGACGATTTAAATCATCATTTACATTTTCAAAAGGTGCTTCTTCAGCATTATTGGCCGGTAACAATTCGACAAGATGACGTATATCTTGAATTAGACCTTGCTCATCATCACAAACAAAATCAACTAATCCCGATATTTCCGAATTATACTTTGCTGTTCCGAAGCTTTCGTTTTTCTTCGTATCACTATAGGTATTTGGACTGTTGACAAATAATTGACCATTTTTATCAGAAATAAATGTAAAATCACTTAACCCTGCAACAAGAGCAGCCCCACCACCACAAGGACCTAAAATACCGGTGATTTGCGGAATCACTCCAGAAGCCATTGATTGTTTCATATAGATTTGACCAACTGCATCTAAAGCATCTGTTGATTCTTGTAATCTTAGTCCAGCGGTATCAACTAGGCCAATAAGGGGCGCACCCATTTTGATTGCCAGATCATATAAAGTAACAATCTTCTTAGCATGCATCTCACCAACAGATCCACCTAGCAGCGTTGAATCTTGGCTATATGCATAGGCTAAACGCCCTTCAATCGTACCATAGCCAGTTACGACTCCATCCGCAGGGACATCTTTAATATTCAAATTAAAATCTGTTGCTCTTTGTTGAACAAAAGCACCGATTTCCACAAAACTATTTTCATCAAATAATAGCTCTATACGTTCGCGTGCGGACTTTTTTCCCATTGTATGCATCTGGTCAATAGCTTCTTGTCCACCTTGAAGTTCGATGCGATTTCGACGAGTATTTAAATCATTTAACTTCTCTTGGAAACTCATATTTAACCTCCATAGATTTATTTTAACAATGCAACTTTCATACGCTTCATTCTACATAAGAAATCAACAAAAATCAAGTGAACTGTTAATGGTTTTTGTTACATTAATGGTGCGAATACACGCAAAAAATCTTGCGCTAAATTCAATAAGATATTTCCTGTGTAATCATCCTCCTTAACTAGCCTTGAAATTTCAAGCGTTTTTATAAAATCCTTATATATATTATGAATAGCTGAATTGTCAAATAATAATACGCCACATTCAAAATGTAAGTATAAGCTTCGAAAATCCAGATTCGTTGTTCCTACCGTTGCTACACAGTGATCGGAGACAAATGTTTTTCCATGATTAAAACCATTGGTGTATTCATAGATCTTGACTCCGGCTTTAATAAGTTCCCGATAATATGAACGTGTTGTTACATGCACAATCCATTTATCATATTTATTTGGTGTAACAATTCGAACATCAACCCCGCTTTTTGCTGCTAAACATAGGGCAGATACCATACTGTCGTCAATAATCAAATAGGGTGTATTAATATACACATAGTCCTTCGCATTATTAATAATCTGTAAATAAACATGTTCTCCCACATTTTCGTCGTCTAAAGGACTATCTGAATAAGGTTGAACTAGCCCATCACTTTGGACTTGGCATTTTTCTATTTTCCATGGATAGAAGGCTGCATAGTTTTCTTCTATATTGGAAGCCAGATACCACATTTCCAAGAAAATCAAAGTGAAACTCCAAGCTCCATGACCCTCCAATAAAATTGCCGCATCTTTCCAATGTCCGTATTTTTCTATGTGGTTAATATATTCGTCGGCCAAATTCACACCACCGGTTATAGCAACTTTTCCATCAACAACACAAATTTTTCTGTGATCACGATTATTTTGTTTGGCAGAGAATAATGGGTTGAATCGATTGAATGCAATACACTTTATTCCATATGCTTCCAATTGGGTCGGATAATCCTTCGGTAATAAAAAAAGACATCCGACATCATCATAGATTAATCGTACATCAATTCCTTGAGCCGCCTTTGCCTTAAGGATTTTCAAAATGCTATCCCACATAATTCCGGATTCTATTATAAAATACTCTAAAAATATATACTGTTCTGCTTTTTCTAATTCCAACAGCATGGCTTTAAACTTTTCTTCGCCTGAAGAAAGGAATTGAGTACGCGTGTGTGTGTATACCGGAAAGCCAGCAAATTTTTGTAAATAATTCATCTGAGGTAAATATTTTCGTTGAAGCTGTGTTTCACTTGAGTATAAGTTCCCCGGAAGTAAATATAAAGGTTCAGATATATACTTGTAATGATTGATTCGCTTGTTGTATTTCATTTTCGACATTTGAAATTGAAAAAGTAAATAAAACAATCCGCCAAAAATGGGAAACAATAGAATCTGAAAAACCCACGTTAGCTTATATGCACCTTTCGTACGATTTGCTATAATGCGAACAGCAACAATAACACTAATCGCCGTCATAAGTCCATTAAAAATCCATGAATTCTCACTTCTGTATAATAAAAGAACAACTATGACTGCTATTTGAATGAGTAATAAAAAAGCAACAACTACTCGACGTCTAAGTAAAAAACCAAACCATTTCTTATACATACCAATCACCTCGTAATTAGTATACACTATTCAAACAAAAATACAATCGTTTATTCGGATTATTGATAACATTTTACCAATATGCTCGTATTATAAGACATTGTCAGTTGTCTGACAGCGCTTTTTATAAATTAAATACTGTTTTGGAGCTTTTTGACTACGATTCACATAGCTAATTTTCAGGATCTCAAAACATTTCGAAGATAAGCCACTTAATAAATGTTCAATGGCAAGATCTTCTATTTGGCCTTCCGCATGCCCAGGATAAGTAACTAAAGACACGATTCCTTTTTCTTTAACAAGACGAAGACTTTTTTTAATGGCTTCAAGGGATACATGAGAATGGCTTGTAATGGTCTTATCACCACCAGGCAAATATCCAAAATTAAATAAAATACACGAAATCTTTTGTTCTTTTGCAAAATGTTCTATTGGAATGAAATCAATATTCTCATGGGAATGATTCATCAAATAAACACCTTCTTCAGATGGGGTTTTCTCAAAACGATCATCTTTGTGAATCAAGAAAGGCTTCTCATATTGGTTTTTAATCAACTTATTGCGTGTAACTTCAATTGCTTGCTTTTGAATATCAAAACTAAATACAAGCCCATGGCTACCGACGCTTTCCGCTAGAAAAAGTGTATCATTCCCATTTCCCATTGTAGCATCAATAACCACATCACCCGCTTGGATATAGGGGTGAATAAGTTGATGTACACGTTCAGTGATGCGTATTTCAAACATGCTGTCTCCTTATATTCCGGCTAGTTTTTTCACATATATAATTTCTTCCGGAGTGAGCTTTCTGGATTTTCCGAGTCGTAATCCTTTAAGTGTTAATTCTCCAATGGCAATTCTTTTTAAGGTGACAACTTCACATCCGATATATTCAAACATATTTCGAACTTGTCTGTTTTTACCTTCACTAATAGTGACTTCATATGTCCCTGTATTTTCTTCTTCATCAAATCGTCGTAAGCGAATTTCACAAGAAGCAATCGTATAAACACCGATATCTCCACCTTTTCGTAGTTCACTCAGTTTTTCTTTTGAGGGAATTGGCTTAACTTTAATGACATATTTTTTAGTCACTTCATGTTTTGGGTGGGTTAACCGATAGGTTAAGTCTCCATCGTTTGTCAGCAAAAGTATCCCGGATGTATTTTGATCTAACCGTCCTACAGGATAGAGTCTTTCTTCATCCGGTACGAGTTCCATAATAGTTTTTCGGTTTTTTTCATCATTGACCGTACTTACGTACCCGCGAGGTTTATTAAGCATATAGTATAACTTATCTTCATTGATAAAAACTCTTTTTCCCTGTACATGAATCGTGTCGCGTTTTTCATCGATTTTCGTGCCCATCTCTTTTACGACATGTCCATTAACTTTTACTTTTCCTTCTTCAATAAGCTTCTCGCTTTGTCGCCTAGAAGCAACTCCAGCCATTGCCATAAATTTTTGTAATCGCATCATTTTTTATCACCTATATCGTTTGTTAAACGTATCTCATCTTTCTGATCATCAAATTGATCGTGAAAACTCATTTGTAACTCTTGTTCAACTTCACCACGTATTTTACTTAACTGTTGTTCGTTTAGGTCCGGTAATTCATCAACTGAAGTCAATCCAAATCCTCTCAAAAACGCTTCCGTGGTCCCTAATAAAATAGGTCTACCCGGGCTATCTAAACGTCCTTTTTCTTCAATTAATCCGTATTCAATCAACTTATTCACTGCATGATCTGTTTTTACTCCTCGAATTTTTTCAATATGCATCTTCGTCAACGGTTGCTTATATGCAATGATGGACAGAGTTTCAATTAAAACATCCGTTAATTGGTGATTAATCACTTTGTTTGTTGCCTTTTTAATAAACTCATAATATTCTTTTTTTGTACATAACTGGTAAGCACCTTCAAGCTCAATCAATCGAATACCACGATGCTTTTCCTGATATGTATCCATCATTTGATGAAGGATTTTTTTTGTTGTCTCTTGATCAAGATCGATAACTTCTGCCAATTTATCTAAGGCCACTGCTTCACCCATAGTAAATAAAACAGCTTCAATTATCGCTTCATATTCAAAAATTTCCATAAAGACCTCTTCTAAATAAATTCTATATCAATTTCATGAAAAACATTGACTTGAATCACTCTGATTTTACTGACTTTCATAAGTTCCAAAATTGCCAAAAACGTCGCAATCATTTCTGATTTAGTTATCTGTTGATTTAATAATTCTCGAAAACTAAGTTTTGAAACGGTCTTCTTCTTCCGAAGAATTTCTTCCATTTTATCATGAACAGTAAATGTTTCACGCTTAATTGTTCCGAACTTGCTTCGAATCGGGTCAATCTTATCTTTGTTTTTCTTAATAACTTCACTAAAGATCTTATACATAAGGGAAAAGTCCATACCTTTAAGCAATTCATTAGGGTCCGCCTTGGGAACATAATTGCGAACTTCTTCCGGAATTGTCGGTACTTTGAAAAACACTTGTTGGGCATCAATTTGTTTATCTCTAAGATGCTCAGCCATCAACTTATATTTTTTATACTCTAATAGCTGTTCCATCAGTTCTTGCCGAGGATCAATCTCTTCATTATTTTCATTTTTAACTTTTGGCAAGAGCATTTTTGTCTTAATTTGAATGAGGGTTGCTGCCATCTCAATAAAGACACTCATTGTGTCCATTTTATCTTGTTCCATCGCTTCAATGTACTCAATATATTGGTCGGTAATAATTGCAATTGGAATGTCCGTAATGGACACTTTGTTTTTGTCAATTAAGTGAAGCAATAGATCTAGCGGACCTTCAAATGATTCTAGTCGAATGGATAATTTCATTAATCGCACCTACTTATATTTTTATATTAAAAATTGCTGAATCGGAGTAAATAAGGACATTACAAAGGCATTTAAGATATTAAATGCAATTAACAATATAAATACAGCATGAATAATGCGTTCATTTTGAATCATTTTGAAATAAAAATTCGGATTAATGGAATAGATCATTTTAGCCATATCCAATGGTGGTACAGGCAACAAGTTGACGATAATTAATGCAAAACTATATTGTATCAATCGAAATACAAAGGTAATCCCATAACTGCCGATAACCGTTCGCGTCGTTCCGTAAAAGTTCATAAAAATAGGAATAAGCGCTAAAATCAACAGAATATTCGCTGCCATACCGACTAGCATTAAAAAGAAAAACCCTTTTTCCTTATCTTTAAATTGGATTGGATTATATTCTCCCGGTTTTTGCCAGCCTACGCTTGTAAATACAAAAAGGATTAGGCCCACAGGATCAATATATTTTAGTAGGTTAACCTTTAAATCTTTTCTTTTTCGATAGATTGGGTGCAACATCGATAAAGAAAAATAGTATTTTGATAGTTCATGTACCAACATGACAATACTTGCTGCAACAATAGATATTATAATATCAATGGTTAAATTTAACATGATGTCACCTCTTATTCTTATTGAATACGGCAAGTGTATAAACACCTGCCGTCCTATATTATAACACAGAATTCAATGTTATACATATCAAATTGTAAAAGTTATGTTATCACTTTTTTTATAATCTGTGGTGGTTCAATCTCTGTTTCAGATATTACATAGGCATTTTGAATCAAGGTCTTCGCATTGGCGATTTTATTCGAATTATTGCCATGTATGATAGCTAGTGGTTCTCCCTCCGTAACATAATCACCAATCTTTTTTTCTATTATAATGCCAACACTTAAGTCGATAACGCTTTCTTTAGTCTCTCGTCCACCGCCAAGAACTAATGCGGAATAACCGATTTGTTCTGCTTCTATTGATGCAATATATCCTGAAGACTCGGCATTGACAACTTCTTTGAACATGGCTCCTTGAAATTTAGATGTATCCGAAACAAAACTTTCATCTCCACCTTGAGCCTTTACAAATTCCATGAATTTTCTTAGAGCCGAACCATTGTCAATGGTCTCTTGAAGCATTTTTTTTGCTTCCTCAATAGAAGATGCTTTTTTGGCATGGTATACCATGTGGCTAGCAAGTTCTAGAGATACTTCTAGTAAATCTTTAGGCCCATTGCCATTCAGCGTATTTATGGCTTCAATAACTTCTAGATTATTACCTACAGCAAATCCTAAGGGTTGATTCATGTCGGATATAATAGCCGTGGTATCCCTTCCGAGTTTTTTTCCTATGGATACCATAATTTCAGCTAATTCAATGGCTTCAGGTTCATTTTTCATGAAGGCACCCGTTCCTACCTTAACATCAAGTACAATGGCATTTGCTCCGGATGCAATTTTTTTACTCATAATTGAGCTGGCAATGAGAGATCGTTGATTCACCGTTGCCGTCACATCACGTAATGCATATAATTTTTTATCTGCCGGCGCGAGATTTGCGGTTTGTCCCGCAATCGCTATTTTGATTGAATTCACATTTTCTATAAATTGTTCAATGGGAATCGATGTTTTAAAACCCGGAATCGATTCTAACTTGTCAATCGTTCCACCTGTATGGCCAAGACCGCGACCACTCATTTTTGCTACAGGAACTCCCAAACTGGCAACCATTGGTGCAACGACAAGGGTTGTCTTATCCCCAACGCCACCCGTCGAATGTTTATCAACAATAATACCTTCAATGCCTTCAAGCGATAGCATTTCTCCACTTTCAGCCATACTTAAGGTTAAATGGGATGTTTCTTCATCCGTCATTCCATTAAAAAATATAGCCATCATAAACGCTGACACTTGATAATCGGGTATATCCTCATTAATATAATGTTCAATAAACCATTGTATTTCTTCTTTTGAAAGTGCTTTATTTTGTTTCTTTTTTTCGATTAAATCATACATTCGCATAACAGTCACCTCATATCAGTTCTTTTTTAAAACTTATACCTTCATTAAGTTTATCTACACCCAGTAAATCAGCAATAGTTTGCCCTATATCTGCAAAGGTTTCTCGCGTTCCTAAATTGACTCCGGATTTCAATTGCTTGCCATAAACCAATAATGGGATATATTCTCTTGAATGATCCGTTGATGGTGTTGTCGGATCACAACCATGGTCTGCATTAATAACTAATATATCCTCATCCGTCATTGCATCAATAATCTCCGGTAATCGATCGTCAAACTCCACTAAGCCATTGGCATAACCTACAGCATCATTACGGTGTCCCCAATGGGAATCAAATTGAACCAGATTGGTAAAAATCAAACCTTCTTCTACCGTTTTCATATAGTTTAGTGTTTGGTCTACACCATCCATATTGTCTTTTGTATGTATTGCCTCCGTAACGCCTTTTCCATTAAAGATGTCCTCAATTTTTCCGACGGCTACCATAGGTAAGTTGGCCTTTTTAACTTGGTCAAGAACAGTTACTCCAGGAGGAGATAGGGAAAAATCCCGTCGATTTGCAGTTCTCTCAAATGTTCCTGGTTTTCCGATAAAGGGTCTAGCGATAACACGCGCAACGCCATGTTCTCCTGATAATAATTCTCTTGCGATTTGACAATCTCTATAGAGCTCATCTATTGGAACAATATCTTCATGGGCAGCAATTTGAAAAACACTATCCGCAGATGTATAGACAATTAAATCACCGGACTTCATGTGCTCTTCTCCCAATTCATCTAAAATCTCAGTCCCGGATGCCGGCCTGTTTGCCAACCATTTTCGTCCGGTTTTTTCAGAAAATGGTATCATAATCTCATCCGGAAAACCGTTTGGATATGTTGGTAAAGGATTCGGCGAATGTACACCAGCCATTTCCCAGTGTCCAACTGTTGTATCTTTTCCGTTTGATTTTTCAATACATCGACCAAAACTTCCCATTGGTTCCGATACTTTTTCAAGACAATGTACACCTTCAATATGTCCGATGCCTAATTTTTCAAGATTCGGCAAGGTTATACTCGTCGCATTTACTGTATTACATAAGGTATGACTACCTACATCTCCAAATTTATCCGCATCCGGAAGTTCACCCACTCCGACACTATCTAAAATAACCCAAACAACTCTTTTCCCCATGTTTATTCCTCCTATTATGGTCAAATTTGTTTCAATATTACCTATTTATTATATCATGTAATTACATAATTACAAAATACTTTAATAAAAAAAACAGTCGTAGATTTCGACTGTTTTAAGCTCTTGGGTGCGCTTTCAAATATTCCTCTTTTATTTTATGATTTTTTTGATTGACGTATAGTTGGGTTGAAGCAATATCCGAATGTCCCATCATTTCCTTAACTGCATTTAGGTCGGCTCCATTTTGAACCATATGACTTGCAAATGAATGACGCAACATATGTGGTGTAATAATTTTATCTATTTTTGCACGAAGTGCATAGGCTTTGACAATTTTCCAAAAGCCTTGCCGCGTTAGTTTTTTTCCTTGATAATTCAAAAAAAGCTCTTCAACTTGAATCTCCTTATGAACAAAAACTTCTCTTGATTCTGTTAAATATTTTTTCAGGGCTCGACTACACGTCTTACCGATAGGTATAATACGGGCTTTTTTGTGTGTTTGACATCGAATATAGCCTAAGGGAATATTCACATCCGTCATGGTCAAGTTAATCAGCTCACTGACGCGAATTCCCGTTGCATAGAGAACTTCAAGCATGGCTTTGTCTCGCAAACCTTTTGCCGATTGATCGGGTTGATTCAAAAACAACTCAACCTCATCTAAAGTCATAACACTAGGCATATGTACTTGCTTTTTTGGTGTGCTAATGCGTTTGCACGGATTATATTCTATTTCTCTCATGAGTTCTAAGTATCGAAAAAATCCTCGAAAAGCCGCTAAATGACGAGAAATTGTGGAATTTGCCTTGCCTTCTTTACGCAAAAGCAAGATATATTCATTTAAATGCGCGTATTGAATTTCAGTAATCTTTTTCACTTCAAAGTCAATAAGATATGTGATAAGACGATTAAGATCTCTTTCATATGATTGTCGTGTATTCATCGAAATGTTTTTTTCGATTTCCAAATCATCTAAATATTTTGTAATATACTCACGCATTATTGTTCTCCTTAGTTATTCCCCCGTTCAAGTTGGTATTTATATGCCAATAACGCAGAAATAGTTTTATTATCTAATAATTCACCATTAAAAATCATGTGTATAAGTTGATCTAAAGGATAACTCTTAATCTCAACAAATTCGTCATCATCTAGATTTTGCTTTGTTTTTATTAAGTCCTTCGCGACAAATATATGAATCACTTCGTCACAAATTCCTATGGACGAATAAAATTTAAACAAAAAATCCATATGTTGACATTGAAAGCCTGTTTCTTCTTCAAGCTCACGTAATGCACATTCTTTTGGATCTTCATGTTTTTCATCTAATACTCCTGCCGGAATCTCAAGCGTAATCGAATCCGATGCAAGCCGATACTGTTTTACCATAAGAATGTCTCCATTATTATCAACCGGTATCACTGCAGCCGCTCCAATATGTTTGATTAATTCCCAAGTGACTTCTTTTCCGTCTGGAGAAAGCAACTGCTCAGTAACGAGGTGCACTCGATTACCTTGATATATATCTTGATGCCTTAATCGTTTAAACTTTTCCATAATGTCCTTTCTTCTCTCGCTTAATCTTCCTTTTTCTTGAAGCTTAATGTTTTATCATAACAGGTCATCATAGCCTCAATAACGGCCGAACGAAATCCATTTTCTTCCAAACTTCGTACCGCAGCAATTGTTGTTCCACCCGGTGAACAAACTTGATCTTTTAAAATACCTGGGTGCTCTTTGGTTTCTAAGACCATTTTAGCTGCGCCTAAGACACTTTGTGCCGCCATTTCATAAGCGGTTTCTCGTGGCATCCCTTGAACGACTGCAGCATCTGCCATGGCCTCAATAAACATATATACATATGCAGGTGAGCTCCCTGATAAAGGAACAACAGCATCCATTAGCTTCTCAGGCAATTCAGCTGCCTTGCCAAATGATGAAAATAAATCCATGATGATTTTTTTCTCTTCGTCTGAAAAAACATAGTCACCAAACGATACACTACTCATACCTTCACCAATTAGTGCCGGTGTATTTGGCATCGCTCGAACAATTTTAGGATTTCCGTTAATAAAGGCATTAACAAACTCGATTGTCATCCCCGGAGCAATCGATATAATAATTTTATCGGAAGATATGGTTATATCCATAAGAACAGAGGTATAATACTGTGGTTTTATTGCCAATACAATAATGTCACTATGATCAATAACATCTTGATTTGATTCTAAATACTCAATTCCGGTTTTAGCCTTTACGTATTCACATCGTTCATTGGAAACATCTGTATAAACAATAGCGTTCTGAAAAATAGTTTGTGCGCCTTTAATCATGGCATATCCCATATTTCCGGCACCAATAAATCCAATTTTCATAATTTCCTCCTTAAATATTATACATGCAGTTCAACTTTTCGACCTAAAACCTCTTTGTTTTCAGTAAGAATTGGTTGAATATGGGATTGTATAAATTCAACAACCTGTTCCGGTGCTCGCCCGACAAAACTTTCCGGTCGTAATATTGTCTTTATTTCTTCTTCACTCATATCGAATGAAGAATCAGCAAGGATGCGTTCAATGAGATCGTTGCTTTTACCTTCAACTTTAACCATTTTACCAGCTTCCATGGAGTGTACACGAATTTGTTCATGTAGTTCTTGACGATCGCCACCTCGCTTGACGCCTTCCATAAGGATCGTTTCTGTTGCCATAAAAGGTAATTCTTCCATAATACGTTTGTGAATAACCTTCTCATAAACAACTAAGCCATCAACGACATTACCATAAATATCTAAGATTGCATCGGTTGCTAAAAACGCTTCAGAAACTGATAGACGTTTGTTTGCACTATCATCAAGTGTTCTTTCAAACCATTGTGTGCTTGCCGTTATTGCCGGATTAAGCGCATTAACTATAACGTGTCTTGCTAAGGATGAAATACGTTCACTACGCATTGGATTACGCTTATAGGCCATTGCACTGGAACCAATTTGACTTTTGGCAAAAGGTTCTTCTATTTCTTTTAGATTTTGAAGCAGGCGCAAGTCATTACTAAATTTATATGCAGACTGAGCAATGGAACTAAGGACGTTTAACATCTGACTGTCAAGTTTTCTAGGATAGGTCTGACCGGTTACCGGAAATGTTTTATCATAGCCCATTTTTTCAGCAACACGACGCTCTAGGTCTTTAACTTTTTCATGATCATCATTAAAAAGACTTAAAAAGCTTGCTTGTGTACCTGTTGTTCCTTTCACACCTCTCAACGCTTTTTTGTTCAATTGATGAACAATATCTTCATAATCCATATATAAATCTTCTAACCATAGGCACGCGCGTTTTCCAACGGTTGTCAATTGTGCCGGTTGAAAATGTGTGAATCCTAATGTTGGCAACTCTTTATATTCCATTGCGAATGAGGATAATTTATCCATAATATTAATTACTTTTTTGCGAATCAATTCTAAGGCTTCTGTCATGATGATAACATCTGTATTATCACCAACATAACAACTTGTGGCACCTAAATGAATAATTGGCTTTGCCAACTTCGCTTGTTCTCCATAAGCAAATACATGGCTCATAACATCATGGCGTACTTCTTTTTCTCTAGCGATGGCAACATCATAATTAATATCATCTGCATATTTTTTTAATTCAGCAATTTGTTCATCTGAAATATCAATGCCTAATTCTTTTTCCCCTTCAGCTAATGCAATCCATAATTTTCTCCATGTCTTAAACTTTTTATCTGGTGAGAACAAATATAGCATTTCTTTACTTGAGTATCTTGAAACTAAAGGGTTATCAAACGTTTGATACATAGTATATCCTCCAATTAATCCAATTCACTGTTATATTTTTTTGCATCGTAAAATCTTAATTATTATATCATAAAACAGGTCGTAATTCTACGAAGAAACTAAAAAGGCTGTAGATTTTCATCTACAGCCCTAATTTCATCATTCATTGTATATAAGATATTATTTCGCATATTCGATTGAACGCGTTTCTCTTATAACATTTACTTTGATTTGTCCTGGATATTCCAGTTGTCCTTCAATTTCTTTTGCAACATCCCTTGATAATATAACCATCTCATCATCACTAACTTGATCTGGTATTACCATTACTCTGATTTCTCTACCCGCTTGGATAGCGAAAGATTTTTCTACACCTTTGAAATTATCTGCTATTTCTTCAAGTTGTTCTAAACGATTGACATATAATTCTAACGTTTCGCGACGTGCACCAGGTCTCGCTGCGCTAATTGTATCAGCAGCTTGTACGATGACTGCGATTAAGGATTCAGGCTCCACATCGCCATGATGTGCTTCTACTGCATTGATAATAACCGGACTTTCTTTATATTTTTTACAAAGATTAGCTCCGATGGTTATATGCGAACCTTCCACTTCATGATCAACCGCTTTACCGATATCATGAAGTAATCCTGCTCTCTTAGCAACACGTACATCAATTCCGATTTCTCCGGCTATAATACCGGCTAATTGAGAAACTTCAATAGAATGTTTAAGCACATTTTGTCCATAACTTGTTCTATATTTCATTTTACCCAACAGCTTTACCAGCTCCGGATGAACACCATGAACACCTGCGTCAAACGTAGCGTTTTCGCCTTCTTCACGTATGATGTTCTCAACTTCACGTTTTGCTTTTTCAACCATTTCTTCAATTCGCGCCGGATGGATTCTTCCATCAACGATCAGTTTTTCTAACGCAACACGTGCGACCTCTCGACGTATTGGATCAAATCCGGATAAAATTACAGCCTCTGGAGTATCATCTATAATGAGATCGATACCTGTTAGAGTTTCTAAAGTACGTATATTACGTCCTTCTCTACCAATAATTCTTCCCTTCATTTCATCATTCGGTAAACTTACTACGGATACTGTGGATTCTGCCACATGATCAGCTGCACATCGTTGAATGGCATGTGCTAGTAAATGTCTTGCGTTTTTGTCAATGTCTTCTTTGGCTCTCGCTTCATTTTCCTTGATTAATACAGCAGTTTCATGTTTTACATCTTCTTCTACAGATTTCAATAGGTATTCTTTCGCTTGATCGAGGGTGAGACCGGAAATTTTTTCCAGCTCAGATAGGTGTTGTTGCTTGATTATTTCCACACGTTCTTTTTCTTTTTTAAGTGCATTATCTCTGTCACTAAGTGATTGCTCTCGTTTTTCAAACGTTTCACTTTTTCTATCCAAAGTTTCTTCTTTTTGAAGAACTCTTTTCTCAAGACGTTGCAACTCATTTCGTCGTTCCTTTACTTCTTTGTCTAAATCGCTTTTGATTTTATATATTTCTTCTTTAACTTCTAGCTTTGCTTCGCGTTTTATGCCTTCTGCATCTTTAATGGCATCATCAACTATACGACGTGATTTAGCTTCAGCACTACCATACTGAGCTTCAGCAACACGTTTACGATAATTGATTCCAAGCATAAACGTAATAACAGCTATCGCTATAAAGATTAATACAATCGCTACGACAACGTAAATAGGAATTTGAATCATGCGTAACACCTCCTCTATATGAAATTGTCATAGTTCAAGTTGTACTAACTACAACAAATAAATTCTATATCTTTTTGAAGATATTGTCAAGTTTTACTGATGGTTTCATAGAAGCTTTCGTAAGCTTTTATACAAATATCCATTGAGTACCCTTTTCGACTCAAAAATCCTAATGCTTTTTGCTTTAATGTCATTTCATCCATTTTAAATTGTTTTAAGAAAAATTTCTTGTTTAATAGATGTGTAGCACTTGCTAATTCATCTTCCCATGTCATATTTTCTTGAATTAAGGCTTTGACATCGTCTTTTGCAAAGCCCTTTTTTTGTAAATTCATTTGAATTTCCAATCGGCTTTTATATGTTTTGTATCCGGAAATACGTCGACTGATTAATTGTGCATCATTAATAATGGCTTTTTCTAAAAACGGTTGCAAGATCTCATCAACGTGCTCAATAATATAACCTTCTCGAAGCAACTTATCCTGTAATTGTTTTTTAGGATAATCTTGTCTTCCAAGCAAAAACATAATTCGCTTCTTCCCTCGTTCAATAACGTGCTTGTCTAATACACTTAATTCATCATCGGATAATTCATATCCTTCTTCAAGCATATTTAATCGCTGTTTTTTAAAGTCCCGACTATAAAGAAATAGATGGTATACACCATCTATTTCAATTTTTATCTTTCTTTCACTTCGATCAATCTTATTTATCTGATGTGTCATTTGACTTATCATCCTTTGACTTATCGTCTTTTGACGTTGACTTGGTTTTTTTCTTAGTATCCTCTATCTCAGGCATTTCATCGGTGGGTAGTTCATAATGTTTACGCACTAACAATTCAATTTCAGCTAATAATTCAGGATTCCCCTTTAAATAGTCTTTTGAATTTTCGCGACCTTGTCCGATGCGAAGATCATTATAGGAATACCATGCTCCGCTTTTCTTGACAATATCGACCTCGGCAGCCAAGTCCAAAATATCTCCTTCACGGGAAATACCTTGACCAAACATAATATCAAACTCCGCTTTTTTAAATGGTGGTGCAATCTTGTTTTTTACTACTTTGATTCGCGTTCTATTTCCAACCATTTCATTGTTTTGTTTCAAAGTTTCAATTCTTCGAACATCTAAACGAACAGAAGCGTAAAATTTAAGTGCTCGTCCACCGGTTGTTGTCTCCGGACTTCCGAACATGACACCGACTTTTTCACGAAGCTGATTGATAAAAATAACAATACAATGCGACTTGTTAATGATTCCTGTTAGCTTTCTAAGTGCTTGACTCATCAACCGGGCTTGAAGACCCATGTGAGAATCTCCCATCTCTCCTTCAATCTCAGCGCGTGGTACTAACGCAGCTACTGAGTCAACGACAACGATGTCTATTGCACCTGAACGAACCATGGTCTCAGTAATTTCAAGTGCCTGTTCTCCATTATCGGGCTGAGAAATATATAAATTATCAATATCAACGCCTATCTTTCGTGCATATTGTGGATCAAGTGCGTGCTCTGCATCGACAAACCCGGCAACCCCGCCGCGTTTTTGAACTTCTGCAAGCATATGTAATGCTACCGTTGTCTTACCACTTGATTCCGGCCCGTAGATCTCAATAATACGACCTTTGGGTAATCCACCTGCGCCTAAGGCAATATCTAAACTAAGTGCACCTGTTGGAACTGTATCAATATTACGCCCATTGTTCTGTTCGCCGAGTTTCATCACGGCCCCTTTTCCATAGGCTCTTTCAATTTGGCTAATTGCTGCATCTAATGCTTTTTGCTTATCAGTATTCATGTAGTTCCCGGATAACCGGGTACCCCCTTTCAAAATCTAAAGCTACGAACGTTTGTTCTATAAAGTATTATAGCATACCTTTTAAGAGCAAACAAGCACAATATTTTGTTTTTGTATTAGGTCTTGTGCCTCATTCTTACTTAAAGCATGTGCCACAAATCAATAAGTGCTGATTTTGCGCTTTGTTCGCGTATTTTTTGCCGACTTCCCATAAAGTTATATTCTTTGACAAGGATCGCATCCGGAGTTTTTATGCCAATATAAACCAAACCTACAGGTTTTTCAGGAGTGCCTCCGTCCGGTCCTGCAATCCCTGTAATGCTGACTGAATAATCTGTTTCTAAGGTTTGTGATACACCGGTTGCCATTGCCTTTGCAACTTCTTCACTCACTGCACCATGCATTTTCAACAAATCACTTGCCACCATTAGTCGGTGGATTTTACTATCATTTGAATAGCTTACAATACCTTCTTTAAACACAGCTGAAGATCCCGGAATAGCAACGATAAAGTTTGATAGCAAGCCTCCTGTACATGATTCAGCAACTGAAAGCGTTTGATTTTTTTCCTTTAATTTATCCAAAACGACTTCTACGAGTTCTTTGTCTGTTTCATTATATATAAATTGTCCAAGTCGTCGATAAATTTCGTCTCGAATCGGTTGTATGGCAGCTTCATTTTCTTTTGACGTATCTTCAATTGAAGTAACTTTTATATGCACTTCACGGAGTTTTGCATACGGAGCAACAATAAGGCGCTCACTAGAACCCATTAAATCATCTAATATTGTAACTGCTTTACTCTCTCCTATATCAATCATTCGAAAAGTAACTGTTTGAATACTTTTATCAATATTCTTGTTCATTCTCGGTAATACACAATTCTCAAACATGGGTTTTAATTCACCTTGAGGTCCGGGCAACAAAAATATATGAATACCTTGGTGATTATAATAAACCCCCGGTGCTGTACCGTTTCCGTTTTTTAAGGGTTCTCCGCCTTCAATCATAAGTGCTTGTTTATAATTATTTTCTGTTGGCGCTTGATGTCTCCCTTTAAACCAAGAATCAATTTGAGCGCGCATCTCTAAATCTTCATATAAAGGCTTCTTTAAGTAACGTGCTACGGCCTCTTTTGTCAAATCATCTTTTGTCGGACCTAACCCACCACATAAGACAATGCATTTGCTTCGTTGACAGGCTTGATCTAACTGTTCAATAATATCTTCTTCAATATCACCGACAACTGTGTGAAATCGGCAAAAAACACCAATCTCTGAAAGTTGACTGCTTATATAAGCCGCATTTGAATTGATGACATCTCCTGATAATACTTCTTCACCGACTGCAATAATTTCTCCTAGCATGTACATTCTCCTTATTCATGAAATATACTAATGTTCTTAACAATGTAATCGAATGCTGAAAGGATTGTAAAAAGCGTCGCAAAAAACACCAAGCCTATTTCTACGATGTTAATCACTTTACCTTCAAAATTAAATAATAGAACAATAATCATAATCATTGTCGTAAATGTTTTGATCTTCCCCCAAACACTTGCCGCAATCACTTTATTGTCCATTGCTGCAACTAAGCGAAATCCACTAATAATAAATTCACGACTTACAATTATTATGACAATAATCGCAGATAATTGACCGACTTCAACAAAATATATTAATGCCGCAGTGACAAGCAATTTGTCTGCTAAAGGATCCATAAACTTGCCAAAGTTCGTTACTAAATTTTGACTTCGTGCGATATATCCATCTAAAAAGTCTGTTAATGAGGCAATTATGAAAATACCTGCCGCAACATAGTTTGCAGTAACCGACTGCCCAAGATATAGCACCAGCAAAAAAAACGGGATCATAACAACACGTAACAAGGTTAATTTATTTGCTAAATTCATATAATCTCTCCAATCAAATCATATTCATTGGCTTGTACAATTTTCACAGTAACAAAATCTCCGGATAAAAGCGTTTCGTCACTTTCTAGAAATACATACCCGTCAACATCCGGTGTATCCTTGTATGAACGTCCGATATATATGTCATCTTTAGGAACATAGCCGTCAACCATAACTTCTATAGTTCTTCCAATCATTGAACGGTTTTTCTCTGTCGAAATATTTTGTTGCAAAAGCATGATTTGATCTTTACGCTTCATACTAAGGGAGGCATCGATTTGATTATCCATAGTGTAAGCCGGTGTTCCTTCTTCCCTTGAATATGTGAAAACACCAACGCGATCTAGCTTCATTACATCTACAAACCTATAGAGTTCTTGAAAAGCTTCTTCTGTTTCACCTGGAAATCCTACAATAAATGTAGTTCGAATACAAATATCCGGAACTTGCTCTCGTAAACGAAGAATAAGATTACGTATAGATTCTTGACGACTTTTTCTCGCCATGCGTTTTAAAATTGTATCATCGACATGTTGTAATGGCATGTCAATATAATGTAATAGCTTGGGGTCATCTTTCATTAATGAAATAAGTTCTTCTGTCACATCCTCAGGATATACATATAAAAGACGAATCCAATGAACACCTTCTACTTCAGCAATCTTTTGAATCAGTTCAGGCAAAGCTTTTTTATTATAGATATCTGTACCATATTTCCCTACATCTTGGGCTACAAGTATAATCTCTGTTTTTCCTTGATCCACTAGAAAGCGGACCTCTTCAATTAAGCTTTCCATCTTTCGACTTCGGAATTTCCCACGTAATTTTGGAATAATACAGTATGTACAGTTATTATCGCAACCTTCAGCAATTTTTAGGTATCCGTAGTGCTTAGTTGTCTCTGTTGTTCGATTAATGAACACTTCCGGATTATTATCAATAGAATCAAAACGAATATATTTGTGCCCCGCTAATGCTTCACTCACCGCTTCAAGAATTCGATCATAATTTGCGGCACCTAAGATTGCGTCAATTTCAGGAATCTCTTTCATGACTTCTTCTTTATATAATTCGGTTAAACATCCAACAACAATTAATGCCTTAAGTTGTCCACCTTCTTTAAGTCCGGCATATTCAATAATTGTATTAATACTTTCTTCTTTTGCATCATGGATAAAACTACATGTGTTTATTATAATGGCATCTGCATCTTCGGCATTCATTGTCAGTGTAAAACCTTCTTGATTTAACATTCCTAACATAACTTCAGAATCTACGAGATTTTTATCGCATCCTAGTGATTCAAAATAAATCAAACATTTCTTTTCCAAACTTTTTCCTCCGCTATTTAACTTCAGCACTTTCAACAACATTTGTCATTAACATGGCAATGGTCATAGGTCCGACGCCACCAGGTACGGGTGTAATATAAGATGCTAAGGGAGCCACTTTTTCATAATCCACATCACCACATAGTGAATTGTCTTCTAATCGATTGATACCTACATCAACCACAACAACACCTTCTTTAACATATTCATCGGTAATCATCTTTGGTCGTCCTATGGCTGCAATGAGAATATCCGCTTCTCGACATTCTTTTTTTAGGTTTGCTGTTCTTGAATGACATAGTGTAACTGTGCCGTTTTCTCGGAGAAGCAATATAGCTATTGGCTTTCCCACGATATTACTTCGACCGACAATAATACATTTCTTCCCTGAAATAGGGATATCATAACGCTTGAGTAACTCAATAATTCCGTAGGGTGTGCATGAAACAAATCCTGGATTACCGATGCTCAAATTTCCGACACTTATCGGGTGAAAACCATCCACATCTTTTTTGGGGTCAATCGTCATAATAACCTTCTCTTCAGAGATATGACTGGGTAATGGAAGTTGTACAAGAATACCATTGACATCCGGATTGCTATTTAATTCTTCAACAAGGCTTAATACCTCATTTTCACTTGCTTGAGACGTCAGTTCATAGGATAAGGATTTTATACCGATATATTCACAGGCCCGTTTTTTATTCCTTACATAGACATGGGATGCAGGGTCATCTCCTACAATCACGACAGCTAATGTAGGGACAATTCCTTTTTGAGCTAACTTGGACACTTTTTCTTTTAATTCATCTTTTATCTTTTTTGATGTTGCTTTTCCATCTAAAATCATCGGGTTCATAGGATTTCCTTTCTAAAACAAACCAATAATATTTCCATCTTCATCAACATCGATTGATTCTGCTGCAGGAACTTTTGGAAGGCCGGGCATTGTCATTACATTACCTGTAATAATTACCACGAATTCAGCTCCGGCAGATAAATTCACTTCACGAACTTGAACCTCAAAATCTGTCGGTCGCCCCAACTTTTTAGGATCATCTGATAAAGAATACTGTGTTTTTGCAATACAAACGGGCAAATGCGATAAGCCCATCTCGTCAATCTTTCGAATAGCTTGATTGACTCCGGCACCATAGGATACTTTCCTTGCACCATATATTTCATGTGTTACTTTTTTTATTTTCTCCTTAATACTTAAGCTATCTTCATATAAAACTTGGAATGCACTTTTTTTGGTTTCTAATGTGTGCATTAAGGTTTTTGCTAATTCTATACCGCCTTTTCCACCATGTTCCCATACATTAGCTACAGCAAACTCTGCCCCAAGCTCTTTGCAACGATTTTCAACAAAACGCATTTCATCATCCGTATCTGAAACGAAGGCATTCAATGTAACAATAACCGGAACATTATACTTTGACATATTCTCAATATGCTTCTCTAAATTGACAATTCCTTGCTTTAGCGCTTCAACATTTTCTTGTGATAGATTTTTTTTCTCTACACCACCATTATACTTAAGAGCACGTACTGTTGCCACGATAACGATTGCGTCAGGTTTTAAACCGCCTTTGCGACATTTTATGTCCAAGAATTTTTCGGCACCAAGATCTGCACCAAATCCGGCTTCCGTCACAACAACATCCGAAAGTTTTAGGGCATACTTTGTTGCACGTAAACTATTACATCCATGGGCAATATTTGCAAAAGGTCCACCGTGCATTATACATGGCGTATTTTCTAATGTTTGAACAAGGTTGGGTTTTATAGCATCTTTTAATAATGCAGCCATAGCACCTTCTGCTTTTAAATCATGGGCAGTAATCGGTTGTTTATCATAGGTGTATCCAATAACAATTTGACCTAAACGTTTCTTTAAATCCATTAAATCAGAAGACAAACATAGTATTGCCATGACTTCAGAGGCTACACTAATCATATAGCCATCTTCTCGAGGAACACCTTGAAGACGTCCACCAAGACCGACCATGGTATGACGAAGGGCACGATCATTCATATCAACGACACGTTTCCACACAATTTGACGTGGATCAATATTTAAGACATTACCATGTTGTAAATGGTTATCTACCATGGCAGATAACAAGTTGTGGGCAATACTCACTGCATGAATATCTCCGGTAAAATGAAGATTAATGTCTTCCATTGGAACAACTTGCGCATAGCCCCCGCCAGCTGCACCTCCTTTTACGCCCATGCATGGGCCTAATGAAGGTTCACGTAAGGCAATCATACTCTTAATGCCTAATTGTCCTAAGGCTTCACCAATTCCTACTGTAATGGTTGTTTTTCCTTCACCTGCAGGTGTTGGATTAATCGCTGTCACTAAAACAAGTTTACCATCTTCATTTTTCTCGACACGTGTCCACAAATCGTCGGATAATTTTGCCTTATACTTACCATATAATTCAAGTTCATCCTCTTGAATATTTAGATGTTTGGCAATGTGTGCGATAGGTTGAAGTGTTGCTTCTTTTGCAATTTGAATATCAGATTTCATAGGGCCTCCTCATTATTTGTATCTTCAGCAACATCTGTTGCCTCAGGGTTATTTGCCTTTGCTTTTAATGCATCAAATTCTTCTTCCGTCAAGAGCATTTTCCTCGGTTTACTGCCTTCATCGTCACCGACATAACCGGCTTCATGGAGTTGATCCAAAATACGAGCTGCACGATTATAACCCACTCTAAAACTTCGTTGAATCATTGATGCAGATGCTTTTTGCTTTTTAACACATAATTCCAATGCATCTTCAAATATTTCATCATAATCATCTGAGTTTTTTGTTTCTTCTGAAACCGCTTTATTTAATTGGTTCATAATCTTTTCATCATAGTCGTCTTTTTTACGTTTTTTCAGATAGCTAACAATGTTCTCAACCTCTTTATCAGATATAAATGCTCCTTGAATACGAACAGGTTTTTGATAGCCTACCGGATAAAACAGCATATCACCTTTTCCTAGCAGTTTTTCCGCGCCATTCATATCAATAATCGTTCGGGAATCAACTCCGGAAGATACATTAAAGGCAATTCGAGAAGGAATATTCGCTTTAATCAGACCGGTGATAACATCAACAGACGGACGCTGAGTCGCTATAATTAAATGCAATCCTGCCGCACGAGCCATTTGAGCCAAGCGGCAAATAGCTTCTTCAACATCACCGGCAGCAGCGACCATTAAGTCAGCAAGCTCATCCACAATAATAACAATCTGAGGCAATTTCTTCATGTCTTCTTTTTCAAGGACCATCTTATTATAGCTGCCAATATCTCGAACATTGGCTGCCGCAAATAATTTGTACCTCTCAAGCATTTCTTGAACCGCCCAATTCAAAGCACCTGCAGCTTTTTTAGGATCTGTCACAACTGGGATTAATAAATGTGGAATACCATTATAAATAGACAATTCAACAACCTTAGGGTCAATCATCAGAAGTTTCACATCTTCCGGTGATGATTTATATAAAATACTTGTAATCAAGGTATTCACACATACCGATTTTCCTGAACCTGTCGCTCCGGCAATAAGCAAGTGAGGCATGCGCCCTATATCCGTAATCACAACTTTTCCGCTGATATCTTTCCCCAGAGCAAATGCAACCTGGGATGGAAATTTATCAAATTCTTTGGAGTCAATGACTTCTCGTAAGAACACAGCAGCTTGATTTTTGTTGGGAACTTCTATACCTACGGCTGATTTTCCGGGAATCGGTGCTTCGATTCGAATTCCGGATGCTGCAAGGTTTAGGGCAATATCATCAGCAAGGTTAACAATTTTACTGACTTTAACACCTTGGCTTGGTTGAAGCTCATAGCGTGTTACTGAAGGCCCAACGGACACATCCACAACTTTGGCATTGACACCGAAACTTGCCAGTGTTTCTTCAAGCTTGGTCGCACTTTCTTGTAAAAACAAGGTATTGTTTTGCTTTTTGGATAAAGGATTTGCCTTTAATAGCTCAAGTGGAGGCTTTAAGTAAGTTTTTGGTGTCTTTTTAATCTCCGAAAGAATTTCTTGCTCAATATTCACCTTATCTACTTCAACTTCAGCTTTAGCTTCAGGCTCAGGCCTAGCTTCAGGTTCTGCAATGGGTTCAGCTTCATTGGCAGTAAGTTCTTCAATGGTTGCATCGGGATCAATGGGAATATCTTCGACCGACTCAATGGTTGATTTAAATAAGTCGGCAATATTTCGTTTATTTGTTTTTGGAATATTTGATTGTTCTATGGGTTCTTCCATTGTTGCTTCTTCCACTGGTGGTGCTTTCATTTGTTCTAACCGTTGTGCCTCTTTATGCTCAGCGCGTTTTTCGGATAATTTTTGCAATTGACCACTTATGAATAAAATCAATTGTTTTAGTGCACTAACCAACAAGGTATATAATTTTTTCAGGATAACAATAATGGACTTTTCTGTAATCCCAATAAATAGCGATAAGAAAATAACAACAAGAACAAGCATGGTTGCAATTTTTCCTAATAATTTTAAAAAGAAATCACCAATTAAGCCACCAATTAAGCCACCAGCAATATGATGACTTGAAGACATCTTAAAATAAATGGCTAAAGATGGAAAAAATGCAGAGGTCGAATCATTAATTCGAATGAAAATTTGCGGGAACTCTACATAAATCACATGGGCGGTTACAGAAACAAAAACAATGGCAATAAATGACAACAATAAAATCATGTTTAACCGTTTATTCCCTTTGTTAAATGCTTTCATAAAAGAAGCCACAAAAATACCGATGGGTAATATATATGCACCTATACCAAGAAGTCCAAATAAGAATCCTCGAAAAAAAGTACCGATTATTCCACCACCATTAAGATAAACACTTACCATAATAAATAATGCAAAAGCTAAAACCACCATCACAACAATTTCATATTGAACCATACTTAAAGATGTTGTTGTCGAGGGATGTTTTTGTTTTTTGGTTGTTCGAGCCATAATACGTTCCCCTTTATTACAAATCAAAAGCCTGATGTAAGGCCATAATTGCTTTTTCCATATCTTTTTCATAAACCAAACAAGCAATTGTACTTAATGAGTCTGCTGTTTGTAAAATTTCAATATTTTCTTGTTTGAGCGCATGTATAATTCGTGCCATTACTCCGGGAACACCCGTCATCCGTTCTCCTATAACCGTTACTTTTGCACACCCTCGAATCAAACTATATTCTAAGTCAAACTTTTTTATAACGTCAATCGCTAATAATTCACTGCTTAATTCAGTTGTAAACACACTATGATCCGGAAAAATATTAATGATATCAATCGATACCTTTTTCTCAGCAAGTGCATTATAAAAAGCATCCGTGTCAAATGCCCCTTTTATTATAAACTGAATACGATCAACCCGATGGGCAATGCCTGTAATGATTTTATTATCAGGTTCATAAACATCATCTAAAGTAGTATACTCGGTAATCTGCGTTCCGTTATGATCCGAAAATGTATTTTTAATGATTAGCGGTATATTTGAACGCTTGGCAACCTCAACGGCGCCTTTATGGATAACTTTTGCTCCTGAATCAGCCATTTGAAAAACTTCATCATAACTAATCGTTTGTATAGACTTTGCATGTTTACAATATTTGGGATCTGCTGTCATGATTCCGTTGACATCTGTGTATATTTCAACACATTTCGCATTTAAGGCTTCTCCGATTACGGATGCCGTTGTATCCGAACCACCTCGTCCGATGGTTGTCGTGATATGATGAATGGTTCTTCCTTGAAACCCGGCAATCACCGGAACAATGTTTTGATCAAGCAGCAAATGTAAATATTCAGGATCAATTCCAATAATCTCTGCATTGTTAAACTGATCTGTTGTAATAATACCGGCTTCGCCACCTGTTACAGCCATTGATGATATACCTTCTTCTCTTAAGGTATTGGACATAACAACTGTTGAAATAATCTCGCCGGTACTAATCAGAAGATCTTTCTCTTTTGGAGATACCTTGGCACGATGCTGACCTATTAATGACATTAAGGTATCTGTAGCATAGGGTTCGCCTAATCGTCCCATAGCAGAAACAACGACAACGACTTGCTTGTTCTCTTTTAAAGTGTTTTTAACAATAGCGGCAACACGTCGACGATTCTCTTGGGTTGCAACACTTGTTCCGCCAAATTTTTGTATGATTATCTCCATCTGTTCACCTCGAATTTTGTCTTTAATTACTATACCATAGCCCCTTTTAGATTACAACTTTTTTGACAATGCATTTTTAAAAACGTCTTTGTGAGAAAGACATTCCCATTGTCATCTCGTGAGAATTATGCTATTATAATATTATACTATAAGTTTTAATTATGGTTTAGGTGTCAACCGACTATAGATTGGAGGTATCATTATGTATGTAGGCAATAAAATGATTACAGATATTATCTCAGTTTTCCCGGAAGCGTCCGTTTCACTTGCTTTCCAAACAATGCACGAACGTGGAGTAAGTCAACTTCCGGTTGTTAAAAATGGTAAACTTGTTGGCTTAATCACAGAAACTTTGTTAAGCGAATTCACACCTTCAAAAGCAACAACGCTCAGTATATATGAGTTAAACTATATTCTTGGCAAAACGAGAGTTGACTCAATTATGGAAAAAGAGGTTGTTACATGTACCGAAGATATGTTAATTGAAGAAGTCGCTAAGATAATGAACGCAAAAGATATTAATATGATTCCGGTCGTTAATGAAAATCAAACCCTTGTTGGAATCATTTCACGTTCCGACATTATTGAGGCCTTTATCGAAATTACAGGAGCTATGGATCCAGGCTCTCGTATTACCATCAACTCAAAAGATGAAGCCGGTAAGCTCGCGGAAATTTCTTCAATCATACGTGAATATGGGGTGAACATTACCCATTTATCAAACTTTAATAACCCTTCAACGAATATGACTGAAATTATCATTCGTTTGAATACGCAAGATGTTACACCTATTGTCAATGCCCTTGAAGAAAAGGGATACGAAATTATACGCATCGATCATAATGAATAATTTATTCATTCAAAACATAGTAAAAGCAGATATATTCCAAAATATGGAATGTACCTGCTTTTTTATCGTCTACATTCTATCGCTTATCCGAGATAGGCTTGTCGAACACGATCATCATCTAACAATTCTTTTGCACTACCTTCAATAATAACTTTTCCCGTTTCAAGTACATAGGCACGATTTGATATTGTCAACGCTTTATGCGCATTTTGCTCAACCAATAAAATCGTTGTTCCAAAAGAATTCGTTTCCTCAATAATGCTAAATATTTCATCTACCAAAATCGGCGCTAATCCCATGGATGGCTCATCCATCAAAAGAATCTCCGGTTTACTCATTAATGCTCGTGCTATGGCTAGCATTTGTTGTTCTCCACCACTCATTGTTCCCGCCATTTGTTTGCGACGCTCTTTTAATCTTGGAAAACGAAGATACATTTTTTCAATATTTTCTTCAATTTCTGCTTTATCCGTACGTGAAAAAGCACCCATAATAAGATTTTCATATACTGTCATTTGAGAAAAAACGCGTCGCCCCTCCGGTACTTGGGCCAAGCCTTTGTATACAATTTGATCCGCAGCAACGGTCGTTAATTCTTCATCATGAAGTTTGATTGATCCTGTTTTAGGTTTAATCAAACCACTTATTGCATGTAGTGTTGTTGTTTTTCCGGCACCATTAGCACCAATCAAGCTAACAATTTCGCCTTTGTTGACCTTAAAGTTCATGGATTTAATCGCATGAATTGCACCATAAAAAACATCTAAATCTGTAACTGTTAACATACTTTTCCTCCTAACTGCCTAGATAAGCTTCGATGACTTTCGGATTATTTTTTATTTCGTCCGGTGATCCCTTTGCAATAATCATACCGTAATCAATTACGACTAACCGTTCACAGATTCCCATAACAAGATTCATATCATGTTCAATAAGTAAAATTGTAATATTGAATTTATCACGAATAAAATGTATGGTCTCCATTAATTCTTTTGTTTCTTGCGGATTCATACCGGCAGCAGGTTCGTCAAGTAGTAATAACTTCGGATCGGTTGCTAAGGCGCGACAAATCTCAAGCTTTCGTTGTTTTCCGTAAGGAAGGTTTTTTGCAAGATTATGAGCATCAGATTCCATATGAAATAGCTTGAGAAGATCTAATGCTTTTGTGTGAATCTCCTCTTCTTCTCTCCAATATCTAGAGAGTCGAAAAACCCCTTCGAAGGTTGTATAATTCATATCTTTATGAAAAGCTATTTTTATATTCTCAAGAACAGATAAATCTGAAAACAATCGAATATTTTGGAAGGTTCGTCCTAACCCTAACTTCACAATCTGATATGGCTTTTTTCCATTGATAAGATGTCCGTCTATATATATTTCGCCTTCTGTCGGTTGATAAACCCCGGTTAGCATATTAAATATTGTTGTCTTACCTGCTCCATTGGGTCCGATCAGTCCTACGAGCTCTCCTTTTTCAATCATTAAATCAAAATTACTTACTGCTCGCAAACCACCAAATGTGATTCCAATATTTTTTGTTTGTAATAGACTCATTATGCCACCCCTTTTCCAAATCTCTTTTTCAATTTAATAATGAGGGCTCTTATACGTGCCGGAGTCTTAACCAATGAAAATTCTGAACGACCTAATATTCCGTCCGATTTAAAAATCATAAGTAAGATTAATAATACCGCATAAATAAGTAATCGCAATTCTTCATAACTATATAAAAATTCAGCTAACGTTGCTAAAAATATACCGGCAACAATAGTTCCTGTAATAGATCCCATTCCACCGAATACGACGATAATAAAGAGTTCAACTGAGAACATAAACTTAAATTTATCCGGTGTTAGGTATTGTTGGTACATTCCAAAACACGCGCCGCCAACCCCTGCAATAAAAGAAGAGACAAAAAACGCATAGACTTTGTAAAATGTCGTTGGAACACCAATGGATTCAGCGGCAATCTCATTCTCACGAATAGCGATAATTGCACGTCCATGTCGTGAACGAATAAATAAGAAAGAAAATGCTGTCACAATAATTAAAACAACAAAAACATCCATAAGTGTAGTTATTTTAGGAATTCCACGAAGTCCAGAAGCACCACCGGTTAATGTTCGCAAATTAATAATTGTATATCGAATCATTTCACCAAAGCCAAGTGTTACAATAGCTAAATAATCCCCTCGTAGTCTTAGGGCAGGGATACCGATAATCAAACCAAATATTCCTGCGATTAAGCCACCGATAAGAATACCGCTAATCAACGCAATCGAATCCGGTAATTCAACTGCTCTGACAAACAAGGCCGCTGAATATGCACCAATTGCCATAAATCCTGCATGTCCTAGTGCTAGCTCACCTAAAAATCCGGTTGCTATATTTAATCCGATAGCTACAATGATATTAATCATTGCAAAAATCATTACTCCTTCAAAATAGCTATTAATCAAATTCATTTTCATCACAAAGAAAAGGATAAAATATGAAATGACGACAGCAATTACATTCACTCCGTATTTTTTAAACAAACTTTTCATATTCTATCACCTACACTTTCTCTTTTACATTTTTGCCAAATAAACCTGTTGGCTTTACTAATAAAACAATGATAAGTACGCCAAACACAAATACATTGGCCCAACTAGAACTAATGTATCCTTTAACAAATGTCTCAATGGCTCCAATTAGAAAACCACCAACCATGGCTCCCGGAATAATACCTATACCTCCCAGTACAGCAGCAACAAAGGCTTTTAATCCAGGCATAACGCCCATATATGGTTCAAGATTTCCATAATTTAAAGCATACAAAACTCCACCAACGGCACCAAGGGCTGAACCAATGGCAAACGTTAATGAAATTGTCCGGTCAACATTTATTCCCATCAATTGAGCTGCATCACGATCTTCCGAAACCGCACGCATTGCTTGACCTGCTTTGGTTTTTTTAACCGTATATTCTAATGCAATCATACAAATGACGGTTATTGTCATGGTTAAAAATGTAATATTAGGAAGATCAATATTTCCGATTAATTTAACCGGAGGCATGATTTTATCGGATGCCCCAAAGATATACTTAAATAAATTTGATAAAAACATACTCATACCTAATGCTGTAATTAATGCAGATATTCTTGGAGCTGTGCGTAAAGGCTTATATGCAATACGGTCAATAGCCATTCCAATTAATGCACAGGCTAACATTGAAAGCAATAACAATGGAATCAATGACATGGAAAATGTCGTGGCTAAAAAATATCCCACAAACGCTCCAATCATTAGAATCTCACCATGGGCAAAATTAATCAATCTTACAATTCCATAAACCATGGTATATCCTAATGCAATCAAAGCATAGATACTTCCAACATTAAGACTATTAATTATTTGATTCAAAAATTGTGTCATAAGTAACCTCCTCGTTTATTTTCCATATGATAAGATATCTTTTGTTTTGAGGTAAAAAAACAATCGTCTAGAACAAACGATATATTATCATATGCAATGCTTTTATTTTAATAACGCATTACTTTGATAAAGCAAGTTTTAACATAACAAAAAGGGGCTAAACCCCTTTTTGTTAGTTATATTAGAATGCGTTAATTCAAGAAATTAGTTTGAAACTTTTGTTTCAAGTAATAACTGGCCATCTTTAACAGTAATAATTGATACTTCCTTGGAAATATCACCATTCTCATCAAATTTAATATGGCCTGTTACTGCATCTTGATCTGTGTTTCTAATCTCATCACGAACCGCATCTTTATCTGTTGAACCAGCTCTTTCCATTGCAGCTGCAACAACTTTAACTGCATCATATCCTAAGGCAGCAAGAGCATTTGGAACTTCTCCATATTCTTCTTCATATGTTGTTACAAATGTTTGAACAACTTCTGCTTCATCTGATGTTGAGTAATGGTTTGTAAAGAATCCGCCTTCTGCATCAGCTGCATAATCGACTTGGATTCCATCCCATCCGTCAACGCCAACGAGTGTTGCTTCAACACCTGCTTCTTTTAATTGTTTTGCAATGAGTCCGGCGATGTTATAATAATCCGGAATATAGATAATGTCTGCACCCAAGCTTGCAATTTTAGAGATAATCGCTTTGAAGTCGTTATCTTCATTCGTATAACTTTCATTGGCTAATACTTCACCCGGAAAAGCTTCTGTAAAAGACTCAGCAAGACCAATTGAATAGTCACTACTTACATTTGTAAAGATAATTGCTGTTTGAGCACCTAAGTTTTCAGAAGCAAACTTTGCCCCCATAGCGCCTTGATATGGATCTGTAAAACATACACGATATACATATTCCATTCCAACAGTAACTTCAGCATTTGTTGCAGTTGGTGTTACCATAGGAATCCCTCTTCGGTCTGCTTCAGGAGCAACAACAAGAGATGTTCCACTAATAACCGGACCAACGAGTGCGTCAATATTATCTTGATCAGCTAAACGATTGAAAAGATTGATTGATTTTGTTGCATCACCTTCATTGTCATAATACTTTAATTCTAATTGTCTTCCGTTCACACCACCTGCAGCATTAATTTCTTCGATTGCAAGTTGAGCTGCATTTAAAACAGCTTGTCCATACATTGCTAAGTCACCACTTGTGGGTGTTAACATACCTAGCTTGATCGGAGCGTCTGTTGCGTCACTACTTGTCGATGTATCTTCGTTTGTTGCTGTGTCTTCATTCGTTGTAGCATCTCCATTTGTTGCTTCTTCGCCACAACCTGCTAAAAGTGACATTGTCATTGTTAATACTAATAATAATGCAAATAATTTCTTCATTTTCATTGTCCACCCTTCGTAACTTTAATATTATATAATTTTAATGTGCTAAATCATATTTGCAATTATACACTTTTTTTCTTGCAAAATCAATAGAAATCTATCGAATTCATTACATCATTGCGTTTAAAGTACGAAAATGCTATACTTTATCTTACATAAAGAGAGGAGAACACTATGATTGACGGAATTGTTTTAAGTAGTATTGTTCATGAGTTAAATACCACACTAACAGGTGGTCGCGTCGATAAAATCACACAACCTGAAAAGGATGAATTAATTATACATATACGCGCCGGCGGAAAAAAGCAACGCTTATTGATGACAGCTTCTGCTTCCATGCCACGGGTTCATTTAACTTACGAGAACAAGTTAAATCCGGCTTCACCACCCTCGTATTGTATGCTATTAAGAAAATATATAGGTAATGCACGTGTTGTTGGCATTAAACAGCTCGGTTTAGAGAGAATTGTTAAAGTATCTCTAGAGCAATTGAATGAATTAGGTGACCTTTGCACTTATAGTCTGATTATAGAAGTTATGGGTAAACATAGTAATATTATTCTTTGTGATCAAAACAACCTAGTTCTTGATAGTATAAAACGCATTGGCGCAAATACCAGCCGTGTACGCCAAGTCTTTCCGGGCCAGACTTACACGACCCCACCGGATCAAGATAAGAAAAATATATTAGACTTACCTTCAGAAGATGACGTGTTGACGCTTTTAAAGAATCAAAGAACCGACGTATATAAGGCCTTATATCAAGCTTTTATGGGCTTAAGTCCCTTTATTGCAAATAATATATGTTTAGCTTCCGGTGTTGATGGCAATGGCCATATTGAAGGAATGACAAATGAAGAATTCATTTTGATTTATCAACAACTAAAAATTCTTCAGCAACGACTTTTAAATCATGACGATCAACCGGTACTGATCCGCTTAGAAAACGGCGAAATATCTGATTATCATTCACTCCTACTCACCGACACCTTACCTGGACATCAATTAGAAGCTTTTGATTCTATTAGTGAATTGATTAATTATTTTTACGAAGCACGTTCTGTCCAAGTAAGAATGAAACAAAAAACTCAAGATTTACGTCGTATTGTTCAGGTTTCCTTAGAGCGTTGTTATAAGAAGTTAGATATCCAAGAACGTCAACTTGAAGACACCAAAAATATGGATACCTTTAAAATAAAAGGTGAACTGATTCTCGCAAATCAATACCAAATTAAACCGGCGATTAAAGAGATTGATTTATTTAACTATTATACAAACGAAATGGTAACCATTCATCTCGACCCGACAAAAACAGCTATCCAAAATGCCAACAAAGCTTTTGATAAATACGCTAAGAAAAAGCGAACAAAAGAAGCAGTTGCCAAACAACTGAAACATACACGCGATGAACTCAAGTATTTAGAGTCGGTAAAATATACATTGGACTCTATCCTTCATGAAGATGATATTGAAGAAATCCGACATGAGTTAATGTCAACCGGGTATATTAAATTTCGCCATAGTAAGCGTAAACGTTCCAAAAGTAAACCCTATCATTATCTTTCTAGCGATGGTTTTCATATGTATGTTGGAAAAAACAACTATCAAAACGAAGAATTATCCATGAAGTTTGCTAATGGTTCAGATTGGTGGTTTCATACTAAAGAAGTTCCCGGTTCCCATGTTATAGTAAAATGTGAAGGGGATGAATTACCGGACCGAGCATTTGAAGAAGCTGCAGCTTTAGCCGCCTATTATAGTAAGGCACGCCTAAGCACAAAGGTCACCGTCGACTATACACAGAAAAAACATTTAAAAAAACCTGCCGGAAGCCCGCCAGGTTATGTAATCTATCATACCAATTATTCACTCTTTATTGATCCGGATATTTCTAGTTTATCCCTCGTGGAATAAAGACAATGAAAATTATTCGAAGCACATGTTACAGAAGTCACATTTTTGTAGCATGTGCTTTCATTTCGATTGCATTTGCAATGGTAATATCTGTTGTTTTCGCACCACTTAACATACGCGCCAATTCCTGCACACTTTCTTCATGATCTAGCTCTTTCATCATGGTCACGGTAAAATCACTCATCGTTTCTTTATGAATAAGAAAATGGCAATCTGACATGGCTGCAATCTGGGGAAGGTGTGTAATACAGATAAGTTGACGTTCTTTAGAAAGAGTCTTCATACGTTCAGCCACTTTTTGTGCTGTAATTCCACTAATCCCTGCGTCAATCTCATCAAATACCAAGGTGTCAACACCGTCAACACTTGATAAAATGGATTTGACCGCAAGCATAACACGGCTTAATTCACCACCGGATGCAACATCAGACAAAGGTTTTTTCTCTTCTCCTTTATTGGTTGAAATCATAAAGATAATATGATCAATACCTGACGGCGTGTAACTATCTAAGGCTTCTACCGTAATGCCAAATTCAGCATGTTCTAAATTTAAAGCTTTCAAAGCCTCTGTTATATTTGCGCCAAGCATTAAAGCACCTTTTTTACGGATTGTTGTTAACTTACCGGCAAATATCTTCATCTCTTCTTCTAGCTCTTTTAATCGTTTTTTTGTTTTAAGAAGATTTTCTTCGTAGTGCACAAGACGTGCCAATTCTTCTTCTTTTATATTCTTATATATCAGAATGTCTTCAATCGTATCTCCATATTTAAGTTTAAGACTATTCAGCGTGTTTAAGCGTTCTTCAGCATTATGCAATTCTTCTTCATAGGATTCTTCGTCATCTAGATAGTTGGACAGGTCATGGTGTATGATATTAAGGATATCTTCTACCTGCACGAGACTTTCTAAAATATTAGAAAGTTCTTCATCATAGGCTAACACACGATTTAATTCACCAATATGCTTGGAAACAATTGAGGAGAAATCCGGTTGGTCATAAAACGTCCCTTCGATATTTGATAAGACCGTAATAATCTTTTTACGATGGGATAAACGATCAAAGATTTTTTGATTTTCCTCATCTTCCCCTAGTTTCAATTCAGCTTTTACAATTTCATCGATTTCAAATTCTAAAAAGGCTATTTCTCGACGACGTTTTTCATCATCGTATAAATCCTCATTAATGGAATCTAATAACTGACGATGATCTTTATAGGCATCATTAAATTGACGTTGAATACTTAATATGTCTTCACCAATGTAACGATCTAACATTTGTAGTTGTTTTTTCGAACTTAAGAGTGATTGATGTTCATGTTGTGAGTGTATATCAATCAGATATGCTGCGAGACGTCGAATGACTTCTTGACGAACAACTTCTCCGTTAACACGAAAAACACTCCGCCCGTTTTGGGCTGTTTTTCGGTTCATGATAATAGATTCATCATCATCGGCGACACCGTTTTCTTCTAAAATACGATGAATCTCTTGTTTTTCAGCACCTAATCGTCGAATGTCAAAAACGCATTCAACAAACGCTTCCTTTGCACCGGTCCGTATAAAATCTTTTTTGATCTTAGCCCCTAGGACATAATGAATAGAACCAAGTATAATTGATTTTCCTGCACCGGTCTCTCCGGTTAAGATGTTTAAGCCTTCATTAAAGTCAATATCTAGTTCTTCGATTAATGCAATATTTTTAACATGAAGGTATGCCAGCATATATCCTCCTTATGCACTGTGTATAATTCGACTCAGTTTCTCCATAATAGAAATGCAATCTTCTTCTGTTCTTACGGCACAGAATATAGTATCATCACCCGCTATAGACCCTACAATCTCATCGAAATCTAAAGCGTCAATAGCCGCAGCAACTGCCATTGCCATTCCGGTTAATGTTTGTACAACAATCATATTCATTGCACGATCCATGCTAATATAGCCATCTTGTAAAACACGAATATACTTTTCATTGAGATTCATTGTTTTCTCTTGAAGTACGACGTATTTCTGACGACCATCCGGCAAAGAAACCTTGGTCAGCTTTAAATCTCGAATATCGCGAGATATTGTTGCTTGTGTCACTTCAAATCCGTCTTGATGCAATAAATCCGCAAGTTCATCTTGCGTCTCAATCACTCGTTCACTAATAAATTGTAAAATCTTTGTTTGCCGTTTTATTTTCATAGGACCACCTTCATCTAAATTATTGATTTACGATAATTTTCTTCGTAAAATTTCGAAAAAATCATTATTACATAAGCGCATTAACTTGACCTTTTTAGACGCTTTGCCAATCCGGATAATGTCTGTGGTATTAACACGGGTCACTTCTTGCCCATCAACGGTTACAAGCAGATCATTCACATGCTTATTACGTGGTTGGTCAAATCGTATATCAATAATATCTTCTCCGGACAAGACGATACTTCGTGCAGTTAATGAATGGGGACATATCGGCGTTAGGATAACCACCTCATTGTTGGGCGTTATAATCGGTCCACCTGCTGACAAGTTATAGGCCGTTGATCCCGTTGGTGTTGAAATAATAATGCCATCCGCTCTATAGGTATTCATATATGCGTCATTGACATATACGTCATAACTTATAATTCTTGAAATCGATTGACGGGTAATGACTATATCATTAAGTGCTCTACCGATATCTTTATGGTCCTGTACGGTTGCAGCCACCATCATCCGTTCTTCAACAATAAATTCATCGTTGATAAATGCTTGGAGCGCTTCCTCGAGTTCGCTCAGCTCAATTTCTGCCAAAAATCCCAAATTCCCTAGATTAATACCTAGGAGAGGAATGTCAAAATCGACATATTTTCGACTTGTAGAAATAATAGTACCATCCCCACCAAGAATAATAGCGTAATCAATATCATATAATTGCTCATCCGGTATACATAGGTGAGAAAACCCATGATGATGACGATATTCATTGGGCATAAATATTTGTACGTTTTTACTATTAAACCATGCAATAACACGTTGCGTTATCATAAATGAAGGATCTTTTGATGGATTAGGTACAATGAGTATCTTTTTCATATCATCACTTTCTATATAAGTCACGATGTGCATGATTAACAAGTTCACTGACGCTTTTTACGTATATTTCATTCATTTCTTGACGGGATTCAAGTGTTGAATCTACAGGCTTTTGGCCACAAATCAAGTATTCAATATTTCCTTCTGGACCTGTAATCGGCGAATAACTTAATCCTAAGACAGTTAACCCTATTGAACTAAATGAATGTATAAGGGATTCAATAACTTCTTGATGCACATTTGGATCTCGAACCACCCCTTTTTTACCGATTTTATCCCGTCCGGCTTCAAATTGAGGTTTAATTAAACAAACAATATGACTCGTTTCTTTCATTAGTGTATAGACCGCCGGTAAGACTTTTTTTAATGATATAAAAGAAACATCAATAGATACAAAATCTAATGGATCCGGAATTTCAGCATCTGTGACGTAACGAATATTTGTTTTTTCAAGGCAAACAACACGAGTATCTTGCCTTAGGCTCCAATCAAATTGTCCATAGCCAACATCCACAGAAAAGACTTTTATTGCCCCATGTTGAAGCATACAATCCGTAAAGCCTCCCGTTGATGCACCTACATCCATGCATATTGTGCCTTCTAAATCAAGGTCAAAGCTTTGAATTGCTTTTTGAAGCTTTAAGCCTCCTCGGCTAACATAAGGATTGGGGTCTTTCTTTATATGTATTTTTGCTGTTATCGCAATCTTTGTCCCCGCCTTATCTTCACGTTGACCATCAACAAAAACCAAGCCGGCCATAATCATTTTTTTTGCTTTTTCTCGTGTAGGGATATATCCTTGTTCAACGAGTAATACATCTAAACGTTCTTTATTCGCCATGTTCATTCGCTCTTTCTATATTTAATACGCGATTTAGTAATCCTTCAACATCAATATGTAAAGCATGATTCAAATCGGTAATCTTACCATGGGTAACAAACTGATTATCAATGCCGATACCATATACACGTGGAAGTTCGTATTTGGTGTTTTGGGAACTATCCAGCAGCATTTGTGCAATACGGCTTTGGACACCTCCATATTTGACGTTTTCTTCAAATATATAAATACGACGGTAGGTCTTTGAACAATGTTCGATGAAGGCTGCATCAATAGGATTCACAAATCGTAAGTTAATGAAATCGCATGGATAACCTTCTTCTTCTAGTTTTTCTTGTACTTCCACAAGACGTGCATAAAAATGTCCAACGCCTATTAATAAGGCTTTGTTATTTTCCTGAACAATCCATTCCGGTTGGCCGTATTCAATAGGTGCACCTAAGAATTGGCTATCATCTTTGCCTTTTGGATATCGAATTGCAATCGGTCCTTCATTATATGTCGAAGCAAATTCTAACATCGCTTCTAATTCTTTGCCGGATTTTGGTGCCATAACCGTCATATTAGGAATATGGCTTAGGTAGGACAAATCAAATAATCCTTGATGCGTCTCCCCATCTTCACCAACAATACCTGCCCGGTCAATACAAAAAACGACCGGTAATTTTTGTATAGCTACGTCATGAATAACTTGATCATATGCACGCTGCAAAAAGGACGAATATACCACAAAAAATGGTTTGTATCCTTGAGTCGCTAGACCTGCAGAGAATGTTACTGCATGTTGTTCAGCAATCCCCACATCAAAAAAGCGCTTTGGATATTGTTCAGAAAATGAACTGAGTCCGGTTCCACTACACATAGCAGCAGTAACCGCCACAATTTTCCGGTCCTTTTTTGCAAGACGTGTTATGGTACTTCCTACAATCTCAGAATAGGAGGGCTTGGGTTTATCGACACTCATATGAAAGTCACCATTTCTTTTATTAAAGGGCTTAACTCCATGATAGGTCATTGGATCAAGTTCTGCGGGATTATACCCTTTTCCTTTGACGGTTAAGGTATGAATAATTACAGGACCCTTAACATGCTTGGCCTGTTCAAATGTCGTGATTAATTGACGAATATCATGCCCGTCAATAGGTCCTAAATAGGTATAACCAAGTTCTTCAAAAAGCATACCCGGAACCACCAATTGCTTTACACCATTTTTGATTCCGCGAACACCTTTAACGATGGAATTACCGACTCTAGGTATTTTCCGAAGCGTTACTTCGATATCGTTTTTCACTTCATTATAAAACTCACCGGTTCGAAAACGATCTAAATATAAAGCTAAGCCCCCGACATTACGATCAATCGACATTTGATTATCATTAAGAATTATAATAAAGTTTTTGTTAATGTGTGCACCGTTATTTAAAGCTTCATAAGCCATACCACCCGTTAATGCACCATCTCCAATAACAGGGATGATAAATTCTTCACCTTTACTTAAATCTCTGGCTACTGCCATACCTATACCAGCCGATATAGATGTTGATGAATGTCCGGTATCAAAACAGTCATGGATACTCTCATGTCGTTTAGGAAAGCCGGATAATCCATTCCATTGACGGATTGATGACATCTGGTCACGTCGTCCTGTCAAAATCTTATGCACATAGGCTTGATGCCCTACATCCCAAATGATTTTATCGTCAGGGGAATTAAAGCACTTATGTAAGGCTAAGGTTAATTCAACGACACCTAAGTTTGAACTTAAGTGACCACCTGTTTCTGAAGTTACATCTATAAGAAAACGACGAATTTCGTTCGCTAATTTTTTCAATTCTAAAATATTTAATTGTTTTACATCTGACGGTTCGTTAATTGTTGGTAGAATTTTCATTTGTTTACACCTATTTTCTTCTAAAAGTTAACCGCTTAAAATAATACATAATCAAACCAATTCGATAAACAATTGTATTTGAAAAGCGTAAAGCCACTTCTTTTCCAATAGCCTTTCCACCCACTGTTAATGCCGCAATAAAACCTCCAAGGACTATACCTAAAAGAAGTTCCTGACGATTTGAATCCAACATCAGTTTGATTATAATTGCTGCTGAAGCACTACCTGAAATAATTCCTGCAATATCTCCAATCACATCATTAAAAAAGTTCGAAACACTAGATGCATTTCGAATGATTACAACACTCTCTTTGGCGCCTTTTACTCGACTTGCAGCCATAGAATGAAAGGGTGTTTCGTTTGCTGCTGTTACTGCAATACCAATTAAATCCGAAAAAATACCCATAAAAATAATGAATAACAAGATAATTACAGCACCACTTAATGAAAGAATATCCATGAAAATCATGGAAAAATATCCTAAGATCATTGCAATAAACAGCGTAATCACTGTAATACTTACAATCCAATGATAATTTACTTTTCGATTTACATTTTTTTGTCGAAACTTAAATTTTCGTTCTGTTTTTCTCAACGATGTACTCCTTCATCCGTTCCCTTATATATAAGTAACTAAAGATAATTTGTAGCGTAAATTTTGAAGCTTGTGGTCTAGCAGGTTTTCCCATGAACGCACTCTATTGTCACCAAAAAAAGCGGTTTCCCTTTAAGCCTTCATTATAGCTGTCGCCAAACTATAAGCTAGATCGCCTTTAACCCCACCGTAATCCACTACAAACCTGTTTCCAACAGCCTAGAAGTTTTCCTTTCTAACTTTCAATATTCCTAGCCTTTTTAGCAAAGACATGTTTCAAATGACAATAGCTTCAGGTTCTTGGCCGAGAACCTTCCACCTAAATCAATTATCCCCACTCCTCCACGCAAGGCAGGCTACACTGTCCACAGCTTTCGCCGCATGACAGGTTTATTCCGACTCCGTAAGCCATCTTCCAAAAGATATTCCCACGATAGTCGGTCTCCACGACGATAGGGTCAACGCCCACATGCCGTTGTGGATCGCCCTAACATCTTAACTCCCAGCATCAGCCCGCAACTGGGCGTCGCCAGCCAACACCAGAAACTTCATCGATATGCCCTTTGACGGATTTTTAGGCCCGCTTTCAGAATAAGAAAATTAACTAGAATACTGCATCTTCAGTTAAACATTATTATACCATATTTATACAATGATTCCAATAATTATACCTAATGCCATTCCAACAAAAACTTCGAGATAGGTATGACCCAGTAATTCTTTTAGCTCTTCATCAAATTGAAAGCGGTGTTCTCCGACTTCTTTTATAATCATTTTAATAACACTGGCTTGTTTACCTGCCGCCATTCGAACACCGGCTGCATCATACATAATAATTAAAGATATTACAAGACCTAATCCAAAAACAGGAGATTCATATCCATAATTATGCCCGGCTGAAAATGTTGCTGCCATAACCGATGCCGTGTGAGCGCTTGGCATACCACCCGAACCCATTACACGTTCTAAATCAAATTTTTTATGCTTAATTATTGATGTTAATACTTTAACACCTTGTGAAAAAATCCACCCAATTATCGCCGCAACGAAAATCTTGTTTGTAAAAATACTGACTACGATTCCCATATTTATTCACGTCCTTTAGTAATGTCGATTTTGAATATAATCAATAACCTGGGTTAACAACGATTCTCTATGCGGGTCATATTCGTCAATCCTTTGACTGATTTGTTCAAAACGTCTTGATACTTCTTTGCTCGCTTCTTGCTCACCGTAGAATGATATAAATGTCATTTTACCATTTTTTTGATCGCTTCCGATTGGCTTACCCAATACTTGTTCAGTACTGTTGCAATCTAAAATATCATCTTGTATTTGAAAAGCCAGACCTAAATCCTGTCCAATCTGAGAAAAATTTTCTTGATCTTTCTTGGTTCCGCCTGCTAGTACACATCCTGCTTCAAGACAAGCTTTAATTAAGGCAGCTGTTTTATGTTCATGAATATATAATAAGCTTTCAATAGAAACATTGGGGTCTTCTTCATGTGCAATATCCGAAATCTGACCACCAATCATACCTTCAATTCCGGAATATCGAGATAGAATTGAAGCAGCTTCAATGCCTCGTTTTATTTGCGCATAGGAGGCATTCGCCTTCACCCCTTGATTTAAGGTCAAAAAAAGCGTTTCATAGGCAGCATTAAGCAAAGTATCTCCAGCTAATATACCGTTTGCTTCTCCATAGACGATATGGCAGGTCGGTTTTCCCCGGCGTAAGTCGTCATTATCCATTGCAGGCAAATCATCATGAATTAAGGAATAGGTATGAATCATTTCAATGGCTGCCATATATGGATAAATAATATCTTCTTCATGGTCTTTTGCCATCAGTTGATATGCTGCATACATAAGAATGGGACGAAGACGTTTTCCGCCATTTAGAAAACTGTATCTGGCAGCTTCAACCCCCGTCTTATTTTCATCACTATGCACTTGAGGAAGATATTTTATTAAAATCTCTTCAATTTTTTCTTGTATTTCTTCTAAATGTTTCATTCGATAACTCTCAATTCTTTTTCAATTGATTCTAATTTCTGGGTGCATGCTTCAATCAGTTCAATGCCTTTTTTATATTTTGTTACAGCATCATCTAAAGGAATATCTTTATGATCTAATTCCCCTAATAGCTCTTCTATGGATTTTATCATCTCTTCATACGTTTGATCAGCCATTAAAACACCTCTTTTCTAAGAACTTTTGTAACCACTTTACCATCGTGCATAAATAACTCAACTTCATCGTCATGATGAACATCATGAACCGACTGAATGCGTTGACCATTAATTTCAACATATGCAGCACCTGATTCAAGCGATCGAAGCGGAGATCTTCCTTTTAACATTTCTTTCAATAAAACTAAGCGCTGTTGTTTTTGTTCTAAGAAATGATGCATACTTTTTTCCGTCTGTAAGCGCAACTGCTCCACATAATTGAGACGATCTTCTAGTTTTTGTCTTGGATGTAAGGAATCTAAGCGTTTTCGTAGATGCTGCAGATTGTCCTTTTTACTTTCAAGCAGTCGATACAATTTTTGTCTTAAGGCAAGATCCTGTTGTTTTAATTGTTGAATAATCAAGGTGTAGTCAAAAACAGCTAGTTCTGCCGCTGCAGAAGGTGTCGGCGCCCTTAAATCAGATACAAAATCAGCTATGGTTACATCTGTTTCATGGCCCACTGCAGATATTATAGGGATTTTTGATTCATAAATAGCTCTTGCAACAACGTCCTCATTAAATGGCCATAAATCTTCAATTGAGCCACCACCACGACCGACAATCAGTATATCAACCGCTTCCTTTGTATTAAAATAACGAATGCCTTCAACAATAGACTCCTTTGCAGCACTTCCTTGTACCAGACTCGGATACAAGATTAATTCAACATAGGGATAACGCCGTTTTGCCACATGGACAATATCTCGAATAGCTGCACCGGTTTGGCTAGTGACTATACCTATCCGTTTTGCATATAAGGGAATGTTTTGCTTATGAGATTCATCAAACAACCCTTCTAGCTCTAGCTTTTTCTTTAATGCTTCAAACTGAACATAAAGATCACCAAGACCAGCTTTTTCAATGGAACTGACATAGATTTGATATTGACCTGTTTTTTCATATACAGATACTCGCCCTTTAACCACAACTTTAGTTCCATCGGATAATTCCTTCTCATCTCCACGTGTATAACTACGAAATAAGACACATGAAACCTGGGCTTTATCATCTTTTAAGGTAAAATAATAATGCCCGGATCCATGTGCTTTGAAATTGGATAGTTCACCTTCAACAGAGAGCGACTTAAGGATAAAGTCCTGTTCAAACGTGCGCTTAATATATGTATTTAATTGAAACACAGATAAAATATTATCCATAATACCCTCTTATACTAATTTTTTCGCAATTTGTCCTAAAACTCCATTAACAAATCGAGAGGACTGGCTCTCGCCATATCGCTTCGACAGTTCAACGGCTTCATTAATGGCAACAGAAACAGGTATTTCATCATATTGCATATCAAAAACAGCCACACGTAAAATAGCTAATTCAATTTTTGCAATACGTTCAATCGCCCATTTATCGGAGCAAGTCTCAACCAGTGCATCAATTGAAGGCACATGTTCAACAAGTCTTAAAACCCGTTCTTTTATCAATTGCTTGTCTTCTTCAGCTTCTAATTCTAAACTCTGAAGAGAAATATCAATATCTTCTACATTACTATGCGTCGCATCAATATCTAATGAAAATAGTAATTTGAAGGTTAACTCTCTTTGTTTGTGACGGTTCATATTTTCCTCCGATTAAGCGTTACTCTTTTCTACATTCACGCCTGCTACTTTTATATTTACTTCTTTAACATCTAATCCTGTCATTGTTTCAACCGCTGTTTTTACCTTTTCTTGAACCGATTTTGTTACTTGGACTAATGCACAACCAAACTCAACGATGACAGCTAACTCCAAGCTTACATCACCTTCACCAACAGTAACAGCAACGCCTTTTGATAAATTCTTTCTACCTAGAAGTTCGACTAAATCTCCGGTAAAATTACCAACCATTCCTGCAACACCTTCAACTTCAGATGCAGCCATACCTGCAATAATTGCAATAACTTCATCAGCGATGTGCACGGACCCTACATCCTTTGATTCATGTATCTTAAACAATTGTCTATCCATAATAGCCTCCTACTCCGATTTTTGATTTGTATACATTCTATTATATACAAAGTATTTCTAATATGCAATTCAACTTACTAAATTCGAAAAAAAAAGCATCTTACGATGCTTTTAACGACATATGCCGTTAGTTTTATGCTCTAGATAAGTATTCGCCTGTACGGGTATCAATCTTAACGATATCCCCAATATTAACAAACAATGGCACTAAAATATTTGCACCGGTTTCAACCGTCGCCGGCTTGGTCGCTCCTGTTGAGGTATCTCCCTTAATTCCGGGTTCAGTATGGGTGATTTCAAGTTCAACCGTTATTGATGGTTCTACCCCGAATACACGTCCATTATGAGATAACATCTTAACAACATCATTTTCTTTTACAAACTTCAAAGCATCACCAAGATCACTTGCATTCAACGCAATTTGCTCATAATTTTCCTCATTCATAAAATGGAATAAATCGCCATCAGAATATAAATATTGCATATCATAGCGTTCAATATGTGCGTTTTCTAATTTTTCACTTGGTCTAAATGTTTTTTCAAATACAGCACCTGACTTCAAATTTTTTAATTTTGTTCTTACAAAGGCTGCACCTTTACCAGGTTTTACATGTTGAAAATCAATAACCGAATAAATATTCCCTTCAAATTCAACAGTAATACCATTTCTTAAATCTCCAGCTTGAATCATATTAATCCTCCTAATATGTATGTTAAAATACACACAATTTCATACTATAGTTTATATCATGTTCTTCACTTTTTCAAGTAAAAAATATTTTTTATAGTTCGATTAATTCTTTTCTAGAGGATACAAAGTTCTCAATACCATCTTCTTTAATAAGAACTAAGTCTTCAATACGTACCCCACCAAAATCCGGTATATAAACGCCAGGTTCAACGCTCATGACCATCCCCGGTAAAATAATCTCCTCCGAAAGCAATGAAAATCTTGGTTGCTCATGAACTTCTAATCCTAAACTATGTCCGAGTCCATGTCCAAAATTCACTCGATAACCGGCATCATCAATAATCTGGCGCGCTAATGCATCGGCATCTTTACCTAATATGCCTGCCTTGATATTATTCAAGGCCTTCATCTGAGCTTTTAGTACAAGATTATATAGTTCTTTTTGACGTTCACTCGCCTGACCGACAACAATCGTTCGTGTCATATCTGAACAGTAACCTTCATAAATACAACCAAAGTCCATGGTGACAAAATCGCCTTTTTCAATCAACTTTTCTGTCGGCTGTGCATGGGGTAAGCTCGAACGCCTACCTGATGCAACAATCGTATCAAAAGACAATTTGCTTGCACCTTGTTTTTTCATAAAATATTCTAATTCAACAGCCACATCGATTTCTCGAATTCCTGGCTTAATCCGGTCTAAAATATGTAAAAAAGCCGCATCGCCAATAGATGACGCATGACGAATTTTTTGAATCTCATCGTGGTCTTTAATCATGCGGACCTGTTCAACCATATTACCAACTGCTGACCAATTGCACTGATCAATTGAACTCGAAAGATGATTAAATTCTTTAACTGTTATTGTTGTATCTTCATAGCCTAAATTAGCAATCCTTGCGTCACTCACTAAATCTGATATGGTCTCAACCAGACCTTTCTCAAAATAATTGACAACTTCAAAATCGGGACTTTCAGCAGTTGCTTGTTCAATATAGCGAAAATCTGTTAGCAAATAACGGGCTTGGTCTGTAATAAACAAATATCCTGAAGATCCTGTAAATCCAGAAAGGTAATGTCGATTATACTCACTGGAAATCAAAATACCATCCATTGATAGTGCATACATTCTTTTCGTTAGTTCTTGAACACGATTAATCATTACAACCTCTTTTCTTTGAACATAAATAGTCAATAGCTTCAATATATCCACGGAAACCTTTGCCGCATAGTTGCTTTACACATACGTCTTCAACGACCGAAATACTACGAAAACCTTCACGTTCATGAATATTTGACAAATGTACCTCAACCGTCGGTATGTTTAAGGACGCAATGCAATCACGTATTGCATAACTATAATGAGTATAGGCTCCCGGATTGATCACAATGCCCTCAAAATGTTTATGATAACACTGTTGTAAATAATCGATGAGAGCGCCTTCGCTATTGGATTGAAAAAAATCCAGTTGAATCTTCTTTCCCATTGCATAATCACGAAGCATATAGATTAAATCATCATAGGTCTCATGACCATAGACATCCGGCTCTCTAATTCCTAAAAAATTTAAATTTGGACCGTTTACAACTGCAATTCTCATCTCACACCTCTTTTACTCTACAACAAACTCACAATTTCATCTGCGATTTCTTCGACGGATTTATCCTTTGTTTGAATAATCATATTTGAAGCTTCAAAGTAACTCGGTTCTCTCAAATTCAATAAATTCTTGATCGTCGTTTCATGGTCCACATCTTTTAATAAGGGTCGCTCCGTATCATCTTGTAAATTACGTAGCAACTGCTCAAAAGGCATGTGCAAAAATACGACAGTTCCAATTCGCTTTAAGATACTAATATTTTCTTCCTTAAGAACAACGCCACCACCTGTTGCAATGACTTTATTCTTCTTCGTTAACAATTTTTCTAAATAAGATGTTTCTAGTTCACGAAAGTGTTCTTCGCCGTACTCGTCAAAAATCTCATTAATTGATTTTTTTTCACCGACTTCGATTTCGTCATCCATATCAATAAAATTACGCTCTAACTTGTCTGCTAAAACTTTACCGACCGATGACTTACCACTTCCCATAAATCCTATTAACACTACATTATTCATCTGCGATTCACCTACTCAATTTTTTGTATTGTTGTATACTGTCGTCTCTAATTGGTGTAAACACCATTCAATCTGAGACGCCGTTAAGGTTATATCTGTCCAGTACTCAAAGGCTTTTAAGGCTTGAAAAAACAGCATACTTAAACCATTAAGCACTTTGGCTTGATGTTCTCTTCCTTTTGTCATAAAAACAGTCTCTTTTGGATTGTATATTATATCGACAATAAAGTCAACTTTTTGAAAGAATTCTTCATCGAAAATCGGACTTGCATCCTCATGGGGGTGCATTCCAACAGACGTTGTCTGTATCGCTACCGAATTGGGTTTGACCAGATGAAGATCGTCTAAACCACCGACGTAAATCGGAATGTTCATATTCATCTTTTGTAAATCGTTTTTGATCCGGTCTGCTTTCTCACGTGTACGATTAATAATCGTTACCGAAGTCGCTTGACCTTCTAGACACATTGCAACGGCGCCACGTGCTGCCCCACCAGCTCCAATAATTAAACACTCTTGACCCTTTATCGGTATGTCATAATAGTCACACGCCATCTTCAATCCAATCCAATCCGTATTATATCCAATCAGCTTCCCGTGAACAGGCACAATAGTATTTACAGCACCAATGACTTTGGCGATAGGGTCAACAAGATCTAAATATTCCATGACATCGACTTTGTAAGGAATGGTTACATTAAGACCAGATAAAGATAAGCCGCGCATGCCAAGAATTGCTTGCTCTAGCTGTCCGATTGGAACAAAAAAAGGATTATAGGTTCCGTTAAACTCAGTCGCTTCATAAAATAATTGATGTATGAAGGGGGACTGGGTATGTTCAACCGGATTACCTAATAATCCAAATATTTTTGTTTTACCATTAATACACTTCGTAATATGTGTCATAACTTCTGCCTCCGCTACGCTTTTTCATTCTTGCGATGCTTCATATATCGACGTAAAATCTTCATCTCTAAGCCACGTTTAATCCGCGAAACCCATTGCTCTTTATCTTGAATGGGTTTAACTAAAATGGTTCGACACTTTAATCGCTTTCCTACCCAAACATCTGTAAACAACTGATCTCCAATGAAGACTGTTTTTTTTGGTGAGACATCCATTTTACGAATGGCTCGTCGCAGTTGTCGCGTTAAGGGCTTATTTGCTCTCGGATATGCATCCACCTTTAACCGTTCATTAAATGCATGCACACGTTTCGGATTATTATTTGACACAAGGGCTAGTCTAAATCCTATTTTTTTCAAATAGGCAAATTGTCGAAGTAGTTCTTCATCCGGATGTTCACGATCATAGGGTGCTAATGTATTATCCAAGTCAAACATAAGCCCTTCATATCCCATCTGCCTTAATTTTTTATAATTAATTTTATGAATACTAGAGACATATTCATCTGGAAATAATTGCTTCATATTACACCTGCTTTCTATATAGCCTATTCAACTATACTAATACTTATTTCTATATTTAAAGGAATTACTTACTGTGATGATGGAATCATTTTTCTTGAAATTCATCGTGATATTGATACCGGTACTTTCATCAAAGACGGCCCCTGCATTGGGTGTTATCATCCAACTATCCACATAGTTCGCAAAAACATACCAAGTACTATTTAAGTCATTCGAATCATAATTCAAATCCGTCGCTTCAAGAGTTACCTTGTTTATTGTTTTGAATAAAATTTTATTTCCATCATAGTAGAAAATCATTTTCTTATTTGGGTCATGATAATCATCATTATATTCAAATACAATTACAGTTGGATTTAATTCACTGTCTACATTATATACTCCTGCCGACTCCATTGCAACCTTACCCAATCGACTAAGAGCAAGCTGGGCTTCATACTGAATGTCAATAACGCTTTTTGTTGTTTCATAAGACTTTAAATGCATAACAAGAAAAGATCCAATAACGCCAACAAGCATAGCAACAATAACAAGTGTTACCATCACTTCTACTAAGGTGAATCCTGATTGATTTTTAGTTAAGATGTGCTTAATTCTCATCAACAATCACCCGTCCTGTAAGTTGTACAACCGTCAGTCCCATTTCTTTGCTTGTGTTATTGCTTCGAACACGGATTTTTGATGTTCCGCTAGTCGCAAACGTCGTTAGTGATTCTCCATCAAAATTTGTATCAAGCCCCTCCCCTAGTTCATAAGAGAAACGGTATGTAAATTTTTCCTCTAAATTATTCGTACTTATGGGTAAAGCAATCCAACCACCATTATCCACTTCAAAAATAAAGTGCTTTGGAAACACTTTATTTTTCGTCGTATATTCTGATCCGTTCGTCTTTGTCTCTATAACATATCCATATTGCTGTTTGCTTGTATCATAAGTAAATTTAAGTTGATAGTCTTGGTCATACTCTGTCATCGACCGATATTGCACATCCTGAATGTCTGCCCTTAATTCTTGCACATTGGCTTCCACACTATTTGCATAAATGATGTATATACTCATACTTGCAATTCCTAACATCGTAGAAAACACAGCCATTGCAATAATAATTTCAATGAGCGTAAAGCCCTTTTCACTATTAACGTTCATCTGCAACTCTCCAATTCTTAAGGTCGATGTATTCATCATAATTTTTACGCATAATCGTTACATCTCCTAAACCGACTTCAATCTCTTCACTTGATTGAATTGAAACAAGAGACAATCCATTTAACGGATGTGAGGAATCTGATACGTTAGGATTAAAAGCTTCACTAAGCTTCGGCGATTCCATGACCAATTGAGTTAAATAGTCTCTAACCGTTAAATCATTATTAATGATATCTATTGTACCGCTTTTAAGTTGAATCGTATCTTTTGCAATAATTGAACCGCTAAACTCAAGGTCACCAATGACATCCACCTTTTTATTTGTTAAAATAATTCCTTGTATTTTTCCATTAACTGCATTAATGACATAGTAGGTTTCCCCATTAATTTGACGAATGCCGTCATTGACACTAATTCCGGAATTATCCCCAAGAAGCAATATATCATATGCATTGGTCGCACTATTTCCTTGAAATATAGCGACTTCTTTTGCCGTCTCCGTTGGATCTACTAAATTATCTGTCTCACGTATATCCGCACTTTCTATCACGTCACTACTATCTGAAATTGTCGAATAATTCGTCACCACACGGGCATTTTCAGTTCCGGTAATAATACTTTTCAAATCAGCAACACCCGTCCATCCATGAATCGAAGTTAATGTATCTATTTCATCAAAATGTCTAAGATAATTGAGTAAAACAATGTAGTCTTTTAATATATTTTCTTCGGCATGCACTTGAATATCATTCGGATTGTTATGATGCACTTGGATTGTTTCTGATCCTACGCCCATAACAGCACCTTCTGTGTATAAATAACTATCCTGATTAATATGAATATTCCCAGAACCTGTTTCAATATAAGGTTCAATCAAAGGGTCTTTACTGTTTTTTATAAAAAACAATGCTTTTTCATACACCGACATGGGCTGTGCTTTATCGTCATACTGATAATATAACTGTAAATTAGAAGATGCTCCAACCGCCGGATCCTTCATTGCCCCATCCGGAAAAGCATAAGCTAAATAATTTCCTTTAATCCCCATGCTTTCACCGGTCTCAAACAAATCTGTATCGTTCAACAAACCTGTACCTTTATTGGTATTTGGATTTGGACTAAAAATATCATTAACAAAGGACGTTCCGGCAATAATAATACCATCTTTCGTCTCTCCACCAACTTCAATTGCTTCTTTAACTCCCTTAGGATGATTTGGGGTTTCCCCTGTTATGGATAGTTCCGAAGGATTTGTGCTCGCACCAATATCTGCATTAATAACAATGGAACTAACTAAGTAATATTCATTTGCACGACCGATATATCCATAATAGTTACCATCAATATCAATTTTATTATGAATACCATTTAACACTAAATCATTTTTCGTATAAACGTTCCCGTTATTCACTTCAATTATGCTGTTACTCGAACCGGCCTGAATTGCTAGACTATCACTATATATATGTCCATTATTAATGGTTAATATTGAATTTCTTGCATTTCCTGCTAGTTGAACAAAACTTTGTGTAACGACATCACCATGAATCGTTATGTCATTATTATCATTCATTACCTTTACGCCATTATAGCCTGTAATATCACGCAAATTACTCGCTGTTGTTCCTAATGCATAGATGCTTCCTGTAATATCACTCATTACCTCATCAAATAAAATATCGGTTTCTGTGACTAAGGCATATTGCCATAATGGATTATCAACAGTTACATATTTGGATTGATTTAATTTAATCGGCATCATTTCTTCAGGGGCATTGATGTAGATATCTGTTTCTATAGTTTTACGTGTACGATCAGAATAAGTAAAGGTTGATTTAAGATTTTTAACAATAAATTCATTTTCACTTTTTTCTATGGTCCCATTTGTATTTTGATCAAAATTCTCTATATCTTCAACTGTTATTTCATTTAGGGTGACATTTTCAGCATCAAGAAAAACAAAGCTACTTCCTGCATCCCCTTTTTTTTGTTCGGAAAAAGAAATTGCTGATTCTATTTCGCTAATTTTTGCATCTAAATCCGCCTTGAAAAAATAATTCATTCGCTCATTATAATACCGAGTCATACTTTCTTCGTCAATTATAACCGAATAATAATTATTATCCGTAATTGGATTCGGTGACGTCGTTGTATATTGTTGATACTCACCGGAACCTGATTTATACATCACTTTTAAAAAACATCCTTCATAATAAATATCATCCGAAAATTCCGAAAATAACATCACTCGTTTATCCTCAGCTAATCCATTTAAATAGTCTTTTAAATACAATTTTCGTTCTACAAATTCATCAAACGGCATAGTAATAGAACCATCCAATATTTTATTCTCATATATTGTCAATTGACGGCCAAAATCATTCTCAAGTTTGCGTACATTACCTAATATCGTTGACATGATTGTCTTTCGGCTGTCAACAGCATTTGTGGTATTATCTGAAGCTTCTTCGAGTGCCTGATCAACATAATTGCCTAAAATAGAGTAGACTTGATCAATCCCGGATTCCGAATAATATTGTGTCCGCTTTAGCATGGTATCTGTATATTTCATATTATAATTCATGATACTTAAGGATAGAACGGTTGTACCTAAAACTGTCAAAACAGCAATCGTTATAACTGTCATCAATAGCGTTGATCCATTTTCATCTCGTAGAAATTGCATTGATTCACCACCTACTCCTGTGCTAAACGGGTTGTTACAATTTTTGACAAATCTTCACCATCTTTTGACACACGTATTTCAAAGGCATATATACGATATTCAAAAAACTTTGGTTCTGATATATTTCGATATACCGTATTATTTCCTGTATTCAAAACAATTTCCGGTTTAATTTGGTCTGCCGGTGTTTCAAAAACGTAGATTTCCACATCTTTTCCCGTCGCATTATCGACCGTAATCGTTGTTGAAGAGGATGAAGCCATTGTATCATTTGAATAAACATATACAATATATTGGTCCTTAAGTGCTTTTGTTATGAACTCAGATTCTACACCTAAATCCACTTGAATCTTCACATCAGACGGACTCGTTTTATGAAAGTCAAAGTTTAGATTTCGATCACCACTTGCGTCGTTCCCCATCCTATCTTCTTCTTTGCTGTTATCATCCTTGATGAAAGTCACATGTGTCTCTGATGACGTCGAATCCTCAAGTACAACAATTAGATCTGCATCTCCATAGCTACTACTTGAAAGCGTCGGCATTTTAAAAGAATCTTGTCCAAATTCACTTGAATCAGATAAGTCTAATAAAGTAACTGCCACATCATATCCGGATTCATCAAAAACCTCACCATCTAAATCATTAAATTCACTCATGTTCATGAGTTTAATTTTTTCCACATATTGTTGGCTCAGTTGTGTTGCAATCAGCTGTTGTCGGGTTTCAATCGACGATAGAAGTGCGCTTTGAAAGATTAAAGCAATCGGAACTGTAACGATACCGATGATAGCAACCGTTACAATGACTTCAATTAATGTAAATCCATGTTGGGATTTTATCTTTATATTTTTTTTATCATTTGTCATCATTATTCACCTATCAACTTTATGCCAATATGTTTTATTTGAACACAACATTCCCACGTTGTTCAACAACACTAAATCGAGGACGATTTGCATCTTCATATTCAATCCGTACATTCATTGGTAAATCCGACTCATTTATCAACACTGCATTTGCTCCACTTAAATCATTGGCATCATATCGACGACTTGAAATCACTTTTAAGTCAATCATTGTTCCCGGATCAAAGGGTTGCCCCGAAGCATAATCAGTCGGATATGCACTTGAGCTTGTTTTGTAACGATAATAGTAGGTGCCTTCTGATTGACTAATATGAATTTCAATAGGTTCATTATTTGGATTATCCGCATTGATACGTGTGTTTTCTTCATCTGCCGCATAATAAATTCCAACTGTCTCTAATGCTGAGTTAATGGATGTTAATCCAATAATTAGGTCATCCGGTTCTCGAACCTCCCCATCTGAGGTGCCTGCATTATAGTTCATCGAAAGCATATCTAATGGTTTAAAAATCGAATCTTCTTTTGGTTCAAAGGATCCGAAATAATCCATCGGTTGAAAGGGGCGCTTTGATGACTCTAGTGCATAAAAATGAATGGCAAAGGAAGATTGTACGAGACTATTTGTCAAATCATTATTAATATTCATATTATCAAACGATAAATGTGTTGGATACTTACCAATATATCCTAATATTTTTTTATAATCATTGTATGAAGTTTGAACACTTAAATTTACAGGAACTTTAATGACACGCTCATAAACTTCTTCATCAGTTACCTCTGCTGAAATAAACTGGTCATTTTGAAGAACCTCCTCAACATTTCCAATCGTATAGGATTGAATCGTTAAAGAATCTACGGCTTCTTCTAAAGACAGCATGGTATAAATAACCCCTTCTTGATTCAATCCAGCCGGATACCGTGTGTTCACCGATTCTACATATTTTTTAGCTTGTTTAGTTTCTTCGATATAGGTTTCCTTATTCGCATATTCAATGGATATAAGACTCAACTCATTATCTATATCTTGAACTTCATTTTTCAAAACAGCTGTTTTGTCTTGCAACGGTGTATAAAGAGCAAACCAATAAATAGCTATAACAAGAATACCTGCCAAAAACATTAATAGATACTTCTCTTTATTGGTCATTCGTCTCCTCCTCTGGTTGTGTAAATGTACATTGAATGGTAACCGCAACATAAGACACCGCACTGTCTTCATCTCCAAAACGAGTTACTGCAGGTGTATAAACAGTTTCAAACAAAGGATAGATTTTTCCCTTTTCATCAACTGTTTCTAATCCTTTTAAATATGTTAACATTTGAGCTAATGTCACTTCATCTTGAAAAGATGCACTCATAGTGACACCATCATTTGAAACGTTGATTGTGGTAAAAAAGGCTTGCTCCGGCATTGTAACTTCAAGTTCTTCAATAAAAGCTAAAAATTCGTCTGATTTCGTTGTTGTTGTATCAACAATGAACTCTCTAAATTGTTTCTCACTTAGGGCAAGTTGATATTCATCTATCACCTGATATATATCCACCATACTATTAATCTCATTCTGAATATTTGCTTTATCTCTCTCTAATGATTGATACCTTGCATATCCTGTATAATAATGAGCACTAATTGATACAAGTAATAATATACCAATAAGTATGGGGATACGTTTCTTTGCTCGAAGTTCGTCTTTATTCTTAATCGTTGCCGGTAATAAATTCATTGACGACAATGTTGCCCCTAAGGCAATGGGGTAATAATGAATCTCATCCATATTCACATGGGTTTCTCGAGCTATAAAATTTCTAAGTCCAATAATTTTTTTTACTTTAAGACCAAAGAAACGAGAAATATAGTCTTCAACACCAAAAATCTCTGAGCCACCATCCATAATATAGACTTGTTCAATTGGGTTTTGGTTACGAGAGCTATAATAATCAATCAAGCGCGCAACCCCATTAAGGATTTGTTCCATACCACTAGTAACATCGTTATGAAGGTAGGCGTTTTCTTTGTGGTCGGGATTTAAGAGTTGGCGTTCCTTAGCAATATTCACCGCTTCCTTATAATCCACATCAAAATGTTGACAAATACTGTCATGAATCACCTTTGTTCCAAATAAAATATTACGACTAAATTTCACGACACTATTGGATACAATGGTAACCATTGTACTTTCCGGTCCGATATCAAGGAAAAGATTTGTTCCTTCATATTTTTCATGTTGAATAAAATTCACCATACTATTACCGGCAAAATCGACATTTACAATGTCTAATTGGCAAAGCTCAGCTAAATCAATATAACTTTGTACAAGTTTTTTAAGCGCTGCAACAATAATAACCTTTGCTTTTTTTCCATCATCTGACTCAATCACTTCCGTCACTGTATAGTCCACACTATATTCAGCTAAATTTACCGGAAAATACTCATCCGCATTAAGATCAATAATGTTTCGTAACTTTTGCTGTGATAAATTCGGCAGCTCTACTTCACGGGTTATAATCTTACTACTTGCAATACTAAATGCAACCTGTTTTTCCTTCATCTGATTTTGATCAAGTACTTCGCGTATGAGCTTAGCCATCTCAGGAAGATTCGATAATATCCCATCATGAACTGCGCGCTCAGGTGTCGGAATTTTCTTTCCGTTTAAAAAATGCATCTTTTTACCTTTACGCTGAACATATGCAATTTTAATCCATTCATTACCAATATCAATCGACAAGAGTTTCTTTGGAAGTGACATCCTTATCCCCCTATACTTAATAAATTAAATCTTTATAAACCAAATTGTAGTATATCTAAATACCATTGTATCATTCGATCACCATATAAAGCCGCTAGAATAATTCCACCACTCAAAAAGGGTCCAAATGGAATTCTTTGCTTACGACTCATAACTTTAAAAGCGATTAAAGATACACCAATAACCGATCCTAAAAGAGATCCTAAAAATAATGCCAAAACAATTTTTTGCCAGCCAAGGATCCAACCGGTAACAGCCATTAACTTAATGTCACCCATACCCATCTGACCACCGGTGACCACATGGATTAATAATAAGGGAATACTTACTGCAAAAAATCCAATGAAACTTTCCATAAAGGTTTTCTCAAAAAACACTTGAAAAAAAACACCAACAATCAATAAAAAAACAAGAATTCCATTGGGAATAATCATCCATTGTAAATCAATGAGCGAAATGACAAGACATGTCGAAAAAAGTATGGCTGTCATTAGCCCAGCCGGTGTAAATCCCAATACAAAATAAATCCATACATACGCTAAACCGTTAGCAAGTTCGACTAAGGGATATTGAATGGACACCGGTTCCTTACAACTTCGACATCGTCCCCGAAGTAATAGGTAACTGATGACCGGTATCAAATCAACCCATTTTATAGATTGCCCACACGCCATACAATGTGATGGCGTGTAAACAATCTCTTGATGTCTCGGAATCCTAAATATGCATACATTAAGAAAGGATCCTAGAAGCAGACCAAGGATGAAGATTAGTGCTGGCATTAGTCTTGATCGTAATCTGAGTCTGGATTTGGAGCTACTTGTCCAATACTTGTTGAAACCGTCATAGTATTATCTGTACCATTAATGGCTAATGTAAAAGCACCTGCATTTTTATATTTTGCAGTAATTCCAGCATTATTTAATTCTTTTTGAAGTGCTGTAGCAAAAGCAGCTACTCCAGCATTTGTTCCTGTCACTGCATTTACACCACTAGCATTAATTGTATAATTGCCTGCAGCATCGGCAAGTGAAGCATCTTTTGCTTTGACTTGTGCAGCTGCATTTAAAATAATCTTCGCATTTGCAACGTCTGTTGATTTACGTGAATTGTCAACTGCACCTAAAATATTTGGCACTGCAATGGCTGCGATGATGGCTAAAATTGCGATAACGATGATTAATTCGATTAATGTAAAACCTTCTTGTTTCTTTTTCATGTTTTCTAATAATTTTCTCATTTTTTCTACACTCCTATTATTATATTTTTGTTTTCCCTTGCGGGTGGGTGGGATTTAAAGGTTGCCAACGCCTTGGTACAAACCGAACATGGGTTGTACGATGGAGATGACAACAAAGCCAACGACCAGTGCCAGAACGACGATGATTAAGGGTTCTAGCAAGGACGTCATTTGAGCCACGGCAGATTCTACTTCACCATCATAGAAGTCTGCTACTTTATTTAATATAGGTTCCAGTTGTCCTGTATCCTCTCCGATTTTTACCATATGGGTAATCATAGGTGGGAATACGCCTAACTCACGTATAGGCTTGGACAAAGCTGTACCTTCGCTCACTTGGGTTCTAGCATCTTCTAAACCTTTCTCTACAACATAGTTATCGACAACTTTGGCCACAATGGCAAGGGCGTCGAGTAACGGTAATCCGGATGCTAAGAGTGTGCTTAATGTTCTCGAGAAGCGGGATGCGACGATTTTGGTCTGTACAGGCCCAATTATAGGCAATTTCAGCTTTAATCGTGATAATGTGATGGAGCCAACTTCAGATTTTACATATATTCGAAAAACAATAATTATTCCGATTATTGACGGAATTAAAATATACCACCTATATTTGACAAAATTACTAATAGCGATTAAGGCCTTGGTCGTTGCCGGTAGTTCCATTCCCATGCCGTCAAACATGGTAACAAAAGTCGGTACAACAACAAGAACTAGAAGAATAACAACGCCTAATGCGACAATTGATACAACCGCCGGATAGGTGGTTGCTTTTCGAACAGATTGTTGTAGTTTGTACTCTTTTTCGAAATGTTCTGCCATACGATGTAAGGCAATCTCTAGACTTCCGGATACTTCTCCGGCTTCAATCATGTTAATTAGAATCTCCGGAAAGTATTTACTGTTGGCGCGCATGGTCGCAGATAGGGCCTCTCCTTGCTCGACACGCTCGTACATGTTGTTAATGACTTTCGATAGGTATTTGTTCTCTGTTTGTTCTTTCAACAAAAATAGAGCTTCTAATACACTAACACCTGCATTTAAAATCGCTTCGAATTGCTGGCAAAATATGGTAAGGTCTTTGACTTTAACCGGATTCCCCAGAACAATCTCACCATGTAAGGCACCTTGCTCTGTAATAGATTCCGGGTATAAATTATTATCTTTTAACTTTGTGATGGCACCTTGTCGAGTCGATGCCTCTATAACACCTTTTTGTTTTTTCCCTTGCGTTGTTGATGCGAGGTAATTGAATTTAGCCATATTTATACCCTTTCTTCACTTTTTTACACGCAGTAAAGACATTATACCATGCCAATAGGCGTAATTCAACCAATTATTCATATTTTGTTCACAATATATTCATATTAACTTCATTTTATTCTTATTTGATTCTTATTTAACTCACATCAAATTTTAATTAATGTAGCAATCGGCGCTCCAATGCATTGGGGTCTGTTGCAAAAATAAGGGCTTGTTCTCTAGATACAACACCTTCATTCACCAGATTAAGCAAGGATTCATCCATAGTTTGCATACCAATCTCACGATTCGTTTGTATGATCGAGTTAATCTGATGGGTTTTATTTTCACGGATCAGATTACGGATAGCTTGGTTCACATGAAGGGTTTCAAAAGCTGCTACACGACCGGAATTCGTATAATTCGGAAGTAATTGTTGAGATACAATCGAAACTAAAACACTGGATAATTGAATGCGGATTTGTTGTTGCTGGTAAGGCGGAAACACATCAATGACACGGTCGATAGTATTAGCAGCACCAATAGTATGTAGTGTCGATAAGACTAAGTGACCGGTTTCTGCCGCTGTTATTGCAATGGATATGGTTTCTAAGTCACGCATCTCTCCCACAAGAATAACATCCGGATCTTGACGAAGAGCCGCACGTAAGGCATGACTAAAGGAATCGGAATCTACACCGACTTCGCGCTGATTGACAATGGACCGTTGATGACGGTGAAGATACTCAATTGGGTCTTCAAGGGTAATAACATGGGCATTACGATTTCGATTAATCTGATCAATTAATGACGCCAGTGTGGTTGATTTACCGCTTCCGGTTGGACCGGTAACTAAAACAAGACCGCGCTTTTTTTTGTAAAGGTCAATCACCGAAACCGGTAAACCAAGGGATTCCGGTGTAGGAATATCACTTGCAACCAATCGGATAGCCGCTGCCATTGAGCCTCTTTGTTTGAATACATTTACTCGATAACGCCCTACATTTAATATACTGTATGAAAAATCAATTTCTCCTCGTTCTTCAAATCGCTGATAAATCTGTTCCGTCATAATGGGACGAATGACTTCTGCAGACTGGGTCGGTGTCAATCGTTCATATTCCATATATTTTAACTTGCCATGAATTCTAAGAATCGGTGGTACACCAACAGTTAGGTGTAAATCGGATGCTTGGCTTTGCATCGCTTGTATCAGTAAGTCATCAATCGTCATCATTGTCTTCCTTTCTAATCAGCGCCGTATGAGATACGAATCATTTCTTCGACGGTTGTCGTTCCATTCAAAACAAGACGTTTACTATTCTCACGAATAGTTTTTAATCCTTGGTCTAATGCTCTACTTCGTATATCGTCAGATGTTCCCCTTTGATTAATGATTTGTCGTATTGATTGGTCAATCGGCAGGATTTCATAGACACCGATTCGACCGATATATCCGGTATTGGCACAAATATGACACCCTTTTTCTTTATAGACATATAGTTCCTCATGAATATTGACATTTAAAATTGCCTTTTCTTCTTCAGTTGCCAAGACTTTTTCTCGACACTTTGTGCATAATCGCCGAACCAACCGTTGTGCGATGACACCAACGACAGAGGCACTGATTAAAAAGGGTTCGATGCCCATATCCATTAATCGACTAATTGAGCTTGCCGCATCATTGGTATGAAGGGTGCTTACAACTAAGTGACCGGTTATGGATGCTTTGACTGCAATCTCAGCCGTTTCAGCGTCTCGAATCTCACCAATCATAATAACATCTGGGTCTTGACGTAAAATGGAACGTAAGGCGGATGCAAAGGTTAAGCCTGTCTTTGTATTGACCTGAACTTGATTAATGCCTTCGATTTGTGATTCAACCGGATCTTCAACAGTAACGATGTTTAAGTCTTCACTATTTATCTCGTTCAATGATGTGTAGAGTGTGGTTGACTTACCACTTCCGGTTGGACCGGTAACTAAAATAATACCGTGTGGATGGGAAAGAATATTTTCAAACTTGACCAAATCATCACGAAATAATCCAAGCTCCTCTTTCCCCTTTGTAAATCCTTCTTTTGAGTTAACACGCATAACTACTTTTTCCCCATAGACAGTCGGCAAGCTAGATACACGAATATCATAGGCCATGCTATTGACCTTAATATTAATACGACCGTCCTGGGGTTTACGTTTTTCTGCAATGTCCATACCGGCCATAATCTTTACCCTGGCAACAATGGCGCTTAAGAGTGATGTCTCATAATCGAACATCTGTTGTAACTTACCATCAACTCGGTAGCGTACACGTATATAGCGTTCATAGGGTTCGATATGTATATCACTTGCCCGATGGCGTACTGCTTGTTCCATAATAGTATTGACTAGTTTAACAATCGGGGCACTTTGAACTTGATCCCCCATCATTGCATCCTCATGGATTTGAGTATCAACTTGGATTTCTTGCTCCTGCTTATATTCCTCTGCTGCTTTCATGGCTTGCTGTTTACCATAGTGCATTTCAATGGCTGATTTTATATCGACTTCATTGGCCAGCATGGGAATAACTTCCTTGCCGGAGTAAATCTTGACATCATCTATTGCAAAAATATTTAAGGGATCTTCCATTGCAACATATAAATCATTATCTGTAATACGTATAGGTATAAGCATATGGCGCTTAGCAAGAGACTCACTAATGGTCAAAACCGCATCTTTTGAAATATCATACTCTTTAAGTTCAACAAAAGGAATTCCTAGTTGGTATTCTAGTACTTCATTAATATTTTGTTGGGTTACAAAGCCAAGATTAATAAGCGCTTCCCCAATTTTTGCGCCACTTTTACGTTGTTGACTTAATGCTTCTTCTAACTGCTCTCCGGTGATAATTCCGTATTGCATAAGCAAATCACCGATTCGCAACTTTTTCTTAAAGGTTTTCACGTCTTATCACCCTTTCTTAAAAGTTCATGTTTTTTGGCCGGTACCGGTAATTGAATCCAGAGTTTTTGCTTGGGATGCGGCGCTTCCCTTACGACGTCACCTTCATCTGTTACTAAGGCTTTAACGGTAAAGGCATGTGTAGAACCATCAGTCTTCATTAACTCTAAGGTATCTCCAACTACGAATTTATTCCGCTGCTCAATGAGGGTTTGTTGGCCATCGGTATCCTCTAATACTTTACCCACAAAAACATAGTCACGAATATAGGTGTTACTGTCGTAAATCTGACTGTCTGCATCCGGACGTTCATGATAAAAGCCGGTTGTAAACTGGCGATAACTACACTTTTTAATTTCTTCTAAATAGTTTGCTTTATTGCTTTTATATAATTCAATATCCGTAAAATAATCATCAATGGCTTTTCGATAGGCCCTTGTGACCGTTGCTACATATAATCCGGTTTTCATTCGTCCTTCAATTTTTAGACTTGTAATGCCCGAACGAATAATCTCATCGATATATTCAATCATACATAAATCTTTAGAATTATAAATATATGTGCCACGTTCGTTTTCAAATACAGGCATATATTCTCCCGGTCGTGATTCCTCCATAAGATGATAGGTCCATCGACATGGATGGGTGCAGGCCCCTTTATTGGCATCTTTACCCGTCATATAATTACTGAGAAGGCATCTGCCTGAATACGAAATACACATTGAACCATGAACAAAAGCTTCTATATCCATATCCACCGGTATTTTACTTCGAATCGTTGCAATTTCTTCAAAGGATAGTTCTCTAGCGACAACAACCCGTTTTACACCTTGTTGATACCAAAAATTAATAGATGCATAGTTGGTATTATTTGCTTGTGTACTTAGATGCAATTCCATGTCAGGCATAATTATTTTTGCAATAGCTAAAATACCCGGATCAGCAATAATGACTGCATCCGGTCCGATTTCTTTTAGTTCTTGAAAATACTCTTCCACTGCCGGAATATCTTGATTATGGGCAATTATATTTGCGGTCACATAGACCTTTACATTATGTAGATGGGCATATTCAATGCCTAATCGCATATCTTCAAAGGAAAAGTTTCTGGCTTTTGCTCTTAGTCCAAACTCCTGCCCCCCAACATAAACCGCATCCGCTCCATAGGCCACGGCAATTTTTAAATTTTCCAAGCTTCCTGCCGGTATTAATAATTCCGGTTTTTTTATGTCTAATCTATCCACAACGTTCTCCTATTCTTGTATCTTAATACTTATTGTCGCACCATCAGCTATATCTAAAACGATCGTGCTTAATTGTTTATGGTGGTTAATCTCCCAAAGATACTGGCGCATCCTTTGATGAATGGTTCGTCGGCGTCTTGGCACATTAAAACGTGACCTAGCTACATCGCCTTGTTGCAAAACATTATCTGATACGAGTGTTCCTTGTTTTTTTAATAGATTAAGAACATCCGGTAGAAATGTAAGATATTGGCCTTTTGCCGCATCCATAAAAATAAAATCGTATTGCTCTTGCTTTAGACACAATTCTCGCAAGATTTCTGTTGCATCTCCATGGATTTGGTCAATCTGATTGTTATAACCTGATTGACGAATATTTTTTCTTGCCTGACTGACCATCTGATCATCACGCTCAATTGTGGTTACCTTAACCTTGGTGATATCAACGACTTCTTCTAAGGCTTGCATCATTAGAATTGTTGAATATCCAATTGCCGTACCAATCTCGAGGATTCGAAGGGGTTTTGCCATTTGAAGCAAAACCGCCATTAAAGAGGCCATATCATCTTTTATAATAGGCACATGATTTTTTTTAGCCTGTGCTTTTATTTGTTGTATAAATAAAGAATTTTCTTTGCGAATATAGCCAAGATACTGGCTCATTGAATTGTTCTCTTTCAAGGCTAACTCCTTTTTAGCAAAAATAGGCTAAAGTTATCTTTAGCCTATTTCTTATGTCTTGCTCATTAGAATTTTTGATTATATTTATTTTTTGCTGCATTATGGTCATCAAGCGTAGAATTAAACTCATGTGCACCTGTCTCAGAATCCATCAAAACAAAATACAGATAATTATGATTTTCCGGATACAAACTCGCTTCTATCGCCGCAGCACCGGGATTCGCGATAGGACCAATAGGTAATCCCAGATTATTATACGTATTATAAGGCGAAACAATTTCTAAGTCACTATATAATAACCGGTCACGTGGCACGCCCAATGCGTACATGACTGTACTACACATTTGCAAACTCATATCGATATTTAGTCGATTATAGATAACACCTGCAACCTTTGGCCGTTCTTCAGGGACACGAACTTCTTTTTCAATCATTGAAGCAATGGTTATAATTTCATCGACACTATATCCTAATTCTTCTGCTTGGACATAATACTCATCGGTGAAGACTTCATCAAACTTCATCAACATCTTGCTAATAATATCTTCTGCAGAAGCATCTGCATAAACTTCATAGGTTGCAGGGAATAAGTATCCTTGCAAACGTTTAGGTCGATCCGGCAACTCATCAATAAACCGGTAACCAAAGTTTCCGTTTTCTGCCGCATTCATAAATTCGCTTTCAGTACATAGTCCTTGGGCGGCTACGCGTTCTGCAATCTGTTCAAGACTAAAACCTTCAGGTATTGTAAATTTAACAACTTCTCGTTTTTCTCCTTCTTCCGAAAGAATTGTAATAATTTCTTCCGGTTCCATTCCAGTATTTAAGGAAAAATCACCATATTGAAACAGACTATCGACACCTTGAAGTTTGGCTAATACACGGAAATACACTGCACTTCGAATAAGTTCATTTTCTTCTAAAATATTCGCAATGGTTTCTGTGGAAGCACCTTGGGGAATACTGATTTCTTTTGTAATAATGGTTCGATTTGCATCCGGTTCTTTTGCCATTAATTCATAGCCAGAACCATATGCCCACATCGCCGCCTGATATATTGCAAAAACTGCTCCTATAATAATGACAATCTTTAACATATAGTTAAAAACTTCGCCAAGAATTTTGTTTATCATATAATCACCTTTCGCTACTCTAAAAAATGTGTATCGAATTCTATTTCTTCTGTAATCGTATCATAGACCGAAGCCATCAATTTGGACAATTTAAGTTCCGCATCTAAAAACATCTTTACTTTCGGTTCACTTAATAATTCTTTATAATCTTGTTTAAGACTAATTAAATTTTCATAAGCATTATAGGCTCCATATTGATGGGATACCTGAATCTCAAAATTCTTTCGCCTAAACTCTTCAACTTGACACAACAATTCTTCATGCCTTTCAAGAATTGATCGATAATTCAAATAATCAATATATTCTTGTTTCTCTTTGATTTTTCTGACCAGTTCAAGGGTTTCTGCTTTGACATCCATCCTATCACCTCTTATTCCACTTCCATTATTACCGGTAACACCATTGGATTACGTTTCATTTGACGCCATAAGTGTTCACGTAAATCATCGCGTACCGCATTCTTCATCTTTGCCCAACCTTCAATTTTACGGTCTTTGCATTTTTGAAGTGTTTTGACAACCACTTCTCGCGTCTCTTGCATTAAGTCTGCTGATTCACGAACATATACAAATCCGCGTGATACAATATCCGGACCGGATAAAATCTCTAGGGTACCTTTTCTTACTGTTACCACGACAACGATGAGTCCGTCTTCGGATAGTTTTTGTCGATCTCTAAGAACAATATTACCTACATCACCAACACCTAAACCATCAACTAATAATGGCTGACAAGGTACTGTACCAACACGAGTTGCATGACTTTGATTCAACTCCAAAATCTCACCATTAGTTAAGATAAATATATTATCTTTACGCATACCTAGATTACTTGCTATCTCCGCATGCTTAATTAGATGCTTATATTCACCATGAACCGGAATAAAATACTTTGGTTTTACCAATGAATGTAATAGTTTTAACTCTTCAATGCATGCATGTCCGGAAACATGTGTATCCTCAACAATAACTTCTGCTCCACGTCGATACAAATCATTGATTACTCGCGACACATACTTTTCATTTCCGGGAATTGGTTTTGAACTAAATACAATGACATCCCCTTCTTTTATTTGAATGTTACGATGGGTTCCGCTTGACATACGGGATAATGCAGCTAAAGGTTCACCCTGACTACCTGTTGTTACTAAAACAACCTGGCCGTCTTTATATTTACCTATATCATTAATATCTGTAAGCATGTTTTTGGGCATTTTTAAATAGCCTAGTTCAGAAGCCGTTGTCACAACATTAACCATAGAACGTCCTTGTACAATGACTTTTCGTCGATACTTCTTGGCAGAATTCACAATTTGCTGTACACGATCAACATTCGAAGCAAATGTAGCCACAATTAATCGACGACCTTTGTTTTCTTCAAAAATCATGTCAAAAGATTTTCCGACACTACTTTCTGACATAGTATATCCAGGACGTTCTGCATTTGTACTATCTGCCATTAATGCAAGAACGCCTTGTCTTCCTAATTCTGCAAAGCGACCTAAATCAATCGGCTTCCCGTGTATAGGGTTATAATCCACTTTAAAGTCTCCCGAATGGACTACAATTCCTGCCGGGGTCGTAATGGCTAATGCCAATGCGTCTGCGATTGAATGATTGGTTCGAATAAATTCAACCGAAAACAGTTTTCCGAGATTGATCTTTTGCCCCGGACTTACGCGCTTTCGTGTTGTTGAATTCATCATTCCATGTTCTTTCAACTTATTTTCTAAAAGGCCTATGGTCAATCGTGTCCCGTAAACAGGCACGTTAACATCCTTCAGAATATAAGGTAGGGCTCCAATATGGTCTTCGTGACCATGTGTAAGCACAAACGCTTTTACCTTTTTAAGGTTTTGTTTTAGGTATGTTGCATCCGGAATCACCAAATCGATTCCTAACATTTCGTCTTCAGGGAATGCAATACCACAATCGACAACCATAATTTCGTCCTTGTATTCAAACGCTGTAATGTTCATGCCGATTTTATCCAACCCACCTAAAGGTATTATTTTCAGTTTTTCATTTGTTTTCTTCAAGAAAACACCTCCGTCTAATAGTCGAATATGTTATATAAGATCTCATTCATTGTTTTTCTGACAATCTTTACATATTCCAAAAAATTTTGCTTGATGATCATGCACTAAAAAACCATAAGATTCTAAGAAACTCTTCTCAATTGATCCCATTAAATCTTCCGTCACTTCAATAACTTTTCCGCATTGATCACAAATTAAATGATGATGGCGATGTACTTCGTCCTCGTTCGCTAGCTCATAACGAATATACCCATCATCTAGGTTCAGTTTTTCAACAATTTTAAGTTCATTTAATAGTTGTATGTTACGATAAACCGTTGCTAGTCCGATCTCTGGATGTTCAGTTTTAACAATCTGATACAATTCTTCAACGGTTAAATGTTTATCTTGATGAGCCAGCATTGCGTCGAGTACGACTTTTCGCTGGGATGTGATTTTATAACCATGTTCTTTTAATTGAGTACAAATCAGTTCTCTTTTTGCATCCATATATACACCATTTAACCTTTTCTAAATAATAACAATTATCAACAGTATAAATGAAACTCGCTTATTTGTCAATTTTCAAAGGATTCTATTTGTTCTTCCAACATAGGAAAAACGATTTCTAGTAGTTCATCATCTTCGACAATCTCATAGATAATATCATCACCCTCTAAATATGTTGCTTTAAGTACATACGCAAGAACTTCTTCTTCTTCATCATCCGTATCACTCTCTATAACAAGCAAATATCCATCTTCTTTGTACTGGATAGCGCTTAAAATATCAAAAATAATCTTTTCGCCTGTTTCATCATCAAAAAAATCTATTCTCTCCATGTCACTCATGTTATTCACGTCCTTTTCAAATCAAGATAAGTTTGTAAAATCAAGGATGCTGCAATTTTATCAATATATTTTTTGTGATCTTCTTTACGCACCTTACCTTCTGTAAGAACGCGCTCAGCAGCAACTGTCGACAATCGCTCGTCAAAAGTTTCCACCAAAATCCCAAGTTCACGTTCAAGTCTACGCACAAAATAAAGCGTTCGATCAACTCGCTCACCTAAGTCATTATTCATATGTTTGGGTAACCCGACAACAATAAGCTCCACTTCGTATTCATCAATTAACATTTTTAATCTTTTGATGGATTCAATCAGATTACCTGGGTCTTGTCTAGTAATCGTTTCAATAGCTTGTGCAGTCCAACCGAGTGAGTCACTTATCGCCACTCCAATCGTTTTTGACCCATAATCTAATCCCATTATACGCATGCTAAAATCAGTCCTTATTTTGAATGTTCTGCTTTATATAGTTCTTTACCAATTCTTCTAATAACTCGTCTCGTTCCAACTGACTCATCAATGTTCGCGCATTATTATGATTGGTAATATATGTTGGGTCGCCTGATAGTATGTAACCAACAATTTGATATATGGAATTATATCCCTTTTCTTCAAGAGATTCATAAACAATTTTCATAGTTTTTGTCACTTGGTTTTCCGGTTCTTTTTCAGGTCGTCTGAAAAATTGCGTATTATCTAGTCCCATGTCCTCACATCCTATCCATAAAAGATTTCAATATCTATACTTATATTACAGTAAAGTAATTAAAATATCAATTGTTTATTTATTAAAAATCATATCTTTCCAATCATACCGTCATTAAGCAAACCTTTTAAATGCACAAGGCAATTTTTTTCTTCAAGTTGCTCAGGACTTTGAATGTAAACCCGGACATATTCGTTGGTATATCCACTCCAATAGATTTGTCCGTCAATGACAAGTCTCTCCTCAATAAGAACGTCTTGCAATCGTCCGATTCGGCGCTTTAGATAGTCAATCTTTGACTCTTGAGCCACCTCAATAAGTTCGTGACTACGTTTGTTTTTTACTTCTCCTACAACTTGTGGCTTCATTTTTGCTGCCCTAGTCCCTTGCCGTATAGAATACTTAAAAACATGTACATCAGCAAAGCCTATTTTTTTAACAAAGGCAATCGTTTCTTCTGTTTCTTCATCCGTTTCCATAGGGAAACCTACAATAACGTCTGTCGTCAATGCAGGATCTTTGTAATATCGGCGTAGCAAGTCGGTTTTTTCCCAATATTCTTGGGATGTATATTGTCGATTCATTCGCCGGAGCACAGAATCACTGCCACTTTGCATAGATAAATGAAAATGTGGACACACTTTTTTGCAATTTACCAACCGTTTGACAAAGTCTTCGGTAATAAGTCCGGGTTCTAAAGACCCTAAACGTATACGTTTTAGACCTTGAATCCTATCGAGCTGCTCAATTAAATCAATTAAGGTTACTTCATCAAGATCTTTACCGTAGGATCCAATATGAATTCCGGTGAGAACGATTTCTTGATATCCATGGGATACTAACTCATTCACTTCATCAAGTACAGCTTTAGGATGACGTGAACGTACAATACCTCGCGTATATGGAATAATACAGTATGAACAATACCGGTCACACCCATCTTGAATTTTTAAGGTTGATCTTGTTTTATTCTGCTGGGCTTCAATATGTAATTCTTCAAATTCAATATTATGGTGCACATCTTCAATTTCAGGTTCTATCTGATGATCTTGTTGATAGGCTTCGACAACATCTACAAGTTGGTTCTTTTTTGTGTTTCCGACAAGTAAATCAATGTAAGGCATATCATGTAATTCGTCATGACGGATTTGAACATAACATCCAACAGCAACTACAATCCCTTCAGGATTGTTTTTCTTGGCTCTAGAAAGCATCTTTCTAGATTTCTTGTCGGCAATATTTGTGACGGTACATGTATTCACGATGTAAATATCATTTTTTTCATCGAATTCACCAATATGATAGCCTGCTTTAATGAATTGTTCGGTCATAGCTTCTGTCTCATATT
>Ga0334896_1000233_pt1 | contig 81587 bp, 80 predicted proteins | sample GraSluR3_MG_8_FD_207734 | JGI IMG/M metagenome (GOLD analysis project Ga0334896, IMG submission 207734) | Sludge microbial communities from methane-producing bioreactor in Wageningen University, Netherlands - Granular Sludge_27_06-R3 | ecosystem: Engineered > Bioreactor > Anaerobic >... | reverse complement strand
GGAATTCACATGACCCAAGTACATTTTACACTTAAAACTGAAGATATTCAAAGTTTAATTGAAGAATCTGTTGAAGATAATGCATCAAAATTGGTACTGCAAACACTGTTTAATCAGATAATGGAGCAACAAAGGACTGAGTATATAAAAGCTGAAGACTATGAAAGAAGCTCAAAACGCACTACCCAGAGAAATGGATACTTTGAAAGAAGTTATACAACTAGAGTAGGAACATTAGAGCTTAGAGTGCCAAGAACCAGAGATGGAGAGTTTTCACCTGACATATTCGAGCGTTATCAACGTAATGAAAAAGCATTGGTTGGTTCTATGCTAGAAATGTACATAGCAGGAGTATCTACAAGAAAAGTATCAAGGATAGTGGAAGAACTATGTGGCAAATCTGTTTCTAAATCATTTGTCTCAAGCTTAACTTCACAGTTAGATCCATTAGTAAAAGAATGGCAAGAAAGAGATCTTTCTAATAAGAAGTATCCATATCTTATGGCTGATGTTATCTATATTGATGTTAGAGAAAACGGCAAAGTTATCTCAAAAAGCTGTCATATTGCCGTAGGAGTATCAGAAAAAGGTACTAGAGAGATACTTGGATTTATGATCCAAGACGGTGAAAGTGAAAATTCTTGGACTATTTTCTTTGATTATCTTAAACAAAGAGGTCTAAAAGGTACTAAAATGATCACCTCTGATGCTCATAAAGGCTTAGTAAAAGCCATTAAAAAGTCTTTTACTAATGTATCCTGGCAAAGATGTCAGGTGCACTTCATAAGGAATATTCTAAAAAATGTTCCAAAGAAAGATTCTAAAGATTTTAAGGATTCAGTTAAGGCAATCTTTAAATTTAAAGATATGAGTCTAGCAAGACAAGCTAAGAACGCTCTGATAGAGAAGTACGAAACTAATGCTAAGTATAGGAAAGCATGCAAAACCTTTGACGAAGGGTTTGAAGATGCTTTCCAATACTTAGTAGTTGCCAATGGTCACAATAGATTAAAAAGTACTAATATGTTAGAAAGGCTTAATCAAGAAGTTAGAAGAAGAGAAAAAGTGATTCGCATATTCCCTAATACTCCATCAGCTAATCGCTTGATAGGCGCTCTACTTATGGATAAAAATGAGGAGTGGGCCCACTCCTCAAGAACATACATCAAGCCTGAACATATATAGTATTAAAAACGTTATGCTAATTTTACACAATATTTAGGACTTGACTATGAATTTCTACTTTTTTGGTCAATTAGTACTTTAAAGTTTGATTTTTAAATTTAATTTTAACCAATTAGCAGATATATAATTAAAAAGCACACATAAATGATATATAATGATGAAAAGATAAAGGAAGAGGCCTTAATGAATATTAAAGACATTACGCAAACTAGTTTAATAAAGCCAGGGGACCACATTGTAATCTTGTATGAAGATATGAAGGAAGTATCTGAGTTTTTGACAAGCTATTTAAAGGCATCTTTAGAGAGAAATGAGCGGTGTATTTATATAGTTGGTGATGATAACCCAGAGGAAGTATTAAATGCAATAAATAGATATGATTTAAACGGCAATGGTGAGTTAGTCGTGATAAATAAAGACGAAGTGTATTCAAAAGCAGGAAAATTTTCACCTGATAAGATGGTTAGATTATTACAAAAGCTTACTGAAGAAGCAATAGATGATGGATACTTGGGCTTGGCTGTTACTGGAGAGATTAGCTGGGTTTTAGACTATGAGAATGGTAGGGATTTAATAATAGAGTATGAATGGAAGATAAACGAGCAGCTTTTTGATAAGTTCCCTGTTACAGCTTTATGCCGATATAATATTAATAAGTTTTCAGATGAGATGATTATTAGTATAATCCAGTTGCATCCATATTTAATATGGAAGAATAAAATCCACGAGAATCCTTTCTTTATCCCAGCAGAGGGCTTTAAAAATAATGACATGGCAAAATACCAAGTAGATGTATGGCTTGAAAATATTAGTAAGTTCACAAATGATAAGAGTCACTTTCATAAAGAGCTGAAAAAAAAGCAAGATGAAATGAATAAACTCCATAAGAACATGACTGAAGGCATTGTAAAGGCTATGATTGAGTTGTTAACTACTCATGACAATTATACTAATAATCATAGTGAAAATGTAGCTAGTTTAGCACAAAGTTTTGCTCATTACTTAGGATTGCCTGATGAATTTATCACTAAGATTTATTATGCAGGTTTAGCACACGATATAGGTAAGATTCTGGTTGATAGAAGTATACTTAATAAAAAAGAAAAACTTTCAAGTGATGAGTATAAAAGAATAAGGCAACATCCAATCCACGGTGCAAATGCATTATTTCAGCTAAAAGAATTAAAAGATATCGCCAAAGCTATTAAGTATCATCACGAAAGATGGGATGGGGAGGGATATCCTGAAGGACTTAAGGAGGAAGAAATCCCACTCATGAGTAGAATCATTGCTTTGGCTGATACTTATGAAGCAATGATTAGTGATAGGCCTTATAGGAAAGCTTTTAATCACGAGGAAGTAATTGAAGAAATAAAAAACTGTAGCGGTTCACAATTTGATCCAGCTCTGGTTAATGATTTTATAAGCATGATATTAGAAGAGAAAAAAAATTCTAGTTGGTTTTATGACTAAAAGAGGTGCTGTTGCTAGCATCTCTTATTTTATGTATTATATTTGAAAAGAAAGCATTACAAGGAGACACTATGAATTTCAGTAATATAATGGTGAAAGTAAGAAATAGTAAGCTACTTACTTTCATATCTTTAGGTTTTTTTGGTATAGGCATAGGTTTATTGAGTTTGTATTTTGCAGCGGCATATTATAAGTTGCCTATGCTGTTTTCGTACATTAAGAATTTTCCTATATTTGTACTAAATGTATTGCCTGTTATTTTTCTTATTATCACTCTATATGTATTAGTTAATAAAGTTTGGCTAAGCTTTTTACTGGCATCAGTTCTAACTTTATCACTAACTCTAGTAAACTATTTTAAAATAGTAATTAGGAATGATCCTCTAATAATGAAAGACTTAACACTTATTAGCGAGTCACTAAATATGATTGGAGAGTTTACGATAAAGTTTAATTGGCAGATGAATGTAACGATATTATTAATAATATTAATTACTTTGTTCTCAAAGTATTTTTTTAAGGCACAATTAGAGATAAAATCAAGGTTAATAATCTTTTCCTCTTTATTGATTATTGGAGTATTTACATTCAACTCTATCTATGCAAATGCTGATTTATATGAAGCAACTGAAAATTATGACTTAATTAATAGATGGTCACAAACACAAACATTTGTCTCAAAAGGTTTTGTTTATCCTTTTTTGTATAGCTACACAAACCTTAGAGATACACCTCCAGAAGGTTACGAAGAGGATTTAGTAATTGAAATTTTAAGCCAGTATGAAGATAGCAAAATTCCAGAAGACAAAAAAGTAGATATAATTGGAATCATGCTAGAAGGATTTAATGATTTCTCAAAGTTTGAGGAGATTGAATTTTTAGAAAATATATACGACAAATGGCATGAGCTAGAAGATAATTCCTATTCAGGTGAACTTGTTAACAATATCTTTGCCGGTGAAACAGTAGACACAGAGTGGGGGTTTCTGACAGGGTTTACCAACTATCATGAGTTTAGGTCTCTGACAAGCTCTTATGTACACTATTTTAAAAGTCAAGGATATATTGTTGAGGGAAGTCATCCTTGCTATCAGTGGTTTTATAATAGAGAAAATGTAAATGAGTATTTAGGCTTTGACAATTATTATTTTTTTGAAAATCATTATGCAAAACTAGCGAATAATACTATAGCAAGAGATAGGATACTTCTTCCTGAAATTATCAATCTACATCAAAAAGCAAAAGAGTCGCCTAGTCCATATTTTAGTTTTAACGTTACTTATCAAAACCATGGACCTTACCCAGCGACACACACAGGAGATGTCGCAATTATTTCAAGAGATAATGTAAGCGAAGCTTCATATAATATTATGAATAACTATTTACTTGGAATTAAAGATACTATTAATGAAACAGTGAAGTTTGTAGAGTACTACAAAGATAAAAACCCTGTCATAATAGTGCTGTTTGGAGATCATAACCCATGGCTTGGAGACAATAACAGTGTTTATCATGATTTTGGAATAAATATTGATTTAGATACAGAAGAGGGATTCTTTAATTACTACAATACCCCATACTTAATTTGGGCTAATAATAGCGCTAAAGAAGTGCTAGGTAATGAATTTGTGGGAAGTGGTAAAAAAATAGGGCCGAGTTTTCTAATGAATAAAGTATTTCACTTGGCAAAATATGAAGGAAATGCGTTTATGAAACTATCAAATAGTCTTATGAAGGAGACGACATTAGTACATCGTGATGGGTATTATTTAGTAAATGAAAGACTAGTGCGTAACTTAAGCGAAAAGGCAGAAGAAACTCTCAAAGACTTTTTAATTGGTCAGTATTATTATCGTACAAATTTTGTCAAATAAGTGGCAAAAGATATTTTGAGTAGTATAATAAGTTATAGAAGTGAAATGAAAGGAGTATGATTGTGAAAAAGAAAATTAAGAATAATGTTTATTGGCTTGGTAAAGTAGATTGGGATCTTCGCACTTTTCATGGTGAAGAACTATCAACACATAGAGGTTCAACATATAATTCATACTTAATACAAGAAGAGAAGAATGTTTTGATTGACACAGTATGGCTACCGTATGCAAAAGAGTTTGTAGATAATTTGCAGTCTGAAATAAATCTTGAAGATATAGATTATATTGTTATAAATCACGGAGAGGTTGACCATAGTGGTGCTTTAGTGGAATTGATGAAACATATTCCAAACACGCCAATTTACTGCTCCCAAAATGCAGTAAAATCATTAAAAGGACAATACCACCAGGATTGGAACTTTAACGTAGTAAAGACAGGGGATAAGCTAGATTTAGGGAATGGCAAGGAGTTAATCTTTGTTGAGATGACTATGCTTCATTGGCCAGACAGTATGGCAGCATTTTTAACTGGTGATAATATTCTATTTAGTAATGATGCATTTGGACAGCATTATGCATCTGATATGTTATTTAATGATTTAGTAGATCAATGTGCTTTATATGAAGAAGCAATGAAATATTTTGCTAATATTATTAATCCATTTAACATGCTTTTAAGAAGAAAGCTTGATGAAATTATGGCATTAAACTTAGATATAGAAATGATAGCTACTAGTCATGGTATTATTTGGCGTGATAAACCGATGCAAATTGTCAATAAATATATTGATTGGTCCAATGATTATCAAGAGAATCAAATAACTATAATATACGATACTATGTGGGACGGTACAAAAACACTTGCAAACAATATTGTTGAAGGTATCAGAAGTGTAGATGAAGACGTAGTTGTTAAAGTATTCTATTTGCCTCATACTGATGAGAATGATTTAATAACTGAGGTTTTCAAGTCTAAAACAGTAGTTATGGGTTCTCCAACAATGGGTAATAGTGTGTTACATTCGATTGTAGGATTTATTCACCTGATGAAAGAGATGAAGTTTAAGAAGAAAAAGACAGCTGCTTTTGGCTGCTATGGCTGGAGCGGTGAAGCTGTGAAGATAATGAATGAAAAAATGAAAGAGGCTGGATTTGAAGTAATCAATGATGGGTTTAGAAATCAATGGAATCCTGATAAAGATGCTCAAAATGAAGCCATTGAATTTGGTAAAGAAATAGCTAAAGCTTAAAGTGTAGCTCCTCTCAATTTGAGGGGAGCTATTAAAGTTAATAGCAAGTATTGAAAGAAGGAAATATTGTGTTAGATGAGTTGTATGATAACTATTTAAAAATAGTAGTAAATGAGATACCTCTAATTGATGTCAGGTCAAATATTGAATATGAAAAAGGATCATTCCCTAATTCAATAAATATTCCTATTCTTAATAACGAAGAAAGACATTCTGTAGGTATAACTTATAGAGAATATGGCCAAGAGGAAGCTATAAAGCTTGGATATCTTTTGACTAAAGACAATAAGCAAGAGAAAGTAAGCAAATGGTATGAACATATTAAGGAAAACCCTAATGCACTTATATATTGTTTTAGAGGTGGATTAAGATCACAAATTGCCACTAATTGGCTTTTTGAAGCACATAATATGAGAGTTAAAAGAATCAATGGTGGCTATAAAGCACTTCGCAACTTTCTCATCGAAAGCTTGTTAATGGAGAACCAAAAACATAAACCTATAAGATTAGGTGGATATACAGGAGTAGGAAAGACAATACTGCTTAATGAAATAAATAATTCAATTGACCTTGAAGGATTAGCTAATCATAGAGGTAGCATATTTGGGCCTAGAATAACCCCACAACCAAGTCAAATTGATTTTGAAAATGCATTGGCTTATAAAGTTTTACAAAAAGTCAGTGATGGCCATAAGCATCTTATTTATGAAGATGAAGGGAAGCATGTTGGCAAATCTTATTTGCCAAATGAGTTTTATAAATTTTTAAGAGAAGGCCCCCTTGTAGTCTTACATGAAGAAATAGACGTACGAATTGAACATATTCTTAAAGAATATGTCATTGATGCCCAGTTAGTTTATAAAGATGAGTATGGTGAAGAAGGCCTTGATAAATGGTTTTCTTACATTGAGAGAAGTATTAAAAAAGCAAAAGATAGGCTTGGAAGTAGTAGATATTTAAAGATGATAGAGTTACTCGAATCTTCACTTAAAGAGCAGCTAAACACAGGGGATCCTCATGCACATTGTACTTGGATTGAGAGCTTTCTAGTAGATTATTATGACCCAATGTATGAATATCAAATAAATAAAGTAAAAAGACAAATCGTATTTGAGGGAAATTATCAGGAAGTCAAAGAATATTTGGATAATCTAGAGAAGGAGAAATAATGGATAAGTTATTTTATGTTGAAAAAGTACATGATTCAGTTTCATATTATCAAATTTATAAAAAAGATTACAAACGAGTAGTATTTTTGCTGCATGGACTTTATGGGGCACCTAAAGATTGGTTACCACTTGGCAAAAAACTTGCTTTAGAAGGCAGTTTAGTTATTATTCCACAAGCAAAGTGGCATGGATACAAAACTCCTGATAATTTTGAGTATCTTTTTTCTGGAAATAGTTTTATGAATTCTATGACTATTGTAATGAATAGTTATATTGAAAGTATTATCAATATTCTTAATTATTTAATTACAAAAGAGAGTGTGAATTGCAAAAAAGTTGGTGTAGTAGGGTTTTCAATGGGAGCTTATGTCAGTTATTTACTGCCATTATTTGAGCAAAGATTTTCTGCAATCATACCAATCAGTGGCTCTCCTTATTTTAGTGATGATAAAGCAATTGAGCACTTTAAGATAGATAACTTAGAGATTCCAGAAAGTGCAAGTATACAAGCTGGGCAGAAACCAGAACTATTTGTTGATAAGAATATCTTAATAATGCACAATAAAGATGATCAGACTGTTTCATACATAGGTAGTCATAAATTTTATGAGATTCTTAAACCAATGATGAAAAGAGGCAAGGTGGAAATGATACTCCAAGAAATTGGTGGTCATAGATTCTATAGTTACTTTGGAGATATGATTGTAGACTGGTTTAATAAGTACTTATAAAAAATGCTTTGTGCTAAATCGCACAAAGCATCTTTTTAAGGTAAGAATTTAAATCCCTGATCTTTATAAAACTTGAAGATTTTCTCATTATAGCTTCTTTGTACTAGCGGGTTATAGTGCCAGCCAAATCTATACTGAGCACGATTGATACCGCCTTGGTCTATTATCTTATCAGTTACTTTCTTAGCCCACTCTTCACCATTAACCTTTGTTGCTACATCATTAAAGTGTTTAATATACTTATCAAGCACTTCTCCTTCAAGTTTTTGTAGCCAATTGTCATATTTATACTCGCAAATTTCCCTTTTTACATCCTCGTCAGAAAGTTTTTTGTAAGTTTCTTCATGAACAACAACTTCTTTTTTAAGTTTGATTCGATTCATACCCTTATCATCTGCATATCCTAAACAAGAGATTAAAATAGGAACAGTCAGCTCTGGTAAATCAAGAATCTCTTTCATTTCTTCATACCTAGCATTTACAGTTCCAATATAAACATTACCAACTCCCAAAAGATTAGCTGCGCATTCAATAGATTGTGCCATGCACATAGCATCCTCTATAGCAATAATGAAATCTCTAAAAGCATGTTCTCTGCCAAAGGGAGCTTTCTCTACTATAGCCCATTGTTTCATTCTAAAGTAATCAATAACAAATACTAAAAGAGTATCAGCATCTTTAATAAATCCCTGGTTGCATAATTTACTAATTTCTGTTTTTCTATCAATATCTTTTACTTTAATAATACTAACGGGTTGAAGGTTTCCACCACTTGCTGCGGCTAAGCCTACATCCAGTATTTCATCAAGAACTTCATCTTCTAAAGGCTTATCGATAAACTTTCTATGACTATATCTATTCTTTAATACAGTGAGTGCTTGCTTTTGCATATCATTATACATAAAAATCCCCTCCATTAATTTTAATAATATATTCTCTTAATAATTGAGGAATTCCTGCTTCAATTACGTTATAATAGAAATATACAATAATAGCCATATGCTAAGTTCTTGCAAAGAAAGAGATAGCAAGCAATATTTAGAGAGGTATAAATATGACATTTAAAAAATCTTTGATAATTTTGACGATATTACTTTTGATTATTACTGGATGTAACAATAATAATTCTGCTGATGATGATTTGGTCCCTAATCCAGATGATACCTACGAAGAACAAACGGAAGAAGAGATTGAAGAAGAAATCATAATCCATGAACCAGAACTTCCCGGAGCATTTTTTGTAATGATTGATAATCATCCGAATGCAAGGCCACAATCAAATTTGGATAAAGCAGACATTGTGTATGAAATGGTATGTGAATGGACATATACAAGGTATTTAGCAGGGTTTTATAACTATGACCCAGTTGTTGTAGGACCTATAAGATCAATTAGATATTATTATGCACAAACAGCAGAGGCATATGATACGGTGGTTTCACATGTAGGTGGCAATATGGATGCACTTGCATATGTGAGGGACAAAAATCTTAAAAGCATGTGTAGCATTACAACAGCGGGTGGTTACTTCTACGTCGACCAAGCAAAAAAATCTCCTCACAAAACTCATGTAAAATCTAATGAGGTGTTGCGTTTTGCAGAAAGCCGCAATCGACCACTGAAACCTTTACCTGAGTTGAATGTAGGAGATATGGGCGAGGGGGAAAAGGCTGCAGAGATTCTTATTAATTATGGAACTACTCAATATCCTCATCAAGTAGGATGGGCTTATGATGAAGAGGTTGAGAGATACATAAGATATATTAATGGAAACATATATAAGACTCGAGATGATGATGCAGTTTATGCGGATAACATTGTTTTGATTCAAGCAGCTGTAAAGTCTGTGGAAGTACCTATAGATGGTTTGCAAAGTGAAATTAATATTTTGGGTAGTGGTAAAGCTTATTTCTTAAGAGATGGATTTATTTATTCAGGAACATGGGAAAAAGCTAGCGCAAAGGATCACTTTGTTTATAGGTTAGATGATGGTTCTCTATATAGCTACACTGAAGGCAATGTGTGGGTGCAGCAAATCTCCTCTTTTGACAGAAACTTGTCTATTGAATTTGAAGAAGTAGAAGGGTAAAAAATTATAGGGGGAAAATATTGTGTCAGGAGAATTAAAAGACAGAAGTGCATTAGTTGCTAGTCGTAAAGAAAAAGGTGTAACCCAAAAGCAAGTAGCAGAAGATTTGGGAATTTCAAGAAGCTTTTATGGTCTAATCGAAACAGGTAGAAGAGATCCTTCACTAAATTTAGCAATGGAATTAGCAAAATACTTTGAAACAACAATACTTGATTTATTCTTTAATGATTTATGGATTGGTTACTTAAATAGCAAAAGTCTAAACGTATAAAGGAATGATTTTTTGTTCATTTATGGATTTGCACCTGTATTTACTCAAGAAGTGAAAATTCTAATCTTGGGTTCTGTCCCTAGCGTAACATCACTAGAGAACTATGAGTATTATGGATATCCAAGAAATCAATTTTGGAGTATAATGGATACTATACTTGATGATTCAGATATTAGTAGCTATGAGAAGAAGCTTGAAACAATGATTAATAACAAAATTGCTTTGTGGGATGTAATTAAGTCATGTTATCGAAAAACTAGTTCAGATGCAATGATAACAAATGAGAAAGTTAACAATTTTCTATGGCTTTTTAAAACATGCCCAAATATAAAAAGCATATACTTTAATGGTGCAAAAGCATATGATTCGTTTAAGCGCTATGTAGATAAAGACTTATATATGGACAAAGAATTAATTAAATTGCCTTCTACAAGTCCAGCAAATACACATAAGCTGGAGAAGAAAATAGCGGAATGGAAAAGAATTAAGAAAAGATAGAAAGAGCGAGTTTTGTCTCGTTCTTTTTTTTATTTTAAATTTCTTAAAATGTGTATTGACATTCACATTTTATCGGCTATAATATGTATATGGATTCACATTCACATTCACAATAATTAAAACTAGAAAGGGTGAAAATATGCCTACCAAGACCTTCTTTAATCTTAAGACTGAAAAAAGAGAGAAGATAATAGAAGTAGCGCTAAATGAATTTGCTGCAAAGCCTTACCATAAAGTTAATGTAACAGACATAATCAAGCTAAGTGGAATTGCTAGAGGTAGTTTTTATCAGTATTTCGATAACTTAGGGGACTTGTACTCTTATTTGATCTCCTATGGAGGAGAAATAAAGCAAAAATATATAATGGCAGAAATGGGAGAAAAGGAACCTAGCTCACTTAGGGAGTACCTAAATATAGTATACAAGGGTGGACTAAAATATAGTAGAGCACACCCAGAATATGCTAAGTTATTTTCATTTATGGTTAGAGATTCTTCTCAAGATGAGACGATGCAGGAACAGTTGAAAAAGCAAAAAGAACTTTCAATACAAATATTTGTAAACTTAATTGAAACATATAATGCATTGCCTGACGCATCACAAGAGGAGTTAAGATTTACAGCTTTTATGCTGACGCAGATTAATATTGCTTTTGTAGACTATTTTGTTGATGGCTTATTAGAGATTGATAATGAAGAAGTAAATGAAGCTGCTGAGAAGTTTATTGACAAACTATTTTATGGATTTTTGAAAGAAGAGGTTTAACATGATTAAAGTAAGTAACCTATATCACTCGTATACTAAAGATGGAAACTATGCGGTTAAAGATGTGAGCTTTGAGGTTCAAAAAGGTGAGATTTTTGGATTCTTAGGGCCAAGCGGTGCAGGTAAGTCTACTACTCAAAACATTTTAATAGGTTTACTTGCTTTGCAAAAAGGAAGTATTTTAATTGATAATGTTGATATCGCTAAAACAAAGAAAGAGCTTTTTAACAGAATTGGAGTTTCATTTGAACATCCTAATGTATATAAGAAGTTAACAGGAGTTGAAAACTTACAGTTTCATGCAGATATGTACAGTGTGAAAACAGAAGATCCAATGAAGTTACTGGAGATGGTTGGACTTGGAGAGGCCTCTAACAAAAGAGCAGAAGGTTATTCAAAAGGCATGCTTCAAAGACTAGTATTTGCTAGGTCTATGATTAATAATCCAAAAATATGGTTCTTAGATGAACCCACAAGTGGTTTAGATCCAGGTACTGCTGCAACCATTAAAGACATAATTAAAGATAAGAAGAATAATGGGACAACTATTTTCTTAACTACACATAATATGCAGATAGCTGATGAGCTATGTGATAGGGTTGCTTTTATTAATGAAGGAGAAATTAATTTAATTGACTCGCCTAGAAACTTAAAACTTCAATATGGTGAGAAACTTATCAAGATTACTCAAAGAATTGATGAGCAAGTAGTAGAAAAAAGATTCTCATTACTAAGCGAAGAAGAAAAAAGAGAGTTAAAAGATATACTTGATAAAGATTTATTTGAGACAATGCATAGTCAAGAAGCTACTTTAGAAGAGATATTTATCAAAGTGACAGGGCGGAGGCTGATTTAATATGGCTCGTATAATCAGCTTAATTAAAAGAGAGTTTAAGATAACAATTAGAAATTACTATCTTTTTATAATATTAGCAGTAGCATTGATATTAGTAGCTGTTATAAGGTTTGTAATTCCAGCAGAAATGAATTTTGAGAAGACATTGTTCTTAACTAGTTCACCACAAGCAGAAAAGCTTTTAAGTGATACAAACTATAATGTTATGAAAGAGAATGGAAACTTTCTTCAAAATAGGGAAGATATAGTTGTAGCAATGGAAGACGATTATAATAGCATAGGATTAGCTTTATCAGAAAAAAATGGAGAAGTTCATATTGAACTAATAACACAAGGTTATGAAAATGAAGAGATAATAAATTTAGCTATTGTGGACATTCAATATTACCTGGGAAATATCAATGTAAGTGATGACTATGATGTTAATGTGTTGTTTGAAGGAACATCTTTAGCTGAGGTTCCCGACAACCTAAGTGTTGTTCCATTACCAATTATGCTTGAATCTGCCTTAATGGGACTATTTTTAATTGCTGTTATGTTGACTCTAGAGAAAGACCATAAAACTATTAAAGCTTATGTAACTACACCGGGAAGGGTTCATGAGATGCTAATAGCAAAAGTAATTACAATGTTGTTTTATGCCTTTATCTCAGCATCTGTGATAGTAGGTTTGACTATTGGTCTAAAAGGAAACTGGGCTCAAATGTTAATACTGGTTGGGCTAACGTCATTATGGTCATCATCATTAGGTATTGTAATAGCAAATATGTGTAAATCTCTTACATCAGCGATGATGCCATTGGTTATAGTTTCACTAGTCCTAGCAGCGCCAGTAATGTCTTACTTTGCTCCAATGTTTGCTCCTAACTATTTAAGAGCATTACCAACTTACTCGCTGATGTTAGGTTTAAGGGAAGCTTTGTTTATAGAGTCATCAAATGCATTGTTTATTCAAGCGTTAAACTATTCTCTAGTACTAACTGTGATATTCATGTTACTGATGGTTATTACAAGTAAGTATGCTGTAAAGAATAGTTAGGGGTGAAAATTATGAAAAAAATAATCACAATTTTTAAAAGAGATCTAAAAGTTGCAAGAAGAGATTTTGTATTAATGTATGTCATAGTAGCACCGATATTAATAGCTTTACTTCTTAGTGGCATGGCTCCTGATGTAGCAGAGTCATCAATATTGATTGCCGTAGATAACTCACTAAGTGAAAGCGAGATAGATATACTATCTGAAATTGCACAAGTGCAAGTATATGATAGTTATGAAGGTGTTGTAAAAAGAGTTAGTGACACAGATGATATCTATGGCATCGTTAGGAATAACAATAGATATGAGGTTGTGTTAGAAGGAAATGAAGCAGGAGATATGCAAAGCATGATGAGGTTGATTATATCCTATTTAGAAGGAGATAGATCTAGTTGGATGAGTTATCATGTAAGTAATGTTGAAGTTTCACTTCCTCCGATAGTAAGCATAGGTAGCTCGGGTTTAATTATTATGTCCATTATCCTTGGTGGAATGGTAATGGGACTTAACATTGTTGAAGATAAAGAATTTAATACTTTAAGTGCACTAAACACATCACCACTAATCAAGCTAGAGTATATACTTGGCAAAAGTATATTAGGAATAATATTGCCAATAATTCACACACCAATAATTCTTATGGTATTAGGGATCGGAGGTGTTAGTGTAGGGAAAACAATGGCTGTGATTGCTTCAAGTGCGCTATTTGTAGTCTTTGTGGGACTTTTCATTGGGACGTTAGGATCAAATCAGTTATCAGCAATTGCAAGTGCTAAAGGAATGATGTTTGTTTTTGCAGGGTCAGTCCTAGGAGCAATTGTACTTAAGAGTAGTATGCACTTTGTACTTTACTGGTCACCTTTATATTGGATATATCAAGGGATTTACAAAGTAATTGTTGATACTGCATCATGGAATTACATAGTGATCTCAAGTAGTATAGTCTTAGCAATCAGCGTAATTCTGTTTTATGTTCTTATGAGATATCAAAAGAAGCATCAATCAATGTAAAACTCACTTTTTAGTGAGTTTTTTTCTATTAAAAGAGGATTATTGTTTTATATATTGAAATAGAAAAGGTTAAAAGAAATAGGAGTTTGCTAAAATGAAAGCCATAATTAATGGACATATAATATCGAATAACTTAGAAATAGAAAATGGATATATAATCTATGACAACATTACTTTAGATTATGGAGATGGTTCACTGCCAAGAGGAAATTATGAAAGCATAATAGATGCTGAAAATAGCTATGTCTTGCCAGGATTAATAGATATCCACATGCATGGAGCTAATGGGATAGATTCTATGAGTGTTAGTAAAAAAGGCTTGGAGGACATCAGTCTTTATTTGGCACGTAATGGGGTTACGAGTTTTTTGCTAACTACAGTTACAGACACAAAAAAAAGAATAAAAGCAAGTTTAAGAAAAATAGAAAATTATAAAGATAACCTGCCAGGAGCTAATCTTCTAGGTGTTCATTTGGAAGGACCGTTTATAAATAGCGAAAAGGCGGGAGCTCATAACAGAAGTCATGTTTCTGACTTTGACTATAGTTTAGTAGAAGAGTATTTAGACTTGATAAAAATTATTACTTTTGCTCCTGAAGTAGTAAACAATGATATATATAAGTTGAGTGATAAAGGCATAAAACTATCAGTAGGGCACACTAACGCTAGTTATGAACTTGGGAAAGAATCAATTGATAAGTGTGATCTTATAACTCACTTATTCAATGCTATGCCACAAATTCATCATCGTGACCCAGCAGTCACAACAGCAGCATTACTATCGGACTGTTTTGTGGAGATAATAGCAGATAATATACATTTACATCCGGCAATTATAGAACTGGTAGCGAAACTAAAGGAAGATAAGATCGTTCTTGTTACAGATTCAATCGCTGCGACAGGTCAGGGAGATGGTGAGTATGTCCTTGGAGGTTTGAAGATAGAAATAAAAGGTGGAGTGGCAACTCTGAAGGATTCAGATACCTTAGCTGGTAGCACGCTAACACTATTAACTGCGCTAAAAAATATGATAACTATCACAGATTTGCCAATACAAAAAGTAATTGAGTATGCTACTTATAATCCAGCAAGAGTGCTAGGCCTTTTAGATAGAGGGCAGATAAAGAATGGCATGAGGGCAGATTATATAATTACTAAAGATTTAGAAGTTGTTAATAAAACAATTATATTAGGAGAAGAAATATGTGTTTAGCAATTATTGCTGGTAAAAAAGCAACAGTAAAAGGAAGCATAATACTAGCTCACAATGAGCAAAACTATGGTAGACACCCAGTTATATATAATTATTACCAGGGAAATAAATATTGTGAGAAATATAAAATTAGAGAAGAATCATTCAACTTTTTACACGCTGAAGTTCCAAAGCTTCATTACAGTGATAACTGCATAAATGATAACGGGGTAGTGATAGTAGGTAATGGGTGTCCTTCAATTCTTGAAGATAGTGAAAATGGAATTGGCTATGCACTTCCACAAATAATAGCAAAGTATGCAAAGTCAGCAAGGGATGCTATAGATCTTATCGATCAAATAATGAAGGTCTATGGATATAAGTCTAGTGGAAGAACATTTTCAATAGCTGATAGAGATCAAGCGTATGTAGTATCGTTACTAAGTGGAAATGATTGGTTGGCATATAGGGTGCCTGATGAAGCCGTAGTTGTTATACCCAATACTTTTGTTTTAGGGAACTTAGAAAATGAAGACATGGAAATAGAGTATTTTGGTTCAGAAAACATTATGGAAAAGATGAAAACTGGAACATATAGCTTTAAAAATGAGTATTCTAAAGAAGAAGAACATGAAAACTTACGAAAGCAGACAGGTAGGGATTCAAGACAACATTATTTGCAAGGACTGATTTTAGAAAGTAAGTTATTGTATTGCGAAGATTTAAAATTTGCACTAAGACCTGCGAAAAAGTTAGATGAGTTTGATTTGATGTCCTTATTGAGAAGTCATCATGAAACAGAAGATGTGCACCAAGATGAAAGCGAAATAGAGGATAGTTACTTTAGGAGTAGTTGCAATATTGCAACACAGGAAGGCGCAGTTTTTTGTTTAGATAAAGATATTTTAGTTTATAGAGCATTATCAGTTCCATGCCTTTCTCCTTTTATCCCGTATCATTATAAGGATAATATGCCAAATTTGCTTCAAGCAGATATTGATCACTTTAACCCAAATAATCACATATATGAAGCAGGACTCTATTGGCATTTTTATAATGCTGTACATAAAGTAGCGAAAGACAAAATACTGGCAGAAGAATATAGAAAGAGAATTGCAAACTTTGAAGCTTTACAATCTCAAGACATGAAAAAATCAGATGATACAAAAAAGTTTTCACATGAGCAACTTGAAAAAGCAGTTAAATTAGCAATAGAGTTTGGTGAAACAAATGATTAAGATTGAAGTATGTGTAGACTCAGTGGAAGACGCTCTTTTAGCTCAGCAGTCTGGAGCAGATAGATTAGAAATTTCTGCTGTATTAGAAGTTGGAGGCACCACACCTTCAATAGGAATAATAAAACATATTAAAGAAGTAGTAAATATCCCAATAATGCCACTTATTAGAGAGAGATGTGGGAACTTTTCTTATTCAAAAACAGAGAAAGTAACTATGCTTAAGTCAATAGAGTCTTTATTACTTGAAGGTTGTAATGGCTTTGTTATAGGTGCTCTCACAAGAAGCGGTGATATAGATTTTGATTTTATGCAAGAGATTAACAAGAGCTTCCCAGGTGTTGATGTAACTTTTCATAGGGCTTTTGATTTTTGCAATGATCCACTAAAGCAAATAATTAGGCTTGAAGAGCTTGGTATAAAGAGAATTTTAACATCGGGTCAAGCTAATGATATTATAAAAGGGGCAAGTCTAATAAAGGAGTTAATCAAGAATTCATCAAGTATTAATATAATGCCAGGTGGAGGAATTACTCCAGAGAATGTCAAGCAGCTAGTTGAGATTACGCAGGCCAGTGAAATTCATACATCAGCTAGTGATATTTATACATATGACATAGAGTATGATACTAAAGAACTAGGTATGGGAGAATTAACTAAACGCAAAAGGTTTAGTAGTAAAAGATTTAATGAAATTAAAGCGAGTATACAAGGAGAGTGAGTTTCGTGAATGAACTAATTTTTGTAGTAGATGATGATAAAAATATTAGGGAGTTAATTTCTAAGTTTTTAGACAATGAAGGATATTCAGTTAAAACTTTTGGAGATGCTGAATCAGTCCTACCAGCAATGGAGAAACAAAAACCAGATTGTATCGTTCTGGATGTAATGCTTCCTGGAATTAGTGGGCTCGATTTATGTAGAAGAATCCGGTATGAGTACAAGACTCCGATAATATTTGTTTCAGCAAAAGGAGAAGAAATAGACAGAATTTTAGGGATTGAGCTAGGTGGAGATGATTATTTAGTAAAGCCTTTTAGCCCTAGAGAGCTAATTGTGAGAGTCAAAGCTTTGCTTAGAAGATCTGTTATGACTGAGGATAAGTCTGAAGGAGAAGAGTATAAATTAGCGAATGTAGAAATAAAGTCTGCTCATAGAGAGTTTTACATTGATGAGGAAGAAGTGACTACAACAAACAAAGAATTTGAAATGCTTTTATATATGCTTAAAAATTCAGACAAAGCTTTATCAAGAGATCAAATAATTGAGAATATTTGGGGATATGATTATGTTGGAGAAACTAGGTCAGTAGATGACTTAGTAAGAAGGCTACGCAAAAAACTTAAAGATAATAACGCAAAAATAGAGATAGAGACCATCTGGGGCTATGGATACAAGATTACCCAAAAGTAAAACTTCTATAAGTTTTAAAATTACAGCAGTTCAAGTGCTTGTAATTATAATGGTGAGTGTATCCGTACTAATTACCACAGCCTTCACCATAACAAATTATATATCTCAAAGGAATTTTTACGAGCTTGAAACAACTGCAAAAGGAATTGCGCAGATAATTGCCAACACATCATTTAGAGATGAGAGGTTGATTGAAGAGGTCGTTTCGCAGTCTCAAGCTAATATTGAACTTGTTATATTAAACAAAGACCTAAATATTGTCCTGAGTACATTTAAGGGCTACGATGAAAAACTAATATTACCAGATGATATTAAATTAGCAATTGTTGAGAATAAAAAACAAGGAGCATGGAGCGATTATTATTTTGTAATTGAAGAGTTTACAAGTATTAATCGTGCAGGCTATGTAGTAGCACTAAGCCCAAGAGTGGATCAGATAATAATTAGAGATAGCTTTATGTGGTCTGTTATAAGATTGATTATCATAGCTGTATTAATTGGAATTTTATTTGCTAGCTATTTAACAAGTAAAGTAATAGAACCACTTCAAGATCTTGAACAAAAACTTAAAGAAATATCTATTTACGATTTTTCTGGAAGGCTGAAAGTTGAGGATGATGATGAACTAGGGGATTTAGCTAAAGCTTTTAATAATATGAGTCAACAATTAGAAAGATATCAAGAAGCTCAAGCGAGATTTATTCAGAATGCTTCACACGAGCTTAAGAGCCCATTAATGAATATACAAGGATATGCAGAAGGATTACAAGCGGGTCTTTTTAATGAGAGTGAAGTAGGGGAAGCACTTAATATAATTGTTTCAGAAAGCCAAAGATTGAAATCAGTAGTTGAAGAGCTGTTGTTTATAAGTAAGATAGATGATGAAAATGTAAGTATTGAAAAGAAAAAAGTAGATGTAAGCGATGTAATGAATGAAGCCTTAAGAACAGTTTATACTCGTATTCAACATAAAGGATTAGACCTTCAAGTTGTTATTGAAGAAGACTTAACTATCAAAGGAGACTACTCTTCTTTAATGAGGGCATTTTCTAATGTGCTAGATAACGCTGTTCGTTATGCAGAAGAGAGAATTTTGATACAAGGTATAACTGGTGATAATAAGCAGGTAATTATACGAATTGTAGATGATGGCCCTGGTTTTACAGAAAAAGAAATGCCAAAAGTATTTGAGAGATTTTTTAAAGGTGAAAAAGGCAGTACTGGATTAGGCATGGCTATTGTAAAAGATATTGTAAACTTACATAGTGGTGAAATCAATATTTATAATCATCAAAATGGAGGCGCAGTAGTAGAAATAATTTTTCCAAGCTAGGAAAGGAGAAAGTGATGTTAGAGCATAAATATGACAAGTATTATACGTATGATGAGTTAACAGAGGCACTGAATACCTTAGCGAATCTATATCCTAACTATGCTTCTATTAGCTCAATAGGAAAAAGCTATGAAGATCGCGATGTATGGTGTATTACAGTTACAGACTTTAGTACAGGAGAAGCTGAGCATAAACCAGCAATATATATTGATGGTAATACTCATGCAGGAGAAGTTACTGGTTCCATAGCAGCACTTTATACAGCAGACTATTTACTTTCAAATAAAGATAAGAGTGATGTTAGAGAGCTATTGCAAACTACTACATTTTATATTATTCCTAGGGTTAATCCTGATGGCGCAGAATTTTATTTAACAACTCCAAACATGCTAAGAAGTAGTGTAAGGGTATGGCCAGATGAAGAGTTATTGGATTATCCTGGTTTACACAGAAGTGATATAGATGGTAATGGGTATATTTTACAAATGCGTTTAAGAGATGATAAAAGAGGCCCGTGGAAAATATCAAAGCTTGATAGCAGGCTTATGGAGCCAAGAAAGTTAGATGAAACAAAAGGTGAATTTTATCATATTTTACCTGAAGGATTAATTAAAGATTTTGAGGGAGAGCCATTTAAGCTAAACCCAGTACCATGGCAACTAGATCTGAATAGAAACTACCCGTCTGAATGGAAGCCTGAAATAAAGGGTGGGGGAGATTATCCTACTTCAGAGTCTGAAATAAAAAACGTTGTTGATTTTATTATTAGCCATAAAAACATTGGAGCTCTAGAAGCTTTGCATACTTCAGGAGGCATCCTTTTTAGGTCCCCATATACGTACCCTGAAAGTGAATTTAATAAATACGATCTAAAGCTTCTTAAAACGATTGGAGCTAGAGGAGAAGAACTAACAGGTTATCCAGATGTACCAAGTACAGGTGGGATATTTGCAGCAACTATTGTAGATTGGGCTTATGAGCACCAAGGAATTCCTGGATTTACTCCTGAGTTATGGGATTTATATGGAAGAGCCGGTGTAAAAATTGATTGGCATGAAGCTAGATCTTTGACAGCTGAAGAGAGAGTACTAAGAGATTTAAAAGTGCTAGAGTGGAACGACAGAGAGTTGTCTGGGACTGGATTCATTGATTGGAAAGAGTTTGATCATCCACAACTTGGGAAAGTAGAAATAGGTGGATATAACCCTAAATACTTTAGACAAAATCCACCACATAAATTATTAGAGCAAGAATGCCATAAAATGATGACGTTCTTATTAGCACATGCAAAAGCTTTGCCAAGAGTAATGTTTGAGGATGTAAAAGTCAATAAGGTTAGCGAAAACATATATGAAATAGATGTTTTTGTAGCTAATCATGGATTTTTAGCAACATATTTGACAGACAAGGGTAAGAATAAAGGTATTATTGCAAAAGACAAGATTAAAGTTGTTAAGGGACAGGCTGAGATTATCAGTGGTAAAGAAGAATTTGAAGTAGGGTATTTAGAAGGATACTTTTCTGCCCAAGAACAATATGGGGAGTATAATCCAATTGGATATAATGATGGGTGTAAAAGGGTAAAGTATTTAGTAAAAGGAAAAAAGGGTGACAAAATAACATTTGTAATTTCATCAGAAAAAGGTGGGAAACAAGTAAAGGAAGTACAATTATAAAAAAAGCTCCTCACTTGAGGAGCTTTTATCTCGTTCTATGATGAACATAGTGGCTATCTACTGATAAGACATCAAATGTATATCCTAAGTCTCGTATTTGCTCTATTATACTTGGCAATGCTCTCATGGTAGGGTAAGTCTCATGCATTAAAATATTTGCATAATTGTGATAATGAATTTGTCTCATCACATTAGCTACAATTTGACTTGATGTACGAGGGGTGGCGTCTGCATCACCACTATCAATGTTCCAATCAAAATATTGATAGCCTTCACTTAATACTCGATTAACATATGGTTTATGCCTACTTGAACTTATATGAGCTGCTGAAGTACCACCTGGGAATCTAATTATTCTTGGTCTAACACCTGTGATATCATATAATATGTCCTCTAGTTTATATAAATCAGCCATAAAATTATCTACTCCTGTGTAGATATAGCTATATTTATGACTATAGGTGTGATTCCCTAATGCATGGCCATCATCAACTATACGCCGATACACATCATGACTATCTTCACTTTCTCTTCCATTAACAAAGAAGGTTGCTTTTACATCATACTCAGCTAAAATATCAAGTATTTCATGTGAATACCCACCAGGACCATCATCAAAAGTTAAATAGGCGGTCTTTTGCTCAGGAATAACCTCTAAGCCAGAAAGTCTATTTAATCTTCCTTCTAGATCTGAAATATAGTTTTGCATTTCTTTAACTTGAATTCTATGTAAATCTAGATTTTCCTCATTTTGCTCGATAAGAGTTGATATATTCTCATGAGCTTCGACTAAATCAAGATTAGTGTTATTAAGTTCTTCATTAAGCTTTTTTATCTCTTCATTTAAATGAGAAACATTACTATCAACATAGCTATATACTACAAATCCACTTAATAGAAGAAGGATTAAAATAGCCACAGAAAGTTTGATTAAAGAATTTCTTGTTATTTCCATGTTTATGCTCCTCTCTGTCGTTATATTATACAATAGTTTATTGTTTATTAGAAGGTAAGCAGTAATAAGCAAGCTTTATTTTTTATTTGTTAAATATTTATAAATAAATCTAAATTTTTAGTGTAATTCATGTTAAGATTATATATAATAACAACGGTATGAAGTGAATGGATAATATATACTCAAAGGAGTAATGTATATGGATGGATTCGCAATTGCAACCAGTATGGTTGCAGGACTTGGTTTATTTTTATATGGTCTTCACTTAATGGCCGCTGGCTTGCAAAAAGCAGCAGGTGATAAAATGAGGAACTTACTAGAGGTTTTGACTAAAAATCCAATATCAGGTGTAATGGTTGGAACGGTGGTTACTGTTATAGTATCAAGTAGTAGTGCTACAACTGTTATGGTTATTGGCTTTGTAAATGCAGGACTAATGACCCTTAAACAGGCTGTTGGGGTTATTTTAGGAGCTAATATTGGAACAACTTTTTCAACGCAGTTAATTTCATTTAACCTAAATCAATTTGCTCCTTTTGCAATTGGTATTGGTGTTGTTCTTATTCTATTTGGGAAAAAGAAAAAAATCAGAGATATTGGAGAAATTGTTCTAGGATTTGGTATTTTGTTTTTTGGTATGAATTTTATGTCAGATGCAATGAGGCCATTGAGATCATATCAACCTTTTATAGAGTTAATTGCAAGTTTTGCTCAACATCCATTACTAGGTGTTCTAGTGGGAGCTGCTTTTACTGCTTTGATTCAAAGTAGTAGTGGTACAACAGCGATTGTAGTAGCATTATCTACACAAGGGTTAATTAACCTGGAGTCTGCTATCCCTCTTATTTTGGGTAGTAATATTGGTACCTGTATTACAGCTGGATTAGCATCTATTAAGACTAGCTTAGCCTCTAGGCGTACAGCACTAGCTCATGTACTCTTTAATATTGCAGGGTCTATTTTGTTTTTGTTCTTATTGAAGCCTTTTGCCGCAATAGCTGCTATGACATCACCGCTAGTGCATCGTGAGATTGCAAATGCACATACGATTTTTAATCTTTTTAATACGATAGTTGTACTTCCATTTATAACTCCATTTGTTAACCTAATAACAAAGATCATTCCAGGAGAGGATGCTCTTAAGGATGAGTTTGCAACCCTTTATTTGGATAGGATGCTTCTTGAAAACCCTTCAATAGCTTTAGGACAAGCAACTAGAGAAATTGTTAGAATGGGTGAGTTATCAAGAGAGGCTCTTGAGATGGCAGTTCAAGGACTATATACAGGAGATGAAGGAATAATTGAGGGAGCTAAGAAAAAGGAAGAGCTGGTTAATTATCTTGAAAGAGAAATTATGTCATATTTAGTTGAGACATCACAACAATCAATGACAGATAATCAATCAAAAAGGCTTAATTATTTATTTGAGTGTACTAATGACATTGAAAGAATTGGTGACCATGCTGATAACATAGCAGAACTAGCTGAATACAAGATTGAGAATGGATTAGAATTTACAGAAATAGCAATGGAAGAACTTAAAGAGATGTATACAGTAATTCGGGAAATGATAGATGACTCATTAGTCGTTATAAAAGATAAGAATTTAGAATTATCAAGAAAAGTCTACGAGAAAGAGAAATTAGTAGATTTAATGGAGCAACAGTTAAGGAAAAGCCACATTTCAAGGGTTAGTGAAGGTTTATGTAACCCTAGGGCTGGTATCGTTTTCTTGGATACTATATCAAACTTTGAAAGAATTGCTGACCATAGTAATAATATATGTGTCAGAGTTAGAAGTTTATAGATTATTACCTGCTGGTTATGCCAGCAGGTTTTCTTTTAGGTGTTAGTGTAATAAGGGAGGCTAAACGAGAAGTAAAAAGAAGAGAAGCACTCCCAAGATACTATCTACTTTTATAAGAAAGCCAAATATGTTAAAATCTTACCAGTGTTTCGTTAGAAGGGAGTTAGAAAGTTGAAATTAAAACATAGAATGCACCTAATAATACCAATAGTATTTGCTGTTATTATCCTATTTAGTCCAATACCACTAAGTTTAAACCAAAAAGCAGTTGTCATAACTATGATGACTACAATATATTGGTGGGCAACAGGTGGCGTAAATATGACTTTTTCAGCTATATTTATGTTAATAGGGTTTTTACTTTTTAGCGGAGCACATCCAGTTGCTGTTCTTAACTTTCCTTTATCACTAACATTTGTATTAATCTTATCATCGTTCTTACTTGCTAATGGTATAACCAATACGAGAGCAGCTGAGCAACTAGCTGAGTTGATTTTACAAAAGTTTGGTACAAGTACTTATAGACTTATAGCTTTGTCATTCATTTTAGGTGGAATTTTAATTTTTCTAATTCCTCACCCATTCCCAAGACTCATTATATTGGGAAGCATATATAGTGTTTTTCTAAGTCAATATGATATGCATGAAAACACAAAATCTGTAGTAATGATTAGCGTTTTTGTCGCTGGGACAGTCGTTCCAACTTTGTTTATAAATGGTGACTTTATACTAAATTATTCTGCACTTGAGTTTGCAGGAGTATCAGCAAGTTTTACAGAATGGGCAACTTATATGACTGTACCAGGTATTATAGCTTCAGCAGTTATTTGTGGTGCATTAATATTTATGTTTAGGAAGAATTTGAAAGGAATTGAGCTAAAGCGATCCATTGATAATATGAAACTAAAGTTAAATAAGGAAAGAAAATTAGCTTTTATTATAATGGGTGTTGTAGTTGTTTTATGGGCTACTGAATCGCTTCACAATATACATTCTGCATATGTAGGAATTTTAGGTGTAATAGCAATGTTTGCTACAAAACTTTTAAGAATAACAGACTTCAAAAAGATTAATTATCCTATCTTGATATATTTAACAGCAGTGTTTTCTATTGGTAGAGTGTTGGCAGCTAGTGGAATAAACGAAATTTTACAAAATTCACTTGCAGGTTTTGTTCCACAAGCTAATGGGCTAGGGATATACTTCTTCATCGTATTTGTTGTGATGGCAGTTCATATGGTACTTGGTAGCTGTTTAACTACAATGAGTATCACATCTCCACTTTTAGTAGGGATGGTAGGAGGTATAGTTCCTCCTATAGTAATAGCTCTGATATCATATTTAACAGTTTCTATACATTATATTTTGCCATATCATCATTTATCAGTCTTAATAGGTGTTGGAGAGGAATATTATAGCGAAGCCCAATTACGCCGCTATGGGCTATTCATGACTCCGCTAACTTTTTTAATTATATTTTTATTGTATCTTCCATGGTGGAATCTTGTTGGACTTCTTAGATAAATAGATTAACCAGGACACTTATAACTGGTAGAAGTAGCAAATACACAGCAGTTGAGAAAATAGTTGCATTAACTGATAAATCACTTACTTCGTCTAGCTCTGAAAGTAAGACAAAGTTTGATACTGCACAAGGAGCAGAGAATAAAATCACACCTATTGCTACTAGAGCACTATCAAATCCAAGTAAAATGCCAAAAGCTGTAAACCCAAGTGGCAAAATTATTATTTTATTTATAATAACTAAGATCATTCTAAAAGATATATCGGCTTGCTTCATTGAACTTAAGTCAAAATTAGCTCCAACAATGATCAGAGATAGAAACATTAACGGTGTGGTAGCTTGTGAAATTACTTGCCCTAAAAGGGGATGCCATATACCTGAAACATTAAATATAATGCCAAGCAAAAGCCCTTGAACTAAAGGGTTTTTTAATATTTGGAAAGGATTTGCTCCACCTTCCTTACTTCTATAAAGCATCTCAACACTAAATAAAGTCAAAGGAGATAAAATGCTTGCAAATACCATACCAAGAGGTAGGAGTGTTGCAGGGAGTAATTGAATCATAACAGGAAATCCTAAATATATTACATTTCCTCTTACGCTATTAGCAAAAGCTTCAAAACCTCGCTTTTTGTCAAGCTTTGTCCATAATAAATAGAAGAAAACTAATTGAAGTAGCATAACTCCATAAAATTGTATGGTTTGCTGATTGATACCTACTTCAGCTGTGGCTATCTTATCAAAGATTGAAATGGGTAATAAAATTCTGTAAGTAAGAAATCCAATGAACTTATCAACTTCTACGGTATAGTGTTTCTTTGTTCTCAAATACCAACCTAGCGCAACAATTGCATATATTGGTATTACTAGTTCTATAACATTCATAATAATAGCCCCCCAAATAAACTCCATTACAAAGTATATCCCTTATTGACTACGATTTCAATTATTTAGTTAAACGAAAAAAGATAGTATCTGCCTACTAATTATTAGTAGCTTAGTATAAAACGAAATCATTTATTGTGCTAAAATAGTAATAAAGTATGATACAGACTGCTTTAGGGAGGTTTTTGTGTGATAAAAGAACTAATATTAGTAAAGAAGTATGACCCACTGCAAAAAGAAATCTTAGAAGAGTTTAAGCAAAGCTCATCAAACTTAAGTGAAGTGTCTTATTTATCATTACCAACGTTAAACTTAATAGACGAAGCAAGGGCTAAAATATTATCTGAAGATGTAAGCGTGTTAATTAAGAGTAATATTGTAAGCTTACAATGGATAGCACAAAACATTCTTGACAAAAAAGCAGTATATCAGGTGATTTCCTTTGAAGAAACGCTTGCTTTAGTATCAAAAGTAGTACTGAAGCTTCAGAAGAATAATCAGCTAGTATGGTTTTCTCAGTTGGATAGCCTTGTAGAAACTACTCAAGAAATATGGGGTATCATTGCTAGTATAAAAAGAAATAATATGACAAATGAAATTCTTTTAGATGATTTAAGTGACAAAGAAAGAGATATAGCTTTAATATACAATGAGTATCAACGAGAGTTATTCTCAAGAAATTTGTTAGATCAAGAAGAAGTAATAAAACAAGCAACCAAAGAACTAGAACAATCAGAATATAATTTAAAAGGAAACAAACTGATAATATATGATTATCAATTGAGTTTAGCTGATGTAAACTTTTTATTAGCACTTTCAAACAACTTCAAGACAGTTAAAGTGTTTTTGCATTTTGATAGGACGAGAAAAGAGATTTTTAGTACAGTAAATGAAAGCATCAAAAAGCTTCGGGAGGCTGAGTTTAAACTCTTTGAGCAAGATAATGAAGAAAATACCCTAGAGAGTAATCTTTTCAAAAGTGAATCAGCTGATGTAAGTTTAGAACTTAACGTGAGCGGTGCATATACCAAACTTTTAGAGATAAAAAATGCTTTTAGAGAAATTAAGAAATTAATCTTATCTGGCGTAGATCCAAAGAATATTGCATTAGTGTCTTATAATATTGATTCTTATAGAGAAATAGTAGAGAAAGTAGCCAGTGAATTTGAAACTCCAGTTGAAAACTTGAGTTCATCATTAGGTAAAGAAGTGTTCACAAAACAGCTAATGTTCTTATTTTCATTGGTGAAAGAAGACTTCTCAAAAGTTTCTTTTCTAGAATTTTTACGGCTTGATATAGACTGGCCTGAAGAAATCAAAGCTAATATCTTAGCTAAATATATAAAGCTAGCTCCTTATGACGGACCATTAAGTGAATGGCAACAAGGAGTATTTATGCTTCAAAACATAAAAGATAAAGATATGATTTTTACTCATGACGAGCTTAAAGATATTAGTAGTAGTCTTTATAATATAGGACAGATATTTAAGATGATTCCTAATAAAGGTAGTTATAATGATTTTTATGTAAGCTATAAAAGAGTAAAAGAAAAACTAAACTTCTCAAGCTATATGGAGAAAGAGCTTAAGAGACTAGAAAGTTTTCAAGCTGAGAAGCTTTATAGTATAGAAGCACAATTTAATCAGTTTTTAGGAGAAGAAGACCAGCTTAACCTTTGGCCTGAAGAAATGACGTTTTCCGAGTTTTTAGAAATTATAAAAACAGTTTTGTCTTTTGCAAAATTTAGTCTAGGTAGAAATAATTATGAATGTGTTAAAGTATACAATCCTATGCAAGTTGCTGGGTTAGATCTAGATTATGTTTTTCTAATTGGCGCTAATGAAGGAGTAATTCCAAGTAGTAGTCATTCATGGATTAGGGGGATAGATAATGACGACCTTAAACTGCTTAATGTTGAGAATGCTGAAGATGAGTTAAGTTATCAAAAAGCTACATTTTTAAGATTAATTGGAAGTGCTAAAAAAGCACTTTATGTTAGCTATCTTAAAGAAAATTATGCTGGTGATGAAGGTTATTTATCGCCGTTTGTAGTTGATATTTTAGATTTAACTAATCGTGAAGAAGTCATAAATAGAGTGATCTGGCCAAGCATAAACAAAGCTGCTTCAACCAAAGAATATCAAGAAATACTCGCAAAGGAAAAGCAGTTGAGCCTATTAGGTCAAAACATAGCTAGTCTTTATGAAATCGAAGAGTTTCGAGCAAATGCAGATGCATCTGTATATAATGGAGTCATAAATTCGCCTGATCTTAAAGAAGCCCTTAAAAATAAGTTTTCAGACTATTTTACAATGAGTACCACAATGCTTGAAGAGTATGGGAAATGTCCGTTTGCATTTTTATTAAAAAGAGTATTTATGCTTGAAGAAACAGAAGAATTTGAGCCAGGGCTTACTCCGATGATAAGAGGCAATATTTTACATGATGTACTTGCAAATTTCCTAAGTGAGTATTTAAACAGGAGCTTAAGAGAGGAAGATTTAGGAGAATACTTAATCAAGATAGATAATTATTTGCAGTTAAAACTATCAGAGTTAGTTCACACAAGTGCAATCTCATCACATTGGGTTGAGCTAGAAAGAAAGAGGTTTACGTATATACTAAATGAATGGTTAAGTAGTGAAATAGAATTGCAAAAAGAATCAGGTTTTAGACCAGCAATGCTTGAAAAGTCATTCAATTATCAGCTTGAGAATAGAGGAATATTAAAATACATGGGTTTTGTAGATAGAATCGATAAAGACAGTGACAGATTCATTATTTATGATTATAAATCTGGTATGCCACCAAAGCTTGAAGATGTAAAGGAGGGAATTGCTTTTCAACTCCCACTATATATTAAAGCTTGTAAAGAAATTTTTAACATGGAAAATATATGTGGCGGAGGCTACTATAGCCTTGGCAGTAACTTTAATCGAAATAGTGGAATGTGGGTAAAGGAGTGCTTAGCTGACTTAGCACTAAATAGCAGCATAAAAGATAAACTTCCTTTTGAAGAGTGGAATGAATTACTTGAAGAAACCATAGAAAAGGCATATGACTATCGAGAGTTAATGAGAGATGGGTATTACCCACTAAATCCTAAAAAAATCCCTACTTTTTGCTCATATTGTACATACAAAGATATCTGTAGGTTAACTGGAAAATTAAGCAGTAGATTGGAGGACTCTGATGAAGTTTACAGATAGTCAACAAAAAGCAATTAATGCAAAAGATAAAAACTTAACTCTTAGTGCTGGAGCAGGGTCTGGAAAAACAACTGTATTAGTAAGCAGATATATTTCTTTATTGGCAAGTAAGCAAGCTGGAATAAAAGAGATGCTTGCAATTACATTTACCAATAAGTCAGCTGCAGATATGAGGATTAAGGTTAGAAAGCATATTAGCGATCAAATAAAGAGTACTTCAGGCAGTCAAAAGCGCTTTTGGCAGGGTGTTAAAGATCAATTTGAACAAGCTACAATTTCTACAATCCATTCGTTTGCTCTTCAGGTTTTAAGAAGTCATCCACTTGAAAGCAAAATAAACCCAGAAGCAAGTATGATTGATGAAATAGAGGCATACATAATGCTTAGTGAGACAGTAAGAGATATTATTAGAGAGTATTATCAAGATGAGCAAATGCAAACTCTAGTCCAAAATGTAAAATCTGTTGATCGTACAATCGATTTGTTATGCTCAATATATCAAAAAATTAGATCACTTGGTGCAGAGATTGAAAGTGTCTCAAAAATGGCTCTAGGGTTTGAAGAATCAAAAAGAGAAGAGTTAGTGGCACTGAAAAGTACAATATCCAATAATCTAATAGAAATCAGAGAACTGTTAGGTGGGTATAAAGGGAAGGCTGCTTTTTCTAGTAGATATCTAGATACAGACATAAAGGGGTTAATCACTAGAGTAACTGATGTTAAAACTACGCAAGACTCTGCTTATGTAAAACTTAGTAAAGATTTGACTAGTCTTTTATCAAGGCCAGTTAAAATTGTAAAAGAAGAAGTAGATAAGATTAAAGATGCTTTCAATCAAATGACAGAGAGTTTTGCATATCTTGAGACTATCCCACTTTATCACCTATTAGATAGGGTATATCAAGAGATTGATAAGGAATATTCTAAAGCTAAAAAGAATAGAAGGGTCCTTGACTATTCTGACTTAGAGTGGGGATTACTTAATCTTTTGAGAAAGAATATTGATGTAAGAGAGTATTATATTAATAAGTACAAGTATGTTATGGTGGATGAGTTTCAAGATACTAGCCCAATGCAACAGGAACTAATTAAATTACTATCACCATACAGTAAAAATGGCCTTTTCATTGTAGGTGACCCAAGGCAGTCAATTTATAGATTTAGAGCTGCAGAGCTTGCTGGGTTTTTGGAGATGAGAAAAGAGATCATTAGTAGCGGAGGCAAGGGGATTAATTTAGCTGAAAATTTTAGAAGTAGGGCTAAACTAATTGATTTCCAAAATGACTTTTTCACGTATTTGTTTGAACAGTCAACACTTGACTATGAAGACGTGGTTGCTGGTTTAGACGATAGTTGCAAGGATGTTAAAGTGGAGATGTGGTTGCCACATCCAGAAGAAATTGAAGAAGAAATGAAATCATCTGATGTTAGACAAGTTGAGGCTAAGTATATTGCCCAAAACATAAAAGAATATAATAGAAATGGCATTAAGTTTCAAGATATAGCTATTCTGTTTAGAGCTTTAACTGATATTAAGTTATATGAATCTGCCTTGTCAGATTTAGGCATTCCTTACCAAGTGTCAGGGAGCCGTGGTTTATTCGATAAACAAGAAATTGTAGATATTATTAATTTACTAAAATATTTTTCAAACAGTGAAGACCAAATAAGCTTAGTGGGAATCTTAAGAACACCATTTTTTGGTTTTAGTGATGAAGAATTACTAAGAATAAGAATGGATAATAAGGGATTAGATAATGAAATAAGATTGATAAATATGCAAAAATTTGATAATGCATTAGAGGTGTTAAATAAGTATAAGGATAAGTTCAAACTCGAAAGTATTTCAAAAGTATTAGATGAGTTTATTAATAGTACCGACTATTTAAGTGTATTGCTTTTAAGTAGAGATTATGGAAAACAAGCGGTAGTAAATGTTAACAAGTTTTTAGCTATAATAAGAGACTTAGAGTCAAAAAATACAACAACTTTAACAGAGGTGCTTGAATATATTAGAGTTATGAGATCGGGTAACGCACTCATGGGAGAAGCTTCAGTTAGTGAAGAAGTTGATGCTGTACAGCTTATGTCTATTCATCAATCTAAAGGATTGGAATTTCATACAGTCATAATCCCTCAGCTTGAAAGAAGAATTCTTCAATCACCAAAAGACATGATTTGTTTTACGAAAGATCTTGGTCTGGTAATACGTTCAAGGGGCTTATCAGATAAAACGCAAGATAATTTCTACTTCAGTAAAATGAAAGAAAAAGAAAAAGAGCTTGATCTAGAAGAATCCTACAGATTATTTTACGTAGGATCAACTAGAGCTGAAGAAAGACTTATTCTTTCCGCAGCACCTGCAAAGTTTAATAAAACTAAGCAAAGCTACTTTGATTATATCAGAGAATACTTAACACTTAATGAGCTATCAGATGAAGTTATTGAGTATGAACACCTAAAGCTAGTACCCCAAAGCTTGGTAAGTGATATAAGTGTAAGTACTGAAAATAAGGTCTATGACAGTTTAGAGACGCCACTTCTTGAGAAACCAAAGTTGAAGCTTAATAGAGCGTTTAATTTATCTGCAACAGCACTAATGACACATAATGAATGTAGTAGGCGGTATTACTATAGGTTTATTAAAGAAATTCCTGATTATGATATAGATTTAAAAAAGCTTGATAAAGAACATTATAGCGCAAGTGAGCTTGGTACGATAATCCATAAAGTGTTTGAGATAACAAATGGTGAAAATGCCTATGAACTTTTTGAGGTTTTACTAGAGAGAGTGAATAGAACAAGTGATGTAATTAGTAAATATAGATATAAAGGCAAGCAGATGATAAATAATTATCTAAATAGCCAAGTTTATAAAAAACAGCGAGACGGCGAGGTTGTTTCTGAATTAGGTTTTAGTTTGAGCATTAACAAGAAAATATTAACTGGATTAATAGATAAACTTATCATAAAGGGAAATAAATATAGTATAATAGATATTAAGACAGGTAGAATGAATGAAGATGCTACCAAAAAGTATTTATTGCAAAATGCCGTATATGCAATAGCAGTAGCAGACTCATATGGGTATTATCCTAGTGAGATACACAATTATTTTGCTAGCGAAGATGAGGAATATGATTACCTTGTCGATTTGCCTGACTATGATACTAGTTTGCATTTGGTGAAAGAGAGTATTAATGCACTTGAGAAAGATTTGGAAAGAAATTGTTTCCAGAAAAAATTAGATGAATGCGAGCATTGTAATTACCAAAAACTATGTATGAGAAAAGGAGGAGTTAGTAATGGATAGGTTTAGAATTGATAGGTTTAATAGAATTAACAGAAAATGGGCGATTGTTAGTATTGTTGCAGGGATTTTGGCTACAACTGCTTTGATAGGAACACTATTTTTGTTCCTGAATAGAAAAGATAATGTAGATATGTCTGAGAGAAAATATACAGAAATAGAATTATAAGAAAAAGGCCACAGTGAAAACTGTGGCCAAAATACTACTTATAGGCTTTACCTATTGGAAAAGCTTGATCTGGAACATTCTCATAGTGAAGTGATAACAAGTTTGCAGCCCCAATACCAGGAGCGTCTATTTTGAAATCAATATTTGCTATATCATCCCAATAAGCTCTATGATGAACTCTAGATTTCAGTGCTATGATATCAAGTTTTGTAAAGTCTATATTAGCAGCTGTAAACGCGGCGCTATCATTTGCCCCTCTCATCCTTTCGGATATAACAAGAAATCTTCCTTGATTCATGTCAAGGGTAACAATTTTACTATCCTTCACTTTCTTGCCTTTCCTCATTGGACCAACTAACGTATACTCAGGGCTACCCATGAAAATAATTTTCCCACTTACTTTTACTGGCTCACCTGAAAACTCACTGGCCCATCCACCAACATCAAGTGTTACCTCATCTCCAACTTTATGATTGGCATATAGGTGCTCTATGGCTTTAGGATCACTCATTCCGGGAAGAGCAAAATTCTTTGCACCTTGATCTAATAACTCTCTTAAAACATGAGTGCTATCGCCAGTTCTGTCAGCTCCATCTGCAATTGTAATTGGTCCTTTACCTTCATTTATTAGAGAAATTACTTGTGAGATACCTTCTTTTGTCTTTGGCAGCTGTTGATTTAGATCAAATCGCAAGTCCCAAGCCAAAAGGCACAACTCGTCAACTATTTCTTGAGCTAGTTTAGCATCATTATTAGTTATTGCGATAATGGACATCCCGATATCCTCTACATCAGCATATGCAAACCCAGGAGCAACACTAACATAAACAACATCTTTTTGCTTTTCAAAATTTCTACAAGCATCATATAAAACCTTCATTGGATGATAATCGGATGCTTGGAAAATGCTAGCTGAAACTACATTTGGCTTTTTCAGAGCTTGAGTAGGAACAATTTTACCGTTTAACGTGTCTACTAAGCATAGAGCTGCTTTCTCAGCTGTTTGTTGAGAATCGATGTGTGGGTAAGTCCTAATTACAAATACTCCATTAGTTACGTCGGTCAGTTCATGGTCTTCGTTGGCGTGTAAATCAAGTGTTACCATAATTGGAGTATCTCCAGTTATCTTTCTTATTCTTTTAATTATTTCTGCTTCTGGCTTAGCAACACCTTCTACTGCCATAGCACCATGAAGGGCAATTAAAACACCATCAAGAGGTAGGCTAGCTTTTAGCCCGTTACATATTTCATTTGTATATTTATCAAAACATTCTGGCGTAAACCATGACGTAAAAGGACCAGGCGCCATTCCAACACTTATAATTGGTACTATTTCTGCATTAACATCTTCTAAAACTTTTATAAATCCGTTAAGATAATTAGGGATACCTTTGTTTTGTTTTATTACATCTATCCCACGAGTAACATATGGTTCTAAAGACTCAATTGTCGTCCTATCAGGACAAAAGGTACAAGTTTCATGAGCAAATTCAGCAATTGCAATTTTCATTAGTTCATCTCCTCTTAAAGAAAGTGGGTATATTATGGATTTATTAAGCTATTATAACTTAGAGTTGAAAAGAGGTATACACCTAGAGATAAGAGAATCAATAGAATTATTTGATACTCAGTTGGGAATTTTAGTCTTAGGTGAAACCGACAGTATAATCATGTTGTGTATAAATAAATATTATCAAAAGCTTAGCGAAATTACTGAGTATATGGAACCAAGTGAAGTGTTTGAAGCTGGCTTCATTTCAGTTTTAGAAAATATAGTTTCTAATGACTTCTTATTACTTAGTGGTCCATACCATGTCTTTATGGGACAGTACAATGATAATGTTGAAACCTTAAAACCTAACTATAACTTGTCAATTATCAAAAATGACTATTCTTTCTTAGAAAAGTATTGTGACTTTAATCAAGCAGTGCAACCTGGCGACTCAAGAGATTTTTTATCATTTTTGTTAACCATAGATGGTAATCCAGCAGGTATAGTAACTGCTATAAAAGAAAGTGAAAAAGTATATTCACTAGGTGCTGAAATAAGTATGAAGTATCGCAATATGTCACTTGGTACTTTTCTTATCTCATCAATTACTAACTATCTTATAGATGGAGGCAATGTTGTATACTACCAAACATCTATAAGTAATATTGCATCGATAAAAATGGCCTTAAAGTCAAACTATAAATTAATAGCAACAACTATGTATACAGTCTAATTAAAGTTTATCAACTAGCTCTGTAATATTGATTGTTTCTGCTTCTAAACTGTGATAATTTAATGCACTAGTATCCTTTAACCCTCCGCCAGTAGCGATAAGAGCAACTGAAGAATCATGCGGAATCTTATCTCCGACTAGTTTATATAAAGCCGCAAGTGGGACAGCCCCTGCGGGTTGCGAGAATATGCCATTTTCAGCAAGTTCCTTTTGCGCTTTAATGATTTCATCATTTGTTACACTAACAGCTATACCCATGTATTTTTCTAATAGCCTCAAAACTTCGTTTCCGCTAGGAGGATTAGGATTACCAATAGCAGGAGCAATTGTATCTGTTGCGCCAAAGTGTTCAATAGTATTACTACCACTTAGATATGCTTTTGTAATAGGAGCACATCCCAGTGATTGTGCACATACTGGCTTAGGCATTTTATCAATAATACCAGCTTCATAAAATTCAGCGAAACCTTTGACAATACCTCTAAAATTACCACCAGCACTTGTTGGAATTATTACATAATCAGGAACATCAAAATTTGTTTGTTCACATATTTCATAAGCAATACTTTTAGAGCCTTCGACTCGCATTGGAACATCTGAATTAATAAATGCTATTTCTTTTCGTTGTCCTATTTGCAAGCTTTGCTCATATAAAACACTATAATCACCTTTTACTTGCAAGACTTTGGGTCCATAAATTGCAATAGGATTTACTTTTTCTTGGAGCATGTCGCCTTTAACAAATATATATGTTTGCAAGTTAGCCCTTGCTCCATACGCAGCCATCGAAGCAGCCATGTTACCAGTAGATACGGTGCCAATTTTATCAAAGCCATTTTGAATAGCATTTATTATGCCAATGACACTTCCTCTATCTTTAAAAGACCATGTAGGATTAATTGTCTCATTTTTAACAAATACCGATCTTAGCTCTAAATTGCTAGAAACTCTATCTAGCGCAACTAAAGGTGTATTTCCTTCACCCAAAGATATATTAATTGAGTTGTCTAGATATGGGTAAAAATCACGATAACGAACCCAGAAAGGATCAACTAAAGATGCATTGTAATTAATTGAGCCACTATTTATTAATGAAATCGTTAAAGGTTCATTACAAATTGGGCATCTAGGATAACATTCTGACAATTTTGTGGTATGATTACAATTAGTACAAGACTGTTTTATTTCTTTCATTTTGTCACCTCATATTATAGTACTACATTAATTGGCTAAATCCTTTATATATTAAAAATTTTTCTGCGGAGGTGGATGCTAAGTGCACAATAAGAGATGGGCTAAACATTTAGAGCTCTTACCAGTTATTATTATCAGTTTAATATTATTTAAGTTTATCGAATCCTCTAATATTTTTAGTCGAGGCTTTGGATATGTAGTATCTTTGTTCTCATATTTCTTATGGGCATCTGCAATAGCTTATTTTTTAAATCCATTTGTTAAAAAGATTGAAGAGAAATTTAAGATTAGACGAGTAATCACAGTATTGTTTGTTTATACTATTGTAATTGTAATGATTTATTTCTTTTTGAGGGCTTTAGTACCTAGGCTTGTTGAAAACATTACTGATTTAATAGAGAATATTCCAACATATTATGTAATAGCTATAGAGTGGATAAATGAGACTATTGCACAACTTGAAGTAAGTGATACTTTAGGAATACTCCCAGCATTACAAGCTGCTGCAAGTAGCTTGACTCAAGCAACTTCAATTGCTCTAAACCAGTTGTTAAATGGAATTGTGGGAGGATTATCTGCAGGAACTAGTATAATTTCAACAATTATATTCTCTACTGTAATTTCAATGTATATGTTAATTGATAAAGAAAGAATAATTATTGGGGTTAGAAGGCTAATTCAAGCAGTAGCTGTAAATGAAGGTGATGCAGAAAAAGTGTTTAAATTTGGAATTGATGCGGATGATATATTTTCTAGATATTTAAATGGTAGAATAATCGATTCAGCTATAATAGGAGCTATATGTTATGTGTTGATGTTAATACTAAGCATACCATATGCAGCTATGTTGAGTTTAATTGTAGGTATAACAAATTTAATTCCCTACTTTGGGCCATTCATAGGTATGATTCCAGTGTTTATAATCTCACTTTTCTCAGGATTTTGGATTGCAGTTACGGCACTTGTATTGGTATTTTTATTACAGCAGTTTGATGGTTTTTATCTAGGTCCGCTTATATTAGGTGGAAAGGTAGGGCTGAGGCCACTGTGGATTATACTTGCAATTACTATCGGAGGAAGACTTTATGGGGTAATAGGAATGTTTTTAGGAGTCCCAGCAATGGCGGTCTTAAAAAGATTGCTTGATTCGTATATAGATACAAAGCTAAAAGGAAAAGAAAATAAGGACATAGAGGTGGAAGCATAATGAAAAAGTTTTTAATTTTTATAGCAGCTTTAACATTGTTTGTTGGAATGGCAACAGCTCAAGGAGACTATACTATTATAGTTAATGGCGAGCTTGTTGAGTTTAGTAATTCTATTCAAAATATTGATGGTAGAACTTATGCCCCAGCAAGACAATATGCGGAGTATTTTGGTGCTAGAGTAGCATGGCATAGTGATTTAGCAGCAGTTGGAATCACAGTAGAAAATGATGAATGGGTACTCTTTACTAGAGAAACTCTTGCATATAGAAATGGTAGAAGATATGACCAAGAGGTAAAAGCACAATTAGTAGAAGGATTATCAATGTTACCAGTTCGTTTTATTGGTGAAATGCTTGGAAAAGATGTTGTTTATGAAGCAGTGACAAAAACAATAAAAATCGATGATAAAAAAGCCCCTGAACCAATAACAGAGAAGGATCTATATGATTTAAGAATTATGGGAGAATCCATAGCAACTGCTGAGCAGATGGCAGCATTCTTACTAAAAAACAACCCAAACCCATTAATAGAGGTTAGCGCTCTTGAGTTAGCACAGATTTTTCTTGAAGAAGGAGCAGCTGAAGGGGTAAGAGGTGATTATGCCTTTGCTCAAAGCATACACGAAACGGGTTTCTTTAGGTTTAGAGGAGATGTAAGTGCACATCAAAACAATTTCTGTGGTCTTGGTGCTACAGGAGGTGGAGTTCCTGGAAACTCTTTCCCAGATGCTAGAACGGGTGCTAGAGCACAAATTCAACATTTAAAATGGTACGCTACTAAGGATCCAACAAATAATCTAAATATTGACCCCAGATGGGTTGAGGGCTCAGTAGCAAGAGGGTCTGCTCCGACTTTGATCGGTTTAGCTCAAGCACTTAATCCAAGCGGGTTAGGTTGGGCTTATCCAGGATATCCAAACTGGAAATATGATTCAGTAAAAGAAGCTTATGATTCTGGAGAAACATATGGTCAATTAGTGCATAAAATTTTCTTAAGGATTATTGAAGAGTAAATTTTACATTTTATTTTGTTAATGTATTATTGTTATTTAGGAATATCTATAATATAATGGATGCAGATAGTTACAAGGAGGTGCTTTCTAGTTGAAAAAATTTACTAATATACTAGTACTTATTTTAGTTTTATCTTTATTTACAAATGTGGCACTAGCTGCACCTAGCTCAAACTTAACAATTGTCGAGAATATGGTTGAGCGTACGAATGATTCTATATCCAGAGATGTGGAAAGAGTTCAGGCTTTAGCTGATGCAACTATTTCTAACTTGGGTAATAACTTTATTAGTAGGGGAATAGTAGATGCAATGATATTTGCTCTTGTTACCATTACTAATGCGAAAGCTCAAACAACAATACGAGCAGCAAGAGCTCTAGGTGTTACAGTTGAATGTGAGTATGTAAAATACTACGTTGGATACAAGTGGGTTTGGATAGACCCGCTGTATGTAATATCAGACTAGTGAAATTATTTGGCACTCAAAAGGTGCCATTTTTTCTTTTAAATTGAATTTCTTATAATTACTTAGCAATTATTTCTGTTATAATAAGAATGCAGAATAAATGGAAAGAGTGATAATCATGAGTGGTTTCTATGTAGAAGGAAAAAATAGCTCTTTAGAAAAAATATCTCAAAACTCTGCAACTTTAGAGTTATTAGCAAGAGGTGATGGAGCTGAGGTCTTATTACAAGAGATTGATGCAGATAAAATTATTCAGATAGCTTCTCCAGACAGAGAAAGCACTATGGAGTTTTTCTATATTTTAGAAGGGTCCATAACATGGATGAAAAAAGACGGAGAACATGTAGTCTTAAGTGCAGGTGACTATTTTTATATAAATTATTTTAGAGGCAAAGAGCATTTAAAAACAAGAGAGATAACAAAACTTTTATATGTTTCTACAGAGCCAATTTTCCACCATATAAGTGAAGTAATAAAAGATTTTATGGCTATGATCAATCAAGTCGAAGATAAAGATTATTATACACATAGTCATGGAAGAAGGGTGCAAGAATATGCTTCAAAAATTGCATCCAAAATGGATATTATAGGGGACAGATTTGAAAGGCTTATGTATGCTGCACTCTTTCATGATATTGGAAAGATTAAACTTGATGATACTATAATTAATGGAACAGAAGCACCAACTAATGATGAGTGGGGCGAAATTCATAAACACCCTATATACGGTAGAGAGATTATTGAAAGATCATTACTACGCAGTATAGGAGAAATAGTAGAACAGCATCATGAAAGGCTTGATGGAAGTGGATATCCACATGGAATTAAAGGAGATAGTATTTTGCTTGAAGCTCGCATTATCGCTGTTATAGATGCTTTTGACGCAATGACGACAGATAGGTCTTATGCAAAAGCAATGTCTATTCAAGAAGCAGTTAAGGAGCTTACAAATGATGCAGGAACTAAGTTTGATAGTGAAGTTGTGAAATACTTCGTTGAAGTATTAATTGAAGAGGGATTACTTAGTGATTGATAAAGGAGATCAAATGAAAACAGGTAAGTTAATTGTTATAGAATCAGGTACTGACTCAAGTGGAAAAGCTACGCAAAGTAATTTATTGGTAGAAAGACTACAAAAAGCAGGAAGAAAGGTCAAAAAAATTGAGTTCCCAAATTACAGTTCAAATGCATCATATCCAGTGCAGATGTATTTACAAGGAGAATTTGGAAAAGACCCTGATGATGTAAATGCTTATGCTGCTTCAACATTTTTCGCCGTAGATAGATGCGCTTCTTATTTGAAAGACTGGAGAGACTTCTATCAAGATGGTGGAATTATAATTGCAGATCGATATACAACTTCAAATATGGTTCATCAAGGTTCAAAAATGCTCAATAAACAAGTGAGAAATGAATATCTGTCATGGCTAGCAGATTTAGAATATGATAAGATAGGGCTTCCTAGACCTGATCTAGTAGTATTTCTTAATGTAGACCCAAGTATTGCTATTAAGCTTATGGATACTAGAAATAGAAAAAAAGATATACACGAACTAGATACTGATCATTTAATCGCTGCATATAAAACTGCTTGTGATATAGCTAATGAACAAGAATGGGCATGGGTAGATTGTACAAAATTGGGGCAGATGAGAAGTATTGAAGATATTAGTGAAGATATATATAAATCAGTTATTGAAGTTTTATAAAATAAGCGCTAATCTGTTGTACTTGATTAGCGCTTATTCTTATTCTAGGATAAATCCATGATTTTTGAAAACTTCCATAATTTTATCCATTGGTATATTTTTTATCTTTGAACCTTTTTCAAGGTTCATAATTTTCCCTGCAGTTTGTAGCATGCCTGGCTTTATGATATCACTAAAGCCTAACTGGACCATAACATCCTTTATTTCTGGGTGGCTTTTTACTAAATCATAGATAGACGCTTTTTTAGAAATCTTCATAATAAACCTCTTTATCTAATTCTTTTTCTTAACAAACCCATAATTTTCAATTTGACTTTTCAAGTTGCTTCTAATACTCTCAAGATATTCTTTTTTAAGCTCTTCATACTCTGCCAATAAAGATCCAATAAGAGGAGACTCATTTTTTAGTTTTGTTAGTTCTTCAAGTCTTGCTATTTTTTCTTTTTCCATTATTGATTACCTTTCTAAAAGTTTTTCTACTAAATCAGATAAGTTATTCACTGCATGAGATAAAAATTCCGTAAAATTATCTGCAGCATTACCATCGGCTTGGTCTGATATGCTTCTTAAAACTAAAAACGGTATTTGAAATATATACGATACTTGTGCCCACGCTGCACTTTCCATGTCTACACATAGTCCACCAAACTGGTCATGAAGACTTAATCCTTTACCACCGGTAACAAAGCAATCACCTGACATAACTGCTCCTGTTTTAATATTAGCATTAGTAAAATTTTTAGCAAGTTTTTCTGTTTTCTCTACTAGGTTTATGTCAGCTTTAATAAATGGGCTTTCAATGCCAGGTACCTGTCCAAGCGGATAACCAAAAGCTGTAACATCCATATCATGTTGAATCGCTTTATCACAAATTACAATATCACCTATTTTTAAATCAGGGCTAACACCACCAGCAACACCCATACCAATTATTTGCATCGGCTTAATTTTTTCAATTGCGTAGCTTAAGCAGGCTGCTCCAAAAACCTTTCCTACACCAGTTATAACTGCATAAAGCTCTTTATCATTATGCCTATATATTGTCCATGGTCCGCTTGCATCATATTCTTTCAAATCCCATTTGCTTTTTAGAATAGCAAGTTCTTCATTCATAGCACAAACAACTAAAGTTTTTTTCATTTTAATGTCCTCCTTATAAAAAAAACACCCTTTCACAGGTGTTTGACAATCTATGGTGCGGATGGTGAGACTTGAACTCACACGAGTAAATACCCACTACCCCCTCAAGATAGCGCGTCTGCCATTCCGCCACATCCGCATAGCAATTTGTATATTATCACTTGTTTATTTAAGTGTCAAGAGTCTCACTTAACTAAGTCAAATACCTTATTGACAATCTCCTTGGTTGCATTTGAATTAACTAAACCACGTGAGAACTTGCTCATAACATCAAGACGATTACTGTCATACATTAGCTCTGCAAGCATCATGCCTGCATACTCATTGTTTGGTAAAGCAATAGCAACACCTTTATTAAGAAAGTATTGCAAATTATGTGTTTCTTGACCTGGTATTGGAGAAATCAAGGCCATTGGTTTCCCAAGAATCATGGCTTCGGTAGTAGTCAATCCACCTGGTTTTGTTATAATGCAGTCAGAAATATACATGTATTCATGGATATTATCTACAAAGTTAAGTGGAATCAAAGTATTCTTAGTTTGCAGAGAACTTGCCTTTTGATATAACTCCTTATTGCTACCACAAGCAACTAAAAAATTATAATTTTCAAACTCCTGATCGCTTGCTTTTACTTTTGAAATAATATCACCTAGTCCTAATCCCCCGCCCATAAACAGTAAAGTCTTCTTTTCTTCTAAACCAAGCTTATAGAAAACATCTGATTTTCTTTGCTTAGTAATTTCATTAAAAGCTGTTCTAACTGGTAGTCCTGTAGCAAGTACTCTTTCACTAGAAAAATTAAGGTTTGTAATTATTTTCTTAATAAAAGGAGTTGCTACAAAAAAGTAATCAATGCTCTTATGTGTCCAAAATGAGTGTAAATTATAATCGGTAATTAAGGTGGCGACAGGCATACTTATTTTCTTTTGCTGTTTAAGTAATCCATTAATTGTGCTGGCAAAAGCATGGGTATTTATAATAATGTTTGGGTTGAAATGAGTGATTCTTGTTCTTACCTCGTTTGCTAAGACTTTATTCATTAACTCCAATGGTTCGTTAGACTCTTTGGGTGTTGCAAATTGATCATGTAACAAACCCCAAAAGTTTGGGGCATGTTTTACCAGTGCCAAGTAACTATCCAAGACAACTCTTGATAAAAAAGGACTAATTGTATTAACAATGTCGAGTACTTGCACTTTAGCATCTGGATATTGCAACCTTATTTCACTTGCTATGGTATTAGCTGCCTGATCATGGCCATTGCCAATACTTGCAGAAAAGAATAAAACCTTCAACTTACACACCTACCTTGGATCAATTTTAAAGTCGTCACTAAGGTTAAAAGCAAATCTTGTTATTATAGCGCTAAAATGTGGCATAACATCAATGATTCTATTAGAGCCTTGGTTAGCAATGTAGTCGATATATATACCAGTACTATCAAGTCTTTCTGTTTTTGGCAAAGCATATTTTAAGTTCCACTTTGTCGATTCAACGAACAGCCTAGCTGTGTTTGTCCAATTTGAAGTTGATTTTTGAGAATAATTATATACATCTAAAGCATCTAAATCTGCATTAATAATTGCAGATCCTTCTTCACTAGTTGTTTGAGTAACAGCAACAATTCCTCCCCAGAATGAATCATGCTGATTAATATTTGCATAGTTATTCAATAAGGTGATTAATTCTCTAGCTAAAACTGTATCTCCAATGGGGATAAACTCATTACTTTCATAGCCTTCTCCATAATCTAATCCAAGATTCCTATTTATGTTATAAAACTGTCTATCTCTATAGAAGACCCCTTCATCTTTATGTGCATAAATATTTACTCCAAAATCAATATTGCCGTTATTATACTCTCTTAAATTTTCACCAAAATCATCCATTGTAGCTATAGAGCCAAATAGCCTAAACTCATCAGGCCCTAGATGCAAAGTTAAAGCACCATCAGCTTTAAAAATATCATCAGGCATGATGCTTAACCAAGCTTGCATAAAATCACTATTTACACTTGCTTCGCTGTTAAACTGTAACTCTAAGTGTAATGCATACATATGCTCTTGCTTTGTAGAAGAATATATTCTATTTAGCTCGCTTATTAGAACATCGTGAGGGCTCTTAGCTGCTCCACAAGCTGATAAGAGAGTGGTTACTAATATAATTATTGCAATAAGTTTAATTTTCTTCATTCTGAATCCTCCTCTTACTTATATCAGTATTATAGCATTTAGATTGTTAATCTAATAGAGGATTATTCATAACAACTATCGAATATTATGATAGATATGTGTAAAAAAATATAAAAGGATGAGATATTAAATGAATGCAGATATTTTAATTAGAAACTGTACAATCATAACAATGAATACTAACAGAGAAATTATTTATAGTGGAGCAGTTGCAACAAAGGGGAATGAAATAGTTTATGTAGGAAGGGATGAAGGAGCTTCAAATATTACTGCAGAGAAAGTAATAGATGGGACAAATCATTTGGTATTGCCTGGTTTAATAGATACGCATGCTCATGCTGGACATGGTCTTACAAAGAGTCTAGGAGAAGGTGGGGTTGAAGGCGGATGGGACCAAATGATGGAGCACGTATATTATCGTTCTACCACAGAAGATTTTTGGCATGCAGAAGCACAACTAAGCGGACTTGAAAAGCTGCTTTTTGGTGTAACTACAGGAGTTTCAATGCTTGGTTCAGCACCAAGGTTTGATAATATGAAGTATGTTGATGCTCATGTGAAGGGTATGAAAGAAATTGGAATAAGAGACTTTGTATGTGTAGGAACCCCAAACCCTCCATTTCCAAAACACTTTAGAGATTTTCAAGATGATAAAGTTGTTGATGAATATAGTTTAGACTTTGAAGATTCATTTGCTATAACTGAAGAAATAGTAAAAAAACATAATAACACAAATGAAGGGTTAACTTATGCATGCCCAGGTCCTTCATATATTGGATATAGAAAAGAGTTAACAATAGAAGAAAATATCTTAGTGAATAAGAAGATGCATGAAATAGCTGTAAAATATGATACTCAGTTACATGGTCATTCATATGCAGGGGATATAGAGTTTTTAGATGAACACTTTCCCGAAATCCTAAGTGACAGAGTCTTTACAGCACATGTAACAGGGATTAGTGAGAAAGAAATAGAAATAATTGCAAAGACAGGTGTGCATGTATGTAGTGGACCAAGTACAACCGCGTATATTTTAGCAAGGTGTCCTGTTGTTGAATTAATAGATGCAGGAGCTTCAGTAAACTTTTGTACAGATGCAAGTGCACCAGATAGAAACTATGATTTATTGCCAAAATTAAGGGTAGGAGCAAGACTTCATAGAAGCCATTTTAATAATGGAGATTTACTAACTCCTGGCAAACTGTTAGAGATGATAACTGTAGATGCTGCTAGAGCTTTGGGTATGCAAGATAAGATAGGGTCAATTGAAGATGGAAAGTTTGCTGATATTATTGCAATAAATCTAAATAAACCTCATTTATATCCATTATGGTTAACACCACTTAGAGCTGTTTATCAAGCTAGTGGTTCTGATATAGATACAGTTATAGTAAATGGTAAGCTTAAAGTGCATGATTACAAACTTGTTGATATTAATCAAGCAGAAGTGCTTAGATATGGACAAGAAGAAGCAATGAAAATGATTAAGAGAGCTAATTTAGAAGACAAGTTAGTCCTGCCAGAAACTTTTTGGAATACACATTATTAAAATAAAGGGATAGCTCAATTGAGCTATCCCTGTTGCTTTAGTCATCATATAAATGTGTTATTAATTTTTGACCATACTCTAGTTCTACATAATCAAAGTTGATTAGCTTATTTTGTACAACTCTTTTTGTTATAAACTGAGTTTGCACTTTTGAGCTTAATTGGAAAGAATGATGGTCGCCACCACTATGTATTTCTATAGTATGTGAATCAATATGGCCAGTGTACTGACCTTCCATTGTGTTACTGCTAATTATTTTTTTAGCATCATAGATTACAAGGCCAGAACCAGAAATTGCATATGTGATTAATGCATTATCATTTGTTTCAATTAGCTCTTCATCAACCAGATACTTAGCATCTTCACTTAGATTAAGCAATAACTGTAAAGTGTCAATTCCTACAGTCATGCTTTCATTTGTAATATCATGAATTCTCCCAATTGAAGAAAAATATAGGTCTGAGTAATCAAGTTTATACCATGTGTCTTCATCAGCAATAACAATTTCATCAGTATAATCAACTAATTTTACGACACTGAAGTCTCTTGTAGTTTGCGCAGGTGTTTCCACAAAGTCAACAACTAACTCTTTATCATCATTATATTCTAAGCTATTAATTACAACCATAACATTTTCTTTGTTATTATGACTGATTAATATATATGTGTCAGGGTTTGTCCCAAATGTATCAGGATTAAAAATGAACACTCCGTTTTCTGCTATCATAACCTCGATCATGTCTTGTAAGTGTAGTGGGATGGTCTCGATTACTGATTGATGCTGTGGAATTTCAAGTGATTTACAGCTAGTTGCAATAAATAAAATGGCTAATATTACAACAAGAGCTTTAGTTTTTGTTCTCATCAATTCACCTTCTCTCAGCTGTTTTTCTTTCTTTATCTTACCAGAATAAAGGCAGGTTTAGCAATTAATATGTTCAGTATTAAAAAAATTCCATACTAAGGTTAAGTTCATAAAGCCTTCTAGAAATTTTAGCCTCTTCATCGCTCTTTGATGAGAAAAACTCTATACTACCGCCATTATTCTCAATCAAGTTCTTTTCTTCTAGAATTGACTTCAACCTTTTTGCTGTCCCCATGTGCCCATCTACTATAGTAGCATGTGGCATTAAATCATAAATTTGATCTTTAAAGAATGGAAAATGGGTGCATCCAAGGACTATGTTATCAGCTTCAAGATGATATTCTAATATATCATGAAGTACGTTTTTAAAATCATTACTATAAAGATCAAGCCTTTCTACGAATGAAACAAGCCTCGTTCCATCAAGTAATATGAGATTTTTGTTTGTACCTAAGCTATCTATCAGTTCTCGTAGTTTCCTGTTTCTTAAAGTAGTGGATGTGCCAAGTATAACTGTTTTTCCGCCAAGAGCTAGTGCTGGCTTAAGTGCAGGTTCCATTCCTATAATAGGTAAGTTATATCTAAACCGTAATGTATCAACTGCAGCACTTGTGGCTGTATTGCAAGCTACGACAATTGCTTTTGCCTCTTTCTTTATGAGAAAGTCGACAATATCTAAGCTATGCTTTACAATTTGAGCGTTGCTCTTTAATCCATATGGGGCATTTTTATTGTCAGCATAATATACAAACTTTTCATTAGGCAAAACTCTTTTTAATGCTATTAAGGCACTAACTCCGCCTAACCCTGAATCAAATACACCAATTGTTGCCAATATTTTTCCTCCTTTTGAAAAAGGATACCTCAGCGGTATCCTTAAAATTTAAAGTACTTCTTTTAACAATCTTAAGTAATTTCCACCTAAGAATTTAATTATAGTTTCATCATCATACCCACGATCAATGAGACCTTGTGTAAGTAAAGGAATTTGAGTAACATCTGTTAGTTCTTCTGGAGCAAACGTGATACCATCAAAGTCAGATCCAATTCCAACATGATCTGGTCCAACTAGATTTACGATATGATCAACATGATCAAGCATATCTGCTAGTACAACTTTTTCACCTGATTTTACAAAAGGCTTACAGAAGTTCATTCCCATAACTCCGCCATTTTCTGCAAGAGCTTTAATTTGCTCATCAGTTAAATTTCTTGGATGGTCACAAATTGCTTTGGCATTTGAGTGAGAAGCGATAATTGGTTTACTTGAATACTTAATAACATCCCAATAACCTGGCTCAGATAAGTGAGAAACATCCACAACTATACCAAGTTTATTCATCTCAGCTATTAGTTCTCTGCCAAAAACAGTTAACCCACCACCACTTACACAGTCACCTACACCTTCTGCTATTCTGTTTCGTTGGTTCCATGTTAGGCCTAAAGATCTGAGTCCAAGTTTGTAAAGCATCCTTAGAGTACTTAAGCTGCCCTCTAAAGCTTCTCCGCCTTCTATCGCTAATAAGGCTGCAGTAGCATTTGCTTCTTTAGCTTTGACAGCATCTTCATAAGTAGTCACTTTTATAACTTCTGGACTTCTTTCAAGCATTTGATGAAAAGCATCAAAACCTTGCAAAGTACGGTTTAGAGCTCCATTGGGCTTATATCGTGGTTCGATATATACAGCAAAAAACTGAAGGTTTAATCCACCTTTTTTCATTTTAGGAATATCTAAATGTAAATCCTTGTTCTCTTTTGATAAATCAATGTTTTCTTCAAGATTAAAAAGTCTCCTCATTAAAGGATCCCAAGAATTAACTACCTTCATTAAAGTATCACAATGAGTGTCAACTACAAAATTATCAAAATGTAATTTTTTAGCACGTTCTGATATATCCATGACGTTCCTCCTATTATGTTATATAGCTAGTTTCTCTATAAGTGAGAAAAATCCTGCAAACCTATTGATAATCTGCTAATATTATTAATAGGTTAAAGAAAAACAGCAATGCAAATTTCAATCGGGAGGATTAGTTAATTGAAAGACAAATTTGATATCTTAGCAGTTCATGCAGGCAAAAACACGAAGCCGCTAAACACCCGCCCTGAAGTTCCACCTATATACCAGACTTCTGTATACGCTTTTGAAGACATAGCGCATGTAGACAGGGTTTTAGAAAGCGAGGGGGGATATATCTATTCCAGATATGGCAATCCAAATAGAGATATGTTAGGCGAAACAATAGCTAAGCTTGCAAACGCAGAGAAAGGTGTTACTACTGCATCAGGAATGGGGGCTATTGCTGCTAGTATTTTAGCATTAGTTAAAAGCGGTGATAAGATATTAGCTAGCCATGAGGTTTACGGGGGTACTTATACATTACTTGCAAAAGATCTAAAAAAAATAGGAATAGAAGTAGAGTTTGTTAACATGACTGATTTAGAACACGTAAATGCTGCCATGAGTGATGATGTGAGTTTAGTTTACTTAGAAACAATAACAAACCCTACAATGAGAGTATGTGACCAAGAAGCTATTGTTAAAATGGCTAAGAAATTTGGGGTCAAAGTTATTGTAGACAATACATTTGCTTCCCCTTATGTATTCAAACCAATGGATATAGGAGTAGATGTAGTTGTACATAGTTTAACAAAGTATATTAACGGGCATAGCGATGTAACTGCTGGGGTTGTTTTAGGAAATAAGGAGTTTTGTGAAGTTGTAAATGAAAAGGTAAAGTCTTTTGGAGCGTCTTTAGGTCCATTTGATGCTTGGCTAACCTTAAGAGGCCTTAAAACATTACCACTTAGAATGGAACGAATTTGTGCAAATGCAAAAAGAGTGGCTTTATTTTTAGAAGATCATCCTAATGTAAATTTTGTAAACTATCCAGGATTAGCATCTCATAGTGAACATGAGATCGCGAGAAAACAGTTTAGTAGAGGCTTTGGAGGAATGCTTTCTTTTGAAATAAAGGGAGGGTTAGGTGCTGCTGAAAAATTCATTCAGGATTTAGAGATGATTGAATATGTACCAAGCTTAGCTGGATTAGCTACGACTCTTCTTCACCCAGTCTCAACTTCTCATAGGCCAATGCCAAAAGAGGAAAGAGAAGCTCTTGGTATTAGAGATGGTTTAATTAGACTATCAATAGGGATTGAGCCTGTTGAAGATATAATTGAAGATTTAGAAAAAGCATTATAGTATTCAGCTCCCTTAATATTAAGGGAGCTGGTTTTATTTTACATATTAAGTATCTTTTTTAGTGAATTTACTACATACCTTATATCTTCTTCACTATGAAACTGACTGATTCCAAACCTTACAGTTCCATTTGGAAAGGTGTGTAGTGTTTTATGTGCAGATGGGGCGCAGTGTAGTCCCACTCGAGTCATAATGCCATACTCTTTATCTAGCTTGTACGAAATCTCAGCATTATTAAGACCAAAATCAAGTGATATTACAGGTGTCCTATTAAGTGTATCATTTCTTCCTATGATTTTAATCTGGTCTATCTCATTAAGCTCATTTAAAAAAAGCTCAGTCAACTCCAACTCTTTTTCTCTTATTGTTTTTACTTTTTTCATAAGAATATATTTAAGCGATGCATTCAATCCATATAAACCTGGTATGTTTGGTGTTCCAGCTTCAAACTTATCAGGCATATACTCTGGTTGAAACTCAGTATCAGATAAAGAACCTGTACCTCCTTCAATTAGGGTTGACATTTTATCAGCTAAAATATTGCTGACTATAAAGCCTCCTGTGCCTTGTGGCCCAAGCAGACTCTTATGTCCTGTAAAAGCTATTGCAGAAGCGTTAAATCTGTAAAAATCTATGTCACAGAATCCTGCACTTTGTGCAGCATCTATAATTAGATAAATTCCAAGATCCTTGCAAACAGCTCCAATCTTTTCTAAATTTTGAATACTCCCACTTACATTAGAAGCATGAGAAATGAATAAGGCTTTAGTGTTCTTTTTTGCATGTCCAGATATGTTTTCAGCATCTAGATAACCTGTTTTTGAACATGAAATTTTACTAAATGATATATTATTCTTTCCTAAAGAATTTAGAGGTCGCATAACTGCATTATGTTCCATAGAACTTACGAGAGCATGATCTCCGCTACTTAAGATCCCCTTTATCAAAACATTCATGCTTTCAGTTACATTTTTGGTGAATATACAGTTTTCTGGTATATCAAAATTCATCAGTTCACAGATTAGCTCTCTAGTTTCATAAACAATATCTTCAGCTTCATAAGCAGTTTCATAAGAACCTCTGCCTACATTTGTGCCGACATTAGTTAAGTAATTAACCATGCTTTCAACTACCCCTGGTGCTTTAGGATAGGAAGTAGCACCATTATCCATATAGATCTTATTCATTGTTATTGCTCCTTTAAGCATTTTTTTGTAATTATATTGCTAAAAATACGATACTTCAAGCTATATTATAATATATTATAAAAAGCATAAAATTAATTTATTATATATTTACTTAACGAATAGAAACTGTTATTATACATAAGAATTGATTATTGAACAGATAATAAAAACTGATATGGAGGCTTATGAAGATGAAAGACAAAAGAAATGTAATATTAGCAGGGGGACTAGTCGGTGTAATTGCTGTTTTGCTAGTACATTTTGGCAACCCAGCTAATATGGGGTTTTGCATAGCATGTTTTCTTAGAGATATTGCTGGTGGTCTAGGAATGCATAGAGCAGGTGTTGTTCAATATATTAGGCCAGAGATAATTGGGTTAGTTATTGGTGCAACTATTATGGCGATGTTTAGTAAAGAGTTTTCCGCAAAAGGTGGGTCTTCTCCTATAACTAGATTTTTTTTAGGAATAGTAGTCATGATAGGAGCACTTATTTTCTTAGGCTGTCCACTTAGGATGGTGTTAAGACTTGCTGGTGGCGATCTCACTTCTGTTCCCGCAATTTTTGGTTTTATGGCAGGAATCCTTGCTGGAGGATTTTTCTTGAATAAAGGGTTTAATCTTAAAAGGAACTATGTGCAAAATAAAGTAGAGGGGCTTGTTACTCCTGTTTTTATGATTTTTTTATTAGTGCTATTAATTGTAAGACCTGCTTTTATTTTTTTCAGTGAAAGCGGTCCAGGATCACAATATGCACCAATAGCTATAGCATTGGCAGCTGGTCTTATTGTAGGGATATTCGCACAAAAGTCAAGGCTTTGTATGGTTGGTGGAATTAGAGATATGTTCTTGTTAAAAGATAATCATCTTTTAGTTGGCTTTATTGCAATTATAGTTGTAGCTGGTATTGGAAATGTTATTGCTGGAAATTTTAATTTAGGATTTGAAGGTCAACCAGTAGCTCATACAAATCATCTATGGAATTTTCTTGGTATGTTTATTGTAGGTTGGGGATCTGTCCTTCTTGGAGGATGTCCATTAAGACAACTTATTCTTGCTGGAGAAGGGAATACTGATTCAGCCATTACAGTAATGGGGCTAATTGTAGGTGGTGCTATAAGTCATAACTTTGGGTTAGCATCAAGTGGAGCTGGTGTTACAAGTGCAGGTCAGGTTGCTTTTGTTGTATGTGCTGTTATTTTACTAGGTGTATCTATTTTTAATTCAGAATTCTTGTTTGGAGGAGAGTAAAATGAAAACTATTGACACAAGTGGTTTAGGCTGTCCACAGCCTATTTTGATGGCCAAAAAAGCTCTTAATGAAAACAAAGAAGGTATTGATGTAATAGTAGACAACAATACTGCTAAGAACAATGTTGAAAGGTTTTGCAAAAATCTTGGATATAGTGTAGAGTGTAAAAGTCAAGGAGAGAGCTTTTTGTTAGAAGTTAGGAGATAAATAATGAAATATCAAATCTTGTTTTTTACACATTCAGGAGCAATTAAATTTAGAAGGAAAACAAAGAAATTGGGAGTAAGTTGTGATCTTATGCCAGTACCGCGAGTTCTAAGTTCTAATTGCAGTGTTAGTGCTAGAATTGATTTTAATGGAGATATTCAAGATTTGATTGACTCTGAAATCGAAAAGATATTTACTGTCAATGATGATTTTATAGAAGTATATAGTGCAGAATAATATTAGCAGAAGGGAACTAACCCTTCTGCTTTTCTTTATAACTTCATTACTGGTTTTGCTTCAATATACCCACGGTAACCAAGGGGTCTTAGTTGAATTCTTGGGGCTAATTCATCAGCCCATTTGTATCCAAAGCGGATAGGGTCATAATTTTTGACAGCTTTCATAACAGCGCCAACTTCTTCTCTGAAGTTATCATCATCATAAGGTTCTCCTTGAAAAACCATGAGCTGACAAGCAGGCAATTCAATTAAATCAAACTCATCTGGAACAGATTGATCGTAATCATAAGGAACTTCAACACCTTGAGCATATACAGATGTACCTTTTTTACGTAAGTTTTCAGGTAACCACATTCCTACTGGTTCATAAATAGCTTCTTTTATGCTTTCTAAGATACCCCATACTTCATCACAACCAAGTTCGTCACAGTATTCAAAATAATTGGTAGCATTTCTGCCTCGCCTTAGTATTAACTTTCTTTTAGGTCTGTCTACAATTTGAACAAAGATTGATTTTGATTCCATAGTTAAATTATTCATCCCTTCATCTATTAGTTGATGGTATTGATCATAAACCCTGTTAGGTATAAAAAGCTGAATTGGCGGAGTTGTTTTTGCATATTCACTTGGGGTAAGTCCAAACTCCTTTGCAAAAGCGCGAGTAAAGCCTTCATGAGTTGAAAAGTGATGGTCAAAGGCTACATCTATAATTTTTGAATTATAGTCTCTAAGTCTAAGAGCTGCACTAGTGAGTCTCATTAGTCTTATGTATTCAAATGGAGCTTTCCCAACTATTTCAGAAAACACTCTAGCACAATACCACTGAGAATAATTAACATGTCTAGCTAGATTTGATAAAGTAATGTTTTTATCAATATTATCATGTATATATTCTTGCATTCTTTTTACCATTTCAATTTTTTCTTTACTTGGATTCATGATTTCACCACCTTTAAATATAGTATGCCAAAATAGTCTTTTAAATACTTGATTTTCTTTGCACAAACTCTAGTCTATAAAGCTGTAACTCACTGTATTAATAAAAATTGGCTCTTAATAGTATGTTATATCTATAAATTTGTGTTTTAAAGTATTAAATTCATTATTTTGCTATAAATCAAAGAAAAATTTTAGTAAAATATTAATAGACTATAAATTAGATAGGAGTGAAGCTATGTTTTGTAATAACTGTGGTGCACAAATTCAAGCAAATGCTAAGTTTTGCACAAATTGTGGTACACCGCAAAGTAGTGGGTCCCCGAATACTCCACCACCGCCACCGCCGCTAAACGGGCAAGGATCAGGCCTTGTAGGGTTTTCTAATAAAGCACATGATCCTGCATTTGAAAAATTTAAATCAGATACTAAGAAAGGTGCTAATATATTTGCGCTTATTATGATTGCGGCTCTTACTATCGGAGGAGGAATATATGGAGCAGTAAGTAGGGATGCTGATAATCCACAAGCAATACTAATTGGATTTGGATTAGGTGTCGCTTACTATATATTTGGTATGATTTTTACAAGAAAACAGCAAAAGGTTAAGCCATCTTGGGATGGGGTTGTAGCAGATAAAACAGCAAAGAAGAGATGGAAAAATGTAAACTATGGAGATACTACAAGAAGAGTGTCTTATATGCAATATGTAGTTCATTTTAAAGGTAATAATGGAGAGAGTCATAAGGTAGTTGATGCTGATGATCAAAGAACACTTTATGATTATTATCAGATAGGTGAAAAAGTAAGGTACCATGGTCATTTAAATGCTATAGAGAAGTATGACAAGAGAGGCGTTCCATTCTTAATTTGTGCAGCATGTACGACAATCAACGATGTTCAAAATGATAACTGTAGAAGGTGTAAGGTGCCACTACTAAAATAAGGACTGAGTAAGATATGAATAGAAGTGCCTAATTAAAGGCACTTTTTATTCAGTTTTGAAGAGTTTATTTACTAGATTGTCTTGTGAAGCAAAGAAATCTTAGAAAATATAGCAAAGAAGGTAATGACATGTATTGTAATATTTGTGGAAAAGAATTAGTAGATGGAAGGTGCAAAAACTGTTCAGATCAAGGACTAAAGGGATTTTCAAACAAAATTTACGATCCTGTTTTTGATAAATACATAAAAAACACTAAAGTGTATGGAAGAATTTTTGCACTTGTACTTTCACTAATATTAATAATCGGCTTTTATGTTTATGGGGAGATTCATCCAGGAATGGACAATCCACAAGCAGTTGCAATTGGATTAGTCATTGGACTTATATATACTGTATCTGTTTTTCTATTTGCTAGTAAAAGAAATAAGGGTCATACATGGGATGGTATAGTTGCAAACAAGACAGAAAAAGTTAGGCAAAAACATCAAAAAGGACAGACACCTACTAGGGTGACAGAGTACACAGTTTTCATTAAGGGAGATAACGGTGAAGAATTAGAAAAAACTAATGAGAATACAATGAAGGTATATAACTATTATCAAATAGGCGATAGAGTTAGGTTTCATGGTAAGCTAGGAACAATAGAAAAATTTGATAAGAGTAAAGACTCTATAATATTTTGTAATGCTTGTAGTACTATTAATGATATCTCAAGTGATTATTGCTTTAGATGTAAGTGTCCTTTATTGAAATAGTGAAATTAGTATTGAAAAAGAGTCAAAACTAGCATAATTATTGCCATTTTAAGAAGAAATGAAGCAATATATTTGATATAATTTTAATAAAGGGTATGTGAAAAATGTTGTAATGAGGAGGTATTGCAAAGCATGAGTCAAAATAGTCAACGTGTATCCTCACCTTCACAAAACCATAACGGTAAGAATCAGAAGCGATTAGTGGGTTTTTCTGATAAAATTAATGATGAATCATTTTCTAACTATATTACAAAAGAGAAGAATCTTTCACTAGGGCTAGCTATTTTTACGGCTGCAATTTTTCCTATAATTTTAGGACTCGGTTCGCTTTTTATTGATTTTATTAGCAACACGGAAGCATTAATGTATGGATTTTTTTTAGCAATAGTATATTTAATATTCGCATTTAGATTTTATAATAAGACAAAAAATACTAAGTCATGGGATGGTAAAGTAATAGGAAAAGAACAAGAGTTTAAAAAGGGTAAAAAAGGCAACACTGTTGAAAGTATTGAAAATTATGTGATTATAGAAAATGACACTGGTAGCATACATAGAATTAAGAGTAATCATTTATATAACTATTTAGAAGCAAATGACAAGGTAAGGTTTCATGGGGGTCTAAATACTTTTGAGAAGTATGATAAAACAAATGATAAGATAATTTATTGTAATGTATGTGAAAGTAAAAATGATATATCAAGAGAAAGATGTTATTATTGTAATAGTCTTTTACTAAAATAAAAACCCAGATTTAAGAATCTGGGTTTTGCATTGTGTCGATTTTTATTGTAAATTCAAGGTTATTAAAAAACCTATTAACAAAAAACAGAGCAATACCATAATATATCCAATTTATATATGGAAAAGATATTCCTAAACCGCTTGTAAGCAAATGAAAAATATTAGGGACTGTAAGAGCATAAAATGCCATAGATAGTACTTCTGTGTTGCGAATAGGTAACCTCTTAATAATCGATAATATTCTTGAGAATAAGTATAGATATAAAGGAGCTAAAATCTTATGCAAAATAAAAGCAGAAACAGTCATCATAGCCATTATCAGTGGCATTAAATTAGATTCTGTAAGAAAATCAATCAAATTATCTTTGGTTAAGATGGTGTCTTGATATATGGCTTCTTCAACATTTGCTAGAGCACTTAACTCAAATCGTTCTCCAAAGGGATAGCTACTATCAGTAGGGCTATATACTTCAAAAGCCCCGGAGTTGACTAAAAGTATTGGTTTATTAGTAGTTGTTGGTCTTAAATCTACCATCCTTGTATTATCATCTGTGTCAATTATTATAATCAAGTCATCATTTTCTATGCGATGTGGCATAGATGTGTGGGCTGTTAAAACACCATTAGCAAATTGAAAGTCGGGCAGGTCATTTCTTAGCACTTGCACAATATTGTCTACAACGTTTGAAAACTGAAAAAAGTAAACTATCCCAAGTATTAAACTTAATATAAGTAGTAGCTTAAAATAGTAACCGATACTTTTCCCTAGCTTTTCATCTATTGCAATGTTCCCAAAATAGGGATCTGTAATAGATTCTTTAAATCTCTTAAAGAAACTAAACTTAAATACCTTTTTATCTTTTATCTCTCTTCTAAGGTATAGTTTTTGGTCATTCTTATTGTTCATATCAAGGTCTCCTTTACTAAAAACCTAGTACACATTGTAGTACAAATTGCTACAAATTGCTAGAAGAAGACGAGTCTTAAGGTAGTGACTCATCTTCTTAGTTTAGTTATTCATGAATACCTACTTCTACATCTCTCAATCTTATTGGTGCAGCCCCATGACCTACATTAGCTATTTGGACTGGTTCACCTTTAGCACATGATGGGCGACCCCACACATGCCATGAATCTTTGTTGCCAATTGCATCACATGATTGCCAGAAATGTGGTGTCAAATCAGAGTATGCATTATTCTTCAGCATTGAAACGATTTCTCCATCTTCAATTTTATAGCCCAATTCTGTACCAAAATGAAAGTTCATTCTCTTATCATCTAAACTCCAACTTTTTGAAACATCTAGTAAAACACCATCATCAGTGTCCTTAATCATTTCATCAAGTGTAAAATCTCCTGGTCTTATAGAAATATTATTCATTCTTATAAGAGGGAAATTGGCCCAACCATCTGCTATCATAGCTCCATTGCTTTCTTGGTTAAATCTAGGTGCAGTATCTCTTGAAGTTGTATAGTTATTAAATATACCATCTTTTATTAACCTAGTATTTTGAGCTGGTATGCCTTCATCATCATAACCGTATGTTCCTAGTCCACCAGGGATAGTCGCATCCATATCAATATTTACAATATCTGAGCCATATCTGGTTTTTCTCCAGTCCTCAGGGTTTAGAAAGCTAGTACCTGCATATGTAGCTTCACTACCAAGAGCTCTATCTAACTCTGTAGGATGTCCGCATGACTCATGAAGTTGTAATGCTACCATAGACCCTCCTAAGATCAGTGTTGTTTTTTCTGTAGGACAACTTGGTGCATCTAGTAAACTTATAGCTTCTTCTGAAAGGATTTTTGCTCTTGAATGAAGATTCATGTTTTCTAAAAGCTCCCAACCACCACTACCATGATCTCTAAAATGTCTTGTTTGTGCTTGTCCTTTTCCAGTAGCAACAACATTCATTCTTCCACCTGTTTGCAATAGAGTTTGCTCAATATATGAGTTTTCTGTACTTGCAAAATATTTCTCATCTCTAAATAGTCTAATGTGTCCACTTCTAGAACGAATCTTGTCATCTATATTCGCTTCAGCTAATGCATCTAGCAGATACTGTCCTTTTTCTTCAACCTTCACATCAAAAGGATTTCTCTTATGAGGAGTATGATAAGTATCTTCAATAGATGGAGCAGGAGCTAATTCTATTTTTTCTGTGTTTACTCTATTGCTAGCTTTGGCTATATTAATAGCTTCATCTACAGCCTTTATTAATAGCTCTGGCACTTCATGCATAGACCCTGCTGGTAATCCAGCAAATCCCCAGCCATTTTCATAAAGAACTCTTACTCCAATTCCTTGGTCTTCACTTTGATTTAACCCAGTGATCGAGTCTCCAGAAACAGTTATTCTCTCTTGGTTTCTTTTAATAAATCTTATATCAGCATACCTAGCACCCTTTTCTTGTGCTAGCTTAATTCCTTGTTGTAATTCTTGTTTCACTTTTTCACCTCCGCTAAAAAGTTGTTGTGCCTGTGATGTTAAAATCATTTACTAATAAAGATGGTACGAGTGAAATAAAGGAACTCCACCAATCTCTAGTAGCACGTAAATCATCACCAATCTCGATTACATTTGAGAAGGTATCAAGTACACTTTGTGTAAAGCGTACATTGTTAATTCGTTTAGTTATTTTGCCATTTTCAACCCAAAGAGTTCCATCTCTAGATGTCCCTGTTGCAACAACGCGATATGGTTCAGGGCAACTCGTATAGTGAAAGCGGGTAATAATCATTCCATTATCAATTTTAGCAAGTAACTCTTCTCTTGACTTATTGCCTTTTGGCATCATCATAAATGCAGGCATTGGGAAATTATATGACCCAGCATGTCCAGTAGGTTCTTTACCATAAAGGTATGCTGTTGAGGAGTCATAGACTACATCATTGGCAATACCATTTTTTATAATCTCAACTTGTTTTCTTGCTACTCCCTCATCATCAAAAGGAAGTAGTGGCGATAAATCGTGATGTGCATTGTCGATAATAGATAATCGGGAGTCTATTACTTGCTTCCCAAGGTTTTCACTAAAGAAGCTTTGACTTTCTTCAAAAGCTTTTCCACTAAAGGTATGCATTCCAGCAAATCTAAGTAAGTCAGCTACAGCAATAGGCTCTAGCAATACAGTGTATTTACCAGGTTTTATTCTAATAGGGTCATTACACACTAAAGCTTTGTCAGCTGCCCATTTAGCAGCATACATAACATCGAAGTCGCTCATTTTAGTAATTACCTCATCTGCATACCCAGTACATAATCCATTATTCATTATGGTTCTGAAAAATCCATGACCATAAGGACTGTATGATTCTAGACCATGCGAATTTACAATAAGTTTCTCTCCTTTTGTAATAGAGAAAGTTCCATTAGCTACAAGGGATAGAGACTTAGCATAATCTATAACTTCTTTTATCGTATCTGCTCTATCATTGGCACTAAAATTGATAATATCGCTATCAATTCTCTTAGGTTCAATTTGTTCTTTTAAAATTGGGAAGTTGCTAAATGTCTTACTAGGTGGTTGCAGTTTTGCAATACTAATTGCTTTATCAAGAGCATTTTTTAATTTTTCAATGTCGCTAATATCACTAACAGTAATTCCGCCGAGCTTGTTATCAATGGCAACCTTAATATCAACACTTATCTTTTTGTTCATCATGTTTTGATGAATAAAGTTTTCATTAAATCTGCTAAAAGCTTCTTCATTTATAGTAAAGGCTATTTGTGTTTGGTCTGCCTTAGAATAATCAAGTAGAAGATTAGCAAGTTTAATTAAATCATTTCGCAATATTTTCACCTCATTTTATGCAAAGATTCTTTGCTTTTATCATTATATTATTTCGTTAATAAAAACAAATTTCCTGCAAACTTTGTTAAATTGCAGAAAAATCTTTATATCAGTAGATATTTAGTCTGTTTTATAGTTGTATATGTTTTGATTTTGTATGTATTTAGGGAAAATTTTTGAGATTTGTCATTATATAAAAAAATATTATCATAAGCTGCTTTATGAATTTGTTTTTTCATTAAAACGTGTTAGAATGTAGTTTGCGAGGATGGTGTATATGAAAACAAAATTACTAATAAAAACAGAATTTGGGTTAGAGACTCTAGTAAAATGGGAACTTGAAGCCCTCGGATATAAAGACATGGAAGTTCATAATGGGTATATCTTACTTGATGCTCAAATTGAAGATGTTGCTAAACTTAATATTTACTTAAGAACAGCAGAGAGAGTAATGGTTGTAGCAAAGGAAGGCATGGCAAGGTCCTTTGAGGAATTGTTCCAAGAAGTCAAATCAATGTCTTGGGAAGAATGGATAGAGCCAGATTATCAGATTATTGTTAATGCAAGATCATATAAGTCAAAGTTAAAAAGCATTCGTTCTACACAATCAATAACCAAAAAAGCAATCATTGAAAGACTTAAAGCAAAAACAAGATCTAGATTTTTTCCTGAAACAGGAGCTGAATTTAAGATTGAGGTATTGATTGAAGAAGATCATTCTAAAATTTTAATAGATACAACTGGAGATAGTTTGCACAAAAGAGGCTATAGGATTGATGCAGGAGAGGCACCACTAAAAGAAACAATATCAGCTGCTCTTGTGATGCTTAGTTATTGGACTCCAGAAAGACCACTTCTTGACCCTATGTGTGGTTCTGGAACAATATTAATTGAAGCAGCAATGATAGGAAGAAATATTGCTCCTGGGTTATCAAGAAGTTTCCTAGCAGAACACTATGCAAAAACACCAACAGAAATTTGGAAAAGAGTAAGAGCAAACGCCTATAAGGAAATCAGCCAGGATATTAAGATGGACCTTTATGGTGGAGATATTGATGCTGATTTAATTGATATTGCAAAGAAGAATGCAATAGAAGCAGGTGTATCTAATGATATTACTTTTGAAGCAAGAGACATATCAAGGCAAGATTTCTCTCATGATTATGGTGTAATGATTACTAATGCGCCATATGGGCAAAGGGTAGGTAGTGATAGAGAAATTAAGCACATATATAAGAGTCTTTTTGAGATCATGAGAGATCAGCAAACCTGGTCATATTATATACTTAGTGCTGATGAAACACTTGAAAATGCTTTGCAAAAAAATGCTAGCAGAAAAAGAAAACTTTACAATGGGAACATAAAGGTAGATTACTATCAATTTTATGGTCCAAGACCACCAAGGGATTAATAATTGAGCTCATTTACTGAGCTCTTTATTCTTTTGTATATATAAGTAGTTTTTTTGTGATACAATGGTAAAAAGCACTATTATGCTAAAGGAGGTAGTTTACATGAAAAAGTTTATTAAATATGCTATATTCTTGGGCAGTCTATTTGTTTTAATTGGCTTATTAACTCGAAAAGTTTCATTTGGCATTAGTGGAGATGATTCAAATAAGGATACCTATGTATTTACTTTTTTTTACCAAAAAAATGACATTAGCAGCAAAAGTAAGAAATCGGCAGATGGTGAGGAAGTCAACGCATTAAAAGAGTAGTGAAGCTTGACATTAATTTAATTAGATGCTAATATAATTTTTGCTATAAAAATTTCTCACGTTAGCCGAGATGGCGGAATTGGCAGACGCACCAGACTCAAAATCTGGCGTGGTTTACCCCACGTGTGGGTTCGAGTCCCACTCTCGGCACCAAAAAGTATCCAGAAATTTGGATGCTTTTTTATTTTTAAATACTTTAGGAACAAACCAAAAACTACTACGTCTAAGTAGTTTGGAATATGTCTATTTAATTATAAGGAGATTCAAATGAAAAAAATATACAATGTGATTATGTTGCTTTTAGTAGTAGTATTAGTCGGATCAAACATCTATTTAATTGAGAAAATCAATGTGATAGAAAATAGAGTCTTTAGCTTGCCAGTTCATATACCTGGTACACCGTCATATTATAGCCAGTTTAGTTCGCTTGAAACAGGCGTTACGACTATTAATAGAGAGATAATTAGTTTTGAAGATGGTGAAGTTGAAATAGAGTTTACTGTTGATATGAGTTATAGATTGCCAAATACTAAACTTATGGTCTTATATGGACAAGACGGAGAGCAGTTTGAGCAAGTTCTATTAAATGAAATTTCGCCTCTTATGTACTTTGCTAGATTAGAGCTAGAGAATAAAGACTATACTTACATAATCGCACAAATATATGAAGAAGAAATTCTTACTGCTTATTATGGTAATTTAAACTTATCAAATGTTGGCTCAAAGCTTACGGTAAGTGCCACTGAAAAAAGTAATGGAGATACAGAAGTATTATTTTTACCTTCAGGAGATGCAAATGTACAAAGAATTGTTGTATATTTAGAAAAGCCAATATTATCATCCCAAGGAGAGCAAGCTGAGTCGTTAGTTTTATATGCACAAGAAGAAGATAATAATTATGTGGTTACGATTAGCAGTGATATGATGAGTGCTTTAGGAAATGAACAAGTAGAGCTTCAAGTTCATGTAGAGTTAGAAACTCCAGGATATTTTGTATCTAGATTATATCTAGAGGAAATTAAAACTAGCGAAGTTGAGGTATACTTATATAAAGAGTAATATTTTTCAATGAAGGATCCTAATCAATGGAGATAAGATTTTTAAGCATTATCTCCAAATTATAGAACTTGAAAGTGTAGATTATGATTATAGCATCTTACAGATTCAAGGAAGCGAAGCTGTAACTGCTTATAAGGACGTTTTATACTTAGCTCAGGTAGGTAGTAAGATCACAGCATCTGCAAAAGAAAGTAATGCAGGGGATATAATTATTGAGTTTGAGCCATCAGGTCAAGCAGAGATACAACTAATTTACCTTCTAGTATCAGAAAAGACGCATGTTACTTACGAGCAATCCAGTAATCTTGCAATGAGAACTTTCAGGGCAGATGAAATTAATGGTAATTATATTGCAGTTATTGATAAAGACGAGCTACTAAATTATGGAGACGACTTAAGTATTGAGCTTGAGATTATTGTACAGTTAAGTAGCCCTCATATTTATCGGTATCAACATAGTTTAGAAGATTTACTTGATGGAGAGATAGAGATATTTATGTTTCAAGGAGGGTTTAATTAGAAAATGCAGTTAATTATAATCCAGCATACTCAGTCAGTTCATCATACTAATAAAATGATAGGCGCTCATACCAATTGGGAGTTAACTAGCAAGGGAGTAAGTGATGCAATTAGTATTGCGAATTATCTTGACACATTGGATTTGCAAGATTTTAAATTAATATCTTCAGATTTAATGAGAGCAAAACAAGTGGCTGAAATTATATCAAGAAAACTTAATTTGAAAGTCAGTTATTGCAAAAAATTAAGAGAAGTAGATTTGGGGGAAGCTACAGGTAAATCAGTAAGTTGGTTTAATGAATATAAAACCAAAGAAACAGAAGATATGTTTAGTTATAAACCTTTCCCTAGTGCAGAGTCAAACTATGATTTATATATAAGAATGAGTAGTGTAAGACAAGAACTCATAAAAAGAAATGAAAATGTGATAATAGTAAGTCATGGAGGAGCTATAAACTTTTTGATAAGAAGTTTTATTTCAGAAGATATTAATATTGCTAAAAGCATTAGCTTTAGAGGTAGTGCTGGGGGAATAACAATAGCAAGCTATGATGAAGGCTTTAAAATTAACAAGTTTAATCAGCAAATTTAAGATAATAGGAAAATATTAAGGAGATTTCTTCAAATAGAGATCTCCTTTTTTATAGCTTATTCAATTGTTTTATTAAAGTGTGATTTTAGAAAGTTATACAGTAAAAGAGGGAGAGTAACTAATAGAAATATCAGTGAAAATTTTATAGTCGTAAGGGTTCCATTGCTAGATGTGCTTTCACTAAACAAGACAAAAGTTTCTTCACCAATTGCATTAAAAAGTGATAACGCTGCTGCTCCAATAGCAAATAAACCTCCTATGGCAACAGCGCCAATAGCAACTAATAAACTAATTGCAACTGCTCCAATACTAAACAAAAGTGAAAAAGTAACGGCGCCAATACTCAGTATTCCAAGAGAAAACGCCCCAAAAGAAAATAATCCTGCGGATAGTGCACCAAATGAAAGAAGTCCAATGGACAAATCTCCAATAGCGATTGCTCCTTTAGCAACTTTTCTTCTTCCAGTTTCTTGATCATAACCCATAGCAACATGTATAAGTGGGTAAGAGCCTACCATTTTATCTGATTTAATTTCAAAGTTTCTCACTTTAGACCCATAAAGTACAGCGTTTAACGTACCCATAGCCTCAAAATTATCACTGTAATTTTCCATCATCTCTTTTGCTAATGTATGTGGATGACCCATATTCTCTAAAATTTGATTTATTTCATTATCTTCAGCAGCCTCCATAATATGACTATATAGGTCAAGTTTAATTTTCTTTTTAAACCTTTTTTTTAGATATATCTCTTTCATGACACTATTTATATACGAATCAACTTTTTTATTCATCTTTATCACTCCAGTCTAAAATATTGTTAATTTGAACAGTGAAGCTCTTCCATTCGGCAATTAGCTCTTGCTCTTTTTGCTTGCCAGTCTCAGTTAGTTTGTAATACTTTCTAGGGTTTCCTCTTCCTTTTGCTTGCCAAAAGCTCTCTATCAAACTTGCATCTTCTAGCCTATATAGGACAGGATATAAGGATCCTTCCTTTAGTTCTATTATGCCTTCTGTCAAATCTTTAACGGTACTAATTATTTCATACCCATAAGACTCTTCTTTGCTTAGAAGGCTGAGTACAAGCATTTCAAGAGTTCCTCTCAGTAATTCTTTGCTAGGGCTATTCATTTCACTTCGCCTTTCTTATAAAAGTGCTTTGCCATACTAGGCACTAGTTTGTCTAGGTAAATAGTATATATAAGTATTTAAAAATGTCAAGAGTTTTTTAGTTTACTTTGCTCTGCTATCATGTTAAATTAAGTTGTATGAATAAATAATAGGAGGACTATAATGAAAAATCCACTTATAGATATGAAGAATCCTTGGCCTGAAATTAGAAGGAAAAGAATTAATGAACTACTACCTAAGGCAATGGAATACGCAGATGTAGATACATGGGTGATAATTTGTCGGGAAAATGCAAATGATCCACTAGCAAAGCACGTTGGAGGGGAGAATGCAGGTAGACCTTTAGCTATCTTATTTGAGAAGAAGGATAAGGAAGTGCATTCAGTAGCATTTAGCCCTTGGGGTGAAGTTGTTGGTTTAAGAGACATGGCTGTTCATAAAGAGATTATCGCTCTAGAGGATCCATCTACAATTTATGATGATCTGGCAGCAAGACTTAGACAAATTAATCCAAAGAACATAGCACTTAATAGTGCAGAGAAGAATATAGCAGATGGTTTATCATATACTCAAAGACAAGATATTGAAAAAGCACTGGGAAGTGATCTTAGTAGTAAAATAATATCTGCAGAGAGTTTAGTAAGTGAATGGCTCTCAATAAAAACTGAAGAAGAAGTTGAAATCATGAGGCAAGCTGGAGAGCTTACAGTAAAAATTCAACTTGATGCGTATAGCAAAATTATACCAGGGAAAACAACTGATGCTGAAGTTGCTAGTTATATTAGAAAAAAGATGGATGAGCTAAAAGTAGGAGATGCATGGTCTGAAAACCATAACCCAGCAGTTAATTCTGGTGTAGCAAGAGGTCATGCAGGAGCTAGTGACAAAGTTATTAACTATGGAGATTTCATCCAAACAGACTTTGGTATTAAAGTTTTTGATACATGGTGTACTGATTATCAAAGATTTGCTTATGTTTTGCCAAAAGGCAAAACAAAAGTCCCAGAAGAAGACTTATTCAAATGGGAAGTAGCAGTAAAGGGTCACAGAATAGCTTTAGCTGCAATGAAGCCTGGAGTGTCTGGGTATGAAGTAGATTCTGCGCAAAGAGAGTGGATGAAAGAAAGTGGATCGAAACAAGTAAGATGGGGAACTGGACACCCTGTTGGGTTCTTTGCTCATGATATAGGGCCAGCTCTTACAGGAGGTCAAAGAGATGTTCCACCTAAGGATTCTTTAAGGCTTTTAAGGCCTGGACAAACATTTGCATTTGATGGATTCTTTGCTTGGGACACCCCAGAAGGAGAAAGGCTGATATCAGTAGAGGAGATGGCTGTGGTTACCGAAAGTGGCGCTAAGTACTTAATTAAACCACAAGACGACCTATTCCTTATAAAATAGAAAAAAGGTTTGTGAGAAGCTAAATTTGCTTTCTCACAGACCTTTTTATTAGTCTGCTTTAATCTCTACCATAGTTATATTGCTTGCTATAAAGTTTCTTAAAACCAGTTGTGGGTCACTCAATCCTTGATCGTCAAAGACATCAATGAAGCCTCGCATATAGTAAATAGGATTAGTTCCAGTAACCAACTCAATTGCTAATACAGTGCCTCTAGAAGAATGATCAAAGGTGTATGAATAAGCAGTACCACTTTGTTTGAACTCATCTGTAGAGACATCCATTGCACTAGCACCATATTCAAGCATTATTGTAGTTTTTCTTTCTTCAATATTATTAATAAAAAATATACCATACTCTAGTTCAATTTCATAAGCTACAGATCCTTTAGGCTTAAGTACAGCATTATGGTATCTAATGCCATCATGCCCACCTTTCAGTAGTTCATAATTACTTGGCACTGTCAGAGTATAGTTTTGCATATTAATTTCTTTAGTATCATCTGTAGGTTCTTCTGGGTCGGTTGGATCGTCAACTGGAGCACTAGGCGTCTCACTTGGTGTTTTTGCATCAGAATTGCCTTGGTTGTTCTCAGCTGCTTGATCATTAGAACAAGCTACCATAAAGACTAGGGTTAACATTAATAAGATAATAAGGGGTTTTTTCATTTATTAAATCTCCTTTCTGTTTTATTATACAAAAAAAGAATTCATGGGCATAGCTCCTATGAATTCTTTTAGTAACTAGATTGCCAATAAATGTGTTGCTATCTGAAAATATGCTATTAATGCAAGTGTATCAACAATGGTTGTTATCAAAGGGCTAGCCATCACAGCGGGGTCAATACCAATAGTCTTTGCAACAACAGGTAATATTCCGCCTAAAGTTTTCGCCATTAAAATAACCAGAAAAAGGGTTAAGCTAACAACTAGTCCTACCATAGCATCCATTCTCAAAAGAAAAACAATTCTCAAATAATTAATGACACTTAAGAATAGGCCTACTAACAAACTTACTCTAAACTCTTTCCAGACAATAACAAAGAAGTCTTTGACGTCAACTGTTCCAAGTGACAAACTTCTAATTACAACTGTTGATGATTGTGCGCCTGCATTTCCTGCAGTATCCATCAGCATAGGTATGAAGCTTGATAAAATTACAACAGAAACCAATACTTCTTCATAACGTTGAATTATACTTCCAGTAAAAGTCGCACCAATCATTAGAATTAGAAGCCATAAAAATCTACTTTTTGCTTCATTGAAAATTGAAGTTTTTCCATACTCTTCTTCAAGTGGCAAGATACCTGCCATTTTATGAAAGTCCTCTGTGTTTTCTACATCAACTACGTCAAGAATATCATCTACTGTAATGATACCAACCAAACGTTGCTCGTTATCAACAACTGGAATTGTAATGAAGTCATAACGTTTGAACATCTCTGCAACTTCTTCTTGGTCGTCAGTTGTGTAAGCATAAATAACATTGTCATGACAGATATCTTTAATTATAGCTTTTTCATCAGCTATCACAAGCTCTCTTAGAGAAACTACTCCAGATAACTTTCTATTTTTTGATTTTACAAATATGGTATATATAGTTTCCATGTCTTCGCCGACATTACGAATGTGTCGGAGTGCTTCTTTAACTGTCATGTCCTCTACAAGCTCTACAAATTCAATAGTCATTAGACTACCTGCAGAACTCTCAGGGTAGTTTAGAAATTGATTTACTAATTTGCGTTCTTGGATATTTGTCAGTGAAAGCATTTTCGTCACAAGATTAGCGGGCATCTCTTCAAAGAAGTCAATCTTATCATCAAATGCTAGTTCATTTATAAGATGCTTTAGCTCTTCATCTGATACAGCGCTAGCAACGCTTTCTTGTTGTTCTGGTTCTAAAAATGCAAATACCTCTGCAGAGAAGTCTTTGGGTAGGAGGCGGAAAATAATTAATATCTCTGCCGGGTTTTCAACCAACTCTTCAAGTAACTCAGCTGCTTCAACAGCAGCCAATTCTGACAGCGCTTTGGCTGTTTTTATAAAGCTTTTAGATTCAATCAATTCTTGCAATATTTTTCTTACTTGTTCAAATTGCAACTCCCCAATAGAATCACCCCCATACTTTTTTTTGCTGGTATTAGTATACACTAAGTGATGTCTAATATAAAATAGGAATACCACCATGAGTATAAAAAATAATAAAAAGGACTATCATAAAGGTAGTCCTTTTTTAGGTTCAAGTTTTAAGCTTAGTAATTCTTTTTCTGTGCTTAAAAATAGTAATGTTGAAATTGTAAGTGTAATTATGTCTGCTACAGGTTGAGTAAAAATCACTCCTGATAAACCAAAGAATCTTGGAAGTAACATAATTGCTGGTACAAAGGCAATTCCTTGTCTTGTTATTGATAGAATAAATGCATTTTTTGCATGTCCTAGAGCTTGATAATAAGTTGCTATCACATTGGTAATACTCATAAGTAACAATGAGAATAGATAGTAATTACTTGCCCTTATAGCTAGAGCTAAAACTTCTGGTTCAGGTTTATAAATAGAATAAATAATGTCTCCAAATAAATAGAAAATAATACCAGAAAATGCAGCTATCAAGAAGCTTGCTTTAAGAGTGAAATAAAAGGACTCTTTAAGTCTTGATAGATTGCCTGAACCATGAGAATAACCTGCGACAGGTTGAAAGCCTTGACTAAGACCCATAATTACATACATAATAATCATCATTGTTCTTAAAACTATACCAACTGCAGCAACGCCAATAGCGTCACCATAAAGTACAGCTGCGTTGTTTATTAATATAATTGATAAGCCAGTTAGTATCTGTCTAAAGAAGGATGGGGTGCCAACTGTAAAAACAGAATGGTATAGACTCTTTTCTTTACAAATATATCTCTTACTTATCTTTAGCATGCTTCTGCCTGAAGTGAACTGGTAAACTAGAAAAGCAGTTGATACAAACTGCGAAATAGTAGTTGCCAATGCTGCTCCTTTGATTCCAAGACCAAAACCAAAAATGAAAATTGGATCTAGTATAATATTCAGTATTGCCCCTGAAAGCATTCCTACCATTGCAATCTTTGCACTTCCTTCAGCTCTAAGCATATTGCTAAGTGACTGATTTATGATTTGTGCTGCTGCAGCAAAAAGCAGAAACGATGCATAATCTTTAGCAAAAGGAGCTATCTCATCTGTTGCACCCAAGATTCTAATCATTGGATTTAAGAATAAATAGCCAAAAAGCGTCAAAGATAATCCAACACCTATTGAGACATAGAATACTGATGAAACAACTTTATTAGCTCTCTCTGGCTGGTTCTTACCAAGAAGTCTTGATATTAGTGAACCTCCACCAATTCCTAGGGTGATACCAATAGCACCTGACAAAACTACCAAGGGATAGATAATTTGGACTGCCCCTGTAGCTTCAGTTCCAAGCCATGCTACAAACATTGTGTCTACTATATTATATATGGCCATAACAAGCAGACCAATTATTGAAGGTATGGCCATGTTCATAATCGCTTGTGGTACGGGTAACTTCTCCAACTTGTCGATACAAGCTTCCATTCAAACACCTCTTTTGCTTGAAGTTACAAACAGTTTAACAATAATTTTAACTAACAAGTATTTTCCCAGAAAATTAGAAATAATAATAAAAAGTTAATCTGGAAAATTATAATCTGGTTTAAACAAATATTGAAAGGCGATATAAGAAGTACTAATAATGTAGCAGTCTTATTTGCAGATAATTTGTTTTACTCAATAAAGCCATAAAGGGCTATTTCCCTTATTTTAAATCATATTTATGTTTCATGCAATCAAGAATAATAAAAAAAAGGTAAAATTTCAAGGAAATTTCCCATATTGTTTACTGATAAGCGAACTATTAATGATATTTAGTTAAGCGAAATAAAATAATGGCACTAAAGCCGAACAATAGAAAAGCACTAACAAGTTTTTGTTAGTGCTTTAAGATATGTTAATCAGTTTCAAGTATTAAAGAATTTGCTTTTCTGTTAAGAGACTTTTCTGTTACAAAATACAAACCAATAGTTATAACCAAAGTAATAAAATCTGCAGCAGGTTGTGCAAGGAAAATACCTGAAACTCCAAAGAATCTTGGTAGTATCAAAACTGCTGGCACAAAGGTCAAACCTTGTCTTGATATTGATAGTATAAAAGCTTGGAATCCTTTTCCTAAAGCTTGATAATAAGTAGCTATTACATTTGAAATGCTCATAAGCACTAATGACACTAAATAATACTTTAAGAATTCCATAGCAATTTCTAGTACATCAGGTGCAGGCCTATAAATCATGAATATAACTTCTCCAAAGAAAAGAAAAATTAAGCTAAAGACTAAAGCTATCATAAAACTAGCTTTCATAGTAAATTTGAGAGTTTCTTTTAATCTGTCAAAGTTGCCTGCGCCATAGTTATACCCAGCAATAGGTTGAAAACCTTGCGATAAGCCAAAGATTACATACATAATAAGCATCATTGTTCTCATTACTATGCCTATTGCAGCCACTGTAGATGCGCTCCCGTATGTTACAGCTGCGTTATTTACTAAGCCAGTAGATATACTAACAAAGATTTGTCTAAAGAAAGATGGTGTGCCAATAACTAAAATCTCTTTGTACATGTCTAGCTCGAATTTTACTTTTTTCAGATATAATCTTAATACACTACGCCTTGATAAGTATTGGTAAGTTAGAATAAAAGTTGTGACAACTTGAGATATAGCAGTAGCTATAGCAGCTCCTTGAATCCCCATATTAAGGCCAAAAATAAGAATTGGATCTAGTATAATATTGAGTATAGAACCAGCCATCATACCAAACATAGAGTTTTTAGCGCTACCTTCAGCTCTAAGCATATTATTAAGTGCCATATTTACTATCTGGGCTACAGAAGCGAATAAAATGTATGAAGCATAATCTTTTGCGAAGGGTCTAATTCCACCAGTTGCCCCTAGAATGTCTAAAATAGGCTCTAAAAAAATCAATCCTATGACTAAAAAAACTACACCTAGGATAATTGCAGTTACAAAAACAGTAGATACTACTTGATTTGCCTTCTCATGATCATTTTTACCAAGTAACCTTGATATATATGAGCCACCACCAATGCCTAGTGTTAGTCCAATAGCACCAGCTATCATCATAAGTGGAAAAACAATCTGAGTGGCACCTGTTGCATTTGTTCCAAGCCAAGCAACAAACATTGTATCAACAACATTATATATAGCCATTACTAGCATTCCAATAATTGATGGAAGTGCCATACTAAAGACAGCTTTAGGAATGGGTGCTTTTTCGAGAATATTTAATCTTTTGTCCATAAAAAACCACTCCTTTATAAGTTTTTTAATGTTTATTTAAAATTTAAGTAAATTTTGGGATTTTTTCGAATCAAACGTTTGTACCCTAATCGACAATACTATATAATTAGGGTGTAATAGTCAATAATTCTAGATTATAAAGGACAGGTGACATTATAATGTATCGAAAAATAAATGATAAGAGAGCAGTATTATCACAAAAGCTCATATATAAAGCCCTAGCGGATATCATGCATGAAAAAGAGTTTGAGAAGATAACTATTACTGAGGTAGTAGAAAAAGCAGAAGTAGCCAGATCAACTTTTTATAGAAATTTTGATAATCTCCACGATGTTCTAAAACTTGCAACGGATCAATTATTTGAAGAGTTAGCAAAAAGCATTAAAGAGTATTATGCAAGTGAGAAGTTTGATGGGCATCAATTGTTCTTAAAACCTTTTTTAAGATTCTTCTATGAAGATAGTGAGCTTATTGAATTACTTGTACATGCAAGATACTACGAAGTTTTACTAGATGCTATGGGAAATATGTATGCTAATTTGATTGATAAAGATAGTTTGTCAGATGGTGAAATTACGGAGCATTTTGGTTACTTTGTAGCTAGCAGAAAGAATTTAGCTATAAGTATTTTAGTGGAGTGGATCAAAAATGGCAAAGACATTTTGCCTGATGATTTAGCAGAAGTAATCTATACTCAATTTCAGGAAGCTTATGAGCGAAATGTGCTAATGTAATAAGTATAATTAATGAAGGGAGCCATCTTTATAGAGATAGCTCCCAGATTTTTTATTATTCTATAATAATAGTTGACTCCACATAAAAATCAATACGGCTGCTAATGAAACAAGTATTGCCAAAATATAATCATTAACCTTCCCTGTGTGCAATTTTTGTAAAGCACATCCTATTTTATCCCCACAGTTTCCTATAAAGACTTCAAACCCTTTATATTTATCATATAAGAAGTGGTTGATACCATCTAAAGGGTACCTGACTTCTATATAAATTAGTACTGAAGCAACTAGCATTGACATTACTGCCTCTATAAGAGACGGGATATTATAAACACAAGCCCTAGTAGCTGGTAAAGTAGTTAAATGTAAACCCCAAAATGGAAGTGTCGCTAAAACGATTAATATAATCCCATTGATTCTAAGTGGTAATGGGAAGCAAAATCTTCCTTTTGGTTCTTTTGAGTTTTTAGACCCCCAAAAATAATAGACTAGTCTTCCCATATATGCTATAGAGAATATCCCAGAAGCTAGCATTAGAGCATTTGCTTCAAATGAATAAATTGCTGTTTTTACTAAAGTTTTAGCCAAACATCCATAAGTTAGAGGTATTCCAGCCATAGAGGCTGTAAGTACAACAGACAACCATCTTATTTCTGGATGATAATAACCAATTCCTCGAAGTTCTTCAATATTCCTACTTCCAGCACATGTTTCAAAGAATCCTGCAAGCAAAAAGAGGGAAACCTTGGCAAATCCATGATGGATAACAAAAACCATAAATACACTAAATAGCTCATCTACACCACTAGCAAAAAGTACTGTACCCAGTCCCATTTGACTAATAGTCGAAAATGCTAGAATACGCTTAACATCCTTTTCAATTATTGCTCTAAAACCACCCCAGAAAATCATAATAAATCCAAATATAAGAAATGGTCTATAATTTATTACACCAACTTTGTATATTCCAAAAAGTCCGATTTTAACCATAATCCCTGAAAGCAAAGCACTAGCAGGAGCTGCGGCACTTCCATGAGCTTCTGGTAACCAAAAATGCACACCAGCAATACCAAACTTGAAACCCATCGAAATTAAGAAAAGCATGTATAACTCTTTTGGTACCTCACTTAAGTAGTGACTACCTGTTATTCCTATAGTTCTAGTCATAGCAAATAGGAGAAGCCCAGCACCTATTAGCTGAATAATAAGATAGTTTCTTGCAACTTCTTTATTACTTGGAAATACTAATAAAAAACCAATTATTGTTATCATTTCCCAAAAGGTCATCATTCCATACCAAGTATTTGAAACAGCTACACCAAGCATTGCAAAGAGTAAGAATGTAGCAAGAGTGTAAAAGTTTGTTTTCTTCCCGTCATAATATTCAAAGGAAGAAGGTATTAAGACAAAATATAAAATTGCAATAATTCTTAAAAACTCTAATGCATTTGAATTAAATGTAAATAATGCACTTTCCATAAATGGCACAATAAAGGTTGTCCCTGGCTTTATCAAAACAGTTGCAGCTACCATGACAGTTGCAGCTACCAAACTGGTTAGAGGTTTATTAAATTTTAGATCGAATAAAGCTAATGATAAAATAATAAGCATTAGAATAATAATTTCCATCTACAAACCTCCTAAGAAAATATTCTGTAACATTGGTGCTAATGCTGAAGTAACAGCTACCATGAAAATAGTAAGTATTATTGCAGCATGAGCAAATTTATCTTTCTTTACAGTAGTAACAGTTTCTTCTCTTGCCCAAATCGAACTTAATACTTTTAGATAGTAGATAATTGATAATACTGTGCCTAGTGGCAATACTAAAGCAGGAAGTAGCATTTGTGATTGTAATAATCCTCTTACTATTAACCACTTGCTACTAAATGCACTAAATGGAGGTATTCCAATAAGTCCAATAGCTCCTATTGTATAAGCAATAGCAGGAAGTTTTGATTTATATGCAATACCTCTAACATCACTTATAGAGCGTCCTCCCATCAAGCCAACAGAAAAGAATAATAAGCCCTTTAAGAAACTATGAGCAATTATATGCAAAAAGGCTCCTGTTAATGCCAAAGGTGAATAAAACAAGCCTATTACGATATATCCAATCTGTGCTACTGACGAATAAGCTAACATCCTACGCAAATCTTTTTGCCGTATAGCCGTTAAGTGTCCCCATAGAATTGATATAACACCAATAGTTAAAAGGACTGTATTTAATGTGTTAAGTAAAGCATCGTTTAGCTGTGCAGCGCTGAAAATTTTGTAAAGTGTTATTATGTTTAGCTTAATGATAATTCCACTTGAAAGCACATTTACTGGAGTTGCAGCACTCATATAAATGTCAGGAAGCCAAAAATGCATTGGCACTGCACCTGCTTTTGTTAAAGAACCAACAATCATTAAAGCCCAAAAGATTAATTGCGTTGTTATTTCTGCATTTGCAAATTCAGCCATTGCTAAGTTTATATTTAGGTGTCCAGTATTAAAATATACAATTAAGATCGCACTTAGAATTAAAACCCCACCAGTAGTTCCAGTAAAAACATATTTTAGAGCAGCTTCTATGCAAAACTTAGAATCCTTATAAGCTACTAATGCATAAGCTAAGACGGAACTTATCTCTAGAAATACATACATGTTAAACATATCTTGTGTAACAACCCAAGATGAAGCGGAAAATAGTAGCATCATAACAAATAAGAAAAACTTAGGGCGCATTAGGTTTTCATAAGACCTAGCATATAGAAGTGCTATTGCTACTAAAATATTAAATGAGATTAAAAATACTATTCCCCAGTGAGTAAACTCAAGTGTTATTCCTAGGGCACTATCCCATTGACCCATCCTATATAAAACTGGGAGTGATTCTGTTACAAAAGAATATAATAGTATAATTATATTTGCTAAAATAGCAGCCAAGCTTATGGTTAGCCATTGGTTCTTATTCAGTTTTATTAATAGCCCTATAATTAAAGCTGTAATTAAAGGTAATAGGATAGTTATCAGCAAATTAATATCTCCTTTATCTAATCATCTAAACTCCAAATAAAGATAAAATCAATGGAGCAAATATGCTAGTTGATATGATTCCAAACATGACTAGTGACACTGCTATAGCTTTAAGTCTTGAAAACTTAATGTCAGGTAAATCAATTTTCTTGTCAAATAAAATTAGTAATATCTTTACATAATAAAGTGTAGCTAAAATTGTACCCAGTGGTATTACAAGCGATATTAAAACAGCTTGTTCTGCAAGTAATCCTTTCATTATAGCCCATTTACTACTAAAGCCATTTATCGGGGGAATACCAATCATACCTAAAGCAGCAACTGTAAAGAGAGTGGAGGCGATGGGGTTTTTTCTCCCTGTTCCTCGTAAAGACTCAATCTCTAAACTATTACTATACCTTGCTAGTAGTCCTGCGCTAAAAAATAAAGCCGTTTTCAAAAAAGCATGGTTTATAGTATGATACAGTGCACCCGCTTTTGAACTAATAGAATAACTAAGTCCCATGATAATATAGCCAATTTGAGCAATTGAAGAATATGCTAGAAGTCTCTTAATATTTGTTTGTCTATAAGCAACTAAATGACCAAGTATTACTGAGAATGCACCAATTACTATTAAGACTGTTGTAATTGATTGATTTAATCCAGGCAATAAATCTGAGCTAGCCATAAGTTTATAGAGTGATAATAAACTTAGTTTTATAACAATACCACTCAAAAGTGCGCTTACCCCAGTTTTAGCACTAGCATGAGCATCTGGTAACCAATAATGCATTGGGGCAGCACCTGCTTTTGATAAAAAGCCTGTTAAAAGCATTCCCCATGTTATAAATTGAGTAGGTAGTGGCAAATTGCTAAACTTAGCCATAGCCAATGTGATATTGAGTTCCCCTGTACTAAAGTGAATAATTAAAATAGAAATAAGTATTAAAACACTGCTTATAGAACCGGTAAACAGGTACTTGATTGAAGCTTCAAGCGAATTTCTTGTTCTAGTATATGCTACTAGAGCATAAGATATAATAGATACTATTTCTATAAATACAAACATGTTATATAAATCGTTTGTGACAGCCCATCCACTTAAAGCAAATAGCATTATCATTATGAGCATATAAAACTTGAAATCATTATCTTTGCTTTCACCATGGCAATAACACAAGATGGCAAGAAATAATGAGTTCCAAACTAGGAGCATTGTCACAGTAACTTGGTCAAAAACTAAAACAATCCCAAGATTTGCTCCCCATTCACCTAAGTTATATATAATAGGTAATGAATTATAAAGCAATGAATAAAAACAATGAACTATATTCGCTATAAAAGTAATAGAAGCTAGTGTGAGCCAAAAACCCTTCTTTTCTCTATAAAAGACACCTATTAGAATAGCTATTATTAGCGGTGCTAGAACTGTAAATACCATAGTTTTCTCCTTTTAATTAAAAGAGATTAACCTTTTAATCTTGTTAGATCCTCAGATGAAACAGATTTTGTGTGCTTATATATTTTTATGACTAAACTAAGTGCTATTGCAGTAGTAGCTGCACCAATTACAATTGCAGTAAGCGTTAAAGCTTGTGGTAAAGGATTTACCATATTTTCATTTATATCAGCCAATGGGGCTCCAGCACCTTTAATATATGCACCACTTACAGCAAAAAGCAAAACTGCACTTTCAATTATAGTTAAGGCCATAATCATCTTAAACAAGTTAGTGTTTAAGATTAATGCTACGATTCCTATTATTAGTAAAACTAAAACTGCTATTAAGGTTCCTGGCATTATATTTCATCCTCCTCAACGCGTTTTATCATATTAAGTAAGATAACTGCTACACTTGCTGCAACCTTAGAACCGGTTGCTATATTCAATAGACCTATATTTCCTGCTGAGAATAGTTCTCCGGGGATTCCTCTAGGAAAAAGACTAGGCAAATTAGTTAAAAAAGCATTACCTGTTAATACTGGTATTAGTCCAATTCCTATAAACAAAAGCAAGCTAAAACTTTCAATTACAGCAAGCTTTTTATAGTCAAGATGCCTTACCACTGTACTTTCGCCAAACACAACCAAATGAATCAATACAACTGAAGCTAAAATTACTCCACCTTGGAATCCTCCACCAGGTGATAGATGACCATGGATAATAATATAAACTCCAAAGATTATTATGCATGGACTATAGAGCAATGATGCAGCTCTGGCTAAAATAGACAGTTCTGCACTCTTTTTAGGAGCTGTTCTTGAGGCAAAAAGCATACTTATAGCACTTGCCACGCAAAACAAAACAATAGCTTCTCCAAGTGTATCAAAACCTCTATAATCGAATAAAATTGCAGTTACGATATTGACTGCGCCTGTATCATTAACACCTTCAGTTACATAATATAAACTCGTTTCATTATGATTCCCATAATATGCAAAGTCTTTTACGTTCAGCATAAACGAAAAAATAATAACAACTAAAACTATAATACTTAATAGTGCTATTCTTGTTTTACTCATCAGATTTTGCTCCTATTGTATTAGAAATTGCGATAATAAAAAGCCCAGTAGTTAAACCAGCTCCAACAGAAGCCTCTGCTACTGCAACATCAGGAGCACGGTGTAAAGCAAAGATTACAGTAAGAGCAATGCTAAATGCACTAAGAGCAAGTATACTATGGATTATATTTTTAAAAGTCATAGCGCCAATTCCTGAGATTATTAATAGAATCAATAAAACAAGGTTAATTAGTTCCATTTCTATGCTCCTCACTATAATAAATATACCCTTCATACTCATCTACGACTGTATTAATATGCCCAATTCTTCTGCGATAACAAGCCCTTGCCAAAGCTTGGGTTGCAACTGGATTTGAAAAGTAAAAGAAAATAATAAGCAATAAGACTTTAGGGATTATACCTAAATTATTACCAGAATAAGCGATTATAATTCCTAAAAAGATTAATGTGCCACCTGCACTTAAGCATTTAGTGCCTGCATGAAGTTTAGTATATGCATCAGGAAACCTTACAATCCCAACAGCCCCTAAAAAGCATATTATACTTCCTATTAATATAAGAAATTCTCCAAAGAATATCATTTGCCAATCATCCTCTTCTCAAAGTAATTTGCTATAACTAGGATATCGACAAACATCAATACTGAATAAACTATTGCTATATCAAAAACATAATTTGCATCCATAATTACTGCAAGTAGGGCTAGGATAATTACAAGCATTAAACCTAATGCATCAGTTGCTACAATTCTAATAGCTGTATCTGGTGCATATATTAGTTTGAAAAAACAAATAAAAGCAGACAGAAGTAAAAGCATCATTGCTGCTATAACCATGTTAATATCCTCCTTACCCAATCTTCTAAGTGTTCAATGTCACTTTCCATACATATCCGGTCGTCTCTATCTCTAATACATAAAGCGTGTACAAACAAATTGCTATCGGCAACATTATAATCAATCGTCATTGTTCCAGGTGTGAGTGTTATTAAGCTAGCAAGAAGGGTTATAGAGTAGGGATCATCTAAGCTTGTCTTGTATTCAACTATGCCTGGTTTTACATCATGAGGCGTAAAAACAAGCCAAATAACATTAATCGCTGATTTAAGTATTAAAAAGAAAAAATAAGGAATAAACAAAAATAGTGCAAAAAAGCTTTGAAAAACAGAATAAAATCTTTGCGGTTTTTCTAAGACATTATCAAAACCAGTAGCTTTTAGATAATATGATAGTGCTTTAATAACTGTTAAACCTGCTCCGATAGCTAAAGCTATGCCAATTGCTGTACTTAAACTAATAAGTTCAGTGGTTAAAAATGTCCAAATTAGCATTACAAATGCAAAGTAAGCTAAAAATATACTCTTCAAACCCAACACCTCCTCTATATAAATTTAATATATACATCAAATATTCATTTTATTGAATTTATAATCAACTTATTATAACTTGTAGTATCTGAAAAAGTCAAAAGTTTATTGTTATAATAACAAATTTTATATATCCTAAATTAAAGATATCAATATATAATTAATCAATTATGCATAAGTATTTATTATGTCTTTTTAGTTTGTTAAATGTGTCTATATCATTAAGATTATTTAAAAAACAATCATTTGTACCGTAAAATCACTGTATAATCTTTTAGTATGCTATGGTATATTATTGTTAAGAGTTGTTAAGGTGTATTTATTTAAGTTATAGTGATAAAAAAGGTGTAAAAAATAAAAAAATTAGTTTATAGGGGGGGGAGTAATAGATGAGAAGTGAAAAAATTAGTGCAATATGTCAGCTTAGTAATGAGCATGCTCAAAAAGATAGATTTATTACTGCTCTGGATGAAAATACTGCTAAGTATTTACTAGGTAATAATTTAGTTTTTTTAACAAGTGATAAAAATGGATACATAACGCTTGATGAAAAGCGTATTAAAGTAATATATTCAAGAAGTGATTCTTATGATAATTATATGGAACTATTATCATATATAAAGGAAGGATCTAGATACATAGGCCTAAAGACCAGTAATAGTTTAAATGAAGCTTTATCTGAAAGTGGATTTAAAATAAAGAGAGAGCATCATCAGTTGATTAAAGATCTTAACCCATGTGATGTATCTAATCAGCAAATGCTAGAATTAGAATCATTAAGTTGCTTTCCTACTGATGAAATTTTGCAAGTTATAAAAAATGAAGTATCAGACACTACTTACACACTTAAAGAAATCGATGAACTAAAGAAAAGCAATTTTTCTTTTTCATATGAAAATCTAAATGCTATTGTAATTGCTTATCCAAGTAAAGACTCTTTATATTTAGAACAAATTGTTGTAAAAAAGAGTATGTAAGGCAAGGGTATTGGAAAAGATGTTCTTAATACATTTGAATCCGTAGCTAAAAGAAACTTTAGTAAAGTGTCGTTGCATGTGTATTCAGATAATAAAGTTGCTTATAGTCTATATCTAAAAGCAAATTATAAGCTAGATAAAATCATAGTTTATTGGGAGCAATAAACTATGGATAATTTTGACAATAAAATAAAAACTGATGATAATAAAAGAGAAGAGTTTATTAAGGAAAACTTAGTTTTTGTCAGAAGAGCAGCTATGAGAGTTTGCAAGAGACCGCTCTTTTGGGAAAATGATGATGAGTTAAGTATAGCTCTTATGGCTTTCAATGAAGCCATAGATAATTATGAGAATGATAAAGGTAAGTTTTCTAGTTTTGCCAACCTTATAATAAAGAGAAGACTGATAGATTACTTTAGAAAAGAAAGTAGACATCCAATAATAAGCATTGATGATACAGAAGACTTAGAAGTAGATACTCATCCTTATGAGACGGAGTCTTCAATGAAGGAATATTCTCTAGAACAAGAAAAGTTAGATAGAATAAGATCAATAAAGCTTTTTGATAAAGTACTGAAGAAGTACAGTTTAAGTTTTCAAATACTGGTGAAAAATAGTCCCAAACATACAGATACAAGGCAAGAATTGATAATTGAGTCGTTTAAATTAGTTGAAACAAAGGAAACCAAAAATTTAGTAGATGAAATGCTAAAAAAAGGAAAAGTTTCACCAACTAAAGTTTCAAAAGCAACGAACTTATCAAGAAAGCAAATAAAAACTTGGCAGAAATATATTTTGGCCCTCATAATAGTGTTTAGCCACGAAGAGTTAAGTAGTATAAGAGACTTTTTAGGATACTCGTTAGGGGGTGATGATAAATGATAGAGAAAGTACTAGTTGTCGAACTAAATAGTAATACATATATAGGTATGACTCAGTCTGGCGAGTTTATTGAAAGAGAGTTAGTTCCTGGTTTAGCTGTTGGAGACTATATTAATATCAAGAAAGAAGATCAAAAAGACAAAGGCAGTATCATTTATCATCCATTATTTAGGTTAGCAGCTGTGTTTATATTAGTGCTTAGCTTAGTAATGCTGAACTTTGATCAAACAAGTTTAGTTTTAACTATTGATATCAATCCAAGTATTGAGATAAGCCTTAATGAAAATGAACAGATTATAAAGGCGATTGGCTTGAATGAACATGGCAAAGAGTTGCTTAAGATGAACAATCTAAAAGGATCCAATATAGATGAAGCAGTTAGCTTTATTGTAGAAGAGAGTATTATAAGAGGGTATATAAAACCAGATATAGAAAATCTTATTTTAATATCGCGGATTGTAAAATTAAACTAGAAAAATAAACAAGGCCAAATGTGATATACTCTTAATGTATTTCCACCACGAAAGACATAGGAGTGATCACAAATGACCCACAAACATCTTACCATGAATGAGA
>Ga0334896_1000228_pt1 | contig 82390 bp, 73 predicted proteins | sample GraSluR3_MG_8_FD_207734 | JGI IMG/M metagenome (GOLD analysis project Ga0334896, IMG submission 207734) | Sludge microbial communities from methane-producing bioreactor in Wageningen University, Netherlands - Granular Sludge_27_06-R3 | ecosystem: Engineered > Bioreactor > Anaerobic >... | reverse complement strand
GTTAAAAAACACGGAAGAAGAGCGAAAAGCATATTTAAATACGGATTAACATATCTCACAAGTGTGTTGTTTTCCAGTGATATAGATGAATTTAAAGATATTTGTAAATTTTTGTCATGTACTTAGTCCAGTAAATCAAGTTGGATTTTAAATTTGCTTCTGCCCTTAGTATATAAGGATCAGATAATAATTCCTTTATTTGATAACCTAAATGACCATAAATGTAATGTGAAATCTCATGGCCTATGATTCCAACCTGCTCTTCCTCATTAAGATTATTAAAGAAATGCTGAGAGACATAAATATGCAATTCTAAATCTCCATCAACAATATATTCAAAGCAAGTGATATTAAAAACCACGGATTGATATAGAAATATCCGCACCCTGATATCAGGCTTAAAAATATTTCTAATCCGCTTCAAGATATAATCAACATTGTAATGGCCACCCACTTCAATGGCTTGACCGGGGAGTGTAAGTTTGTCTCGATCATAGCATGATTTTGAGAAGAATTCATTTGATATACCCTGTTGGTTCAGGCTTTTTTTAATTCTCCTAAATAATTCCTTTTCAATAGATAACTGTAAGTCTTTATGGTTAATCCTTCTCATTGGTTATTGTTTTTGATTCATGAATTCAATTCTAACGAGAAAGTAAATTTAATAAATAGTGGGGAGATTTTTTCATTTCAACCATATAATGATAAACGAACACCACAAAAACCATGAAAAAGAAATTCAGAGTTGTTAGGAAACAAGAATTTGTTTACCCTGTAGAACACAGCAAGCATTCAAAGCGAAGGGCCAGGCAACGCGCAATCACTGAAGGACACATACAGGCTGCCCTTAATTATTCTGAAGGTTTCTTTAAGCAAGGGATGATCTTTCATGTTGTCAAATCAAAATTAATCCCCGAAACATTTGATCCATCCCTGCGTCAGAGGATCCAAAATCTGGTAATTGTAATCGCTGGTGATTCAAATAAGATAATTACATGTTACAAGGCTGATAAACCGATGAGTTGGATTAAGAAAAAACCGAAGGAATTACATAAATATAAAATGGTAGGTTAATTATCGCATCCTTAACAATAAATAATTATGATGACATCGATAAATAATGCATTTACAAATCCAGTTAATGAAAACATCATATTTAACGGCCCATATATTCTTATAGGAATATGGTTACTATACTCGCTAATCGTAATCTTTATTCCAAAATCAAGGAGATTACTCACAAATTATTATTTGTTCGAATCAATCCCGGGTGTTTTTGTCACATTGGGCCTATTTGGGACATTTGTGGGAATCACTGCTGGGTTATTTCACTTTGATACCGATCCTGATCAAATCAAAACAAGCATCCAAGGATTATTGGAGGGTCTAAAAGCGGCCTTTTTAACATCCATTGTTGGTATTGGGTTATCCCTCATCTTTGGGAAAATAGTGAAATACAAACTTAACCTCGGACTAATACCCGATCCTCCGAGTAGAGAAGCAACAAGTCTGGAACTGATTCAAGGAGAAATAAAAAGATTAGTTGAGCAAATAAATATTTTTGGGAAACTGCAAAAGGGTAATATAAATGACATTCTAAAGAGACTTGAAGATAATAGCGATGCTATTAGAGATAAGATTGATGAGTTTGCTGAAAACTTGGCTAAAAATAACAGTGAAGCACTGATGAAAGCCATTCAGGGGGTAATTGAAGATTTTAATGATACATTCAAAAACTTTATTGGAGAACTTGTAAATAAAAACTTCGAGAAGCTTTCTGAAAGCATTGATCAACTTGTAACCTGGCAAAAAGATTATCGACAAGAAATTACTGACATAAAAGAAGGCTATCAATCACTGGTAAGCCAATTCAGCAATTTTCTTGGTGACGCTGAAAAATGGATGTCATTAACGGATAAAATTACCACTCAAAATAAAGCATTAACTGAATTAGTCAAAGAATTACAAGGTGTTATGATAGAAGATAAAAAATTCACAAAGATTATTAGTGCAATTGAGAAGTCAGCAGAAAATATTTCTTTGGCAACTGATAACCTTGTTGAACACGGGAAATTGATTAATGATGCAGCAATTACTTTTGAAAGTACAGGTGAGCATGTTAAAAGTATAGCTGAAAGTGTAGATAACACAGAGGGAAAAATTTCAACCTGGCTGGAACGTGAAAACGGAGTTCAGGAATCCGTCATTGCTTTGCAAAGTGCCTTATCAGAGCTTCGGAATTTTGATATTAGTCACCTGGAAGATCTTAATGAGACATTTAACATGAGACTTGCCGGCACTTTCACTAATTTGGATAAATTAATTAAAGAATATATTATTTATCTGGAAAACAAAAACTACAATGAAAGGGCAGCATAATAACGATCAATGGATTTCAATATCTGATATGATGACCGGATTAATGGTCATTTTTATGTTCATTGCCCTAAATTATATCTTACAGTTTATGGAGTTCAAATTCATTGAAAAAGAAATTTACAATGCTCTTGAAATTGAATTCCATCAAGAAATTGCAAGTGGAAGAATCGGATTGAGCCCTGATGGGTGTATTTCTTTTAATAAGGATGAAAGTACTTGCTTATTTGATAGCGGTGAAACAACTCTTGATTCGAATTTCACAAGTATGCTTGATTCCTTTATACCTAGGTATTTAGAAATACTGACTAACAAAGATTATATAAATAACATCAAAGAAATCCGTATAGAGGGTCATACAGACACGGTTCCTTTGGGTAAGAAATCAAGACGCCCCGATTACGATAATTATGAGAATAATTTATGGCTTTCGACTGAAAGAGCTATAAGTGTGCTGCGTCGAATCCGTTCATCAGCTTATTATAATCAGCTTAATGACACAACAAGATGCAGGCTTGAATTTCTGTTTACAGCAAATGGGTTATCCTATTCCAGAACAAAGGATAACGATCAAAACTATTCATATATAACTGGTGAGAAAATCAACAATGAGATTTCAAGAAGAGTAGAATTTAAGGTAATTACTTCCAATGAACGGTTGGCTCAAAAAATATTTTCAAGATGATATATAACTATTTAGAAGGACATACAGCAGAGTTAATCCGATCTTTAATTAGAGAAGAAATAAAATCAAAATCTTCTTTCATTTTCATACCCATAAGGGATATTCCTTCTGGTGAAATCCAATCCATAGATAACCTATTTTATTATTCCAAAGGTGAAAATAAATATTTAATGTTTGCTTACCTTAAAAAATACAACATTAATGAATATGGTTCGCCAAGATATCACACGTGTATATGTGAAACCAGGGAGTTTTACACCGGATTTGTTTTTGCCAGCCATATGCCTGTTGAAATTCTAAATACTGAAGATCATGAGTACTATACTCTGTATCTACCCTTATGTAAAAATTGCAGGAGAAAATTAATAACTTTCGCATGGAGATTGAATAATGGTAATGCTTCATGGGAAGAATTTTTGCTAAACAAAGCTGCAAATGGCGAATTGGCAGATGACCGTAAAAGAGCAGATGGCTATTCAGTATATTGGGAACAAATTTCATATGCATATCGTAATTTACATAAATTCAAATGTGAAAAATGTCAAGTCGATCTGTCAAGACATGATAATCAATATTATCTTGAAGTTCATCATAAGGATCATAACAAAATGAATAATGCAAAGGAGAATTTGGAATGTTTGTGTGTAGAATGCCATGCAAGAGCTGATGCGGGTCATGTAAGAAATTATTCATTCGGCTCTAACCGGCTAAAGTTGCTTGCATATAGGAACAGGATATGAAATTTGATAATATTGGGGAAAATCCAACCATAGATTCAGCACCAAAATATTTAAAGCTAAATTTCGCATTAATCATTTCACTATATTTGATCGACCATAAAAACTGCCATTTCTATTTTTACTCTTTGCATTAATTCTGTAAGAATTATTTTCGATTCGGCAATCATTTAAAATAGCTTATAATGTACCTTATCAACAAAGACCAAAACCGCATCACTAAAATCGAAGAAAAATCATTCTCAGAACTTGGGTTCCGTGAGCGCGAAAACCTTCAGGAATGGCTTCGTAAGAATCCGGAATCATTAGGTGAAGAATTACTGATTATACAAAAAGAATTCAGTGGTTTTGCAGACACAAATGAGCGGTTGGATTTGCTTGCTCTGGATAAACAGGGCAACCTGGTAATTATTGAGAACAAGCTTGATAGTAGCGGCAAAGATGTGGTCTGGCAGGTACTCAAATATGCTTCCTATTGTTCGAGTTTATCAAAAGATCAGATACGGGAGATCTTTCAGAATTACCTTGATAAGGAAGGAGATCATATTCGGGCTGAAGACAAGTTATCTGACTTTTTTGAAAACCGGGAATACGAAGAATTATCGCTAAATCAAGGCCCAAAGCAAAGAATTATGATGGTGGCCGGTAAATTCAAAAAGGAAGTTACGTCAACAGTTTTATGGTTAATGAATTACAAAATTCGAATACAGTGTTTTAAAATCACTCCTTTGGCAATGGGAGAATTCCTTTTTCTTAATGTTGAGCAGGTTTTGCCACTTAAAGAAGCTGAAGAATTTTCAATTCGAATGGCAGAAAAGACTCAGGATGATATTTCATCTCAAGAAACATTAAAAGCAAGCCACCAGATGAGGATTGATTTTTGGGCCCATTTTATCAGTCAAAGCAACCAGCGTAACCAATTATTGAATAACACAAGCCCTACAAAAGATAACTGGATTGGACTTGGCATCGGGATGTCAGGGGTGAGTATCAATGTGCTCGCGTCTAAAAACTATACCAGAGTGGAAGTTTATATAAACCGTGGTGCACAAAAAGAGAATAAGGAGATTTATGACTTTATTTATAAACACAAAGATTCTATTGAGAACGAACTAAACGAACCCCTGGTTTGGGAAAGGATGGATGATCATGTGACGAGTCGAATAAAGGTTCAAATGGATGGTGTTAATGTTTTCGATGAAGATGACTGGCCAAAGATGATTTCATTCCTGATCGAGAAAACTGAAAAAATGGAAAAGGTGTTCAGGAATATTGTAAAAAAGCTTAAAAATCATTTGAATAAAAAAAATCGCCCCGAGGATTCAAATATTAATTTAACAACCTAAACGAGCAATATTTTTCAATCTATTAATATGCCCAAAATATACGACAACATAGAAAACAACCTGATCAATGGATTAACTCAAACACTCGAAGTTTCCATAAGAGCTGACTTTTGTGCAGGTTATTTTAACCTTCGGGGATGGAAAGAAGTAGCTGATCAGGTTGACTCACTTACCGGAGAAAAGGTTATTGAAGGAAAAAATGAGCACCACCGTATTTGCAGGCTATTAATAGGTATGCAAAAACTGCCTGTTGATATTTTGAGAGATTATTTCAGAACCGATGATAATCACATATTAGACCAGGGTGAGGCAATAAAACTCAAAAAAAGACTTGCTCAGGAATTTAAAGAACAACTTACCATCGGTACTCCTACAGATGCTGATGAGCTTGCTTTAAGAAAGTTGAGCCAGCAAATGAAAGATGATAAGGTTGTTGTTAAGCTTCATTTAAAGTATCCATTGCATGCAAAACTTTATTTGGCATATAGTGATGATAAACGGGTGCCGGTAATAGGTTTCTTGGGAAGCAGCAATTTAACCCTGGCCGGACTGGTAAGGCAAGGGGAACTGAATATTGATGTCTTGGAGCAGGATGCTTCCAATAAATTGGCAAAATGGTTTGATGATCGGTGGAACGATCGCTGGTGTATTGATATCACTAAGGAACTCATTGAGATAATCGACAACAGCTGGGCTGCAGACAAACTGTTTTCTCCTTACCACATCTACCTTAAAATGGCTTACCATTTATCCCAGGAAGCCAGAGCGGGTCTCAATGAATTTAAAATACCTGTGGCATTTAGAAAGGAGCTATTGCCATTTCAGCAGGCATCGGTTCTTATTGCTGCTAAAAAACTGAATGCCAGGGAAGGTGTATTTATTGGTGATGTTGTTGGATTAGGCAAAACAATTACTGCCTGCGCCCTGGCGAAAATTTTTGAAGAAGACTTTTTCTTTTCAACATTGGTTATTTGCCCGCCGAACCTCAAATCAATGTGGCAAGGTTACATTAATAAATACGATTTAAAAGCCAATGTAATTTCCATTGGGGCTGTTCAGAAGCAGTTACCCGATTTACGCAGATACAAACTTGTAATTATTGACGAGAGCCACAACCTGAGAAACGATCAGGGTAGCCGCTACCGATCTATCAAATCGTATCTTGAAGAAAATGACAGTAAGGTTATACTACTCTCAGCAACACCCTACAATAAATCCTATCTTGATCTATCAAACCAGTTAAGGTTATTTATTTCGGATGATAAGGATTTGGGAATAAGCCCTGAAAATTATATCAATAGGATTGGGGGCCAAATTCAATTCTCGGCACAGCATACCGAAACTTTTATCAGAAGCATCAAGGCATTTGAAAAAAGTGAATATGCCGACGACTGGCGGGAATTGATGCGGCTTTATCTTGTCAGGAGAACAAGGAGTTTTATCAAAGACAATTACGCCGAATACGATCCTGCAAAGGATAGAAAATACCTTGCGTTTTCAGATGGCACGCGCTCCTATTTCCCAGACAGAATTCCGAAGAAAGTTGAATTTGACTTCGACCCTGATAATCCAAAAGACCAGTATGCAAAGCTATATTCCCAAAGTATCGTTGATACGATAAACAGCCTCGATCTTCCACGTTATGGATTGGGTAATTATATTCTTCAAAAACCTACGATTAAGCCGACAAAGGAAGAGGAAGTGATTATTGCCAATCTATCCCGGGCCGGAAAACGGTTGATGGGGTTTAGCCGAACAAACCTTTTTAAAAGGCTTGAAAGCAGTGGTTTTTCATTTTTGATTTCATTAAGCAGGCATATACTCCGAAACTATGTTTTCTTTTATGCTATTCAAAACAACTTGCCAGCACCGATTGGTAAAAACATCTCCCAAAACCTGGATGATTTTCTGGAAGATTCGGATACCGACAGCGATGACGGAAATGATAATACAATCAGCTTTATCCTGGATGAAAATACTTACCTGAAAAAGGCTGAACAGGTTTATAACTTATACTCAGGCAGTAAATTCAAACACCGCTTTGACTGGATCCGGGCTGAGTTGTTTGCTCCGGCCTTGATGAAGCACTTGGCCAACGACAGCAAAGAAATTATAAACATCCTTAGTATCGGCAAAGACTGGAATGCTGAAGACGACAGAAAGTTGAATGCGCTGGATGAATTGTTAACAAACAGGCATAAAAATGAAAAAATACTGGTATTTACGCAATATGCAGATACGGCTTATTACATTTCGGAACACTTGAGAAAGAGAAAAATAAAACATCTGCAGCATGTGACCGGAGATAGCGAAAACCCTACAAAAATTGCACAGCAATTCAGTCCGGTAAGCAATGGCCTGGCAAAATCCGATAATGATATTAGGGTGTTGATCACAACCGATGTATTAAGTGAAGGACAGAACTTGCAGGATGCTCATATTATCCTGAACTTTGATTTGCCCTGGGCCATCATCCGGTTAATCCAGCGGGCCGGCCGTGTAGACCGTATCGGGCAAAAATCAGAGAAAATTCTTTGTTACTCATTCTTGCCGGAGGAAGGGATTGAAAATATTATCCGGCTCCGAAGAAGATTAACCAACCGCATCAGGCAAAACGCCGAGGTGGTGGGTTCAGATGAAGTTTTTTTTGACGGAGACCCGATTAACATTGAAGACCTTTACAACGAAAAGGCAGGCATTCTTGATGATGAGGAGGACAGTGAAGTTGACCTTGCATCCTTTGCTTACCAGATTTGGAAAAATGCCACCGATGAGAACCCGGAGCTGAAAAAAACGATACCTGATTTACCCAATGTGGTTTATGCTACCAAAGAAAACCATTTTCCACCTGAAAAAGAAGGTGTTGTGGTTTACACACATACTTATGATGAAAACGATGTGCTTGCCTGGATAAATAAACAAGGAAGTATTATCACACAATCTCAACTTGCAATACTCAAAGCTGCTGCATGCGATCCGGATGTCAAACCTTGTTACAAAATCCCCAAACATCACATACTTGTGAAAAAAGGGGTTGATTTTATAAAGGAAGATGAAAAAAACACAGGTGGTTCTTTGGGAAAGAAGTCAGGAACAAAATACAGGGTTTATATGCGCCTCGACAGGTATGTGAAAGAATATGAAAATACCTTGTTCGTGAATGAAGCCCTGAAAAAAGCGATTGACGACATTTATAAATTCCCTTTTAAGGAATTTGCCCGGGAAACATTAAACCGGAACCTTAAAGCCGGTATTTCAGATGAAGACCTGGCTGCACTCGTGGTTTCCCTTCGCGAAGAAGATAAACTATGCATCGTAAACCAGGACGAAATACCCGACAGGGAACCACAGATCATTTGTTCATTAGGATTGAAAAACATAGAATAAATATGGCATTAAGTAAACAGGAATTTGCAGCATACATCAAACAGTTTCAGTTCAGAGAGCTGTTTAACGACATGGGATGGAACAACGACCGAACAAAATTACAGATCACACCCGATGAAAACACCTATCCCCTTCAGGCAGTTGCCGAAAAAAGTGGTTTTAAAATTCTTGTTTGCCCGCCCCATCCTGATGGAATAATTCCTGATTACAATACCCGCAAAAAAATTGAAACCAAGGTTACCAAGCTTTTCCAGGAACACCTGATCATTTTTACGGATCAGAAAGAACAGCAACAAATCTGGCAACTGGCCATCAGGCAAACCGGCAAACCGCTGAAAGTAACAGAAACACGTTATAATATAACACAGGACCCGGAACTACTCTACCAGCGCGCTTCCGGTTTGTTCTTTGAACTGGATGAGGAAGAGAAAATAACGATTGTAGACGTTACACAGCGGGTGGCTGCCAATTTCCACCAGAATGCTGAGAAGGTTACAAAACAATTTTACGACAAGTTTAAAAAAGAACACACCTCTTTCCTGAGTTTCATTAAAGGCATTGAAACGAAGGTGGACCGCGATTGGTATGCCTCCCTCATGCTCAACCGGCTGATGTTTTGCTACTTTATTCAGAAAAAAGGATTTCTGGATGAAAATAAAAATTACTTGCGCGACAAACTCAAAATATGCCAGGAAAAGAAAGGCAAAAACAAGTTTTATTCGTTTTACAGGGATTTCCTGCTGGTACTTTTTCATGAAGGACTGAACGAACTGCAACAAAAAGAAGAAGTAAAAGTCGAGATCGGACGAATACCCTACCTCAATGGTGGACTATTCGATGAACACGAACTTGAAAAAATGTACAAAGACATTGATATTGACGACAAGGCTTTTGAACGTGTCTTTGACTTTTTCGACCAGTACGAATGGCATCTTGATACCCGGGTTACTGCCACAGGTAAGGACATTAATCCCGATGTGATTGGTTACATCTTTGAGAAATATATCAACGACCGGGCGCAGATGGGGGCGTATTACACCAAAGAAGACATTACTGAGTACATCAGTAAAAACACAGTACTTCCATGGCTGTTTGACGAAACCTTCCGTACCCTTCGCGAGGCTCAGGGTTCAAAGGCTGTACTGAGCGAAGCCGAAGTGTGGCAAAGGGTAAAAAATAGTGGTGATTATTACATCTACGAAGCCGTAAAACATGGTGTTCCTGAAGAAGGCGGATTGTTTGACGATCTACCGGATGAAGTAAAAACTGGTTTCCAACCCGAGCTGGAACAAAAAATTGTGAAAGCTGATGATTCTCCCCATTTATGGGAAATCCGCAAACCCTGGAACCAAAAAGCCCCTGCTGATATTGCACTGCCCACCGAAATTTACCGTGAAGTAATTGAGCGCAGGAAGCGTTATGCCGATGTAAAAGCAAAAATAGAAAACGGTGAAATTACCCAGATCAATGATTTCATCACATATAACCTTAATATCCGCCAGTTTGCCCAGGATATAATAGAAAACACCAACGACCCCGATTTCCTGCGGCATTTTTACAAAGCAATAAACAAGGTAACAATTCTCGACCCTACATGCGGTTCTGGCGCTTTCCTATTTGCCGCCATGAATATCCTTGAGCCGCTTTACGAAGCATGCCTGATGCGTATGCGAGCCTTTGTGGAAGAAGAAGACCGGCTAAACGAAGCAGAAAAACGTGCGTTTAAGAACCAGTACAAGTTTTTCCGGCAGGTGCTGGCTGAAACACAAAATGAACACCATCCCAACCTGCAATACTTTATCTTTAAAAGCATTATCCTGCAAAACCTGTTTGGAGTTGACATAATGAAAGAAGCCGTGGAAATTGCCAAACTCCGCCTCTTCCTGAAACTTGTGGCCACCGTGGATGCCGACTATCGCAAACCAAATCTGGGGCTTGAACCATTACCCGACATTGACTTTAATATTCGTGCAGGAAACACATTGGTAGGTTTTGCCACCGAAAAAGAACTGGAGAAAGCATTGGTTGAGGATATGATGGGTGCAATTGTAAAAAAGGAAATCGAAGAAAAATGCGACATAGTAGCCCGCACTTTTGCCCGTTACAAGGAAATACAGCTAAGCACAGGGGATGATTACCACGATTTTAAAGATGCCAAAGAAGAATTGAACAAACGTCTTAAAGATCTGAACCATGAACTGAATCTCCTGCTGCACAAACAGTCCAGTGGCCTAAAATATGAAAATTGGCTGGCCAGCCACCAACCCTTCCACTGGTTCGCCGAGTTTTATGAAATTATCCACGACCGGACCGGATTTGATGTGATTATTGGGAATCCGCCGTATGTTGAATATAGCAGTGTGCGAAAGAAATATACTCTAAAAAATTATCAATGTATAAGTTCTGGGAATCTATATGCATATGTAATTGAAAGATCTATCGAAATACAAAACAAGAGCTCATATAATGGAATGATAATACCATTAAGTGCATATTGCACAGATAGGATGGATGCTTTCCAGAAGGTTGAATACAATAATTGTCAGGAAATATATATTAGCTATTATGCAGAAAGACCTAGCAAATTATTTGAGGGTGCTGAAAGAAATTTGGCTATTTCTCTATTCAAGAAATCTACACCTCAATCTGCTCCAAATATTTTCACGACATACTATTACAAATGGAATTCTGATTTTAGGGAATTACTATTTGAAAATATTTCATATAATCAATCAAGAACAGTTATTGCATATGGGATTGTCCCAAAGATAAGTGCACCCCAAGAACTTTCAATTTTGTCAAGATTAAGGAACGTCAAGAAGAACATCGGTTTTTACACTTCAAGGTCGAATCAGAAAAAACTTTATTACAGAAATAGTGGTGGTAGATACTGGAAAGTAATTACCGATTTTCAACCAACATTCTATCTCAATGGTAAATTAGGCATTTCTTCCAGAGAAAGCTATTTGCATTTTGATAATAAAGAGTTATTAAATGTGGTAGTTTCACTACTTAACAGTACTCTGTATTTTTGGTATTATGTAATGCATTCAGACGCTCGGACAAATAATCCGAGTGATCTGAAAGATTTTCCTGTTGACATTGAGTCATTTAGCGATAATACGATAGAAAAATTAATTAATGAGGGTTCTTCCTTAATGGTTGATTTACAAGCAAATTCAATTATGCAACCTGCAATATATAGGACAGGTAATGTAGAGTTTCAGCAGTTTTTTCCACAACAATCAAAACATATAATTGATAAAATAGACCAAATTATAGCTGAACACTACGGTTTTACCGAGGAAGAATTGGATTTCATCATCAATTATGATATTAAGTACAGGATGGGGAAGGAGCTGGGGAATGGAGGTGAAGATGATGAGGGAGAAAGTGAAGAATAAAAATTAATAGCATGGATTTACCAGAAAACATCAAAAAGAAATTAGAGAACCTGCCCATCGACAAGCACCCGGGTTCTATCTGTATTGCCAACTACAAAGGAGGTGTAGGCAAAACCACAGTAACCACCTTACTGGGCTATTACCTGGCCAATAAAGGCCAAAAAGTTCTGTTGATCGATATTGACCCGCAGTGCAGCCTTTCACTGGCTGCAGGAGTTGACCCGGCCAAAGTGGACAAAACTGATTTTACCATCTATCATTTGGTAACTCCCAACAAATGGGCAAAAATCTCAAAGGTCAAATTTGAACAATACATTGATGATGTGCCGGACATTCATTCCCCGGCTACTTTAAAAATGATCAAAGGATCGTTTAACACGGACGAACTTGATAAAATAATTATTCGGGAGATCACTCAAAAGCCAAATGCAGCTGATACACTTTACTATTATTGCAAAAACATGCTTAATGCATTTAGTGATTTTGACTACGTGCTGATAGACTGTCCGCCAAATAAAATGTATCTCACCCAGGCCATGTTACGGGCAAGTTCTTACTTCATTACAGTAACCATTCCCGATAAAATTTCGGTTTACGGAATGCCACGTTTGTTGAAGTGGGTTAAAGAAATCCCGAAACACGAGAAACCGCGCTTGCTTGGTTGCGTTTTGAATGCGGTAAACCGGGCAGGTGGATACGAATATGGAACGGTCAATCAGCAGCAGGCTACCACAGAATTGTACAAATCAATACGCGATCAACTGGAACCGATAGAAAGAAACCTAATTGAAAGCAAACCTGTCCTGGCTCACCTCCCAAGATTGGATGTGATCTCCAGGTTCTTGAGTCAGGGTGCTGATAAATCGGCCTGGTACGAATTGAAATATTCCGGATCAGATCAGCAATCGGTAAGCGAGGTTATGATGAATTTTATTAACCGTATGGAAAAAAGAATGAAAGAATATGCCAAAATTTGATATTATACTAAGACCGGGTGAAGCAGTTCCCAAAGAGTTTGAGGATTTGCTCAAAAGTAAGTTTGATGAAAAAAGTCTTGACAAATTGAAGCGGTTCGGGGGCAGGATCCAACTGTCATTAACTACACCTTTCACTGACCGGAAACAACAGAAAAAAGGAATGTCGGTTGATCAGAATCTTATAAATAAACTGGCCTCTTCAAATGAAAACGCCACAAAATTGCTGGCTAAAATGACACTGAAGCAAATCCGTGAAGTGGCAAAGTTTGTAGGTTTCCCTATTGCTTCAAAAACAACGGTTGAGGAAGCAAGGAAGCAAGTGATATCCTTTTTGTTTTCGGATGATACGTGGAAGAAAATTTCGAAATAAGGCGAATTATTATGGCAAAAAAGGAAAATAAGTTCAATCCCAGGGTGTATATGGAATTAGCCATTGATGAAATGAAAAAATCCATTCATGAACCCCGGAAAGATAAAAGCAATCCGAATGTGGGGGCAGTGTTAATTAAACCGGACGGAACTGTGGAAACGGCTCATCGTGGGAAATTACGATATGGTGACCACGCAGAATTTACTTTATTGGAACGAATGAATCGGTCTAACATCCTTGATGGTTCTATTCTGTTTACCACACTTGAGCCATGTGCACCCGGTGCCAGGTCGCATCCTAAACTCAGTTGTGCTGAAAGAATTGTCAATGCAAGGATCAAAAAGGTTTGGATAGGAATTGAAGATCCTGATCCTAAAGTAGATCGTAAAGGGATAAAACATTTGGAGAACCATGGTATCAAGTTCGAAATGTTTGATCCCGATTTACAGAAGGTTATCAGGGAGGGAAATGACGCATATATTAAAGAGGCAAAAGAACGGGCAAAAAAAGCTGATAAAGAGAAAGAAGAAGTAATGCTTTCTGAAAAAGAAACTGTTGAATCAAGGGCAAATCTTCAGGACCTTTCAAAAGATCATATTGAGAAATTCTTTGAAAAGGCTGGAATAAAAGCTAAATATGATTCAAAAGAAGCTCATCGTATCCTGGTGCAGTTGGGGATATTGAAAGAAAAAGATAATTTATTAAATCCTACTGGCCTCGGGCTGTTAATTTTTGGTACAAATCCACAATTGGTTTACCCCAATGCAATGGTTCGGGCTGTATATAAAACCAAAGGACGGGGTGAAGAACCTGAAAATTTTTCTGGCCCAATTGTTAGTCAATCAGGGGCTGCTATGAAATGGTTTGAGGACAAAATAGGTCATCAAATCAATAGAGAGAAAGCTCAAAGGGAAAAAATATATGATTACCCTACGGAGTCAATACGTGAAACTCTTACAAATGCCATTGTTCATCGGGATTATGATATTGAGGGTGCTCCCATTTATTTTGAAATTAATGAAAAGGCTATAATAATAAAAAGCCCTGGTCAACCTGTACCTCCGATAAAGTTCGAGCAGATTGAGCGGTTTAATGCTCCTTCATTGAGCCGTAATCCAAAAATCATGTACATCTTTGATCAATTGGAGTTAGTAGAGCAAAGAGGACTTGGCTTTCAAACGATTAAGGAATTACCTGACAAGTATGGTTTACCTCTGCCTCTTGTGGAATTTGAAGATCCATATATAGTTTTTACTTTTCCAAGAAGTATGTCTGTTATAAAGGAGTTAAGCGATAAAGAAGGTATATCTGAATTAAATGAAGAAGAGCTTAAAGGATACGAGTGGGTTAAGCTTAATGGTATTGTAACAACATCTGATTATGCTGAACATTTTGAGTATAATGTTAAAAAAGCACAACGACATCTTTTTAAATTTAAAGAGTTAGGTTTGGTTATCCTTGAAGGTAGAGGCCCTTCAGCAAAATATGTTATTCCTTAAGATAAAAAATAAATAAGGACATAAGAAAGGACATAGTGTCCTTATTATGGATAAGAATGATGATGATGTTGTTAATAAAGGACATGATAAAGGACATAATGTCCTTATTATTGATTTTGAGAAAACTTTATTGCTTAATAAGTACATGAAAAAATAACAAACAGCGAACTTGTTAATGACGGAAGGCCTCCTATTTATGCAATTGATGAGGGAATAAGTAATGGAATAAGTGAGGGATTAAGAGATGCATACGTGGAAGTTGTTGATATGAAATAAGAAAAAGTTGGAAGCTATTGTAAGTATAGGTGTTGGCAATAAGGCCTTTAGAATTTGTATTGATGAAAATAGTGGGGAGTAACCTAAAAACATGTGGGGAGCTAATAATGAACTTGGACATAAACCTAGTCAATGTGTATAAGTATGTGATATAACAGAGGAAATTCTTAATAAACCAGGACATGCTAAATCAAAAGATTTACCGGATATGACCGGATAACATAATAATTGAGATGCTAATGATCTAAAAAATAGGGTAATTCGTCAAGATGTTATTGCTGGATATTACCGGATTATTGATAATAATGGAAAGGATAATTCTTCACATGGTTCATGCAAAACTGCTGTGGAGAACAAACCAGTTTAATATATGGAAGTTTTAGATCATATCGGAAATACAGAACTCTTGAAACTGGAAAAAACAGCCTTCCTCTGTAGCCGGAAGATACCGGCTAGCATTGTTTTAAAGTGCTACGACTGGGCCATTGAACAACGGGAAAAGGGAAACTGTGTAATCAGTGGTTTTCATAGTAAGATTGAAAAGGATGTCCTGCATTATCTATTAAAAGGCCAACAACCCATTATTATTGCTATGGCCAGAGGTCTTAAGCAAAGGATTGAGCCTGAATTAAATAAAGACATTAAAAAAGGCAGACTCTTAATAATCACACCTTTTACAAAAGAAGTAAAGAGAATCACAGAGGAAACAGCTTATATAAGAAATCAACTTATGATTAATCTTGCTGAGCGTCTAGTAGTAGGTTTTATTAGTAAAGGAGGAAATCTTGAAATAGTTTTAAAACAATCTAAAAAATCAATAACAATGATGGAATAGCCGTTTTTTTGCAAGCATATTTCCAAAACCCACACAACCCATTAAAATCCTCCCCTCCTCCCTTCCCGAGGGGCAAGAACCCCCACCCGCGCCATCATCCCTATAAGAAACAGCCGTTTTCAGCATTTTTGCGCGCTTGAAAACGTGCCGGCGACGTATTTGAAAAATCCCGAATAAAACCCCCGGTTGCCAATCGGCAACACAGAATCGACCATCACATTGGCCTCCCCCGGTTGGGGGAGGTCGGGAGGGGGCAAGAGAGGAAACGCCCGGCAGGAGGCAAGAGAGGGAACGCCCGGGAGGGGGCAAGAGAGAGGGAACAGAAAACCCCGGGCGGGATCCTGTATTCAGTGCGTGGATTTTTCAATCGTATGTAAAATATCGGAAATCAGATCGAAAATACAGCATTTCAAATACAAAATCGTAAATGCAATCAGCGCTTCGCGCTGTTTGCATTTACCCTTCATCCCTGCTTTTTCAGCGATCCGAGGTGGATGAGGTTGAAGAGCTTTGTTACAAAGTCATTGTCGAGGTGCAGGCGGCTGCCTTTTTCGAGGCGGTTTTCGAGCAGGGCCGCCCAGCGTCCGGGCTGGTAAGGGGCGAGCCGGCGTTCTTTCTTGTACAGGCCGATGAGTTCCGACACTTTCATCCTCCTTGCAAGCAGCCCGAGCAGTTGCTCGTCGATGCCGTCGATGGCGGCCCGGTAGCTTTCGAGTGTGGTGTCGAAGCCGCCGGCATCGGCCTTTTTCACCTGCAGCCTGCCGGTGAGGCTGCGCAGCTCGCCGGGCGACAGCTGCTGTGCCTGGTCGGTGAGCGCCTGCCCGGGGTCGATATGGGTTTCGATCATCAGCCCCTGCATGCCGAGGTCGAGCGCCTTTTGCGCGATCTCCGCCAGCATGCTGCGGCTTCCGCCGATATGGCTGGGGTCGCACAGCATGGGCAGGCCGGGGAAGCGCTGCTGCATCTCCATGGCGATCTCCCAGAGGGGCGCGTTGCGGTAGGGGTGGCTGGAAAAGGCGTCGAAGCCGCGGTGTACCATGGCCAGCTCGCCGATGCCGGCCTGCTGCAGGCGCTCCACCCCGCCCGTCCACAGCCCCGCGTCGGGGTTGAGCGGGTTTTTTACCATGATGCAGGCCTTGCTGCCCGACAGCACCCCGGCAATGTCGTCTACCACGAAAGGGCTTACCACCGTCCGCGCACCGATCCACATGATGTCGATGCCGGCCTTCAGGCAGGCCTCGGCATGGGCGGGCACGGCAATCTCCACGGCCAGCCTCAGGCCGGTCCGCTCCCTTGCTTCCTGCAGCCAGGCCAGCCCCTTTTTGCCCACGCCCTCGAAGGCGCCGGGCCTTGTGCGCGGCTTCCACAGGCCCGCCCGGAAGGCAAAAAGCCCCGGGATGCCCTGCAGGGCCATGGCCGTTTGCAACACCTGCTCACGGCTCTCGGCGGCGCAGGGGCCGGCAATGAGCAATGGCCCCCCGCCCGCATCTTGCCGGCATTCAAAAAATCCTGACATCCTTACGCGCTTGGTCGTTCAAAATTAAGATTTTTATGCGAGCAGGGCTAAAATTTCACGGCCCTGCCCTGCCGGCCTCAAAATTCATTATTTTTGCCGGCATGACAGGCAAGAAGATTGAAAATGAAATGAAAAGGACCGACATTGCCGACCTTGTCGGCTCCACTCAGCTCAACCGGCCGGTAATGGCCGGCGGATGGGTCAGGACCAGGCGGCAGAGTAAGAACGTGGCTTTCATCGCCCTGAACGACGGCAGCACCATCCGTAACCTGCAGGTGGTGGCCGGGCCCGACATGATCAGCGAGGCGGTGCTCTCGAAGATCAATACCGGGGCGGCCATCATGGTGCGCGGCACCCTGGTGGAATCGGCCGGCAGCGGACAGGCCGTGGAGCTGGCAGCCGATCACATTGACATCCTCGGCACCGCCGACCCCGACGAATATCCCCTGCAGCCCAAACGCCACAGCCTCGAGTTCCTGCGCGAAAAAGCCCACCTCAGGTTCCGTACCGCCACCTTCGGCGCCATCACACGGGTGCGGCACGCCATGATATTCGGCATACACAAGTTCTTTAACGACCGGAGGTTCTACAATATCCATACCCCCATCATCACGGGCTCCGACGCGGAAGGCGCCGGGGAAATGTTCAGGGTGAGCGTGCTCGACCCCAAAAACCCGCCCCTCGACGAAGAAGGGAATGTGAACTTCAGGGAAGACTTCTTCGGCAAGGAAACAAACCTCACCGTATCGGGGCAGCTCGAAGCGGAGCTGGCCGCACTGGCCATGACAAGGGTGTATACCTTCGGGCCCACCTTCAGGGCCGAGAACTCCAACACCTCCAGGCACCTGGCTGAGTTCTGGATGATCGAGCCGGAAGTGGCCTTCGCCGACATACATGACAACATGGACCTGGCCGAAGACATGCTGAAATACCTGGTGCAATATGCCCTGGAACACTGCCGCGAAGACCTCGAATTCCTCAATAACCGCCTGAAGGAAGAAGAGAAGAATAAAAAGGAACAGGACCGCTCACCCATGGACCTGCTCCAAAGGCTGGGCTTTGTGCTGGCCGAGAAATTCGAAAGGATCACCTATACGGAGGCCATCGAAGTACTGAAGAATTCGAACCACAATAAAAAGAAGAAATTCGCCTATCCCATTCATGAATGGGGTGCCGACCTGCAGTCGGAACATGAACGTTACCTGGTGGAACACCACTACAAAAGGCCCGTGATCATCACCGATTACCCCAGGGACATCAAGGCTTTTTACATGAAGCAGAACGACGACGGGAAGACCGTCAGGGCCATGGACGTGTTGTTCCCGCAGATCGGCGAGATCATCGGCGGTTCCCAGCGCGAGGAGGTGTATGATAAGCTGCTCAGGCGCATCAACGAAATGGACATCCCCCTCCCGAGCCTTTGGTGGTATCTCGAAACCCGCAAGTTCGGCAGCGTGCCGCACAGCGGCTTCGGGCTTGGCTTTGAGCGCTTGATGCTCTTTATCACGGGCATGGGCAACATCCGCGATGTGATCCCCTTCCCGCGCACACCGCAGAATGCGGAATTCTGAAAAACTTTTTCGCTTTCTCTGTTATTTAGATTGGTTTTTATTTTGCTTTTTACTATTTTCGGTGATAAGAATTCAGTCACCTTAGCAGACCAGGACAATGCTTAACCAACGGCTCCAACAGAAACTGCTTCAGAAGCTTTCGCCCCAGCAGATCCTGCTGATGAAACTGCTTCAGATACCCTCCATGGCCCTGGAGCAACGCATCAAGCAGGAAATTGAAGAGAATCCTGCCCTGGAGGAGTTGCCGGGCGGCGAAACGGCTGCCGACGACGACATGGACGGCAGCGACAAGGACGATGCCGGCGATTTGCAGCAGGAAGAGGATTATGAGAACAAGAACGACGAATTCGACCTGGGCGATTACATCGACGACGACGAGATACCCGCCTACCGGCTGGCATCACAGAACCAGGGTGCCGACGATGAACGCAGGGAGATACCCTATGCCGGCAGCATCAGCTTCCAGGACATGCTGCACACACAACTGGGGCTGCGCATACTCACGGAAAAGCAAAAAACCATTGCCGAGACCATCATCGGCAACCTCGACGATGCGGGGTACCTGCAGCGCGACATTGACTCCATGGCCGACGACCTGGCCTTTTCGCAAAATATAAATACCAACGCTGAGGAGATCATGGAAGTGCTCGGGGTGGTGCAGGAGTTCGACCCGGCCGGCGTGGGGGCACGCAACCTGCAGGAATGCCTCCTCATACAACTCAGACGGAAACTCAACGGCGACCCCGCCATCGAACTGGCCATCGTCATCCTCGAAGACCACTTCAATGAGTTCGTGAAAAAGCATTACGACAAGATCATGAAAAAGGCACGGGTGAGTGAAGAAGAACTCAAAAGCGCCATCAACGAGATCCTTAACCTCAATCCGAAGCCCGGGAATTCGCTCAGCGAGACCAGCCGCAGCAATTATTACGTGATCCCCGACTTCATCATCACCAACACCAATGGTGAACTGGAACTGGCGCTGAACGCGAAAAACACCCCCGAGCTCAGGATCAGCCGTTCATATGTGGAAATGCTCGAAGACTATGCCCGGAACAAAAAGGACAAACAGAAAAAGGATGCATTTCTGTTCGTGAAACAGAAGATCGACTCGGCCAGGTGGTTCATGGAGGCCATCCGGCAGCGGCAGAACACCCTCTACGTAACCATGAGGGCCATCATGGAGTTTCAGCGCGATTATTTCCTCACCGGCGACGAAACCAGGCTGCGGCCCATGATCCTGAAAGATATCGCCGACCTGGTGAACCTCGATATTTCGACCATTTCCAGGGTGGCCAACAGCAAATACGTGCAATCGCCCTTCGGCACTTTCCTGCTTAAAAGCTTCTTCTCGGAATCGATGCAGACCGATTCGGGCGAGGAGGTGTCGACCCGCGAAATAAAAAAGATCCTGAGCGATTGCATCGACAGCGAGAATAAGGGCAAACCCTATACCGACGAACAACTGACGGCCATCCTCAGGGAGAAAGGCTATAATATTGCGCGGCGTACCGTGGCCAAGTACCGGGAACAACTAAACATTCCCGTGGCCCGCCTGCGCAGGGAACTATAATCTGTAAATTGTACGGGATCTGAAGGCCTCCCGGGAAAAGCATGGAAAAACACTTTGCCAGGATCATCTCATTCATCTTTCATCCACTGCTGGTGCCCACCTACGTGATCGCCCTGCTCCTTTACCAGCAGGCTTTTTTTGCCATCATGATCCCGCCCGATGTGAAATGGCGGATCGTGGCGCTGGTCTTCATCAGCTCGGCCGTGTTTCCGGTCATGGCGCTTCTGGGCATGTACCGCCTGGGGCTGATACCGGGGCTGATGATGGAGGAACGGGCGGCACGCTTCTATCCTTACATCACCAGCACCCTTTTCTTTTCCCTGTCCTTTTATCTCACCTGGCAGATCCAGCTTTCGTCGGTGTATTACTACTGCCTGCTGGGAGCCGCCATCCTTTCGCTGCTGTCGCTCATCATCAACCTGTACTGGAAGATCAGCGCCCACATGCTGTCGATGGGTGCAGTGGCCGGCTTTTTTACCGCACTGCATATCTTGCTGCAGATTGATTTTTTCTGGATGATATCAACAGGCATCCTGCTGGCCGGCCTGGTAGGCTATGCGCGCCTGCTTACGGGTACGCATACGCAGGCCCAGGTGTACGCCGGGTTTTTTACGGGCTTTCTGGTCATGTTTCTGCTGGTGCTTTACTAACCCTGGTCACTGGCGGGAGTATGCCCGACCGCCGCACATTTGCGGTCAATCATAAAATTCACTGTTCAATAAAGGAGGGATACGGGTGGATGCCACCATGGGATGATCCGGTAATTCCGCTTGTGCCGCCCGGGCGGGAAAAAGGAAAATGGAAAAGATCAATAGGGTATAACGGACAATCCAATGGAAACAGGATAGATCTGCGGTCCCTTATCGGCCTGAAATACTTTTGACAACTGATAATAGGCCGTGAGGTTGATCCATTTGTAACCGATGCGCAGGGTGGGACCGTAACGCCAGTCTTCAACCTGGCTGATGTCGCGTTCCTTTACAAGGGTATTATTGCCGGCAATGGCATTGCCCTGGTTGTCGTAAGTGTAAAGGTCGCCCTTGTACTTCGTATGCGAGTTGATCAGGTAGCCTGCCTTGAAGCCGAGGGCCAGCCGGAAATGTTTATCGGTTTTGATCCTGAATTCGACGGGAATATCGAGATATGCAAGGGTGATCTTGCTTTTTTTATAATTGATGTTGCCCGGTATGGGGATAAAAACGATGGAATCGGCTTTTGCGTCTCCGATCACGGAATTGCTGTAAAGGTTGTGCACCCCGATGCCGAGACCTGCGGCAAGGTAGGCAACGCTTTCGCCCAGCCGGTGGTTATACATGCCGAATACCTGGCTTCCCTGGTTGATGGTGCGGGCGTCAACGCCCTGTGGAAGGCCCTGCCAGATATCGGTTGAAACGCCGACACCGATATTGAATTTCCTGATGGTACTTTCGTTGACCTGCCCCGAAACCGATCCGATGAGGATGATCCCGATGATTGAAATGAGTATCCTTTTCATGATGATGCTCTGTTTGATAGCACAAATATACGAACTATTCGGGCGCCGGGCGGCATGCATTCATCTTTTTTGCCTGAATACGGGCCGGCCTTTGTATAAACGCAGTGTTACAGCTAACATTGCCGCAGCAAAAAAAAAGGGGCCCGAAAGCCCCTTTTTTGATAATCCTACCCCTTACAATTATTCGATAATGAGCTTGCGCACTTCAATTGCATTTCCGGAGATGACCTGTACAAGGTACATGCCGTTGATATAATTGGAAGTATTGATCATTACCTGTTCATTATTATGCTGGCCTGAATATACCAACTGTCCCATGTTGTTGAATATCCTGACCTCATCAATGATTTCATCTGAATTGATGGTGATGCGGTCCCTGGCGGGATTGGGATAGATGACGGTGGATACCGTACGCATATCGGCCGGGATATCGCCAATACCGACGGGTTCAAGCACTTCGAAGCATACATCGTCAAAATAGGCCAGGGGTGAGTTTCCTGCCGAAGCCCATGCATAGATGTTTGAGCTGCCCAGGGTGTTGGCGCCGGGAGTACCGAAGGTACCCAGGGTCCACTGCCATTCTATGATCAGGATGCCGTCGACCCAGTATTCTGCCCAGTCTTCATCAATGTCGACGATCAGTTCGTTCAAGATCCATGTATCGTGCATAAAGGGGAAGGTTGCCGCAGCGGCAGCGCCGGCGTCGACAGAAGCCGTTCCGTCCACATCGAACATTACCTGGAATCCCCATTCAACACCCGGTACAACGTCTTTCTGCAGGTTGAAATAACCGCAGTATCCGTCGGCCACGTACATGTTGAGGGAGAAGTAGTATTTGCCACCTTCCAGGTTTTCGTCGGCGAATAACCTGATCAGATCGGTCGAGCCGGTTACCTCAAAGGAGTTGTCGGGGCTCAGTGAAACCACATCGGTGATGAGTGCATCCTCGGCCGAGCCGGGGTTGTTGCTCCAGGTGGTCCAGTCGTCGAGTTCAACGGCTACATAGTCGCCAACACTCAGGTCATCGAAATCCTCACAGAAGTCTTCGAAAATCTCTTCGAAGCATACATCGTCGAAGTAGCAGAGGGGGTCGTTTCCTCCTGATGACCAGGCATAGTAGTTTGCGCCGCCCAGGGTAAGGGCTCCGGGGGTACCGAAGGTGCCGGTCGACCATGGCCATGAAACAACGAGCACGCCGTCGAACCAGTATTCGGCATAGTCGCCGTCGAGGTCAACGATCAGTTCGTTCATGTGCCATTCGTCGAAAGTAAATGCAAAGGTGGCTGCTGCTGCTGCGCCGGCATCGACCGTCGCCAGGCCGTCGGCATCGAACTGTACCTGGAATCCCCATTCAACGCCCGGTACAATGTCTTTCTGCAGGTTGAAATAACCGCAATAGCCGTCGGGAACGTACATCATGTTGCTGTAGTAGTACATTCCGCTGGTGAGGTTTTCGTCGTTGAGCCACTGTACCAGGTCAACGGATCCGTCAACAACAAATGAGTTGTCGGGGCTGTAAGAAACCACGTCGGTGATGAGCCCATCCTCGGCCGAGCCGGGATTGTTGCTCCAGGTGGTCCAGTCGTCGAGTTCAACGGCTACATAGTCGCCAACTGCGAGGTCGTCGAAGTTCTGACAGGGACCTCCCATCGTGCCCGGGTCGATCATCAGGTCGTCAATCATAAAAATAAAGGCATCATAACTGACGCACTGTATGGCCACGTAAATGTCCTGCCCGGCATAGTCGGAAAGGTCATAGCTATACTCTGTCCATGCCATGGGAGCTTCGATATAGGTTGGCCCTGATATAACGGTAAAATCACCGGGGTCGGGCGTAGTGGTGGATACCGCTACGTTGAATCTTTCCAGGCCCCATTCGTCAGTGTAGGATCTTGCCCAGAAAGTGAAGGAAGCACCATCGCCAAGACTTACAAGATCGGAAATGAACCAGTCGTCGTTGCCTTGTCCGCCACTCGGGACTGAAGAAAGGCAAGCCCCGAATTTCTCACCTGCGTAAGGCTGGATTTCAGGATCGTCAGTCAGGGGAGGATCGGTTGTTGAAGGATTGAAAACGATGAATGCCTGCGGGTCATAGACATTTGGCCATGATACACCCGTCATTCCGTAAGTGGGAAGCAGGTCGAGGTCAACCACTGTCCAGGGAGTGAAGTCGAAGGTAAAATCCACTTCGTCTTCAAAGTCGATGGAATATGAGTCAGCCATTAAAATGTCTCCGGCGGATTTAGCGGGCTGCACATATGGTGTGCTTACCCTGACCCCATCTGTGGCTTTGGTGTGCATGGCTTGCCCAAGCACACTCTGGTTAATGAAGAACACTGATACGGCGAGTACCAGCAAGATTCGTGTAAAATTTCTCATGTTGTAAAATTTTGGGTTAATAATAGGTTGTTCGTTCGCTCAAATATACGGAATTGTAGGTTAATTACAAAATTCTTTCGGGAGAAATTGATATAAAAATTTCTCCGGCAATAAAACCAGCCTTTATTTTACCTGCCTAAAAAGCAGTAAATTACACTTTTACAGTAAAAACCGGCTTTGCTGAAAAAATTTCTGCTCTGGATGGGTTTTTGGGCAGGGCCAGGCCGTTCAGAGGTCAAATTCGTCATAAAGTTGCGGCACCCTGATGTCCCATCCGTAGGTGTCGCGGATCTTCACGCGAAGGGCGTCGGATGCTTTTGGTTCGCCGTGATTGATGAAAATACCCGCCGGCCTGTTGGTCAATGCCGAGAGCCAGTCGATGATCTGGGCCTGGTCGGCATGCGACGACATGCTGCGGATATCTTCGATATGGGCCTTTACGGGATAGTATTCGCCGTGTATTTTTAATTCGTGCGCCCCGTCGTGAAGGCTCCTGCCCCTGGTTCCCTCGGCCTGGTAGCCCGGGATGATAATGGTTGAATCAGGGTTTCCCAGGTGCCGTTTAAGATAGGTGAGCACCCGGCCCCCGTTCATCATTCCGCTGCCGGCGATCACGATCTTGGGAAGGGTGTCGGCTGCCAGCTTTTCCGTTTCACGGAACGATCGCACCATTTTCGTATTGCTGAAAACCTTGTCGAAGGTTTCGGCGCCAAGCTTGTGCCAGCGGGCATATTTCTTAAATACTTTACTTACATCAATGCCCATGGGGGAATCGAGGTAGATGGGGATTTCGGGTATGTCCTTTCGCTGTTCCAGTTCCCAGAAGAGGTACATGAAATCCTGTGCCCGGTCTACCGTAAAACTGGGAACGATCATGATGCCGTTCCTTTCCGTTACCCGCTGAAGGATCTCACGGAATTGCTCCCGGTTGTCGACATGCGGATGGATACGGTCGCCGTAAGTCGATTCAACAATTAGATAATCAGCGCTTTTTGGCCGGTCTGGATTTTCGAGCATGGGGTCGTCGTCCCGCCCGATGTCGCCCGAAAAAATGACTTTTTTTCCGCAAACCTCGAACTCTGCATAGGTTGCGCCAATGATGTGTGCATTGTTCTTCAGCCTGAAACGGACATCTTCCGACAAAACCTTCCATTCGTCCTCAGGATGGGGTTCGAGATAGGGGATGGTGTTTTTTGCATCTTCAAGGTCGTAGAGCGGTTTGGCGGGTTTATGCTTCGAATAGCCTTTGCGGTTGGCATGCTCGGCGTCTTCTTCCTGTATCTTGGCGCTGTCGAGCAATAAGGTTTCGGCGATCTCGCAGGTGGGGGCCGAACCGTAAACGGGGCCGTCAAAACCCTGATTTACCAGGCGGGGCAGATACCCGACATGGTCGAGATGGGCATGGGTGAGCACCACCGCATCAATTTCCGAAACTTCAAAGGGCATGGGCTGCCAGTTCAGCTCCCTGAGGTGTTTCAGCCCCTGGAAAAGGCCGCAGTCGACCAGGATCTTCAAATCTCCCGCTTTTAAGAGTGTTTTGGAACCGGTAACCGTTCCCGCTGCACCCATAAAGCGGATGCTTGCTTTCGCACCGTTTACTGTCATCTGGTATTTAATGAAGGATTAAAAAGCCAAAGATAGAAAAAAACAGGCGCTTTGGGCAGGGCTTGCCTATTTAAGCAAATCGTGAAATACCTTTTGGAATTTTTCCAGTTTCGGAACGATCACGAAATTGCAGTAAGGCGCCGACTTATTGTTTTCGAAATATGCCTGATGATCATCTTCGGCCACATAAAAAACACCGGCCGGGCTCAGTTCGGTAACGACAGGATCTTCCCAGATCTTTGCCGAATCCAGCTCGCGGATGATCGCTGCGGCCATTTCTTTTTGCTCTTCGTTGTGGTAAAATATTGCGGAGCGGTATTGGGTTCCCACATCGGCGCCCTGCCGGTTAAGGGTGGTGGGGTTGTGGGTCCGGAAGAAGACCCCGAGCAATTGCCGGTATGAGATAAGCTGCGGGTCGAAGACGATTTGCACGGCTTCGGCGTGGCCGGTGGTGCCATTGCATACTTCCCGGTATGAAGGGTTTTTGACATCTCCGCCCGTATAGCCCGAACGAACGCTGTGGACCCCACGCAGCCGGCTGAAAATGGCCTCGGTGCACCAGAAACATCCCGATGCCAGGGTGGCTGTGTCGGAATGCTTGCCATTACCGGGTTTTTGTTTGCCGTCTGTATGCGGTGGACCGATCAGGCCCAGAAAAAATATACCTGCCATCATGATATTCATATGTTGTGATTTCCGGGTTATGAAGAATAAACACCGCCGGCAGGCGGATTGTTTTGACACGCCTGTGGATTTTCAGCTGTTCCGTATCAAAACCCCGGCTGAAAGGAGCCACAGATCTTCATCAAAGCCAGGCGGCTTTCCAGATTTTCCGAGAAAGGGCATCTTTGTTCGCGCTTATTTTCGAAATATTTTCCGCTGACGCCTTCCGTTTCTGCTGAAGTGGCCAGCCATACCGGTGTTGCGGCCCCTTCTTCGGGGGTTTCGTGCCCTCCGAAACCCAGGCTGTTGCTGAGTTTGGATTTTACATCGCCCGGATGACAGGCATTTACGCTGATGCCTGAAAAGCGGAACTCATCGGCAAAGGCGGCGCTCAGCATGCGGTCGGCCTGCTTCGATTGACGGTATGCCGTGTTGTTGTCGTAAGGGCGCCTTTTGAATTCCGGGTCGCTGAGGTCCAGGTCGCCGGCCCAGTAACTGGCAACATTCACCACGCGTGCCGGTGCAGAAGCCTTCAGGATGGGCGCAAAGGCCCTGATGATAAGGTAATAGCCCAGCACGTTGGTGGCGAATTGCATTTCAATCCCTTCGGCATTCTCCTGCCTGCTGCGCGGACAGGTGGCGGCATTGTTGATGATGATCTGCAGGGGGCCCTGCCATTGAGCGGCGAAATCCCTGATGTGGCTGAAAAGGGAAAGGTCAAGCCTGTAACAGGAAATATCCGTATTGCCGCTTGATGATATGACAGATGCACATGCGGCTTGCAATGCCTCTTCGTCCCTCCCGGCCAGGGTGAGCCTGTAGCCGGGAATGGAGGCAATGCTCCGGCAGATGGCATAGCCGATCTTGCCGTAAGCACCGGTCACCAGGACGTTTTTTTTGTTCATGGTCTCAAAGCTTTTTAATGAAATGAAAGATAAAGATAAGCATTTTATCGCGGGCAAACGGCTGCTTCGGGCCTGGCGGTGCGCTTCAGCGTGACAGGATGATGGAACGGGCTTTTTGGGCACTGCTGCGGAAAAGCTTGTGGCGGAAGGCTTTGCTTTCTTGATTATTTTTCTAATTTTGCGGCCAAACGAATGGTTGATGGATATCCTTTTTAACCGGAAGTTCCTGAAGCACAACGTCGATTGCACGGCGGAAGGTCCATACAGGCTGGCCGGCTTCGTTGATCTGCCCGATACCGAAGCCGATGGCGAAGCTTACCTGGAACTGGTACATAAAAAAGAGTACATCGAAGAGATCAGGCAGGCTTGCCTGGCAGGAGAGTTCCTGGCCGAAGTTAGCCTGAACGCCGATAGCTGGGAAGCTGCAAAGACTGCAGTGGGCCTGAGCGTACTGGCCTCCGAAACCAATGCCTTTGCTGCCGTGAGGCCCCCGGGGCATCATGCCACGGCCGACCACGCGTCGGGCCTCTGCCTCTTCAATAACATCGCCATAGCGGTACAAAAACTCACGCAACAGGGAAAAAGGGTTTTTATTTTTGACATAGACGGACACCATGGCGATGGTACCCAATCCATCTTTTATGAGCGCAGCGATGTGTTCTACTGCTCGGTACACCAGCATTATGCCTATCCATTTACCGGTTTTCCCATTGAAACCGGCAAGGGCGAAGGCGAAGGCTTAACGGCCAATTTCAGCGTTTACAACGGCAAAGGAGATGCCGAATTCCTCGAGATCGTTGATAAGGCTATTTCGCTGGCGCGAAAATTCCATGCCGATGTGATTGCGGTCTCGGCCGGCTTCGACGGCTATGAAAAAGACCGGGTGCTGAACCTCAACTATTCCATCAGGGCTTATTACGAATGCGCCTTCAGGCTCAGAAGAGCTTTTTCTGATATCTTTGCCGTGCTGGAGGGCGGTTACCATCCCGACCTGCGGAAGTGCGTCGATAGCTTCGTTGAAGGTATCCACAAAGGCGCCATCCCCCCGAAACAACGCTGGGACGAAAACATGGCCATCGGCTGATCAATGCTCCGATGCACCTTTCAACCCCCCCGTTGTAATTTAGAAGTGTTTTAAATTACACTAATATTCACCTGTACAGGCTTTTAATTAATTAAGTATTTCGATAAGTATTTATATTAGCCGTTCGAAAATCAAATCCTCTAACTTCAATAACATGAAAAAACTGATCCTTACTCTATCCGCAGCCTTCATTGTACTCGGGCTGCTGTCGCAACAGGTTAACCGTGAACGCGTCGTGGTTGAGATTGCCACGGGAACCTGGTGCCAGTTTTGTCCGGGGGCTTCTATGGGCGCCGACGACCTGGTTGCCAACGGGCATGATGTTGCCATTATCAAATATCACAATGGCGATGCTTTTGCCAATGCGGCATCCAACCACAGGAATTCCTATTACAGTGTATCCGGTTATCCAACCACCCATTTCGACGGCGTACTGGAGCATGTTGGCGGCAGCCAGACGAGCAGCATCTATAGTACCTATCTTCCTTTATACCAGCAAAGGATTGTCGTCCCCTGCGATTATGAAGCCTCCATCTATGGTCATAGCACCGGCGCACAGAGCTATGATATAACCGTGATTATCGACCTGGTAAACGGAACGCCGCCCGCCAACCTTACGGCACACCTGGTGCTCACCGAATCGGAGATCCCTTATTCGTGGTTTGGCATGTCGGAGCTCAATTATGTCTGCCGGGCCATGTATCCCGATCATTTCGGCACCACCGTCAACTTTGCCGGAGGCAACCAGGTTATTATCAACTATTCCTTTACGATCGACCCTTCGTGGGATACCCAGCATATTGAGCTGGTAGCCTTCCTGCAGGATGAATCCGACAAGGAGATCCTTCAGGGGAGCATGGTGCCGATCGACAACCTCACCCCGCTTGCTGCTTCCGCAGCTTTCAGTTGCAGCAACCAGCAGCCCTGCGAGACCACTTCCGTCGACTTCTATGACGAATCCCTGGGGGTGATCACTTCCTGGTACTGGTCTTTTGAAGGGGGTACACCGGCCAATTCCTCTGCCCAGAACCCTGTCGTAACCTATAGCAGCCCCGGGGTTTATAATGTACAGCTGATCGTTGACGACGGCACGGTGATCGACACCCTGCTGATGGAAGATTATGTGGAGGTGATCACATCTCCTGCACAGCCGTCAACGCCCACCGGGCCGGATGATCTTTGCGGAGGTGAAGGCGGCTATGTATTCAGCACCCTTCCGGTTCCCCATGCCATCGATTATACCTGGGCGCTTGAGCCGGCATCGGCCGGTACGTTCAGCGGAACGGGCCTCTCGGCAACGGTTACGGTAAATGCTTCTTTCAGCGGTACACTTGGCGTAAAGGTCAGGGGAAACAACCAATGCGGAAACGGGCTGTGGTCGCAGGCGTTCAACACAACGGTTCATCCGGTATCGGCCTTTTTCTGGATCTCGACCGGAGGTGGCTATTGCACGGGATCAGAAGGCATAGAGGTGAGCCTGAGCGGATCGGAAACGGGCTTCGACTATGAGTTGCTGCTGAGCGGCAACCCCACGGGAAATATCATGGCCGGTACCGGATCAATGCTGAATTTCGGTTACCAGACCAGCCAGGGCATCTATACCATCATCGCTTACAGCGATTATTGCCAGAATACCATGTACGGAACCTGCAACATTTACCCGGTCGACCCCCCGGGCCAGGCTGCCACACCTGCCGGAGATGAACAGGTATGCAAGGGCGGTGAAAACCTCTACGTCACAGCAGGGGCATCCGATGCAGAAACCTATCTTTGGGTGCTCGAACCCGAAGAGGCCGGCCTGATCGAAGGCACGGAGACCGAAGCCAGCGTTAGCTGGAGTGAAACCTATACCGGCAGCGCCACCATTACTGTACAGGGGATGAATGATTGCGGCGACGGACTTGTCTCCGATCCGCTGGAAGTGAATGTTAACGCCCTGCCCGAACCCCTCATCAGCGGCGATGCGCTGGTTTGCGAAAATACGCCGGGATATGTCTATTCCAGCCCCGACCACAACCAGGCATCCTACCAGTGGACTGTTTCCGGCGGCACCATTACCGGCGGACAGGGAACCCACGAGATTGTGGTCAGCTGGGGAGACATGGGAGCGGGAACGGTGAACCTGACCGAAACATCTGCCGAAGGCTGTGAAGGCCTGGCGGCCGAATTTGAGGTTTATATCGACGAATGCGTCGGCCTCGCCGAACCCGGTATCATGGATGTGTCGGTTTATCCCAATCCTGCCGGTAATATGCTTACCCTTGAAATGTATTCACATGTTAAAGGAGAAGCAATTATCAGGGTGGTGAACATGGCCGGGCAAACAGTGCTTACCGAAAAAGCTCAGCTCACGGAGGGCGGCAATAAATATACCATCAGCCTCTCCGGGCTGCCGGCAGGCCATTACAGCCTGAAGGTGTCGCCGGAACAGGGAAAAATGATCGATGAACATTTTGTCATTGTACGATAAACCCAAACCAGATTCATTTATACAGACCCGGGGACCTAAGGCTTCCGGGTCTTTTTATTTTACCTTTGCCTTTTACTTTGCCAATGGATCCATCAAACTATTACGGCGAACTGGCTGCCCTGGCCACGGCGTTTTTCTGGACCATCACCGCCCTTTCCTTTGAAGTTGCGAGCCGGCGGATTGGATCGCTGGCTGTAAACATGATCAGGCTGGTACTGGCTTTTGTATTCCTGTCAATTTATAATCTGATCGCAAGGGGGTCGGCATTGCCTTTGGATGCCGGCATGCACGAATGGGTATGGCTGTCGGTATCGGGGCTGGTGGGATTTGTCTTTGGCGATTATTTTCTTTTCAGGGCCTATGCCACCGTCAGTGCAAGGGTTGCCATGCTCATCATGACCCTGGTGCCGCCCATCACGGCACTGATCGGCTGGATGATACTGGGGGAGTCTTTAACACTGAAGGAGGTTGCGGGCATGTTGCTGACCATCGGTGGCATCAGCCTTGCCATCTTCAGCCGCGGGGGAGGCCGTATCAGCCTGTCGTATCCGCTCAAAGGCATACTGCTGGCATTGGGAGGGGCCGTGGGCCAGGCCGTGGGCCTGGTGCTGAGCAAATACGGCATGGGCAGTTATCATGCTTTTGCCGCCACACAGATCCGGATCATCGCTGGCATGGCAGGCTTTGCCCTCATCATCCTCATGCTGAATAAAGGAAGCCTGATCAGGAATGCTTTCAAAAGCAGAAAGGGAATGGCGGCCACCTTTACAGGCTCGGTTTTCGGGCCATTCCTGGGGGTGTCCTTTTCACTGCTTGCCGTAAAATACGCCGCCACAGGAGTGGCATCCACCATCATGGCCATCGTGCCGATACTGCTTATCCCGCCTGCAATCTTCCTGTTCAGGCAAAAGGTTAGCACGCTCGAAATGTTCGGCGCCTTCATCAGCGTGGGAGGGGTCTGTCTTTTTTTCATCTGATCCATCCGGCACAGAAATTGCCGGTTAAGAAAGCTTTTTGTAATTTCACAAGCGGAAATGAATGTTATGAAACCATTCTGTCATATCATGGGTCTCCTCGGCCTGCTGATGTTGCTTCTCGGTTGTACGGGTGAGAAAAACGGCCGGGCAGGGGAAGAGGAAAGCCTTGCCGGAAAGGGGATTATCGAAAAACAGCAAAGGCCCGGCCGTAAGTTGCAGCCTGTTTACCTGAGCCCATATGATGTCAGGTATCCCGGCAGCGGTCTTTTTACCCTGGTCGACGGCCAATACGGCAGCCCCGATTATATGGATGGCAAATGGCAGGGGTATCAGAACAACGGGCTGGATGTGGCCATTGACCTGGGAACCGTGCAGAGGGTAAAAGCGGTTTCGGCAAATTTTTTAAAGAACCACGAGGGCTGGATGTTCCTTCCGCAATCGGTCAGCGTATATGCCTCGGATAACCTGAAAACCTTTCATCTGCTCGGCCAGGTGACCATCTCCCTGCCTGCTGCCATGGAAGAGTCTTCCATTGAAATGATCACGCTGGATCAGCTGGATGTGCTGACGCGATACGTGAGGGTGTCGGCCGCAACCATCGGAACCGTGCCCGATTGGCACACGGCCGGAAAAGGGAAAAAAGCCTGGCTCTTCGTCGACGAAATTATGATTGAACGCGAAGCCCCGTGAACTTTTTAAAGGCTGCCCTGTTTCAGGAACTGAACATATAACACAAAAAAAATGGAAATCTATTTTGAAGGAAACAAAAAAGTCTTTGCCGATTTTAACGGCTTTACCATAAAGACGGATCAGTCTGAGAAGGTGGGCGGCGACGGTGAATATCCCGAACCTTTCACCCTCTTTCTGGCTTCGCTCGGGACCTGTGCCGGAATATACGTAAAGTCATTCTGCGACCAGCGCGGGATCCCCGCCGACAAGATCCGCCTGCGGCAGGAACAAACCTTCGACCCGCTTAAAAAGATCATCGGCCGGATAAAGATCAGCATTGAACTGCCTGCCGATTTCCCCGAAAAATACCACCAGGCAGTTGTTCAGGCGGCAAGCCAGTGTGCCGTTAAAAAGCACCTGAAAGACGACATAGCCGTTGAAGTAAGCATTCAGATCATTTAATTATTAAACCCATGGCGGGGCGAAATTCCGGCCCCGGCTTTAACAAATACCCTGAAGATGGCAAAAAGGTTTTCCGCACTGCTGCTCATGATGTTGTTCATCCCCCTTTTATACGGGCAGGACATCGGTCAGAAACTGGAAGAACTCGACCGTTATTACGAACAGGCGGTCAACGACTGGAATGTTCCGGGAATGGCCGTGGCCATTGTCCATGAAGGAGAACTGGTGTTTTCAAAAGGATACGGCACACGCAATATTGATACAGGAGAAGGGGTTGACGGGAACACCCTTTTTGCCGTCGCATCCAACACAAAGGCTTTCACGACGGCCGCCCTGGCCATGCTTGTTGATGAAGGGAGACTGGCCTGGGACGACAGGGTACGGGATCACCTGCCCTGGTTCGGGCTTTACGACCCCTGTGTGTCGGATCATTTTACCATCCGCGACCTGCTGACCCACCGCAGCGGGCTGAAGACCTTCAGCGGCGACCTGATCTGGTACGGCACCCGCTGGTCGCGCGAAGAGGTTGTACGGAAGGCGAAATACCTTGAACCTTCCTTCGGGTTCAGGTCGGGCTACGGATACAGCAACATCATGTACCTGGCCGCCGGCCTCGTTATTGAAGAGGTGAGCGGGATGAGCTGGGATGATTTCATCATCACCAGGATACTTGAACCCCTGCACATGGACCGCACGCTCAGCACCATCAGGGCACTGCCGGAAATGGACAATGTTTCCGCTCCGCATAATGATCATCACAACAGCATCATCACCATCAACTGGCTGAACTGGGATAATATCGCCCCGGCCGGGAGCCTGATCTCATCGGCCAATGATATGTCAAAATGGCTGATCTTCCAGCTTAACAAAGGAGTAACAAGCGGTGGTGATACCCTGCTGCCGGAACACAGCTTTGACGAGATGTGGGCAGCGGTTACCCCCCAGGCGGTGAGCAAGTGGTCGGCCGAAACATGGCCATCGACACATTTCAAGGCATACGGCCTGGGCTGGGCCATGTTCGATTACCATGGCAGGAAAGTGCTGGGCCACGGAGGCGGTTACGACGGCTTTATCTCCAATACCACCTTCGTTCCGGAAGAAGGGCTGGGGATGGTCTTCCTGACCAATAAGAACAGCAGCCTGTATTATCCCCTCAAATTCAAAACCCTCGACGTTTTGCTGGATGCAGGCGAAGAAAAGGACTGGAGCGCCGAATTCCTTCAACTGATGGCAGCACGTGAGGAAAGAGACCGGCTGAACCGGGAAAAGGCAGCGGAAGAAAGGATATTGGATACCAAGCCCACCCTGCCCGCAGAAGCATACCTTGGAACCTACCATTGCCGGATGTACGGTGATGCAAGGGTATATATGGCCGGGGAGACGATGATGCTCGATCTGGAACCGGCGGAGATCTTTCTGGGCAGCCTGTCGCACTGGCAATATAATACCTGGAAACTGGTATTTGACAAGGTGCCTTCACTCCCGCCCGGACTGGTAAATTTTATCATCAATGAGAAGGGGGAGGTGAGCGAAATGCAGGTAGACCTGCCCAATCCCGATTTCGACTTCACCGAACTGAAGTTCATGAAGTCCGGCCAAGAGTGATGAACTTACCGGCATGCCGGTGGAAGGTTCATTCAAAACTTATATATTTGCCTGAAAGTACAGATCATGAACGGCGATCCGAGGCTTTACGGTATACTTGACGAATTGGGGATACGGTACGAATACCATGAGCACCCCCCGGGCCCTACCATAGAGGAAGCGCTGAAATACTGGAAAGACATTGATTCGGCCCATTGCAAGAACATATTCTTTCGTAATCACAAGGGAAACCGCCACTACCTGGTGATCAGCGACCACCGTTACCAGCTCGATATCCACGACCTGGAAAAAAGGCTAAAACAGGGTAAACTTACTTTTGCCTCCCCGAAAAGGCTGAAAAAATACCTTGGCCTTGAGGGAGGATCCGTATCACTTTTCGGGCTTATCAACGACGAAGAAGACCATGTGTACCTTTTTATCGACAAAAACCTGCTGAAGGAAGGAAAAATCAGTTTTCATCCCAATATCAACACCGCCAGCCTGGTGATCAGCCTGGAGGATATGAAGCGTTTCCTCGACTGGTCGGGGAATGGATATGAATTTATAGATTTGTATGACTGACCCTTCTCTCCTGACAAGGGAATACCGGAAAAATAAATTACAGAAAATGAAAAAAGCAAGCGGCATCATCGTAAACCTTTTTATTTATGCCATTGCCATTCTGGTGGTGGTTTATACCTGGGCCTTTATCCCCGATTATCATCTGTTATGGAAGATTCTGATTGCCGATGTGATTGGCACCGTCGTGGTTTTTATCTTTTCGATGGTCTTCAATAATTCGTCTATGTACGACCCTTACTGGAGCGTGCAGCCACTTGTGATTGCGGTTTTTCTGGCAGTGCCCTTCGCCTCCCTCAGGGCCGTGGAGATGACTGTACTCGTGCTGGTTTTCCTTTACGCATTGCGGCTGACACTGAACTTTTACCGTGGCTGGCCGGGCCTGAAACATGAAGACTGGCGGTACCGCGATTTCAGGAAGAAATTTCCGAAATTTTACTGGCCAATCAGTTTCCTGGGCATTCACCTGTTCCCGACCATCATGGTTTTCCTGGCCTGCATGCCGATGGTTCATATTTTCATGGGGCCCGGCATAGGTATAAATACCTGGTTTTTTGCGGGGCTGCTGACCATGGTCGTTGCGATCGGCTTGCCCCTGGTTGCTGATGAACAGATGCGGAGGTTCAGGCTGAAAGCGGAAAACAAGGGGAAACTGATGCGCGAAGGTCTGTGGAAATACAGCCGGCATCCAAACTACCTCGGGGAGATCATGACCTGGTGGGGGCTTTATTTCTTTTCCCTCTCGGCCGGTTATGAACAATGGTGGATGATGGCAGGGCCGCTGGCGGTGACCCTGATGTTCGTTTTCATCAGCATACCCTTGCTCGAAAAACGCGAACTTGAGAGAAGGCCGGAGTATAAGGACTACCGCAAAGAGGTGCCGGTGCTGATACCTTTCATATTTTAATTTTGGCTTGTCGATTTTCACCAGGGTACCCTTCGCCCGGATACAGAAATTTTAGGGACAATAATGTACGAATGTTCAGGATTTTTTATGCCTGCGTTTATTAATGCTGCCTGATAATGAGCTGTTTTAGAGGTTTCTGCCGGCAAGGGTTCATTTTTTACCTTAAGAATTCATTATATTTGATAAAAATATTGACATTTCTTTTTATAAAACTTGTCAATTATTTCGACATTTAATCAGTACAACTCATCGGGAAGTTGTTGAAAAAAATACATTATTTCCCGGAATAAAATGACTGAGGCGTGTAATGTCATACAATGAAAGGAAAGCATGGATACCTCGATGCTCATTATGCTGGTGATACTGATTGCCACTGTTGTGATGCTGATCACGGAGGTAGTACGTATCGACTTGATAGCGATCATAAGTATGCTGGCACTGGGATGGACGGGTATCCTTGAGCCGCAGGAAATGCTTTCAGGCTTTTCCAGCAATGCTGTAATAGCCGTCGTTGCGGTTATGATCATGGGGACCGGGATTGCCCGGACGGGGATGATGGAACGGTTTTCAAAAATGTTGGTAAACCGTTTGGGCAACAACAGAAACAGGATTACTGCCGGCATGTCACTGATCGTTGGTCTGATATCCGGATTTATTCAGAATATCGGCACGGCAGTGATTTTTCTGCCCAGTTTGTTATATGTATCACGCCAGACCAGGATCCCTGCATTCATGATCCTGATGCCTGTGGGATTTGCCGTAATACTGGGAGGTACACTTACGATGGTGGGTTCAGGACAACTAATACTTGTCAACGATCTGTTGCAGGTATATGGGCTCAGACCATATGGGCTTTTCAGCATTGCGCCGGTGGGATTGCTGTTGTTGTTATCGGGGATTACCTTCTTTTATTTCTTTGGGGAATATGTGTTGCCTCATGGTTCCTCATCCAGGCGTCAGCCTTCAGCTCAGGAGCGGCTCATCGAGGCGCTGCAATTACCCAGTAACATTTGGTATTACTCGATTGCGGCAAACAGCCCTCTTGTCGGGCAAACTACAGAGCAATCAGGCATCTGGGATCGTTTCAACATCAATATCATTGGCATCTCAAGCGAAAGGGATGTAATCTATGCCCCCTGGCGTGAGACGGAATTCAGATCGGGCCAGGAAATTGCACTGCTGGGAAGTGAAGAGAATATTAAAAATTTCGCCGCGGAATACGGCTTATTGCCTGAACAATCCCTCAAACGTTTTGCACGCCTGCGCGACCCTGAGGAGTCGGGTTTTGCAGAAGTGATCGTCCCTCCCCGCTCGGAAGCCATAGAGCAAACGATCCGAAGTTTTTCGATGCGAAGACGCTTTGCCGTTGAACCCCTGCGATTATTCAGTAAGGGAGAGGAATCCCGGGGTGATTTTTCAGATCACCGCATCAGTGCCGGTGATGTGATCATCGTATATGGTTTGTGGGAAAAGATCAGGGATATGAAGGGAAGTATCGATCTTGTTGTGGCAACTCCGTTCCATTCCGAATCGAAAGACCAATCAAAAACCTGGGCAGCCTTGTTCTGCCTTATAATTGCTGTTGGGTTCACATTGTCGGGGATCCCGATCTCTATGGCGTTTTTAACAGGTGCAGCGGCCATGATGATATTGCGGGTAATAAATATACAGCAGGCATATAATGGGATAGAGTGGAAAATCGTATTCCTGATCGCCGGCCTGATCCCTTTGGGACTTGCCATGCAAAAAACAGGTACAGCTATTTTTCTGGCTGAACAAATGATGGATTTTATTGGCGGAAAGCATCCGCTGGTTCTGGTACTGGCCGTTGGGGTCCTCTCTACGGTTTTTTCTCTTTTTATGTCCAATATCGGGGCTATCATCGTGTTGGCACCACTGGTTGCAGGTATGGCCGGAATGGCAGGCATCGATCCCCGTCCTTTAGTGCTTATGGCGGCCGTGTGTGCCTCCAATTCATTCATTCTTCCTACCCAGCAGGTGAACGCACTTCTGATGACAACCGGGAATTACCGTAATACCGACTTTTTCAAGGCAGGAGGGGCCATCAGCCTTATATTTCTGATTATTACGATTTCAGTGTTTTATGTATTTTTCCTGTGAGGGGAAGAAGGTATCGTTTGGGTTCCCGCACCGTGATAATATTAAGCCAGGTCAGGATCAAAGTGGCCAGATTAACAGGATAAGCGGAATGCTGATTGCAATAATGATGATCGTAAGGGGCAGGCCCAGAATGGTATAATCCGTAAACCGATATCCTCCCGGTCCCATCACGAGTGTATTTGACTGATGCCCGATGGGCGTCAGAAATGCACACGAACCTCCTATGGCCACCGACATCAGATATGGATCCATTGAATGACCCATGCCTCCTGCCACACCGATAGCAATAGGGGCCATCAATACAACCGTTGCTGCATTATTAATGATTCCTGAAAGGAGCATGGTAAAAGTCAGGATAAAAGTCAGTATGGCCCAGGAAGGGATGTTTGGGCCTATCTGCAGGATGCTGTTCGCAATGATTGTCGCTCCGCCCGTTGATTCCAGGGCAGTCCCGAGAGGCATCATGGCGCCCAGTAATACGATCACGGGCCAGTCGATCCCTGAATAGAATTCTTTGATCGGCAGCACACGGGCTAATACCATGGCAACGGCTCCCAGGGTGAAAGCTACCTGGACCGGCAGAAGCCCGGCAACGATAACAGCGATGGAAACGGCAAAGATCGACAGAGCCAGCGGAATTTTTGTTTTATAACCTAATCTGAGTCCCCGCTGGGCCAATGGGATGCATCCGATGGAAACAATGGTGTCGTTCAGCATGTGTTCCCGGCCTTGTAACAATATTAAATCCCCCGTACGAAAAGTGATATGATCGAGACGGCGACGGATTTTCTTTTCTTTGCGCGATACTGCCAGTAGATTAATGCCATATCGGCTTCTCATGTTCATTGAAGATGCTGTTTGTCCGATCAGGACAGAATTAGCCATTATAATGGCTTCAGTAATGGCAATTTTATCCGATCCTTGGGCATCCTTCCTGAATTTTTTTCCGCCAACCAATTTTGTCTTCGTGTCTTTCATGAAAACATCCAGGCTATCAGCATCAGTCTCAAGGATGATGATATCTCCGCTAAGTAGTTTTTCATCATCGTCAGGTGCATGAATCCGTTTATCGTTTCGGACAAGTCCCAGAATATAAACATCAGCATCTGACATGTTTTTTACTTCCGAGATGAGTTTTCCCTTGATCAATGAATTGCCATTAACTTTAACTTCGGTAATATAATCGTCAATATTGAACAAATCGGCACCCGACTTTTTTACGGCCCGTTTAGGGATCAGGCGCCATCCGATCAAAGTAATGAAAGCAACCCCGATTAAAGTGACGACTACACCTATAGGCGTAAAGTCGAACATGCCAAATGGCTCACCAGTTTCCTCACCTCTGATCGCTGCAATGATGATGTTCGGCGGAGTCCCTATCAGGGTGGTCATACCTCCCAGCAAGGAAGCAAAAGCGATGGGCATCAGGATATAGGAAGGTGGATGGCCACTTTTTCGGGTCAGGTGAATAGCGATGGGCATCATGATGGCCAATGCACCCACATTGTTCATGAAAGCAGAAGCAACAGCTACCAGCATTGAAAGTGCAAAAACTTGCAGCATCAGGCCGTTGCCTATTTTCATGATCTTTTTTCCCAGCAGTTCAATAACTCCCGAAAATTCCAGGGCTTTACCAATTATCAATATCGCTGCTACGGTAATCACAGCTGGATGCCCAAACCCGTAAAATGCCTCATCAGGTTTTATGATTCCTGCAATAATCAGGATGCCCAAGGCGATCAAAGCAACAAAATCGTGTCGGATACGCCCCCATACAAAGAGCCCCAACGCCAATACTACTGTGCCAAATACAAGGTAATGCTCCATATTTCAAGAGAATTCGCTTCCTGAAATTAGTAAATCTTTCATGATCATTTTCTTCCAAGATGTATTATTGTATCGTTTCCGCCCGCGGATCAATGGTTTTCCATAATGCATATGTCCTTTCCCACAGTTTCTTCCCCTCTTCCGGAATATAGACCTTCTCGTCCATCCGCTTGGGCTTGAACATATGCTGATATTGGTTTGTACGTCCTTCGTAGTCGGGTGAGACGGCCATGTACACCACCGGCAGACAGGCTTTTTTCGGCGAACGGAAGATCACCCTGAAGATCGCACCGAGGATCATCCTGAGCAGCCAGGGAGCTTCCTTGATGATGTTGGAGTGCACGGGGCCCGGACAGATCACGTTCACACCCACATCCACTTCTTCGGGGTTCAGCCTTCCTGACAGTTCCGTAAAATAGGTATTCATTAAGAGTTTGTAATAGCTGTAGTTGGCAATACCTTTTTTTACACCGTAATCAATGTATTTCCCGAATTCGTCATAGTCGATGTATGAAGATCCCTGGTGTGAATCGGATGAAATGAAAATCAACCTGGGCCTGAAAGCCTTATCCTTGTTATTGCGGCTGATGATCCCCCTGTTGAGCATCAGGGTGCACAGCATTACGTTGGCCAGGTAATTGACCATGAACATCTCATCCTGCCCCGATCCGGTTTTTCTGGATCCCGGCAGGGCCACCCCGGCATTGAAGATGACAACATCGGGTTTTATCCCGTCCTTTTCGAGCCCTTCAACAAAAGTGTGGATACTGCCGGTCTTGCTGAGGTCGAGATCACGGATCTCAAGCTTTTCGGAACCACTCAGGCGGGTGATCTTTTCCTTTGTTTCCCCGTGCAGCCTGCGGCAGGTGCCAATCAGCCGTGCGCCGCGTTTGGCCATTTCCACTGCGATGGCAAAACCAAGCCCCGAATTTACACCGGTTACCAGGCATACCCTGTCATCGAAGCGGTCTGTGTCTTTAAGACGTTCAGCAAACTCCTGTTTTCTGAAAAGGTCGTAAAATCCCGCCCATGCGGCTACCACCGGGTTATTGAATCTTCCGTGCGACATAATAAAAATGTTTATCGGGCCGAAAATACAGCCTTTGGATCAATTATCAAAAACCCCATCCGGCCCGGCATGGCAAATACCGATTTACAACATCATAACCGCTATGTCTTCCGGTCTGGATTTTCCCAGGCCAAGCGCTGCTGCTTTCCCGAAGGTGAGGATTCCCTCCGGATCCATGCCGATAAGCCCCGAAGAATAAACATCGAGGGCCAGCGCATCGGTGCCTGCAAGGATGCGTTGCGGGCTGACGGTGTCGCCCGGACCCCTTGGCCCGTTGTTGATGGCGCATACCGTAGCGTCGACAATGGAAAGATCGGCTTGTCGCACAAGGTTCAGATCGGCAATACAACCGGCCAGGTGGTCTGTCTTGTCATAGGTATGCTCGCCATCGGGCGAATGCATGTACCGGTTCGTTTCCCTGGATGAAACACCCATCAGCCCCTTGAGGGTACCCGAAAAAAGTGTACCGTTGTGGTGTTTGGCAACCGGGATGTTGATAAAGACATCTGTTTCGAGGAACAGGCTGAACACTTCCGCACTCTGCAGGTAGCTGCCGCCTTCAAGTTTTACAGTTTGCCGTTTCTCGCCATACCGGATTTCCCTGATGAGAGGCTCCATGGCTTCGTAGTAGCGGCTCTCTTCCCAATAACCTTCCCTGACGGGTTTATAGCAGATAATGCTTCCGGCGCCGGCCTCCCTGCATAGCTTCATCATGCTGAGCACAATGTCGGGATGCGTGTAATATCCCGGATGCAGCCAGGGGCTGTTTACCAGAAAGCCGACCGACTGTCCGGATTTAACAAAGCGGCCGATGCCTCCCAGGGGTTCCAGCAGCCTGTGCATGTTTTTCATGGGGTCGGCGGCCCCGATACTGACAATGTCGGGATCGGACTGCAGGGTGCCGGCATGCAGGATGCCGCCCCGCCGGATCCCCGGCCAGAGCCTGAACCCGAGTGCTGCCCCGCCCAGGGCCGAGAGGGAGTAGATGAAGTTTCTTCTGTTGATGGATTTCATGGTTGCCGTTTTTTCCTGATAAGCAAATATAATCAAAAATTCCTGTTTTTTTTGCCGGATGCAAAAGCCTACGGAAAAAGCGGGAACTTTATCAAATCATTTTATTAGATTTGGTAGTTTAAAACAAGCAACAATGAAAATATTGAACCGTTTCTTTGTCCTTACCCTCCTGCTGGCAGCCTGCTGCCTTTCGGGCCATGCCCAGAAAAAGACAGGCGATGCAGATAACGAGTCTGTTGATTTTTCGGGTCTGAAGCTCCGGAATATCGGGCCTGCCCTGAAATCGGGACGTATTGCCGATATTGCCATTCACCCCGCAAACAATAACATCTGGTATGTGGCCGTCGGCTCGGGCGGTGTATGGAAAACGGTAAATTCAGGCACTACCTGGCAGCCGGTATTCGACGGGCAGAAGGTCTATTCCACCGGCTGTGTGGCCATCGACCCCAATAATCCGAACACCGTATGGGTAGGAACCGGTGAGAATATCGGAGGCAGACATGTTGGCATTGGCGATGGCATATACCGCAGCGATGACGGCGGCGCAAGCTGGAAAAATATGGGGCTCGGCAAATCGGAGCACATTTCGAAGATCATCATCCATCCCGATCATTCCGATATTATCTGGGTGGCCGCACAGGGGCCCTTATGGAATAAAGGGGGCGACAGGGGCGTTTACAAAAGTGAAGATGGCGGGGAGACATGGAAAAAGACGCTCGGCGACGAGGAATGGACGGGTGCCACTGATATCGTGATGGATCCGCGTGATCCCGGCCTGCTTTACGCCGCCACCTGGCAACGGCACCGCAATGTGGCCGCCTACATGGGCGGAGGCCCCGGATCCGGCATCCATCGTTCCGCCGACGGTGGAGAGAGCTGGGAGGAACTGAAAAAAGGATTGCCTTCATCGAACATGGGAAAGATCGGCCTGGCCATTTCCCCGCAGCAACCCGATGTGATCTATGCCGCCATAGAACTCGACCGGAGAACGGGTGCTGTTTATAAATCGTCCGACCGGGGCGCCTCATGGCAGAAACAGTCGGAAACGGTGTCGGGAGCAACCGGGCCGCATTATTACCAGGAACTCGTGGCAAGCCCGCATGTCTTCGACAGGATATACCTCATGGACGTGCTGGTACAGATTTCCGACGACGGAGGAAAGACTTTCAGGCGGATGAATGAAAGAAACAAACATGTCGATAACCATGCCATGGTTTTCAGGACCGGTGAGCCCGATTATATGCTGGTGGGTACCGATGGCGGACTGTACGAGACTTTTGACGGAACCGCCACATGGCGTTACGTGGCCAACCTTCCGCTCACACAGTTTTACAAGGTGGCGGTGAACGATGCCAAACCCTTTTATCAGGTTTTTGGCGGCACACAGGACAATGGTACGCAGGGCGGCCCTTCTCAAACCGACAGGCGCGAGGGCATTACCAATGCTGACTGGTTCATGGTCCTTGGCGGCGACGGCCACCAGCCCGCCACCGAGCCGGGAAATCCCGACATACTGTATTGCCAGTCGCAGCAAGCTTACCTGGCCAGGGTGGACCTCAGCACCGGTGAGCAGGTCAGCATCAGGCCGCAGCCCGGAGAAGGGGAGATGCACGACCGCTTTAACTGGGACTCACCCATCCTGGTCAGCCCGCACAATCCCGCCAGGCTGTATTTTGCCTCGCAGCGCGTATGGCGTTCCGATGACCGGGGCGATAGCTGGTCAGGCATTTCCGGCGATCTGACAAGGAACCAGCAAAGGTTGAACCTGCCCATCATGGATCAGACCTGGAGTTATGATGCCACCTGGGATGTGGATGCCATGTCGCAATACAATACCATTACTTCCCTTTCCGAATCACCGCTCAGGGAAGGGCTGATCTATGCCGGTACCGATGATGGGCTGATACAGATCAGCGAAGACGGGGGAGAGAACTGGCGAAAGATCGAAGCCGGCAGCCTTCCCGGCGTTCCGGCCAATGCCTTTGTGAATGACATCAAGGCCGACCTGCATGATGAAGCCACGGTTTATGTGGCCCTTGATAACCATAAGTCGGGCGATTATAAGCCTTATCTGCTCAAAAGTACCGACAAGGGCAGGACCTGGAAGTCAGTTTCCGGCAATCTGCCGGCCAACCACATGGTATGGCGCGTGGTGCAGGACCATGTGAACCCGGAACTGCTTTTTGCAGGGACGGAGTACGGTTTGTTCTTTACGACCGACGGGGGCCTCAGGTGGCATCAACTCAGGGGGGGCGTGCCAACGATTTCCTTTCGCGATCTCGCCATTCAAAGGGAAAGGAATGACCTTGCAGGAGCGACATTTGGCAGGGGTTTCTATATTCTTGACGATTATTCGCCCCTGCGCCAGATTCCTGCCGGAGGGCCCGGCAGCAAGGCGGTGCTCTTCCCGCTGCGGGAGGCATGGCTTTTCCCTTACCGGCCCGGCCCGGGCTCGCAGGGATCGGGTTACTTTACGGCTGATAACCCGCCTTACGGGGCCATGATCACCTTCTACCTGCCCGAAAGCTATAAAAGCCTTGAAACACTGCGGAAGAAGGAAGAAAAACAGCTTGTGAAAGATGAAAAGCCACTGAGCTTCCCCGACTGGGATGTGCTCAGGGAGGAACGGCTGGAAGAAAAACCGGGGCTGTGGTTTACCATCAGCGATGAGGATGGAAATGTGATACGTAAGATCGAAGGGCCGGTTGAAAAGGGATTCCACAGGGTTTTCTGGGACCTGGCATATCCTGCCCGGGATGCCATAGATGTTTATGGCGGGAATTCTTCCGGAAGGACGTCTTCGGGCGGACATGTGATGCCGGGTACCTATTCGGTCAGCATGTATGCCGGGAAGGATGGTAAGATCACCCTGCTGGACGGCCCGGTTTATTTCGAAGTGAAAAAACTTCGTGATGGCGTGCTCAAAGGTATGGACGAAGCCGATGCCCTTGCGTTCAGAATGGAGCTGGATCAGATGCGCGAAGCCATATCGGCGGCAAAAATCACCCTCGACGGGGCCGGAAAAAAAGTTGAAGCCATGCAGAAGGCCCTGATGATGATCCCGGAACCTCCGGGTCCCCTGCAGGAGGAATTGTATGAGGTAAAACGAAATCTGAAGTCTTTCAGGGAGAAGATTTACGGCGATCCCGCCAGGGCGGAACTCAGCGAATACGACCATCCGGTATTGTCGTCGCGTTTATGGAATGCCTTTGGCGCTTACCGCAACATCACCTACGGACCCACGGCTACGCAGATGATGAGCCTGGAACTGGCCCGCAGGCAATATGAGATGATTAAACCGGAATTGCTGGGCATCGTTAACCGGGAAATCCCCGCACTTGAGCAGAAGCTCATTGATGCCGGAGCCCCGTGGATGAACGGACAATCGCTGAAGTAAGAAACGATACCGGAATATGCCTTAGTTGATGATCAATTTTGATGTGATCATCTGCTTGCCTGCAAAGATCTGCAGAAAATATATTCCCGGTAAATATCCGCCAACATCGATTTCTCTGTTACTGAGATCAGTTTCTTCCATATTCCGGATTAATTTTCCAGTCAGGTTGTAAACGGCCAGGCGGCTGATGTTTTTCCTTGAAGAATTGTGAAGGATAAATTTATCCCGGCAGGGGTTGGGATAAACCGCAATGGCTTCTTTAAGGTCTGTTTCACCGATACCGTAATTGTCAAGCACCATCATAGTAATCCTGGAGGTGAGGTAGCCGGGGCATGTGGCCTCGATCACAGATTCACAGCCGATGGTGGCTCCGGGGGCTGCTTTAAAATATAAGTAAGCAGCGGAGTGGTTTGCAAGGAAGGTAACCGATGGAGGTACTTGTATACAACTGCTGCTTGAGGTGCTGAAACTGATGGTGAGATCCTCTTGAGGAGGAGGAAGCACCTCCAGCTCGATCAACACCGAATCATCGGGAAGTATCGTTGGGCTCACCGGGGTTTTGATAACCAGGCGGTCGACAGGAATGGTGGTGATCTTCACAATGGCGGCATAGCTGGGCTGATTGGTCTTGTACCAGAATTCAATGTTCTGCCCGATCATCGAACTCCAGTCGCCCGCCCAGGATGAAGGGGCGATCAGCCAGTGCCAATCACCGATAGCCCAGTCGCTGATCTGAAGAAAACCTCCTTCTATCCCCCCCTCATTCATCCATTCCATGGTACCATCGCCACCCGAGCTCCAGCCCTCAGACGAAGCATTGAAATTGCTCCAGTGGTTTGTTCCGATATATACATCGTCGATACCCCCGACATCATTGCCAGTATGCATCTCGGTACGGATCCAGAATGAGGTTACATTGGATAATGCGGCAGCGAAAGTGGTTTCATCCACGCCGAATGTTTCTGCCGTAAGCGGGATAGTAAATTTTTCCCATACATTGGCCTCGGCCGGAGGACCGTAATCAGCTGTGATCTCTTCCGGCGTTCCCTGTGCTCCCGCCGGGAAAAATGCTAACAAAAGGACAAGGTTCAAAAGTAAAGATCTTGTTTTCATACCTGTATGTTTTTGGTTAATAAAATAGTTGTTACGAAAATGATATGCTAATACTTGATAATTACAAAGTTAATATAATGGAAAGGGAAATGCAAGTAATTGGCTTAAAGCATCCCCGACCTGTGTGGATGATGATCATACATCTTCTCCATGGTGTGGTTGACAATGCGCGAAGCCAGCTTTCGCGGCAACATCCGGGTGAGGATGAAATAACTGAGGCGGTTTCGGTAACCGGGAATGAACAGGGTTCTTTTTCCCAGCTTTTTCAATGCTGCCTCTGCCACGGCACCCGGCTTCATCACCAAAGGCTTCAGGCTGCCGTAACGCGGATCTGTTTTAAGGTAGGCCGGTGTGGCAGTGGCACCTGCAATACAGGCCATCACATCGATACCCAGGGGGCGGAGTTCATGGTGCAGGGCTTCTGCCAGGTTCCAGGCAAAAGCCTTGGTGGCCGAATAGGGAGCTACGAGTTGCATTCCCATCAAACCCGTCAGGGATGACATGAGGATGATGCCGCCTCCCTTGCCTTCAGCGGCCAGGCGGCGCGAAAAGGCATGAACAAGCCGCAACTGGGTGCCGATGTTCACCTCCGCGTATTTTTCCATATCGCTTTCCTCCTGGTCAACGAAAGGGCTGACAAGACTGTATGCGGCATTATAAACCATCAGGCGGCAGTCGGTTTCACCTGCTTTTTCCATCATCCTTTCCACTGCATCCCGGCCGGCCAGGTCCATGGGCAGGGTAATGGTGACGGTGCCATATTCCCGGCCAAGCCGCTCCGACAAGGCCATGAGCTTTTCCTTTGCATGATCGGTCATGATGAGGCTGAATCCCCGCCCCGCCAGCGATACCGACCATGCTTCACCCAGGCCTTCGGCCGACCCGGCAATCAGGGCCCAGTTCCCGTATTTTTTCCTGATATTCATGGGTTGCTTTTCATCACAATATTAATAAAAAAGATCGAGCGGTTTTTTCCAACGCCCTTCCCGGCCCCGGGACTATCATTATAAAAAATCGGCATCATCCGCCCAATGGCTTATCATTCTTATTATATTTATCACAGAAATATACCAGCTGTTTTTAATATGAAAAACATCCTTATACCATTCCTCCTGATTCTCCTTTTGAATCACCATGCCGTGACCCAGCATGAAGTCGGGAAATACCGTTTGCCTGAGATCAGTGACCCCCTTATCCCGCTTATCACCAACAGGCTTGTCGACACCCTGGACCATAACTGGTATGTACTGAAGAACAAGATTGATCACCGGAATTCCTTAAAAATCTTTCTTGCCGAAGTACACAATGACAGCATTCATTGTGCCCGTGCCGGTGAACAGGATCTCATAGATCTTTTGGCCGTGGCCGGCCATAACTGGTTGCTGCTGGTACATGGCGACAGCAAAATACCGGTTGATGCAGCCCTCCGGGGGATCGACATACAAAACCTGCATGGGGTGAAAGTGATGGTTTTTAGCTGGCCATCGAAGATGGAGACGCATAACGGCCTCCGGAACTTTAAAAACTCCAGGCAAAATGTAGAAGAAGGGATCGTTCAGTTCAGGGAATTGCTTCTGATGCTGCAGCGCTTCAGGGCATCTGATCTCTGGCCTGAAGGAAACCGCCTGAGCATGCTGCTGCACAGCCTTGGGAATTATTATCTCGAGGTGGCAGCCGGTACCGGTATGCTCAGCGGGCTGGAACCGGGTTTATTCGACAATATCATTATCAATGCCGCCTCGGTCGACCAGGAAGGGCATGCGCAGTGGCTTGAAAGAATTGATATTTCGAAGCGTATCTATGTTATCAGTAATAAAGATGACTTTAACCTGCGTGGTGCCCGCCTTTTTACTTCCGCCGGCAAGCAACTGGGGTCGGCAGCGGATCCCCCCCTGGCCGGCAATGCCATTTATGTGGATTTTTCCAAAGCGGTGGGACTGCGTCTCCCGATCTATGTTTCGCACACCTATTTTGTCGGCACAATACCCCAAAAGAGTGACAATATCAAACGTTTCTATTCCCTGATCTTTAACGGGGAAGAAGCAGATCTCAGTGACAATGGCATGTTTATGCCCGGCGGGGACGGGCTGTCACGGGTCATCCTTTTCTGAATGACCGTATTTCTATTCATGTTTTTCAGGCCGCTTCGTTTTTTGGGAACGGAAATCCCGAATAATTGTATTTTAGCGCCTTTAAAAAAGCGGATATGGAACGACTGGCAAAGGCAATGAATGAAAAAGCCATTGTAAGATGGGGCATACTGTTGCTGGTTGGCTTTATCCTTTCGGTGAACTATTATTTTTACGATGCCTTTTCAACCCTGAAAGACCTGATGACAAAGGAATTCGGGTTTAGCAATACGGATTACGGGCTTTTTGTTTCCTTTTATTCCATTCCCAATACCTTTCTTCTGATGGCTGTGGTGGGAGGGATCATCCTCGACAAGCTTGGCATCAGGAAGACGGGTTTCATGTTTGTTTTCTTTATGGCCCTTGGCGCCTTCTTAACAGCTTATGGGGCCTCCAAAGCCTATAGTTCCGGAGGCCCGGCCTATGGTTTCATGCAGTCGTTTCTCCCATCCTATTCGCCGGAGCTGAAGATGATGCTGCTGGGCCGTTTCTTTTTCGGCCTGGGTGCCGAAACCAGTATCGTGGTGGTGAGCAAGATACTTGTAAAATGGTTCAGGGGAAAGGACCTGGCCCTGGCTTTCGGCCTCAAGGTGGCTTTCGGCAGGTTGGGCACCTTCGCCGCCTTGCAGCTTTCCCCGGTTTTGGCCGGAGGAGGCGCCCATCTCGACACAGCCATCTGGCTTGCGGCCATCCTGACCATTTCCGGATTGCTTGCGTTTGTCGTGTATATGCTTTTCGATATGAAACTCGACCGGCAGACCGGCCAGGCATCCGCCAATAAGAATATTGAAAGATTCAAGCCGAAAGATGTTTTTGACCTGCTGGGGAACCGGGCATATTTATATATTGCCCTGATCTGCCTTACCTTTTACTCGGCGGTGTTCCCTTTCAATGCCTTTGCTCCCGATTTTTTACTGAATAAGTTCGGAATGAGTTATGAGGCCAGCGGGCGGATCTCCTCCCTGCTTCCACTGGGAACCCTTTTATTCACGCCGCTATTCGGCTTCCTGATCGACCGCTACGGCAAAGCAGCCACGGCCATGATCCTGGGTTCGTTGATCCTGGTGCTGGTGCATCTGAGCTTTACTTTTACAAATGTATATCCGCACATCCCGATGATTTTCCTGGGGATTTCGTTCAGCCTTGTGCCCGCTGCCATGTGGCCGTCGATGGTCAGGCTGGTCGATGACAAGCAGATCGGTACGGCCTATGGCCTGATGTATTCCATCCAGAACCTGGGTTTGTGGGGGATCCCGCTGCTGGCCGGCAAAATACTCGATCGTACCAATCCCGCAAATGCCGAAACGCTGAACTATACACCCACCATGTTGCTTTTTATCCTGCTGAGCCTGTTGGGCCTGCTCTTCACCCTGCTGCTCAAACATGTGGATAAAAGAAAAGCCTATGGCGTTGACCTGCCCCTGAACAGGAAGGAATGATCCCTGCTTGCTGCCCATTATGCCCGAACCACGGCCCTGAGGGGCTCGGGGGAAATACTGTCGATTTCAGATTGTGAAATCCGGCCCCTTATTTTACAATCACCTTGTCGATGTAATTCGAGTTGAGAATGCTTAGCGCGCCCATATAATTCAGCCTGAAACCGATGAAGTCGCCTACCTTGTACTTCTTTTTGTTTTCGCCAAGGTCCATCACGATCATATCGGAACTGGCACCGGCAAATTCGATTTTTGTGTCGACAGGCGTAATGTTGTTTATTTCGATATCGAGAAGGCCGAGGTCGAGAATGGCCCTGAAGGAGGTCTTCCCAAGGTCTGCATCATCGAATTCAAGCGATTCGCCGGCTACGTTGGTGCCCAGCTCCCCGATCGGGACCTTGGGCTTCTCATTGAGTTCGATGATCTGGGCATATAGCTTGAATACGTCGGACTTCATCCCTTTGATGGTCTTGCCGCTTACAAGGTTGTTGCCGAAATACAGTGTTTCGCCTATCCTGAAATGGTTGCAACCCTCCGGAACCAGCTTTCTCATCAGGAGCGGAATGGTCACCGACGAACCTGCCGTTACCCAGGGTATTTTCCGGTTGAATTTCACTTCGATCAGTTGTTTGTAAAGGCTTAATTGTATCAGCTTGTCGTGGGAGGGCATTACCCCGCTGAGGCAATTCAGGTTGGTGCCCAGGCCGATCACTTCGATATGGGGCAGTTTAAATATACTTGAATAAAATTCCATCAGGTCTGTTCCCAAAACGCCTTCGCGAAGGTCACCCATTTCAATCATGATGATAACCTTGTGTTTTTTGTCCTGACGGGTGGCTTCCTCTGAAATGAGTTTTATCGTTTCAAATTCAGTGTTGAAGCTTACATCAGCATATTTTACGAGTGAGCGGATGAATTTTTTAGCCGGAGGCTTGATGTAAACGGTTTGTACTTCGGGCCTGATCGATTTGATTGCCCTGAGATTGCTGATACGGCTGTCATGGATCTCCATGGCCCCCATGTCAAGCAATTCCCTGAGATAAGACCTGGTTCCGCAAAGCATCTTTGATACCACCCCCCAGTCTTTGCCGTAGGAGGCAAATAATTTGTTCAGGAAATGATAATTATGCTCCAGTTTTTTGGTATGCAATTCCATATATGCCATGATCGTTTGTTTTAGGCAACCACAATGCGCCTGGTCCGTTCCGGTATCCTTACCAGAAGTTCATAATTCACCTGGTTGCTGATTTCACTGAATGATGCCACTGTGATTTCAAGTTGGTCCTGTTTGCCGATGATGACCACTTCATCGCCGGTTTTAACGTCGGGGATGGATGTTACATCTGCAATAAGCATGTTCATGTTTACCATCCCGATAACGCCCACCCGTTGTCCGTGTACAAGTACCCTGCCCTGGTTGCTCAGTTCGCGGCTGAAGCCATGGGAATAGCCAACGGGGATGACTGCGATCAGCTTTTCTTCACGGGCGAGGTAAGTAGTCCCGTAACTGACGAACTCCCCTTCCCTGACTTTCTTTAATGACATGATGCTGCTCTTCCAGGAGATAACACGGTTAAGCGGATCATATTTTTCCTTTTTGCCGTGAATGTATTGAATATAGGTTTCGGTGCTGGGCCAGAAGCCATATTGCATGATGCCTGCCCGCACCATGTCCATCCGGGTCCTGGGATAGTTCATGGCTGCCGCTGAACAGGCCGTATGCCTGCAGCCTGCATCCAGCCCCATCCTGTCAAGCTTTTTAACGGCCTTGTTAAAACGGCTGATCTGCCGGTTTACCCGTACGAAGTTGGCTACGCTCTCGGCTCCGGCATAATGTGTGCAAATACCGGCCAGGCTGAGATGTCCCGGGTTTTCCTTTATTTTCTTTATAGCATAGTCAAAAGCCTTGTTTGTCAACCCTGTCCGGTTCATGCCGGTTTCCACTTCAAGATGCAGGAGTGCCCTGCCCCTGCGTTTTCGCGCCAGCTCCAGCGCCCTGTCGACCCTTTCGGCGTCAAAAACCCAGAAACTGACAGCATGTTCAATGGCCCACAGCATTTCATCCGTTTCAAGCCAGCCCATAATCATCAGCCCCGGCGATTTTCTGGCTGAGGAATACACACGCCAGGCCTCATCACCGCTGAATACGCTGAAATGATCGATACCGGCCTTTTCCGCCATGGGAACGAAATGCTCGATGCCATGACCATAAGCGTTCCCTTTGACTACCGACGAAAGTTTCACTTCACGGCCGAACTGCTCCCTGAGAAAGGAAATGTTTTCTGAGAGCGCCGACTGGCTGAGTTCAAGAAATGAAGTGCTTTTAAACATAGATCATTTGTTTAGCAATTGTTCGTAAAGGTTTTTAAATATTCTGATTCCGGTTGGGATGAGCGTATCCGGGAAATCGTAGTCGGGGTTATGCAGGGCCGGTTGGGATTTTCCCGATCCCAGCCCGAACAAAGCCCCCGGGTATTTTGCCGTGAAGTGACCGAAATCCTCCGACCATTTGAATGGCTTTTCCCTTACTTCAATATTGATTTCTTCTTTTTTGGCCGTTTTTTCCAGTAGCCTGATACAATCCTGATCATTGACCGTTGCAGGGAAAACTTCTTCATATTCAATCTGGCAAAGCAGTTTTTCCTGCGAAGCGATCTCGCCAATGATCTTTTCCGTTTCTTTCCTGAGCAGTTCCATGTCCCGGTCGAGATAGCTCCGCAGGGTTAAATGTATGTCGCCCTCACCGGGCGAGGTGCCATAGGCAAGGCTTCCGAGCCTGGCATGGATGGGTGTGATCAGGGAGAAGTCGCTGAAAAGCTTTTTATCCTCTATGAGGGCTTTGAATTTCATGAGCATCCTGGCCATCCCCTGGGCAGGGTTTATTCCTTTTTCCGGTTCTGCGGCGTGCGACGACTTGCCGGTGATACTGATATGCATTCCGCGCGAGGCGGCGGCAAAGTGGCTTTTCGAAACGACCATTGTGTGCAGTGGATAACCCGGCAGGTTGTGCAGGGCAAATATCCGGTCGGGTTCATATGTTTTAAAGGCCGGGTCGCTGATGATCCTTTGCGCTCCGCTGCCGTCTTCTTCACTGGGCTGGAACAGCAGCACCACGCTGCCCTTGCCGGGACGTTTTTCTGCAAGATGGTATGCCAGTCCGGCAACCATCGCCATATGCCCGTCGTGTCCGCAAAGATGCCCCTTGCCAGGGTAAACCGAACGATAGGGTTGCTTGCTGATCGCGGCAATGGGCAATGCATCCAGTTCGGCGCGAAACATCACAAGCGGACCCGCCGCATTGCCCCTGAATTCGGCCAAAAGGCCATGCCCGCCGATATGATCCCGCATGGAATCAGGCGAAAAACCCTTAAGGAAATCGTAAACCCGCGAAGCGGTGTCAGCCTCCTGTCCCGATATTTCGGGGTGCCGGTGCAATTCCCTCCTGAAAGCGGTCAGGGCATCAATCATATGTTTTTCATCAGGCATACTGCTTTCGCATTAAGATCGTTTCAATCGCATTTCAAGGTATTTGTTGGTAAAACCAATCTTTTCGTACAGGTACCTGGCGGGGTTTTCGGGTTCCACGTGCAGGGCGATGTCGCCTTTGGCATATCGCAGGGCTTCTTTCATGAGCAGTTTTCCAAACCCCTTGCCCCGCTGTTCGCGATGAACGGCAATATATACAAGAACGTTTTCGGGAATATAGCCTTTCATTCCGGTTTTGTTCACAACCACGGCCCCGAGAATGCCATCGTTCTCCATGCCGGTGAGTAAAAACCCTCCTGCCAGGGGGTAGGGGCTCATGGCATAATCAATGGCACGGCCAATATCCTGTTCCGTGTCGCCGAATTCATCCAGATGATCGTGCAGGAATTTGATGATTTTCTGTTTCTCGAGCGTTGTGAGAATGTCGAGAGAATTATAATATTTGATTTTCATGTTTTAAAGGGGTTTTATGGGTTAGTAAATGTATGATCAGGTATGTGAGGATGGCCGATAAAATGCCAAAAATATTTGCCGCGAGGCCCCAAGGAAGCAGGCTTTCGTAAAACGACAGTATGATGGTGACGGAACCCCCGGCGATCATGGCTCCCAGGGCTCCGCCTGTGCTGGGTTTGCGGAATATGAGCAAAGCCAGCACCGGGATCAGCAATCCCGATACCATGATGGCATAGGAATAGAGCATGAGTTGCAATACTTCTGTCATCCTCAGCGCAATCCCCAGCGCCAGGAGGCCAACGGCCAGGGTAAGCAACTTGGAATAAAGCAGCACCTTCTGGTCGGATCGCTTTCCGGGGAAGATCTTTTCAAGGATGTCGGTCATCAGGTTGCCCGAGGCAGCGATCAGGCAACTGTCGGCAGTGGAAAGGATGGCCGAAAAATAGGCTGAGAGCAACAGGCCCATCAGCCCAAAGGGCAGGATGTGCCTGAGCAGCAGCGGCAGCCCCATCTCCGGGTCAAATCCAGCACCGCTTACAAAGCCTGCCTGTTGAAACATCCCGTTTTCGAAGGCCACGCGGGCAAACATGCCAAGCAATACCCCCATGAAGGCCATTACCGGCCATTCAAACAAACCTGCAATATACCAGGCTTTACGGGCCTGCCTGACCGATTTTGATGCATAAATGCGCTGATAAAGCGTCATCCCGACAAACCAGACCGGAAGGATCGTTACCAGCCAGTTGATGAAAGTGGCAGCGCTGATGTTTGTAAGGGAAATGAAACCGGGCTCCAGCACCTTTGTGAGTCCTTCCAGGCCCCCGGTTTTTACGTAAGCAATGGGAATGCCGATAAATATCAGTCCCGACAGCAGGATGATCCACTGCAGGGTGTCGGTATAAATAACCGCCTTGAGACCGCCCAGAACGGTATATCCCACGGCCACGGCTCCCATCAGGATCAGGGCGTGCTGAAGGCCAAGGCCCTCGAAGGTTGCCGATGCCAGCTTGGCCCCGGCAAGCAATTGTGAACTGGTGAACCCAAGATATCCGATGGCCGATATCAGCCCGGCTGCAATGGCCACCCTTTTATCATAAAAGGTTTCGAAGATCTGAGGAAAGGTATACAGGTTTTTTTTATCGGAGAGTTTTTTGATTTTCGGGATCAGGAAAACGGCACTGAGCCAGGCACCCAGAAGACCCGTGAACAGCATCCATGAGCCCGCAAGGCCAATGGCAAATCCCAGGCCTCCCAGCCCGATCGAAAACCCGCCGCCAACATCGGTGGCCACCACCGAAAAGCCGATATGCCAGCTACCCATCTTCCGCCCGCCAACATAGAAGTCGTCAAGGCTCTTGTTTCGCAGATGGAAATATACACCTATTCCCATCATTGAAATGATGTAAACAATGAAAATGGTTAAATCAACGGGGTGCATGGTGCAGTTAATAAAATATTGGTAATTGTAATGCAGCAGGCCAGTATACCAGGGATCAGCAGCTATGAGGTGTTGATCTGTATAATACCTGTCCGGTCGAATTCGTTTCTGTTCAATACGGCAAGGACCTTATCGAATTGTTGTATAGGAACGATCAGGTATAATTTACCCTTTTTCGAAGATGCGTACTCCTGAAACAACCTGCATTTATTTATGAAACGGTCGTATTCCTTTTCAATACCTTCACCGGTTTCAATTTCAAATACATAGGAAGCATCCCGGTGGCATGCCACCATGTCGGGCCTGAAAATATTGCCCGATATATTTCCGGCAATGTTTTTGGGTTTTTCCATATTGTCAAGCTGGGCCCTGATATGATCAAAGCCTTCCTTATCAAGGTAATCGGAAACAGCCCTAAGTATTTCCTTTTTCGTTTCCAATTTCATCCAAATAGGTGTAAATAGTTTCTGCACGAACAAAATTACAAAAAAAATCCGACACCGGCAAACCCAGATTTTCAAACGAGGCCTGCAGGGGGTGTTTTCAGGGAGTTATTCTGCCTGGTTTATGGAAATCGGATCGTCGATGGTGATCAGGGGTGAAGCGGAAATATCCTCTATATCCAGACATTCGATGAGGATATTGAGTGCATGGTCGATTTCATCCAGTTTGTTCTTCGGTAGTTTTTCCAGTTTTTTGGAAAGACGCTGGTGCAAAAGCTGCGGGGATTGCCTGAGAAGCCTTGCCCCTTTTGAAGTAAGGGAAATATGAATGCTGCGTTTGTCACTGGGATTGGGGAGCCTGGCTACAAGGCCCTTTATTTCAAGCCTGTCGATAATCCCCGACATGGTGCTTGCATTCAGGTTCAGGTAGCGGGCGACACCGGACTGGGTCGATTGGAAATTTTCCTGATTGCCCAGAAAGTCAAGGCACATCAGTTGGGGTATGCTCACTCCATACTCTTTCTGTATCTTTTTCGATTCAAGGTTCAGTGATCGGATGATCTTCCTGATGTTAACCAGTATTTGGGTATATTCCAATGTGAAATTAGTTTCTGTGCGATAAAAATAGCAAAAAATTTCAAGTATAAGGGTTTTGGCCGGAGGCGAAAGCCTGTTATTGCTGTTCTTTATGCTTGGGTGAGCCAGTTTCCCAGGCGGTCGATGGCTTTTACAATATTGGGGGCATATTCCTTTACGAAGGCTTCCTGGCTGAGCTTGTCGTCAACACAAAGCATTGTTGCGGCATCCAGGGCTGCTTTTCCATCGAAATCGACGTAGGCGATCCTGGCGGAAAACTCTTCGGGGGGCCTTCCGAAATCTATCCCGGGCAGCATGGCCACACCGGTTTCGTCAAGGATACGGTCGCAAAGCTGCCGGCCGGTGAATATCCCTTTTTCATTCAGTTTTTCACGGTAGTGGCCGAAGTCGGGAAAAATATAGAACCCCCCCTGCGGATGGGGATATTTAATTTTCAGTTTATCGAAGCGGTGCATGATATATTTCAGGATGGCTTTAAGCACTCTGCGTGCTTTTTGGAGATAGTCGTCCAGGAAGGGGCCGCCCTCAAAGGCTTTAATGGCGGCATACTGAATGGGTGCACTGGTGGCTGTAAATGTTTCGCTGGCCACCACGGCCATGGCATGATGGAGCCACCTGAGCCCGGAGGGGAAAGAGAAAAAGCCGAGCCGCCAGCCTCCCGCACCGCACCATTTGCTCAGGCCGTTGCTGATGATCGTGCCTTCGGGGTAATAGCGGGCAACCGATACATGCTGGTTGTTATGGTGCAGCAGGCCGTAAATCTCGTCCGACACCAGAATAACATGGTATTTCCGGGCGACTTCGGCCAGCCTTTTCAGCCTTTCTATCGGATAGCTGACCCCGGTGGGGTTCGAAGGGTAATTGAGGATGGCAATGCGCGGCTTGTCGGGATCGTTCAGGCAGATCTCTTCCAGCATGTCGGGGCTCATCCGCAGATCATTATCGGGGCTTGTCGGGACCCAATGCACATTGCGGCCGATGATCTTCGCCTGTGGCGCATACGACACCCAGCTTGGCGTGGGAATGATCAGGTCTCCGTAATACACAAGCTGTAAAATAAAGATCAGTTCCTTTGATCCCGGGCCGATGAATACATCGCCCGGATCATCTTCCACCTTATGCATGCGCATGTTGAATCCGGCAATGGCTTCCCTGAGTTCGGGCAGCCCCTTAACGGCCAGGTAATCCTTCTGATGGGCATTACGCCGCAAGGCTTCCGCAACTTCTTCGGGTACGGGGAAGGGCGATTGCCCGAGGCCAAGGCGGAACACTTCCTTTCCTTCTGCAGCCATCTGCCGGCTTTTCTCGTTTATGGCCAGTGTTGCGGAAGCCTGGAGTCCGCGGACGTTAAGATTCAGGTTGACCGGAAAACGGTTTTTCTTGTATTGGCTCATATCGCCAGGAATGAAATCATAAAATTACAAAAAACATACAGGCGGAAAAATTTACCGGCAGATAAAACATTTCGCGAATATCGCTTAATGCTGGATGGTCATCCATTAGTTGACATAATGGATCCCGGCATCGGGCCCCAGGGGCAATCCCAGGTAAAGCCATGCCACGATCAAAAGGGTCCATACAATAAAGAACACGATGGAATATGGCAGCATGGTGGCAATGATGGTTCCAATGCCCGATTTTTGGTCATATTTCTGGAAGTAGGCAATGATCAGGGCAAAAAAGCTCATCATGGGTGAGATGATGTTGGTTACGCTGTCGCCGATACGGTAAACAACCTGCGACAACTCCGGGCTGTATCCCATCAGCATGAACATGGGAATGAATATCGGTGCCAGGATGGCCCATTTGGCCGAGGCACTGCCCATCAGCATATTGATGGATGCCGAAAGGATAATGAACATGATCATCAGGGGGATCAGGCCGATACCCGATGATGATATCAGCGTGGCCCCTTTGATGGCCATGATCACACCAAGGTTCGACAATTTGAAATAGGCTACGAACTGGGCCGCGAAAAACACCAGTACGATATACATCGACAGGCTTTTGATGCTGTCTCTCATGCCGTTCATCACATCCGTATCGTTTTTGAAGTTTCCCGACCCAAACCCATAAGCCAGGCCCGTAAATCCGGCCCCGAGGAATAAGAATGCAATCACATCCTTGATCAATGGTGAGTGTAGCAGGCTGCCGTTTTCGGGCCTGAAGAATCCGTTTTGCGGGATGGTTCCCCACATAACGATGAGGATGATGATAATGACAGCAATCAGGGTATACAGCAAACCACGCTTTTCCTTTTTATTGAGCCTTTCCACATCCTGCCCTTTGACATCTCCGCTGTATTTGCCGAGACGGGGCTCCACGATGCGTTCGGTTACAAAGGTGCCGGCAAAGGCAATAAAGAAGGTCGATACAAACATGAAGTAATAGTTGGCCGTGGGGTTCACATAGTAATCAGGGTCGATGATCTCGGCTGCTTCGGTTGAAAGGCCTGCCAGCAGCGGGTCGATGGTGCCGAGCAAAATGTTGGCACTGAATCCCCCCGAAACCCCGGCAAAGGCGGCGGCCATCCCGGCAATGGGATTTCGCCCGACAGCCATAAAGATCACTCCCGCCAGGGGGATCAGCAATACATAACCTACGTCGCTGGCTGTATTCGAAAGGATACCGGACAGTACAAGAACAAAGGTGAGCATGCGCCTGGGGGCCGACAAAACGAGCATCCTTATCAGGGCACCGATCAGCCCGCTGCTTTCGGCTATGCCAATACCCAGCATGGCCACCAGCACGATGCCAAGGGGGGCAAAGCCGGTGAAATTGTCGACCATGCCGTCGAAAATAAGATGCAGCCCTTCGGTGCTCAGCAAGTTGAAGGGCCTGATGGTTTCGCCCGTAACCGGGTTTATCGCTTCGGTACCCATCAGCGATGCAAGCCATGAAAATACCAGGGCCAGCAGCGCCAGTATGAGGAAAAGCGTGGCAGGATGCGGCAGGGCATTACCAGTTTTCTCAATGAAATTTAAAAAACGGGAAAAAAAACCATTTGTATTTTTTGTCAGTTCATCCTTTTCCTTCATATGGTCGTTCTTTGTTTAAAAAAAACCTTTCACACACTGAATTGTTCGGCATTACGGCCATAAAACCCCGGAACATTGATTTCGCCTCCGGCATTTTCCGTGCATGATCATGTGGCTGTATTACCGTATTCCGGCGCGTAAGCGATCAATGCGGCGGTTTTCCTGCCTGCCGGAATAATCCGTCAAATACGGCTGACTGCACAGAAAGTGCGAAAATAATATTTTTTAATAATCCGCTGGCCGGTTTTGCATGTGCCGGCATTTTCCATATGTTTGTATTTTAAAAACCAATTGATATGTTTGACAATCTTTCATTCGGACTCGATATTGCCACGGCTTTATCGGTTATTGCTGCAGCCATTGCTTTTATCTGGAACTCTGTTCTTGCAAGGAAACGTGAAAGAAGCGACCGCTACAAGGAAATTATCAAATCCAATGTATTTAAAGTTGCCGACAAGCTGCATGACGAATCCATTTTTCTTTATAAAATGGTAAACAATATTGAAACGAGGTTGCGTGCAGGCGAGACCACCCAGGACCTGACGCCTTTTCAGGAATTGGTGGGGCAGTTGCCGTTTATTTTTAAATCGCGCATCGAAGCCCTTGACAAAACATATTGCGATGGCCGGTTTGAGAAACTGGCAATGGAGTATGGCCGGGAGATGGATGATTATATTCATTACCTGGCCCGGATCACCGGCCCCGGCAGCGATGAGCAGTGGAATTTTCACGAGGTCATGCACAAACCGCTGGAAATTACCGAAACTTACATCACGCGGCTATTCCTTGAGTCGGAAAAGTTTATCAATACCCTTTAAAATCCGCTAATCGGATCATAAGGGGGAATAAGCCATCAGCGCATTATTCATCCATATTTTCGCCCACATAATGGATCACCACGCGGTTGGTAATGCCCCGCCTTGTGATGGGGTCGCTGGCCACGATGATCACGGGCTCTCCTCTTGCGGCCCACTTGTTTTTGATGATCATATGGTTAACGGCGGCAATGAACCGGCTTCCCGAGGCAGGTTGCTTCATGTATTTTGGGGTGATGCTGTAAAGGATCGACAGTTGCTGCAGCCTTTTCCTGTTCTCGCCGAAAGCGATCAGGGGAACCTCCATCCGCTGCTGTGAAAGGAATACGCTGCTGCCGCCTGAATGGGTCCAGGTGATGATCAGTTTTGCCTTGATGTCGCGGGCCATCTGGTGCACCCCCCTGGCCATGGCAGCCTTGCGGTTCAACGGGCCCCGGTACCGGATAAGTTTTTCGGAATTGGCATCCAGGCTTTTGATATAGGCGTTGGTCTTCACCGAGATGCGGTTCATGATCCTGACCGTTTCAACCGGGTATTTCCCGATGGCGGTCTCTCCCGATAACATGACCGCATCCACCCCGTCGATAATGGCATTGGCAACATCCGAAACCTCGGCACGGGTTGGTACGGGTTCGTGTATCATGCTCTGCAGCATCTGTGTGGCTACAATGACCGGCTTGCCATATTCACTGCACATATGGATGATCTGTTTCTGTAAAATGGCCACCTCGGCCAGATCCATCTCAACACCCAGGTCGCCGCGGGCCACCATAATGCCGTCTGATTCTCCGATGATCTCATCCAGGTTCTCAATGGCCTGCGGCTTTTCAATCTTGCTGATAACGGGTATGTAGTTATCGTCGTACATGGTTGAAAAACCCAGGTCGCCGCCTGTAATCCGCAGGCCCTTAGGCCTCGCTTTCATCCTTGTCAGCAGCCTTTTGAGCTTTCTGATGTCGGCCGCCGCACGTACAAAACTCAGGGCCAGGAAATCAAGTTCCTTTTTTACGGCATATTCAACACAACGGATGTCTTTTTTTGTGAGCGACGGCAGGGAAAGCTCACTGTCGGGGAGGTTGATGCCCTTGGAACTACTCAGCAGGCCGCCATTAACCACACGGCAGCGGAGCGCAGCATTTTTTCCTTCACCATCCCTGCCGGTACATTCAAGCTGGATGTTGCCATCGTCAAGCAAAATCCTTTCCCCGGGCTTTACTTCATCGATAAATGCCGGGTATGTAGCTGAAAAGGTATGTTCATGACCCTTTTCACCCCCTGTAACCGCCTTTTTTACAAAACGGATCTCTCCTCCTTCTTCCAGTTCCACCCCTTCTTTAACAACTTTTCCAACCCTGATCTTGGGGCCGGGCAGATCTCCGAGGATGGCGATATATTGCCCGCTTTGTTTTTCGACCTGCCGGATGCTGGCAATAAGGCTGTCGTATTCTTCAAAAGACCCGTGTGAAAAATTGATCCTGAAAATCCGGGCCCCTGCATCAACCAGTTTCCGAATGATCGCGGTTTCCGATGTGGCAGGCCCCAGGGTGGCAATGATCTTGGTAATCAAAAAATTGTTCACGGTCATAGTCGGATGGTTTTACTTGTGCAAATGTAAAGGACTTTTCCTTTTATTTCCCGCTTCGGCATCATCATCGGTCATCGGGGTCAATAATGTTTGCCGGCAGCAGACGAAATATTTTTTAAAAATAAGTTTGATTTTTTTTAATTGTTCGTATTTTTGCGAACAACTTGGTTTTTTTTATACGATTGATGAAGGAAAAGATAAGTGATGATCAGAAAGCACTGGCCAGGTATGCCCGGGCCCTCGGGCATCCGGTAAGGGTCTATATCATGGAATTGCTTTCGAAGCAGAGCTGCTGCTACAGCGGCGACTTATCGGATGTATTGCCCATTGCCAAGTCAACCCTTTCGCAACACCTCACGGAATTGAAAAAAGCAGGGCTAATCCAGGGCGAGATCGAAGCTCCGCGCATCAGGTATTGCGTCAACCGGGAAAACTGGCAGCATGCACGGGAGCTGTTTATGACCTTTTTTAAAACATAAAAAATTTTAACCCATTTGTTCGTTGTTTTGCGAACAACGAACATGCCATCAGTTATTTAGAAACAAAAACAATTGTAATTATGGAAATAAAGATCCTTGGTACAGGCTGCCCCAAATGCAAAAGCCTTGAAAAATCTGCCATCGAAGCGGTATCACAACTGGGTGTCGACGCGCAGGTAGTGAAGGAAGAAGACATCATGAAGATCATGGCGTATGGCATCATGCGCACGCCCGGCCTGGTTATTAACGAAAAAGTGGTCGTGTCGGGCAGGCTTCCTTCAATGAATGAAATAAAAAAACTAATCAATCAAAACCTATAGTAATATGAAAACATTAAAAATTATTGTTTTAACGGTTATTGTAATTGGCTTCACTTCCTGCGGGAGCGCTCAGACCAATCAGGGTGAAGAGATAGCCATTGATTCAAGCTCAGGTAATGTGGAGGTGTTTTACTTTCATTTTTCGAGAAGGTGTGCCACCTGTAAGGCAGTGGAAACGGTTACCCAAACCGCGCTTGCCGAATTATATGGCGACAAGGTGAAGTATCTGGCCGTGAACCTTGAGGATGCCGAAGGGAAAATAAAAGGAGAGGAACTGGGTGTATCAGGTCAGACAGTTCTGATCGTCAGTGGCGATACCCGGATCAATATTACAAATGAAGGTTTCATCAATGCCCGCACGAAACCGGAAACCTATAAACAGCTCATCAAGGAAAAAATTGACCCATTGCTTTAGGCAGGTAAACATTTCGGGATGGAAGAATTACTGAATAACTTATTAAGCAACAGCTCCCTGCCTTTGCTGTCGGCCTTCCTGCTGGGATTGCTCACTGCCATCAGTCCCTGTCCGCTGGCAACCAACATCACCGCCATCGGCTTCATCAGCAAGGATATGGAAAACCGTAAAAGGGTTTTCATCAACGGCCTTGTATATACCCTGGGACGGGCCATATCCTATACCCTGCTGGCCGTGATCATATATATTGGCGCTGACCAGATAAAGATATCCTACTGGTTCCAGATGTATGGCGAAAAAGTCATTGGTCCGCTATTGATCATCATCGGGTTTTTTATGCTCAACATCATCCGGATCAGGATACCGGGCTTCAGCAGCCTGGGCAACCGCTACAGGGAAAAGGGAACCCGCAGCTACCTGGATGTATTGCTGCTGGGTATCATCTTTGCCCTGGCCTTTTGTCCTTACAGCGGGGTGCTGTATTTCGGCATGCTGATCCCGATGACGATCAGCAGCTCCTCCGGGCTGTACCTGCCTGTTGTGTTTGCAGTGGCAACCGGCATCCCTGTCATCATCTTTGCCTGGTTGCTCGCCTATACGGTGTCGGGTGTCGGAAAGCTGTATAATAATCTCCGGACATTTGAAAAGTGGTTCAGGTATGTGATCGCCGTTTTGTTTATCCTGGTCGGGATATACTATATTTTCCTTGTTTTTTGGGGGATCGACCTGGTCAATCTGATTGTTGGATTATTTTAGGATGGAGCAGGAAAACCTCATTCGCAATAGCATTTTGAAGGCGGGTATTGTGATATTTTGTATTGTCGGAATAAAATGTTTGTGATATGGAATTAAAAAGGGAGATCAGGATCTTATTCTGGATGATGGGGGTTTTTGTGGCGGCCTTTTTCATGCCGCTTGAGAGCCTGCGTTTCAAAGAGGCCATCATGGCGATGTTTGATCTGACAAAATGGTATGCACGCGAACATGTGATCCTTTGCTTGCTTCCGGCCTTTTTCATTGCAGGGGTCATCTCGGTCTTTGTGAGCCAGGGTGCCGTGATGAAATATTTCGGGGCCAAAGCAAAAAAATGGGTTGCCTACACGGTGGCAAGTGTTTCAGGTTCGATACTGGCTGTATGCAGTTGTACGATATTGCCGCTTTTTTCGAGCATACATCAACGCGGGGCGGGCCTCGGGCCGGCCATCGCCTTTCTTTATTCGGGGCCGGCCATCAACATACTGGCCATCATCCTCACGGCGCGCATCCTGGGTTTTGAGATGGGTGTGGCCCGTGTGATCGGGGCGGTGGTATTTGCCATTGTCATCGGTTCGGTAATGGCATTGATATACCGCAAGGAGGAAAAACGTAAAAAGGAAGAACAGTTGAGTTTTCCCGATGTGCCTGAAAAACGGCCGATGTGGCAAACTGCTTTTCATTTTTTTGCGCTGGTGCTGATCCTGGTATTCGCAAACTGGGGTAAACCGGGCGATGAGGTCAGCAGTGGCCCCTGGTACTGGCTCTGGGCCAATAAATGGTATATCACTTCCTTCTTTTCACTTGTCCTGGGTTTCTCCCTGATATTTATACTGAAGATAAAATGGCAGTATGTGATTGCAGTGGCCCTGGTCACCGCCTTATCGGCTTTTGTCAGCTCTTCGCCCCTCATTCCGGTGGTCGTTGGAATGGCAGGCCTCAGCCTGATCACCCTGCTCGACCGACGGGAACCTGAAAACCGTGAATGGACGATCGCTTCATGGGATTTTGCAAAGCAGATCATGCCGCTGCTGGCCATTGGTGTGCTTATTGCGGGCTTTTTGCTTGGATCAACCCATGACGATACCGCCATGGCCGGCATTATCCCCAATGAATGGGTGGCTGCCCTGGTTGGAGGGAATTCAGTGTTTTCAAACTTCTTTGCTTCCGTTCTTGGCGCATTCATGTATTTTGCCACCCTCACGGAGGTGCCGATTTTGCAGGGACTGATCACTTCGGGTATGGGAAAAGGGCCTGCCCTGGCCCTGTTGCTGGCCGGGCCTTCCCTCTCACTGCCCAACATGCTGGTGATCCGCGGGGTGCTCGGGACACAAAAAACCCTGGTCTATATTGCCCTTGTCGTGGTAATGGCAACGATCAGCGGATTGCTCTACGGACTGTTCTTTTAAACCCGGTAAATGAAATACGATGAAATGATAACGGTTTTCGGTTATGTGGCATTTCCGTCAAACCGCTAAAATAAAAACAGTGATACGATGAAAATTCTGATCCTTTGTACAGGCAATAGTTGTCGCAGCCAGATGGCACACGGTTTTTTGCAGTCGTTCGATCCGGCTCTCACGGTTCGTTCGGCCGGCACACAACCTTCTGACCGGGTCAATCCCCGGGCGGTCGGGGTAATGAAAGAGGTGGGGATCGACATTGGCAGGCAGCGCCCTGTTCATGTAGATGATTACGTGGGCGAAAAGTGGAATTATGTCATAACCGTATGCGATGGCGCCAAAGAAGTATGCCCGGTATTCAACGGGGAGGTGAAGCAGCGGATGCATATTGGGTTTGAAGATCCTTCGGATGCCACGGGAACGGAGGAATATATAATGGGTGAGTTTCGCAGGATACGAGACCTGATCGGGCTTGCCTTTCACGACCTGTATGATAAAAACATTAAAACGCAGATGTAATCCTGAAAAAATGGAAAACAAAAGAAAAATCGGTTTTTTTGAAAAATACCTGACTTTCTGGGTGGCCTTGTGCATTGGTGCCGGAATACTGGCCGGGCATTTCCTGGGGGGGCATATCAGTTTTTTAAGCGATATGGAGATCTACAATGTCAATATTCCCGTAGCGGTACTGATCTGGCTCATGATCTATCCCATGATGCTGCAGGTTGATTTTTCAAGCATTAAAAAGGTGGGCAGGCGTCCAAAAGGCCTGATCCTCACCCTGGTGGTAAACTGGTTGATCAAACCCCTGACCATGGCCTTTTTTGCCTGGATATTCTTTTCGAAGATCTATGCGGCCATTATTTCCCCCGATCAGGCCGGTGAATATATTGCAGGGGCCATCCTGCTGGGCGCCGCTCCCTGTACGGCCATGGTCTTTGTCTGGAGTTACCTTACCAACGGGGACCCGAACTATACCCTTGTGCAGGTGTCGGTAAATGACCTCATCATCCTGGTGGCTTTTGTACCCATCGTGGGTTTGCTCCTGGGCATCACCGACGTGCGTATCCCTTATGACACCCTGGTTGCCAGTGTGGTTGTTTTTGTGGTCATTCCCCTGGTGGCCGGTTATCTGACCCATAAGATGCTGATCAGGAAAAAAGGGGAGGAGTGGTTCAAAGGGGTATTCCTGCCAAAGTTCAGGCCCGTTTCCATACTGGCCCTGCTGGTAACGCTGGTGTTGCTCTTCGCTTTCCAGGGTTCCAACATCATTGATAAGCCCCTGATCATTTTGCTGGTGGCCATCCCCCTGGTGATCCAAACCTACTTTATCTTTTTCATTACATGGTTTTCGGGCCGTTTTTTAAAGTTGCCGCATGCCATTTGTTCGCCGGCTGCCATGATTGGTGCCAGTAATTTCTTTGAGCTGGCCGTAGCGGTGGCCATTGCCCTTTTCGGCCTGCAGTCGCCGGCCGCCCTCGTAACGGTTGTTGGCGTGCTGGTGGAGGTGCCGGTCATGCTTTCGCTGGTGGCACTATCCAACAGGTGGAAATATTGATATGTGGATCTCTGGTACTGAAAAGGCCTGATCAGTCCTGATGGTTCGGCAGGGTGGCGATGAAGGCCTAATAGGCCCACTTCACGTATACCGAACCCCAGGTAAATCCTCCTCCGAAAGCCGACAATATCAGGTTGTCGCCTTTGTTGAGCTGGTTTTCCCATTCCCACAGGCAAAGGGGAATGGTGCCTGAGGTGGTATTGCCGTATTTTTGAATGTTGATCATCACCTTGTTCCTGTCGATCCCCATCCTGCGGGCGGTGGCCTCAATGATGCGGAGGTTTGCCTGGTGTGGAACCAGCCAGTTTACATCGTCGGAACTCAGGTAATTTCTTTTCATGATCTCGACCGAAACATCGGCCATGCCCTTAACGGCAAATTTAAAGACCGACTGTCCTTCCTGGTATACAAAATGTTCCTTGTTGGCAACTGTTTCGAAAGAGGCCGGTTTCACGGAGCCTCCCCCTTTCTGGTAGAGGTATTGTTTTCCCGATCCGTCGGTATAATGCCTTGAGTCGATGATGCCTACATTTTCGGTGGTGGGTTCGAGCAGCACCCCGCCGCCGCCATCGCCGAACAGTACACAGGTGGCGCGGTCGGTATAGTCGATCATCATCGACATTTTTTCTGCTCCGACCACCATCACTTTTTTGTGTGTTCCTGCTTCGATGAATTGTGCGGCGGTGGTCAGGGCAAAGAGGAAGCCTGAGCAGGCGGCATTGATGTCGAAGCTCCAGGCATTTTTCAGGCCCGCTTTTTCGGAAATGATATTGGCTGTTGCCGGGAAGGCATAATCGGGGGTAACCGTAGCCACGATCAGCAGTTCTATGTCTTCGGGCTTGTTGCCGGTTTTTTCGAGCAAACCTTTTACCACTTCGGCGCCAATAACTGAGGTTCCCTGTCCTTCTCCTTTCAGGATATGCCGCTCATGGATACCCGAGCGCGTGGTGATCCACTCATCGGTAGTATCCACCATTTTTTCAAGTTCGGCATTGGTGAGGATATAGTCGGGAACCCAGCCGTAAACGCCTGTAATTGCTGCTCTTAAATCTTGCATAGGGAATATTTTTTGGGCGGTAAAATTACGAATGTTTTTGAAGTTCGCCCTGTATTTTATGGGAAAGATTGGCCTGGTGGATGTTTTTGGTGAGCAGGATCATGTTCCTGATGGCATTGCCGTTTGAAATTCCGTGGCCGACCATTACCGTTGATTTTATTCCAAGGATGGGTGTGCCCCCGAAATTTTCGTAGTTCATTCTTTCAACGAAATCATCGTACAGATCCCGCTTTTTGAGCAGGAAATACATAGACTCAAGTTGCTTGAGAAGGATATTTCCCGTAAAACCGTCGCAAACAACCACATCGGCTTTGTCACATAATACATCGCGTCCTTCCACATTTCCGATGAAGTTGAAATGTTTGGACTGTTTCATGAGCTTGTAGGCAGCCCTTGCGAGGATATTGCCCTTTTCTTCCTCTTCGCCGATGTTCAGCAGGCCTACCCTGGGGTTATCCACGCCATAAACATATTTGATATAAAACGAGCCGAGGATGCCGAACTGGTACATTACTTCGGGTTTCGGATCGGGGTTTGTCCCGATGTCGAGCAGGAGTGTTTGCCCGCCGTTTTCGCTGGGCAGCACAACTGCAGTGCATGGCCTGATGATCCCCCGGATCATTTCCACGCTGTACATGGAGCCGACCAGCATGGCGCCGCTGTTGCCGGCGCTGGCAAAACCATCGATCGATCCCTGTTTCAGGTAATGGAATCCTTTGGAAATGCTCGATTCGGTTTTTTGTGTGAAGGCTTTGATGGGCTGGTCGCTCATACCGATCACATCAGGGGCATGAATAATTTCAAACAAATCAGGGTCGGTATTATTCTCATAAAGTTTTTCTCTGATCGTCTTTTCATCGCCGAACAGGAATAGCCAGTCCTGCCCCTCCAGTTCGCGTTGTGCCAGTATGGCTCCCCGGATGGTGGAATCAGGCGCTTTGTCGCCCCCCATTATGTCCAGCCCTATATTCATGATATAACCCGGATCACACCGGTATTAAACGAATAAAGCAGTAAATTGTTCTGATCATTCACCTTTGGCCATTACCAGTTTCCCTTTGTAATAAAGGTCACCGTCGACATAATAGGCGCGGTGGTAAATGTGAATGGTGCCCGTGGTGGGACATGTGGCCAGGGTGGGAAGGCTGGCTTTGTAATGGGTTCTCCTTTTGTCCCTCCTGGTTTTTGATATTTTCCTTTTTGGATGTGCCATTTTATTTCCTGGTATTAGGTTATTATATTTTCAATTCCTTTAAGTTGTCCCATCGCGGGTCGGTTTCTTTTTCCGGCAGGTTTTCGATGTGCCGCAGCATTTCCAGGTCGCAGCCGTCCCCGTTGTCGGGATGAACCTTCCTTATGGGCAGCATCAGCACGATATATTCATAAATGAAAGTGGCCAGGTTAATCCTGGTTACACTTTCCGGGATGATCAGGATCTCTTCGGTTTCCTCGGCCCATTCCGTTCCTGTCTTGACGATCAGTCGATACCTGCCTTCAAGGGGATATTGCATATCGGCCAGGCAGCGGTCGCAGGCTACGGTCACATAACCGCTGATAGTAAAATCAAAGATCATCATCCTGCTCTGTTTTTCCATGTCGACATGGACGCTGAGCCTGCCATCCTGGATTTCTGAATATTCAAAACATTTAAAGAACTCCGGCCCTATCCCGTAAGTATAAATATGATGCCCTTCCTTTAACCCACTGAACCGGACCAAAAACGCATTTAATTCCTTCATAATCCCGCCCCTCAAAAATTCGGGCTGCAAAATTAGGGATATAACTTTGTTTTTACAAGTATAATGTTTAAAAGATTGTGCGGGCAAAAATATGAGCTTTTCCTGTTAATTTTTTAACAGTTTTTTCCACCCAAATGAAATTATGTATTTATTTTGCACGCTTAATGGCCGGAATTTTTATAACACAGTCAAATAAAAAGCGATGTTCAATAAATTTATAGCTTCTCTGCTCCCCTATCTGCCCAAAAAATTTGTCTGGTTGTTCTCGAAGCGGTATATTGCCGGAAAGAACATAGAGGATGCCATCCGCGAATCGCGCAAGCTCAATGACGAAGGCATCATGGTTACCGTCGACCTGCTGGGCGAATTCATAACTGACCTTGACCAGGCCGGGCAAAACAAGGAGGAATACCTGGATATTATCGAAACCTTCGAAAGGGAAGGCATCAACGGCAATTATTCACTAAAACCCACCATGTTCGGCCTCTTGCTCGATGAAGAGGTCTGCTATACATATATCCGGGAGATTGTGAAGAAAGCGGCGGACCATAATAATTTTGTCAGGGTCGACATGGAGGATTCGCAGTGCGTCGACAGGGAGATCACGCTATTCAGGCGCCTGAAGGCGGAATTTCCCAAAAACGTTGGCCTGGTATTTCAGGCGTACATGAAGCGCACCCTCAATGACATTAAAAGCCTTGAAGACTTGCACAGCGAATCCAACCCTGTCAATTACAGGCTTTGCAAGGGGATCTATGTTGAACCGGCCGAGATTGCTTATAAAAAGTATCATGAGATCAACGAGCATTTTCTTGCCGACCTGGAATATATGTTTTCGAAGGGAATGTATCCGGGCATTGCCACCCATGATAAGAAGCTCGTTGATGGTGCCTTCCTTCTGATAGAAAAGTACAAGGTGCCGCGCGAAATGTATGAATTCCAGATGCTTTATGGTGTAACACCCGAACTGCGTAAATCAATCGTCGACAATGGCCATCGTATGCGCGTTTACGTACCTTACGGTTCCCAATGGTTTGCCTATTCAACCCGGAGGCTGAAGGAAAACCCCAGGATGGCCAGCCTCATCATCAAAGCACTGTTTTTCAGGGGGTAGTTAAAAACCGGACTTTTCTTCCCTGAAAATAATGTTTGGAAACCCTTCCGGCGTTCCCGATCTTTTCTATCTTTACAAAAAGAAATTTTCAGCGCAAATGGATGGGCTCTCCCTTTATTCGCTTCCGCAGGCACTGTTTTGCCTGGCCATGTTGCATGGAGAATCCATCATGCCGTTAACCTAAAAAAGTTCTACAATGAAAAAAGCGATTCTTATCACGGGTGTGGCCATTCTTATTATCCTGGCCGGCGCATGCAGCTCAAAGAAAAAAGTAACACGGGTCTCGCCCGATGAACAAATAGACCTCAGCGGCCGCTGGAACGATACCGATTCCAGGCTTACGGCCGATGCCATGATCACCCAATCGCTCAGCGAACACTGGCTCAACAACTTTCGCGATGCAAATGGCGGCAACAAGCCTGTGATCATCTGTGGTTTTGTAAAAAACAAAAGTCACGAACATATCAATGCCGAAACGTTCATCAAGGATCTCGAGCGGGCTTTTATCAACTCACAGCAGGTACGCCTGGTGCAGGGGGGTGAAAAAAGGGAGGAAATCCGCCGTGAAAGGGCCGACCAACAGGATTTTGCTTCGGCCGAAACCATGAAGTCGTGGGGCAGGGAGATCGGTGCCGACTTCATGCTGCAAGGGTCCATCAATTCCATTGTTGACACCGAAGGCAGGGAAACGGTTACCTTTTACCAGATCAACCTGGAGCTTACGTCAATCGAAACCAATGAGATTGTTTGGATAGGCGACAAGAAGATCAAAAAATACATCAAAAGGTAAAAAAGTGCCTGTTTGTTTGCCGGTAACGGCTGCCTGGCCTAACACACTCCGGGATGAAGGGTAAACCTTTATTGCTTCTGGTATTCTTTACTGCAGGACTGCTTGCGGCCTGTTCGAGTTATTACAGGAAAACCCAGCGTTTCCAAGAATATGTTACGGCCGGCGAATTGGAAAAGGCCAGGGATTGGCTGGCCAAAAATGATAAGGATAAAAGCGGGAAGAACGAACTCCTGTACTACATGAACCGCGGGTGGGTCAACTGGATGCTTGGCGATATTGAAGCCAGCAACAAAGACCTGGACGTGGCCGATCTTTTGATCGAAGATCAGCATAAACAGTGGGGCTACGAGGCATTGTCGCTCATTACCAACCCCGGTATGAAACCTTACCAGGCCGAGGATTTTGAAAAGGTCATGGTCAATTATTTCAAGGCCATGAATTATATACAGGCCGGGGCGTACGAAGCCGCCATTGTGGAGGCCCGGCGCATTATCATCAGGCTGCAGCAATTGAACAGCAAGTACAAGGACCGGCCGAACAGGTATTCCGATGATGCCTTTGCCCATGTGATCGTTGGGATGCTTTACGAGGCCGACGGCGATCATAACAATGCCTTTATCGCCTACCGGAATGCCCTGGATGCCTATGAAGGCCTTTACCGGGAAAATTTCGGACTTGGCCCGCCCGAACAATTGAAAACAGACCTCCTGCGATCGGCATATCTCACAGGTTTTTTTGACGAACTGGATTTTTATGAAAAAAAATTCGGGCAAAAATATGTACATCCCCGTGACGAGGGCGGTGAAATGGTTTTTATCTGGCACAACGGCCTGGGCCCGGTCAAGGATGAATGGAGCATTACCTTTACCATGCTGCCCGGCGATGCCGGTTTTATCGTCTTTGCCAATGAGGAATACGGGCTTACATTCCCTTTCTATATCGGCGACCGTTCAAAGGAGGAGCAGGCACAATTGCGCGACCTGAACATTGTACGTGTAGCCTTTCCGAAATATGTTGAACGAAAACCGGTATTTTCAGGTGCAAACATCCTTTTTGGCGGTGAAAGCCGTTCGCTGGGGCTTGCCGAGGATATCAACGTGATTGCATTCAAAACCCTTCACGACAGGATGCTGAGGGAATTTGGCAATGCCCTGCTGAGGGTGGCAACAAAAAAAGCCATTGAACTTGCCGTGCGAAAGGCAACAGCCGGTTCGTCGCAGGAAGGTAAGCTCGATGCCGGCGACATAGCCCCCGCTGCGCTCACCATTATAAACGCCGTTACCGAAAAGGCCGATACCCGCAACTGGCAAACACTTCCCCATTCAATATACTATACCCGGATCAGCATGCCCGCGGGAAAACAAAATTTTACCTTCAGGGCCGGCGGGCCACGGCACGAAGAATCGCAGCAATTTGAGGTGGATATCAGGAAAGGAAAGACTTCCTTTGTCGTCTATCAAAGCCTTGAATCCTATCAGCCCGGGATGTAATAATGCCGTTTCCGCTGAAAAGCCCGGAGCAAATAAAGCAGGTCTTCATGCGGTTGAACAGGCCGTAAGCGGGATTTTATATTATTAAAACATTGATTATTAGCAGTGCCAAATTGAATAATTGCAGGTTTTTTCATAATTTTGCAAATTCTTATTCCGCAATACTTATATTATGGAAAAAACTAGGGTGTTATTTGTGGCCCAGGAAATCTTTCCTTACCTTGAAGAAAGTCACATGGGAAAAATCGGCAGGTATCTGCCACAAGGCATACAGGAAAGAGGCAAAGAGATCCGCACTTTTATGCCCCGTTACGGCAATATCAACGAACGAAGAAACCAACTGCACGAAGTGATCAGGCTCTCGGGCATGAACCTGATCATCGACGATACGGATCATCCGCTCATTATCAAGGTAGCATCCATCCAGCAAGCCAGGATGCAAATCTATTTTATCGATAACGAAGATTATTTTCACCGAAAACAACCCCTTGCCGATAAAAACGGGAAATATTTTGACGATAACGATGAACGCAGCATCTTTTTTGCCAGGGGCGTACTCGAAACAGTAAAAAAACTTGGCTGGGGCCCCGACATTGTCCATTGCCATGGCTGGTTTACCACCCTGCTGCCGCTTTATCTGAAAAAAGCATACCATGTTAACCCGCTTTTTACCAATGCAAAAATGGTGTTGTCAATCTATGATGATGATTTCAGCGGGGAAATGAATACCGGTCTTCCCGAAAAGATGAAACTTGAAGGCATAACGAATAAGGATCTTGCACACTATAAGAAACCGGATTACGTTAATCTCATCAAAGCGGCCATCGGATATTCAGATGCCATCATTATCGGGAGCGAGAAGATCAACCCGGAAATCGAAAAGCATCTGAAAACCGTTAAACTGCCCATATTGCCATACCAGGATGAAGGGTCCTATATTGACGCATATGCGGCCTTTTATGATGAAATACTGAATAAATAGCCCGGCTGCCTGTTTAAAACGATACCCAAATACCGGAAAATATTGAAAAATCGAGTAGTATTTTCAGTTTCGCTTTCATTGCTGTTCATATTTCTTTTCATTTCATGCAATAAAGAGCCTGATCAGGTGGGCATCGGCCTTCAGCCTGCTTCTGCAGAATTGACGGTCAGTTTTGATGACAGCAGCGGCCTGCTGGTGTATTCCGAACGCGAAGATTCGGTGCGTACCGATGGTAACGCCATCAAAACCGGCATGCTGGGGAGTATGATGGACCCGGTTTTCGGGCGCACCACCGCCGGGATCTATACCCAATTCAGGCTCCCCGAAAACGGGCATACCTACGGATCGGATCCCGTGCTCGATTCGGTTGTGCTCTCCCTTTCCTATTCAGGTTTTTATGGCGATACTGCCGCACAGCAAAGCATCAAAATTTACGAGCTGACAGGGGAGATGTTTCCCGATTCGACCTATTATTCCAATCAAAGCATTCCCGACGACGGGCAGATAATCGCTTCGGCGGATTTTGTTCCAGTGCCCGGCGACAGCATCACGGTTGGCGGAAACCCGGCATCGCCCCAGTTAAGGATCCGCTTGTCGGATGAGTTTGGCCAGAAACTGATCAACGCAGGTTCCGAAGTATACAGCGATAACGAAAGCTGGCTTACCTTCATGAAAGGATTACGCATAACGTCCGATCCGGCAATGGCCGGCGGAGGGATCATGTTGTTTGATATGCTTGCATCCAATACCGCACTGACCGTTTACTACCGTACCGGTGAACCCCAGGATACCCTTTCCTTCGCTTTTGTCAGCAACAGCAATTGTGCCCGTTTCACAGCCTTTGACCATAACGATTACCTGGATGCCCTCCCCGAATTCAGGGCCCAGGTGCTGGAACAGGATACCGCCCTTGGCATGAAAGAATTCTACCTGCAATCCATGGGGGGCGTGAAAGCCCGGATACGCCTGCCCGATATTGCCGGGTATTTCAAGGATGGCCCCGTGGCCATCAATGAGGCAATGCTGGTCTTTTACATCAATGATGACGGGGCCGGCCTGGCCCCTCCGCCACAACTGGGCCTGGCCCTTGTCGGTGAGGAGGGAGAATACCTGCCCCTCCCGGATGCCGGCGAAGCAGGCTCCTATTACGGGGGTTTGTTGAATGATAATGAAACCCAATATTTTTTCCGCATTTCAAGGCATGTGCAACGCGTGCTGACAGGGCAATCGGACAATTCATCACTGGCACTGCTTATTTCAGGTGCTTCGTTCAGGGCAAACCGGGTGGTCTTTTATGGCCCTGATCAGGTCAACGGCGACCTGCGAATGCGGTTGAATGTGATCTACACCGGTGTTCAGTGATTTTCGCCCGCCCGGCATCATCATCATACATATTTACCATTATAAACGTATCTTTGCCGATAATTTAACCAATTACAGCATATGTGTGGAATAGTTGGATACATCGGTCTGCGCGAAGCATACCCGGTGCTTATCAAGGGTTTGAAGAGGCTTGAATACCGGGGCTACGACAGCGCAGGCATAGCCCTTTACAACGACAACCATCTTAATGTTTACAAATGCAGCGGCAAGGTAGCCGATCTGGAAGCCTTTGTCAGCGAAAAGGATACAGGTGGCACCCTGGGCATGGCACACACACGCTGGGCCACCCACGGAGAACCTACCGATCACAACGCGCACCCGCATTATTCCGAATCGGAAAACCTGGCCATTATCCACAATGGGATTATTGAGAATTATCAAACGCTGAAAGAGGAACTCATCAATCGCGGGCATCGCTTTTCGAGCGAAACCGATACCGAGGTACTGATACAACTGGTGGAGGATATTCTCGAAAATGAAAAGGTAAACCTGGAAGAAGCCATACGGATCGCACTCAACCAGGTGATCGGCGCCTATGCCATTGTGATCATTTCAAAAGATGATGAGGATACCATGTTTGCCGCACGCAAAGGCTCTCCCCTGGTAATCGGATTCGGGAAGAATGAGTTTTTCCTTGCCTCGGATGCAACCCCCATCGTGGAATATACAAAAAAGGTTGTTTACCTCGACGACGAGGAGATCGCCATCATCCGCCGTAATGGCGATTTTAAGATCAAAACCATCAGGAACAGGGAGAAAACCCCGTATATCCAGAAACTTGAATTTAACCTGAGTGAACTGGAAAAGGGTGGTTACGATCATTTCATGCTGAAGGAGATCTATGAGCAGCCCAGGTCGATCCGCGACAGTTTTCGCGGCAGGCTCCGTCCCAACGGTGAAGTGATCCTCGGGGGTATCAGGGATTACGAAGAAAAGGTGCTCAACGCCAGGCGTATCATCATCGTGGCCTGCGGAACCTCCTGGCATGCCGGCCTGGTAGGCGAATACCTGCTCGAAGACATTGCGCGCATATCGGTGGAGGTTGAATATGCTTCCGAATTCCGTTACCGCAATCCCGTCATCACCGAAGACGATGTGGTCATTGCCATTTCCCAGTCGGGCGAAACAGCCGATACCCTGGCCGCCATTGAGCTGGCCAAATCGAAGGGTGCCACCATACTGGGCATCTGTAATGTGGTGGGTTCATCCATTGCCCGGGCCACCCACGCGGGGGTGTATACCCATGCCGGGCCCGAGATCGGTGTGGCATCCACCAAAGCCTTTACGGCACAGGTAACCATCCTTATCCTTATGGCTTTGCGGTTTGCCCGTAAAAAGGGACGGATCCCCCAGTCGAAATACAACCAGTATTTCAGGGAGATGGAACTCATCCCCGATAAAATTGAGAAAGCCCTTCTGGTCAATGACTATGTGAAGGAGATTGCTGAAAAATACCAGGATGCGAGGAACTTTCTTTACCTCGGCCGGGGGCTGAATTTCCCGGTTGCCCTCGAAGGGGCGCTCAAGCTTAAGGAGATCTCCTACATACATGCAGAAGGATACCCGGCGGCGGAAATGAAGCATGGCCCCATTGCCCTGATCGATGAAGCCATGCCGGTGGTTTTCATTGCACCAAGTTCAGGAACCTACGAAAAGGTGATCAGCAACATACAGGAGGTGAAAGCCCGGAAAGGCAAGATCATCGCCATCGTTACCGAAGGCGATACCATGGTGCGCGACCTGGCCGATTACGTGATTGAAATACCGGCCACCGATGAACTCATGACCCCGCTCCTGGCTACCATCCCCCTGCAACTTTTGTCGTACCATATAGCCGTGTTGCGAGGCTGTAATGTTGACCAGCCCCGGAACCTGGCGAAATCCGTTACGGTGGAGTAGCGACTATAATTCCCCACATCCTTTTCAGAACAGGTTTCTTTCAGATTCAGGAATTGATTATTCTTTAAGCAATATGTTTTATTGTTGTTGATATACAGGGATGGTGTGTGCTTGTGTAAGCCCGGATGCCTTCTTTCATTCCTGTAATAATGAAAGAATTTGCCAAGCCCCTGATAAAACTCTAAGCCATCGGCTGAATGACAATTAATCTGTTATTATAATCATTCCTCCTTCTTCCTTGTTTGGCCTTCATCAGGGGCCGACACTAACAGTTGAGCCGCTCTCAAGTTCAAGCGCTGAATTGGTTTCAATGGTTAAGCTGCCCTTGATATCAACATCGCTTCTAAAAAACACTGTTCTGTTGCTTTTATCGATGATGATATTTTGAAAGCTTACGCCATCAACTGCATAAAGGCTCATATTGTGATGGTTAGGATCATCTCCATGCTGTATATGCAAGGTAGATGTCCCTGAAAAATCAAAGTCGGGTTCATTGATAACAAATGAATAGGGAGGATTATGCGGAGGACTATCATTATCATAGCCGCAAAGCCTGAAAGTCCCTCCACTGATTTGCCCCAGGGAACCTGCCTCAACATAAAAGTAGCCGGGATTCAAACTTGTAATGGCGGATCCTGTCCCGTAATTATGCACACTTATTTCTCCTGCCGTCATCGTAAGACTTCCTCCTGACTTTATCCAGAGTTTATCATCAATCTCAAGATAACCGCCATCAACCCAAACAACTCCTCCATCAAATATTACCATATCTGAAATTGCCGGGGCAATGGATTGATTTCCAATAATTACCGACCCTGAAGATAGAATGCTAAGCTGACCGCCGCCTAATATTTCATGGGAATTATTAATACTTAAAGTTCCCGTATAGGCTCCCGCCACATTCATCGGGCCATTGACAAACAGTGAAGAAGAATGGTTCAAACTTGCTCCGTCCTCAATATCCAGGCTTCGGCATTGTACCCAACCCGAAGAGGTATCTATACCCAATGATAAATTAAGATCGGGATAATACAAGCATCCGGTCGGGATTAATACACTGTTCGATATTCCCGGCACAATGTCATGAATCCAGTTTGTATTGGTGTTCCATTCTGTATTGGTAAGTCCCGTCCAGATCCCAATGCCGAAATAAGTGGGGAGGGCGTATTCAATGGTAAATCCGTCGCCATCACCTCCTGAGCAATATGCACTTTGGTCTGCAAGGGCCCCGGTAAAGGAGTAGGTAAGGTCAAATCCGTCGCCGTCTCCCCCCGAGCAATACGCACTTTGGTCAGCAAGGGCTCCGGTATAGGAGTAGGTAAGGTCAAATCCGTCGCCGTCACCTCCTGAGCAATATGCACCTTGGTCAGCAAGGGTCCCGGTAAAGGAATAGGTAAGGTCAAAACCGTCGCCGTCACCTCCTGAGCAATATGCACTTTGGTCAGCGGCGGGCCCGGTATAGGAGTAGGTAAGGTCAAATCCGTCTCCGTCTCCCCCCGAGCAATACGCACTTTGATCAGCGGCGGGCCCGGTATAGGAGTAGGTAAGGTCAAAACCGTCGCCGTCTCCCCCCGAGCAATACGCACTTTGGTCAGCGGCGGGCCCGGTATAGGAATAGGTAAGGTCAAAACCGTCGCCGTCACCTCCTGAGCAATATGCACTCTGGTCAGCGGCGGGCCCGGTATAGGAGTAGGTAAGGTCAAAACCGTCGCCGTCTCCCCCCGAGCAATATGCACTCTGGTCAGCGGCGGGCCCGGTAAAGGAATAGGTAAGGTCAAAACCGTCGCCGTCACCTCCTGAGCAGTATGCACTTTGGTCGCCTGCGGGGCCGGCCGGAGAAAAAGATATATCGGAACCATCTCCATCACCACCCAAATACTGGGCATGTGTTACGAAAGAAAGTAACAGCAAAATACATCCGAAATGACTGATAAGAATCTTCATGAGTAAGCCCAATACAGATTAAGGGGCAGTCCTGACAAGGCGAATGCCATTACCCTCATAATGCGTTATATCCTGAGGAATAAAATCAGCAGCAGCGGTGCGGCAGGAAACCGTCTGGTTGATGAGAACCTCTCCAAAGTGACCGCTTCTTCGAGCGATTCCGGCAGCACTGGTAACCCCCCCGGTACTATAGGCCTGATTGGGAGTGTTACGCTGATCATTTCCATTGATTCCCGGCCAGTAGTCTGTATTTGCATAACCGTCTGTAGTCAGCTCCCCATCTCCATGAAGGCCTGTAAAAGATCTGCCTGCCTGGCAAAAAGGCGCCACGATAAACTCCCTGAGATTTCCGTTCATTTCCATGATCCCGTAATAAGTAGCACCCGTTTCCATGCGTGTTGGGGTGTATGCACTGGCAGCAAAGATGCCGCATCTTCCAGGACCCCCAAAACTACCGGAGGTTAAATTATACATCATATTTCCATCATTAATGGAAGGATTGGGGATAACCTCATCATAATCTCCTTCATTTGCCATTGAATAGGTTGATGATGTAACCAGCGTATTTCCCCAGGCAAGTTCATCATTAACCGGCATGTTGGGTCCTCGGCATGCTTTTTCATATTCGAAGCCTGTGATGGGCCTCAAACCGGCCCAATCAGCATAGGCTGCCAGATCCATATAAGTAACGAAATTGCATGCAATGTTTTGTCCATCTGCCCCACCTACCTGATAATTGTGAGAAAACCCGATGGGTTCCGTTGTACCCAGTCCGCTGGGCGCACAAACGATTGCATTCCTATGTGACATGCTGGTAGTATTGCTCATTACAAAAATATTCGTAACCGTATTGCCGGAAATGTCAGTATAGACCCTGTTGTTTTGCTGTGGGCGGGTCAGTAACTCAAGGAATTGCGCATATTGCTCCTGGCTTAATTCATATTTCATGCAATAGAAGGCTTCATAGCCTGTTGGAAATTCTGTGGGGAAAGTAGTTCCTTGAATACCCGATCCCATGCCTCCATCTGCCCAAAGGTCACCACCATTGTTATTAACAGTTATTGCGTTTGAGGTTACCTGATAAGGACTGGCCAGGGTAGGATATTCATAATATGTATAGGTAGATGAACCGTCTCCGAGGTAAAAAGCACCTTGCGGAACGTACACCATTTCTATGGCCTGCACCGCTACTTTAATGACGGCGTCATCGGCTACGCCATTTTCTCCATAATCCCAGCGAAGCCGGATGTCCGCCCAGGTATTCGTACCCGATCCATTTTCACTTCTGTAGATAAATACTCCGGTTGAATCAGACGGAACATCAATGGTTGCACCGGCAACCGGAATGTGCCCCGAACCATGTAATGCGGCATGATACCACGGCCCGCCCGCGACCTGATATTTCACAAATACCCATGCAGCATCCCAGTTAAAGGGAATGGAGGATGTTCGCCAGGAATTATCCCAGGAAAGATCAAACTCAACATAACAAAAATGACCCGTAAGATCCTGTCCTTCCAGAGAAACATTGCTTACGGTAATGTTATTGGCAAATGACGATACACCGAACATCAACAGCCAGGCTACACTTAAAGCTTTGATTTTTAACTTCATCAGGGATTGTTTTTGGTTTATATTTAATTTGGGTTCACGTGATTGGCGAAACTAAATTAGAAAATAAATATTAATCTGCAAATTTCAAGACCCTTAATTGTAAAACCTGCTTGTTTTGGACTTTTACCCGGAGATACTTTTTTTATGAAATCAGGCGCGTATTTACAGAAATTCAATAAATCAACAATTCCAACATATTATGAACCGCGAATTATTTACAACAGCCCCCTTACCATCCAAATCATTGATAAAAAGTCGTAACGGGCACACCATCGAACCTGTATTGAGCGAAGCCGGAATACTCACGATTAACTCCGTGGAGTCATTCCTGGTATAAACAATCACCGGCGAACCTTTCAGGGCCCACCTCACCAGGGTCCTTCCGAGAAAGGACTATAATGTTTCAACCCGGTATATTCCGGACAGCAATGGTCCGGCATCCGGCTTATAATCTGCTTTCCACGGCCTTCCAGTCGACAAGCTTCCAGAAGTCTTCGATATAGGCTGGTCTGGCATTTTGTTTATCCAGGTAGTAAGCATGTTCCCATACGTCGCAGGTCAGCAGGGGGGTAAATCCATTGCGAAGCGGGCAGTCGGCATTGGAAGTCTGCTGAATGTCGAGGTTGCCGTATGCATCTTTCACCAGCCAGGCCCAGCCTGAGCCGAACAGCGTGGCCGCGGCTTTGGAAAACTGCTCCTTAAAGATTTCAAAGGATCCGAAGAACTCTTTAATGGCTTCGGCCAGCTTTCCCTGCGGTTCGCCGCCGCCATCGGGGCTCATGCAGTTCCAGTAAAAAGTGTGATTCCACACCTGGGCGCCATTGTTGAAAATGCCACCTTTGGCCTTCCGGATGATATCCTCCAGGGAAGCATTCCGGAATTCGGTTTCCGGGATGAGTCCGTTCAGGTTATTGACATAGGCCTGGTGGTGCTTGCCGTAATGAAACTCAATGGTTCTTTTTGAAATAAAGGGTTCAAGTGCGTCTGCCGGATAAGGCAGTTCAGGTAAATTAAATGACATGACAAAGTTTGTAACTAATCAGTGTCAAATATAATACAAATTTCCCTATCCGTTTTAATTTTTTTTTTGAATATGTCTGTTATTCACAATAATATCAGCTTGTTAACAGTTTGGTTTGAGAAAAATTTTGGATCATT
>Ga0334896_1000218_pt1 | contig 85708 bp, 84 predicted proteins | sample GraSluR3_MG_8_FD_207734 | JGI IMG/M metagenome (GOLD analysis project Ga0334896, IMG submission 207734) | Sludge microbial communities from methane-producing bioreactor in Wageningen University, Netherlands - Granular Sludge_27_06-R3 | ecosystem: Engineered > Bioreactor > Anaerobic >... | reverse complement strand
GATAATTGCCATGGTAAAAAAGCAAATAAAAAGCGATCTCTCTTTGTACGAAATCTCGCAAATCTTAGGGGTATCTGTGTTCGATAAAACACCTTTAAATGAGCTACTTACAAATTTTTCAAAGAACGAGAAAACAAAAGAACTTTATAATCAACTGAATTTGTTCGATTTATAACGCAACACTAATGAAATGATGCCCGATTTACAGGGCGATGAAATGATTCTGCTGGAGAACCTGACAAAAAATTATTCAGATGATCAAATCCGCGATTTTGCCAATTTGTATCGTGCCCGCCGGAAAGACCCCCAAATGATTTTGCTTTTTGCTTTTGCCGGTTTGGTTGGGTTTGCCGGGATACATCGTTTTTTACTCAATCAAATAGGAATGGGAATTTTATATTTCTTTACTGCCGGACTTTGTTTGATTGGGACTATCGTTGATATGGTAAACTACAAAACCCTGGCATTTACCTATAATCGGTAGGTGGCAGTTGAGGTACATCATCTTATGGGAATCAGGAAATAGTAGTTTACAGCTTTTCTTTTAGGATGGCTTTGTTGATCTTTTTCGCAATCATTGGGCCTTCGTATATAAATCCGGTATAAACCTGCACCAGATCGGCACCTGCCCTGATTTTTTCGATCGCATCTTCGGCTGTGAAGATGCCGCCAACCCCAATAATCGGGAAGGCATTATTTGATTTTGAAGCCAGGTACCGGATAATTTCTGTACTTCTCTCCTTAATCGGAAGCCCACTTAAGCCGCCATTGCCAATGACTTTGGCTTTATCAGCATCATGCTGTAAAGTATGACGGCTGATGCTGGTGTTTGTTGCAACCACACCCTGAATGCCGGTTTCTTTGATAATGGCAATCACCTCATCCAGCTGGTTCTCATTCAGATCAGGAGAAACCTTGAGCAGTACGGGTTTGGGTTTTGGTTTGGCAAGATTGATCTGCTGGATGGCATTGAGGATTTTCATCAAGGCACCCTGATCTTGTAATTCGTGTAAATCACTGATATTGGGACAGCTAACGTTCACTACAAAATAATCAACCACCGGAAACAAGCCTATAAAATTCGTCACATAATCATCGATGGCTTTATCGTTTGGAGTAGCAGTATTTTTACCAATGTTTCCGCCGATTATGAGGTTTGTATTGCGTTTTCGTAATTTTTTAACCGCCTCTTCCAGTCCCAGGTTGTTAAATCCCATCCGGTTGATCAATCCTTTATCTTTTGTAAGACGAAACAGGCGTGGTTTTGGGTTTCCCGGTTGCCCTTTAGGTGTCACGGTTCCAATTTCGATATGGCTAAAACCCAGGGCTCCCAGTTCGTCATATACTGATGCGTTTTTGTCGAATCCGGCAGCAATACCGACAGGATTTTTAAAATGAAGTCCAAACAATTCGCGCCGGAGTGCCGGATCGTCCACTGAGGTAGCTTTGTTGATCAACCAGCGACTTCCGGGAATGCTCAACCCAAACTTCAGAAGCTTTACCACGGCATGATGTACCTGTTCGGGATCGAACTGAAAAAAAAGTGGGCGGATAATGTGTTTGTACATGTGCTGATGCTTAAAAAAAAGTCCCACGAGGGGACTTTATTTATTCTTTCGTTTCTTCATTTTCAGTTTCTTCAGCTTCGGCAGCAGGAGATTCTGTTTCATCTTCCGAGAAGTCAAGCATGTTTTTCTCCATCAGCAACTGATACCAGTTAAAAACTTTCTTGATGTCGGAGGGATACACAGCTTCTTCATCAAAATCAGGAAGGACGGTTGCAAATTTCTCCTTAAGCTCATCATTCGAAAGTTTTTTCACTTCAAAATCAAGCTGTTCGCCAATTGTTTCCTGGATACTTTTGAATACATCTTTCAGAGGTTTGTCTTCAGATGTAGTAAAAATACTGATTTCTTCGAGCGAGCTCATTCTGTCCTGGGCAAAAGCTGGAAATCGTTTGCCATCAATCAGCGATTCAACTACTACACTGTTTTTTCCTTGTCCGGATATCAAATAAAGTCCCGGCTTTCCTGAGATTGATACAATCTTTGTTAAATCCATCTTGTTTGTGTATTAATTTTTTGGCAAAAATAAGTGAATTCGTGTTTCATTACGAAAAAGTCTGCATATCATGCAAACGTTTATACACCCCTTTGGCAGCAAGTAATTGTTCATGCGTGCCACGCTCGGCTATCTGTCCGCTTACTATCACAATAATTTCATCAGCATGTTGAATGGTCGAAAGCCGGTGTGCAATCACAACAGATGTACGACTGCTCATCACCTTGGCCAGGGCTTCCTGAACGAGCCTTTCCGATTCGGTATCCAATGATGAAGTGGCTTCATCGAGGATGAGGATTGGAGGATTTTTGAGCACGGCTCGTGCAATGCTTAATCTTTGTCGCTGGCCTCCGCTGAGGTTCATTCCCCGATCGCCGATATAGGATTCGTATCCGTTTTCGAGGCGCATGATAAACTCATGGGCATTGGCAATTTTTGCTGCTTCAATAACCGATTCATGAGTGGCAGTAGTGTCGCCAAAGGCAATATTATTGAAAACAGTATCATTGAATAGGATGCTCTCCTGGGTTACGATTCCCATCAAACTGCGTAAATCATCAATTTTGTAATCACGAATATCATTTCCGTCTATAAGTATTTGACCATCAACAACATCATAAAATCTGGGTAGCAGGTCAACCAGGGTTGATTTTCCACCTCCCGACTCACCTACCAAAGCAATCAGTTTACCTTTACCGATTTCCAAATTGATATTTTTCAGAATAGATTCCTTGTCGTAAGCAAACCATACATCCTGATATTTAATACTTTGGTTAAACGACTGAATGGCTTTGGCATCCTTTTTTTCGGTGATGACTTCTTCTGCATCGAGAATTTCAAAAATACGTTCGGCTGATGCTATTCCTTTTTGGATACTATAAAATCCCTGTGCAAAAGTTTTTGCCGGAGGTATGATTTGTGAAAAAACGATGATGTAAACGATAAAATCTGCGGCTTGAATAACAGCTGAATCGCCCAGCACAAGCCTTCCTCCAAACCACAAAACGATCACAATAACTACCGACGACAGAAATTCGCTTAAGGGTGAGCTGAGATCGCGCCGGCGGTAGATGCTGATCATCAATTTCGAAAACAGACTGTTCTGATCTTTGAATCGTGTGTCGGAATAATTTATGGCACCAAAAGCCTTGATGATTCTAAGCCCGCTAATAGTTTCTTCGATAATTGACAACATCCCGGCCATTCGGGCCTGACCTATTTTTGAGCTTTTACGCAGACTTTTTCCAATCTGGCCGATTAAAAAACCTGTGATAGGTAAAAGAACCAGCACAAAAAGTGTAAGTTGCGGGCTCACGCTAAACATAAATGCAATATAAACCAGGATGGTAATAGGGTCGCGTATGATCATTTCCAGATAATTCATGATCGAATATTCAACCTCCTGCACATCAGTTGTTACTCTGGAAATGATATCGCCTTTGCGGTGTTTGTTGTAAAACGAAAGTGGCAGGATAAGGATTTTTCTGTAAATACTGTTTCGGATGTCTTTTACAGATCCAATACGCACATTAGCCATGTAGAACATTGCAAAAAAACGCGTTAGGTTGCGCAGGAAAAAGGCTACAATCAGGATGATACAGATGTAAACAAGGGCTTTGTGCTGGCCATCTTCAATAATGATCTGGCTGATATAATAATTCAGTATTTGAATTAGGCTGTCAGCATTGAGGGCAAACTCAGGCTTTTGGGTTACTAATGTTTCTGTTCCAAAGAGCAGGTTAAGAAAGGGAACCAAAAGCGTCATCGAAAACAATGAAAATACAATCGTAAGCAGGTTAAACAATACGTTGAGCGATGCATATCCCCAATAAGGTTTTAAATAGGTCAATACGCGATAAAATTTCTTCATGAATCCTGTCTTAAGAGGTTGATCCCGGTATAATTTTCAGGTGTGATGGCGTGTAGTTCAGTTTTTATTTCAGCTGTAACAGGTAGTTTTTCAATAAAATCATAAATCACCTGACGATCAATTTTTTCATTGGTTCGTGTCAGTTCTTTCAGTAATTCATAAGCCCCTTCAATTCCCTCCCGACGTAGGATGGTTTGAATACCTTCGGCAACTACCAGTATATTATGCTCCAGATCAGCGGCAATTTTCACTTTGTTGAGAAGCAGTTTATTGAGGCCTTTTTCGATCGAGTTTAGTGCAATAAGGCTATGTGCCAAAGGTACACCTACATTGCGCGTAACTGTTGAATCGGTTAAATCGCGCTGCAGACGGCTCACTGGCAGCTTGGCACTCAGGTGTTCGAAAAGGGCATTGGCAATTCCCAGGTTTCCTTCTGCATTTTCAAAATCGATGGGATTCACCTTGTGTGGCATGGCTGAAGAGCCTACCTCACCGGCTTTGATTTTCTGTTTGAAGTAATCCATCGAAACATACAGCCAGATGTCGCGACTCAAATCAAGTAAAATAGTGTTGATCCGTTTGAGGGCATCAAAATAAGCTGCCAGATAGTCGTAATGTTCTATTTGTGTGGTGGTTCGCTGTCGATGTAGTTCAAGTGTTTTGGAGATAAAATCACAGGCAAATTGTTCCCAGTCGATAGCCGGAAACGCAATATGATGGGCGTTGAAGTTGCCTGTTGCACCTCCAAATTTTGCCGAAAAAGGAATGTTTTTCAACAACTCAATTTGATTTTCTAGTCGTTCGGCGAAAACATAGATTTCTTTTCCAAGTTTTGTGGGACTTGCGGGCTGACCGTGTGTGCGGGCGAGCATACTTACATCGGCCCATTCGTAGGCCAGTTTGATGATATGATTTAAAAGGCTTTCCAGAGCAGGCATTAGCTCCAGTCGATGGGCATCGCGAATGGAAAGAGGGAGTGCTACATTATTGATATCCTGAGAGGTAAGTCCGAAATGAATAAACTCCTTGTAGGGTTTCCATCCATAATCATCAAATCGTCTTTTGAGGAAATATTCCACGGCTTTTACATCGTGATTAGTTTCCTGTTCAATGGCTTTTATTTCTTCAGCATCTTCAACCGTAAACTCCTCATAGAGTGCATGAAGCAGGTCGAAATCTTCTTTCTTGAAAGTCTGCAACTGAGGCAAAGGCAGCTCGCAAAGTGCAATAAAATAATTCACTTCAACCATCACTCGATAGCGAATGAGGGCATATTCAGAAAAATACTCTGATAATGCTGCCGTTTTGTTTCTGTAACGTCCATCCACAGGAGAGATGGCGGTGAGTGCTGACAATTCCATAGTTGAGCAATTTATGGGCAAAAGTACGCAATAAATTTAGGCGACTGAAATAGTTAATTCCAGAGGCAGAAATACTAATTTAGAACTCAGTTGATGATAAAGATGCAACATATTTCGGCTCGCCCTGGAATTTGTGAATATAAATAGATTGCAGGCTGTGGAACAATAAGAAATAATTACAAAAGGATTACTCCGATTCAATGGCACACAAGCTTTGCTGCTATAAAGCTGCCTTTTATATTTGAACTTAGGTTAATAAATTATCAAATCTATCAGCCCATAAACCTATTGCTTCAACTATCTTTTTATAACCCTCTGGTTTATCGTTTGCTTGTCAGTAATCAACTGAACAACATATAATCCGGCTGGCAAAAAGTCGAGCGGGAGGCTAAAGCTGCTGAAAGCTTTTTCTGAATGGTAATCACGGGCAAAAACCACTTGTGCCTCAGTATTCAGGATTTTCAATGATTTTAGCTGACCAGCAGTCTCTTGCAAAGCAATGTTAAGCTGATTGGTGAATGGATTTGGAAACAGGTTTACCAATACCGGTTTTGGGTGGTTTTCGGCTCGCAAACCCATAATAATCTCCATATTCTGAAAATAGTTGAAGGTGCCGTCATAATTACCCAGAACCAGATCGGCATCACCATCGCCATCCAAATCGCCAAAGCCCGGACTGGTATTTTGTCCTCCACTTACACCGGCCATAACCAGATCGTTGGCTATCCAGTTTCCGTTTTCATGTTCAAAATACTTCACATTTCCCGAAATATTTCCAACGGCCATATCCCAATCACCGTCAAAATCAAGGTCGGCAAATGTGGGAACAGCATTGGAGCCTACATCTATCCCACCAAAATAGTTTGGGATCTCTACCCAAACTGCTTCCTGGCTGTTGCCTTGATTTTCAATATAAAAAAGCTGGCCAGATTCATTGCCAACCACCAGATCGAGGTCTTCGTCGTTGTCAAGATCAACAAGATATGGGGACGACCAGCCTCCATAGGAAAATCCGGCAAAAGTGCTTTCGATATAATTGAATCCCAAACCGGTATTCTGGTGATAGAACAGATTGCCGCTTAAATCGCCCACCACGGCATCCATGCGGCCATCACCGTTCAGGTCGCCAACAGCCACATCGCTGTAGATGCTGTGCTTGAGCGAAACAAAGCCTTCGCTTTTCTCCAACCAGCCTGGCCCGTAAATAGTGCCGGTATTTTCAAAGTACTTGATGTCGCCCATTTGCGATCCGGTAAACATATCCAGGTCGCCATCGCCGTCATAATCAACAAAGAAAGGGTTGCTGGCACCTCCAATATCTATTCCGCCACCAAAAAGGCTTTCGTTCAGCTGCCATTCCGCCACTTCCGGAGTTCCGATATTATCGTAATAAACAAGCGGACCCGAGGCTGTTCCGAAAATCAAATCCAGCGTGCCGTTATTATCCAGGTCGATCAAATCGGGTGAGTTCCAATAGGTTTCTTCGCCCATGCCGGCAAAAGCGTTTTCGATATAGGTCCATTCAGGAGCTGTTGGTAAGCCGGTGTTTTGATAGTAACGGAAACCAAACCCGTCACGACCAATCACCAGATCCATATCACCGTCATTATCTAGGTCGGCAAAGCAGGGGTAGGCATAAAGACCAACATCTCCGATTTCGGTAACTGCAGCTTCCGAAAAACTTGCTTCTTCTGCTGTTCCGGTGTTTTCATAAACCTTTACCAACCCATCTTCGCTCAGGCCAATCACAAGATCAAGGTCACCATCATCGTCCACATCAGCCAGATCGGGGACGGGATAACCAATACCGGCCAGAATTGTAAAGAATCCGGTTTGTTTTTCAAAAACCGGATCGGTTTGGTTGCCTGTGTTCTCAAAGAAACTTATGCCTGAGAACCCACCTGAGATCATATCCAGATCACCATCGTTATCCAGATCAGCAAAAACGGCTACCTCTGCATCAAGCGAGCTGATATCTGCAAAATAATCCTCGCCCGGGGCAAACTGTGGTGATTCAGCCGATCCCACATTCTCCAAATAAACAGGTTTATCACTGATGTTTCCCAGAATCATATCCAGATCGCCGTCGCCGTCGAGATCGGCAAATCGCGGCTGCGAAAAGGAAAGGCTTGGGATTCCGCCCGGATTAAAGATGGCATCGTTTTGTACCCAGGGCTGCGCCGTGAGTAAAGCAGGAACTAAAATAAACAGGAAGACAAATAAATACTGAGAAATTTTCTGCATGATAAACAAGTTTTGATTGCATTAATAAATGTTTGTTTTCGCGCTGTAAAGTTAGTCATTTTGCACGGATCGAATCTCTGCTTTTCTGCTGAATCAATCTTGAAGAGTTAAAATCGGAATAAAGACTTATTGGAGGAGAATTATTTTTTCGCGATAGGATGAATGAGTATTTTTCGATCTGTATTGAATTGCCATGGCCTTCCTGAAAAATTCATGTACTTTTGTGAAGCCGATACGACCTTATGAAACCTCAATTGTTAATTCATTCTTCCAAACTCACAAACCGTTTGCGTTACACCCTTGATTTGGTATTGACAGAACAACTTGGGATTGAATACGAGCTAACAACGGATATGGCTCGATTTATGTCGTGGGAAGGTGCTGCATTGGCTTATGGCGTTCAGGCTCCGGAACAGGGTGCTTTTTTGCAACAGGTTCCATTATTATTCGAACGTGAGATTACTAGTCATGAGCTAAAAGCCTTTGATCACGAAGGTGTTAAAGCTTTGTTTCCTGTGTATAACAAACAGTCGATCCTGCCTTTTGATGTGTTTGCTGCGGTGTTTTACCTTGTTAGTCGCTACGAAGAATACCTTCCTTTTGTACGTGATCAGCACGGACGATTTGATGCGGCTTCATCAGTGCAGCATGAATTAGGGGTGTTAGACAAACCTGTTGTAAACCTGTGGATTATCCAGCTCGAGAAAAGGCTGAAGGAGGTTTTCCCGGGCTTTGAAACCCATCGCAGAACCTATCGTTTTATCCCAACATACGATATTGATGCAGCCTGGGCTTATCTGCACAAAGGTTTGATTCGATCACTAGGAGCCTATATGAAGGATCTTGTGAAGGCAGACTTTGCTGAGATACAAAAACGGACAGCTGTTTTGAGAGGCAAAGCCAGGGATCCTTTTGATACTTTTGATCTGCAACTTAGTATGCAACAGCAATATAAGTTGAGGCCTGTCTATTTTATTTTGTTTGCTGCTTACGGACACAACGATAAGAATATCAGCGTTCGCAACCGTTATTTTCAGCAATTGATCAAATATCTTGGCGACTATGCCGATATCGGTATTCATCCTTCATATGCCTCATACTCCAATAAGCAATTGCTCAAGCGAGAGTTGAGCCAGTTAAGCGCAGTGCTTAATCGTGAGGTGAGTTGCAGCCGACAGCATTTTTTGCGTATGAGTTTGCCGGAAACCTATCAAAACCTGATCGAGCAGGATATCCTGCATGATTATACGATGGGATATGCTGCCATGCCCGGATTTAGAGCCGGAATTGCTGATGATTTTTATTTTTACGATTTGGATCACGATGTAAAAACAGCATTGCGCATACATCCCTTTGCGGTGATGGATGGCACCTTACGCGACTATCTGCAGCTGAATGCCGAGGAGGCAATTAGCAAGACCGAAACCCTGATCAACAGCGTTAAAGCGGTAAACGGAAAATTTATTTTGCTCTGGCACAACGAAACCCTTAGCGACCAAAAACGCTGGACAGGCTGGCGAAAAGTGTATCAAAATCTGGTAGAAAAAGCCCTTCCTTAACAACCTTTTTCATGATCAGATACTTAAAACAAGATGAAATAGATAAGGTAAAATGGGACAGCTGTATCAAACAGAGTTTCAATGGTAATATCTATGGCTGGTCGTGGTATCTTGATATAGTTCATCCGGAATGGCACGCGCTGGTCGAGAATGATTATGAGCGTGTTTTTCCGCTTACCGGAAAAAGAAAATTTGGGGTGAGCTATTTGTTTCAGCCTTTTTTTGCTCAGCAACTCGGAATATATTCCCGAACACTTTTAAATCCGGATATCATCGATGAGTTTATTAATGCCATTCCTGTTAAGTATCGCTTTGCTGAGATTCGACTGAACACCCATAACAAACCAGGAGAGCATAACAAAGGATTGAGCTGGCACCGCAATCACGAACTGGATCTGATAAACAGTTATGATCGTATCTATAAAAATTACAGCTCCAATACCAAAAGAAACCTTAAAAAGGCTGAACAGGCTAAATTGCAACTGGTCAAAAATGTGAAACCCGAAAACGTGATTGCCTTGTTCAGGGCCAATCGTGGCCGGACAATTAGTCATTGGAACGACTTGGAATACAATAGACTAAAGCAACTTACCTACATTGGAATATATCGCGGACAGGCAGGTGTTTTCGGAGCCTATAGCAAACCTAACGAGTTGTGTGCCGGAGCAATATTTATGCGAAGTCATGGTAAGCTTGTCTTCCTGTTTTCGGGTGCCAGTGAGGAGGCTAAAAACAATCACGCCCTGAGTTTTCTGATTGATGAAGTGATTAAAATGCACAGTCCCGGGCAGTTGGTTTTCGATTTTGAAGGATCAGATCAGCCGGGATTGGCGCGTTTTTACAAAGGCTTTGGGAGTAAGGAAACCTATTATCCTGGAATTAAGCTTAACAGATTGCCGCTGATCGGAAGGCTGGCCTTAAGAATTGTGAAAAGAAATTGATTTTGCGAAAGCTTTTTTATTCTGCATTTTAATGGCTATTTTTGCTCCATAACATTCCGACTATGGCTACCATCATCAACATTGGAGAATCGAATTCCATTTTCAATCATTTTATTGCCGAACTGAGAAGCACTGAAATCCAGCAGGACAGGATGCGTTTCAGACGCAATCTGGAACGTATCGGCGAAATTTTTGCCTACGAAATAAGTAAAAAGTTGGACTATCAGCCGCATGATGTTACTACCCCTCTGGGAGTTGCCACTGTAAATCAGCTCATCGAGCAGCCACTGCTGGCCACTATTTTGCGTGCCGGCTTACCCCTCCATCAGGGCTTGCTCAATTATTTCGACAGAGCCGATAGTGCTTTCATCACTGCTTACCGCAAATACGACAAAAATGAAGATTTCACCATTCGTGTGGAGTATGTTTCAAGCCCTTCGATTGGAGGCAAAATCCTGGTACTCTCCGATCCGATGCTTGCCACAGGGGCTTCCATTGTAAAAACAATGAAAAGCCTGCTTGCCAGCGGGATGCCCAAGTCGTTGCATATCGTTTCGGTATTAGCCAGCTCAGAAGGATTGGATTATATAAAACGGAACCTTTCGCTGCATAATCTCACGGTTTGGGTTGGTGGTATTGATGATGAGCTAACAGCACAGGCATACATCGTGCCGGGGCTCGGCGATGCCGGTGATCTGGCTTTTGGCGAGAAAGACTAACAACTACAGAAAATGGAATCGGGAAAACTTATAGCCGAAAATCTGCGGGTTTCAATAGAATCTATCCGAAGTCATTCGCTCCGAACGGCTCTTACGGTTGCCATTATCGCTTTTGGCATTATGGCCTTGGTAGGCATTTTGACGGCGATCGACAGCATGAAATTTTACCTGACAGAGAATTTCTCGATGATGGGTTCAAATACATTTAACATCCGCAACAGGGATATGGTGGTGCATATGGGGGGTAGCAGCTCACGTCCCAAAGCAAACAAGCCTATCTCTTATCGCGAAGCTATGGCTTTTAAAGAGCAGTTTACGCTACCCGTTTCAACCAGCATGTCAACCTATGGTACCGGAATAGCAACGCTCAAATTCGGCAACGAAAAAACCAATCCAAATATACAGGTGGTGGGGATTGATGAAAACTATGTTTATAATGCCGGTTTCGAAATTGAATTTGGTCGCAACATCAGTGCACACGAAGTTACTACCGGAGCTCATGTGGTGGTGGTGGGTGCTGGTATCGTAAAGAGTCTTTTCAAAGGGGGAGAAAATCCTGTTGGACAAGTGATAACCGTGGGGCCAGGACGTTACAGAGTTGTGGGCGTGATGAAAGAAAAGGGCTCCAGCATGGGATTTAGTGGCGATTTGAACTGTTTGATGCCTGTAAACAATGTGCGGCAGTATTTTGCGCGACCTAATATGAATTATGGGATAAGCGTTCGTGTGGATAACCCGGAGATGATGGATGCCGTTATAGGAGAGGCCACAGGCATCTTTAGGGTGATAAGAGGCGATCAGATTGGCAAGGACAATTCGTTTAGCATAGTCAAAAGCGACAACATCGCCAATATGATGTTAAGCCTTACCGGACAAATCAGGCTGGGGGCTACTTTCATTGGATTGATCACCCTTTTTGGTGCTGCCATCGGATTGATGAACATCATGCTGGTTAGTGTTACAGAACGAACACGCGAAATCGGTATTAGAAAAGCTGTGGGTGCAACAAGCAAAACCATTCGCAATCAATTTTTGGCCGAAGCTGTGGTAATTGCCCAAATTGGCGGATTGCTTGGTATTGGTGCCGGAATTGGGATTGGGAATATACTTTCAATTATGATAGGAAGTTCTTTTATCATACCCTGGCTTTGGATCATTGTAGCGGTGGTTTTATGTTTTGGTGTTGCACTTGTTTCAGGCATTTTACCAGCCAACAAAGCTGCTTCACTCAATCCTGTCGATTCATTGAGATACGAGTAAAATTTGCCTTTGTCAATATTCATAGCCTATTATTTTGTCTTTTGGACTTGATTTGCTATCATTGCAATCGTTTTACCTTAGCTGAAAACTTTATCCTATGGCAATCAATCAAAACACGCCCCGCGACAGTTTTAGCTCACGCCTTGGCGTTATAGCAGCTGCTGCCGGTTCGGCAATTGGATTGGGTAATATCTGGCGTTTCCCTTATGTAGCAGGCGAAAATGGGGGTGGGGCATTTCTGCTGATCTATATTGGCTTTATTATCCTGATCGGAGTTCCGGTGATGTTATCAGAGTTTGTGATTGGTCGCAGCACTCAGCGCAATCCTGTTGGGGCCTTTAAAAAACTCGCTCCTAAAACCTTGTGGCCGCTCACCGGATTCCTGGGCATTATTGCTGCCTTTTTCATCCTGGCCTTTTATACCACCGTATCCGGATGGACACTCGAATATTTATACCTGGCCATCTCGGATAGCTTTAAAGCCAAAACAGCGGAAAGCCTGGCCATCGGTTTCGATAGTTTCAGAACCAGTGGGCTGAGGCCTTTGATATGGCAAAATATCTTTATGTTTTTTACTGCTTTTATCGTTTACAGGGGAATAAGAAATGGGATAGAAAAATATACAAAAATATTGATGCCCTTGTTGTTGGTTATCATTGTCATATTAGGAATCAGAAGTATCACCCTGCCGGGAGCCGGAGAGGGATTACTGTTTTTGTTTAAACCCGATTTCAGTAAAATAACGGGTACTGTGATCCTGGAGGCACTTGGCCAGTCATTCTTTTCTCTTTCGATAGGTATGGGAACCCTGATAACTTATGGCTCTTATATCGGAAAAAAAGAAAAGCTTGGTAATACAGCCTTGTCGGTTTCGGCCGCCGACACCCTGATTGCCATCTTAGCCGGAATAGCTATTTTTCCGGCAGTATTTGCCTTTGGGATAGCTCCGGAGGCTGGTGCAGGACTGGTTTTCATCACTTTGCCACTGATTTTTGAGCAAATGACCGGAGGATATTTCTTTGCTTTGATCTTTTTTCTGCTCTTGTCTATTGCTGCGCTCACTTCAACCATCTCGGTGCTCGAAGTGGTTACTGCTTATCTGGCCGAGGAGCTCAATTTGGGCCGCAAAAAAGCAACTTTGTTGGCGGCATCTTCCATAGCTGTGTTGGGCGTGGCCTGCACCATGAGCCAGGGGCCGTGGTCAGCAATAAGTGTGGGAAATAAAAACCTGTTTGATTTGCTCGAAATGATTTCTGCGAATATTATGTTGCCTTTAGGGGGCTTGCTTATTGTGATTTTTGTGGGGTGGTACCTTTCGAAAGAAAAAGTATTTGACGAGCTGTCGAATGAAGGAAAGCTTAAAGCTGGCTTTCGCTACCTTTATCTGTTCATAGTGAAGTTTTTAGCACCTGTTGCCATCGCTTTTGTTTTTCTGCATGGGCTGGGTTTCTTTGGGATTTTTGGTAGCGGCGATTTATAGAATGAAGCAGATATGCCATGACCGATCTCAAAAACCAGTTAAGTTTTTCCAAAAAAGAGCAGTTTGCCCTGGTCATTTTACTGGTTTTTACACTAATCCTTATTGGTTTTAATCTGGTTCCTGATTTTTATCAGCAGTCGGAGGTGTTTTCGCCTCAACAATTGGAAGATGTCGTTGCTCGACACGAAAATGAATTGAGTGCTCTTGCAAAAAATACACAGTCTGAAGACTTTGATATTACCAACCCTGATCAATCTGCCATCGAACAACGACTCAATCCTTTTACTTTTAATCCGAATATGCTTCCGGATTCCAGTTGGAGAAAACTTGGACTAACTGAAAACCAGATTCGTAACATCAAGAATTACGAAAGTAAGGGAGGTAAGTTTTATCGCAAGGAGGATTTACGAAAAATTTATACGATCACCGACAAGGAATATGCCCTTCTGGAGCCCTTTATTGTAATACCTTCGTATGGAAATCAACGTATTGCAAGAGCTACGGAGGTTAAAACAAATACGAATAATCAATCAGATTTTGAGACACCTAAATCAGTCAATCGCGAACCGAAAATGGTTGAACTGAATTCAGCTGACTCGCTCCAGCTTATACAACTTCCCATGGTGGGTCCCTGGTTTTCGCATCGCATTATAAGATACAGAGAGATTCTTGGTGGGTTTGTGAATAAGGAACAACTACTCGAGGTTTTTGGTATGGATCAGGAACGTGTATCAGCTTTCGAAAAATATGTGGAGGTTGATTCAGGCAGAATTCGCCCTCTGGCTATCAACTTTGTTGATTTTAAGGAGGTAGTGCGGCATCCTTACTTTTCTTATCCTTTTACGAAAGCTATCTTCAATCACCGCGATCGCAAGGGAATGATTAAGGATTTTGATCAATTGAAAGCATTGGCACCGGCCACAGACACTTTGTCACCTTATCTGGTTTTCTATATTAAATTTTAAATTCTACTTAAATGAAAAAGTTATCCTGTTTTGTGGTACTGATTATTGCAGCAATATTTTTGACATCTTGCGGCTCAACTTTAAACAAGTCAACCAAGGTGATTAATATGGTGATGGAAGATCACGAAAGTAATGCATATGAATTTCCGGCAGGGGTGTATTATGCCTACCAGTTCCAAGGCGATCAGCCAGCTTATGGTTTTGATGAAGAACTGATAATTGAACAACTTGTTTCGAAAGGAATCCCGGTAAAAAATTTGTGGTACAAAGCAGCTTCATCCAGTTGTGTCCCTCCCGGAAGCGATATGGCTATGACGGTAATGGTTGAGGCTGTTTTGCTCCTTCAGCTCAAAGAAGCAGACGATCAACTATTGCAAATGCAGTTTGCACGCACCACAATACCCACAATGGGAAGCTGTGCCTATCGTGTGAAAAAATTTATTTTTCAACCGAGATAGTTTATTGAAAGATGGCAATGAGATCTGGAATTTTTTCGCGTTTTCCGCGTACGTTTTGGGTGGCTAACACCCTCGAACTTTTTGAAAGATGGGCCTGGTATGGATTATTCAATGTGTTGGCTATTTATCTCACAGCCTCGCGCGATACCGGAGCCCTGGGCTTCTCGCAGGAAGAAAAAGGAACCATGATGGGGCTGGTATCGGCTTTGCTTTATTTTTTGCCAGTAATCACCGGTAGCATTGCTGATAAGCTGGGATACAAAAAGGTACTCTTGCTTTCGTTTGGCATACTCTCGACAGGTTATCTTGTGATGGGACACCTCACGGATTATAGCCTGGTGTTTGCTGCTTTCTTTTATATTGCTGTTGGTGGAGCACTTTTTAAACCGGTAATCTCGGCAACCATAGCCAAAACAACCAATAAGGATAACTCTTCTATTGGATTTGGTATTTTTTATATGATGGTGAATATAGGAGCTATGATTGGTCCGTTTGTCGCCAGTAAATTACGCGAAACCTCCTGGAATTATGTGTTTTACCTGAGTGCTGCCATCATTGCATTGAATTTTGTTTTGGTTTTGTTTTTCTACAAGGAACCAGCACGCGAAAAAAATGATACCAAATTGATAAAAAATATATTGCAGGCACTTAAAAACATTTTCCTGGCACTGAAGGATTTCCGGTTCTTTTTGTTTTTGTTGCTCATCATAGGTTTCTGGAGTATGTATTTTCAACTGTTTTATACCCTTCCGGTATTTATTGATCAATGGATTGATACACGGGATATGTATCAATGGCTTGAAAATATCTCTCCGCTGCTCGCTGATATTTTCGGAACTTCGCAGGGCACTGTTAATCCGGAAATGATATTGAATCTTGATGCGCTCTATATTGTGCTGTTTCAGGTGATTATTTCGAGTATAGTGATGCGTCTGCGACCTATCAATGCCATGATTGTCGGGATAATTATTGCTTCGGTTGGAATTGGCCTGACTTTTATGTTCAACAACGCATTTTTCTTGTTTTTATCAATTTTGATCTTTGCTTTTGGCGAGATGACCAGCTCGCCAAAAATCACGGAATATATTGGCAGAATTGCACCACCTGACAAGGTGGGTTTGTATATGGGGTGTTCGTTTTTGCCTATGTCGGGCGGAAATTTCTTTGCCGGATTGTTGTCGGGGCCTGTTTACGGAAGCTGGGCCGACAAGGTTTTTCTATTGCGACAGGATATGGCAGCCAGAGGTATCAATATGCCTGAGATTTCAGAAAACTTTACACAGAATGAGTTATTTTTTGAGGCAGCCAGGGCCTATCAAATGTCGGTGCCTGAGCTAACTAATTACCTTTGGAAAACTTACCATCCATCGGATATCTGGTGGCTATTTACCGGTATTGGTCTGGCAACGGCCTTTTTGCTTTTTGCCTTCGACCGGCTTTTGATGCATTCAAGCAAAAGCACAGGTTAAGGTTTTCGTTTGAAACGATAAACTACCTTCAGATCTTTTTTGTCCGGCTGCGGAATATCCCAATAGGGTTTTTCTGATTGTTTTTCGGTGCTGTTGCTTAAATTGGTATCAGGTGTTTCTTCTTCTTCTTCTGTTTCCCAGGAATAAATTTTACGTTGAGGACCTTTTTTACGATAAAACCAGGCTAGCACCAAGCCGGCAATGATACCACTTAAATGACCTTCCCAGGAGATGTTTTTCTCCGGAAAAAGCTCGGGAAAGATTCCCCAGATCAGGCTTCCGTAAAGGAAAATAACAACAAAAGAGAGTGCCATCAACCTGTTTTCGCGCCTGAAAAAGCCGCTAAACATCAAAAATATTGCCAGTCCGTAAATTAATCCACTTGCACCAATATGTACTCCGCTTCGGGCCCCAAGCCAAAGCCAGAACCCACTGAGCAACACAGTAAGCACAAGAATTTCGGTAGCAAGGGTGCGGTAGAAATAATAAAGTGCAGCCAACAATACGAATATCGGTACTGAATTAGCCATCAGGTGATTCCAGTCGCCATGAAGAAATGGTGAAAGGATGATACCTGGCAGACCTTGAAGCCTGAGAGGTGTAATACCAAGAAAGCTTAACCTGATATCAAATATTAGTTCAACGATTTTAACCAGCCACATGCTTAACAGAAACAGTGCCGGAATAAAAAAGCTTGTTATCACTCGTTGCTTTTCAGTTGTCTGCATGGATTGTGCCCAGCAAAAAGTATTCCGAAATATTTATGTCATGACCTGCTGCAGATAATATCTGATTGCTTGGCTGTATGGCTCTTTACACTGTATTTTTTGCCGAAAATTGCTGTACTTTTGCTTTTTGAACTGCTATGAAGGTTTTACTAAGGGTTGGTTTTTATTTGATTTTCATCTTATTGGTTCAGGCTTGCAGCACGCGCAGACTGGTTCCTGACGGAAAGTATCTTGTAAATAAAAACAGGATTGAAATAGAAAACCCAACCAATCAAAAACTTGGCTTCAGCAAATCTGATCTTGCTGCTTTTAGTGGTCAACGTACTAACAAACAACTGCTTGGCACACGGTTTCCGCTTTGGGTACATTATAAAACAATCAGGAAAACCAATCGCAAATTTTGGAAATGGGTCAATGAAAAAATTGGGAAGCCACCAATCTATCTTGATAATTCTCTCACCCAATCGGGTGCTGATCAGATGGGCCGCTACCTAAGAAATCTGGGTTATTTCAATTCGGAAATTAATACCATTGCAAACACTTCAAAATTTAAGGCAGAGGTTATTTATACCATTAATCCCAAGCAACCCTACACAATTCGCAACTTTGAATATGCCATTGAAGATACTGCTCTGGCAAAATGGGTTAAGCCCCTGCAGCTGCAAACCGAGCTAACCGAAGGCGCAAACTATAATGCGTATAAGTTGGATGAGGAGCGTGACAGAATTACCGATTATTTAAAAAACAACGGTTTTTATGCCTTTTCACGCGACTATATTTATTTTGAAGTTGACAGCAATTTCAAAGAGCAAATTTTGGATGTAAGGCTTTTGATTGACAGCTTAAAGACAGATCAGGGCAATAAAGCACATAAGATTTATTTGATTAATAAGGTTTCGGTCTATCCAAATTTCATTCCTGCTCAGGCTAATCAGCCACTTACTGATAGCATCAAACTGGACTTAAAAGCAGGAAGAAGTCGTAAACCATATTCCATGCATTTTTATTCGGTTGGCAATCCGAGAATCAGGCCTCAAACCTTTGGGCAGATTGTTCAGTTACATGAGAAAGATCCGTTTAGCCTGAGAAAACTAAAGCAAACTTATAGGGGTTTAGGTAATTTCAGAATCTTCGCAATCACCGATATAGATTTTAAAACGGTCAGTCGCCCCGAAGCCGACACTGGTCTGTTGGATGTAAACATTAAGCTGCAAAGGGCAAAAGTACATGCTTATTCCGTTGAAGTTGAAGGCACAAATGCGGCCGGCGACCTGGGACTGAGAGGTAGTTTGGTGTATTCAAACAAGAACTTGTTCAGGGGAGCCGAACTTTTTCGCCTGAGTCTGCGAGGTGGTGGAGAAGCACAGCGTTTAACAGCAATTGCTGGAGGCGAGGAGCTTGCTTCACAATCGGATATTTTTAATACTTATGAGTTTGGGGTGAATGCAAACCTGGTGATACCACGCTTTTTGAGCCCCATCAGGCTGAGGAATTTTGTTCTTGAATATCAGCCAAAAACAACTTTTAACCTGGGATACAGCTCCGAAATACGTTCCAATTACGATCGATTCATTACCGAAGCTACGATGAGTTACGACTGGATGACCTCACCCACTGTGCATCATATTTTAACACCTTTCAACCTTAACTCAGTGAGAGTTAAACCCTCAGCAGCTTTTCAGCAGATTTTGGATAAGGAGATAAACCAACGTATTAAGGATCAATATTCTAATCACCTGATCTTTGGATTGAAGTACAGTTTTATTTTTAATAATCAGAACATCAATAAAGTAAAAAACTTTTCCTATTTCAGGGCAAACCTGGAATCTTCCGGTAACCTGCTGTCGCTTTTTAATGATACACCTTTGATTTCTAAGCAGGAAGAATATGCTGAGTTGTTGGGAATCAGGTATGCACAATTTGCACGCCTGGATTTTGATTTTCGGCAGTATTTCATGCTTTCACGGAATAAACAATTGGTATTCAGAACACTGATTGGAGTTGGGCTACCATTTGGTAATTCAGCCGATATGCCGTTCGAAAGGAGTTTTTATGGCGGAGGGGCAAATGGTATGCGTGGCTGGGTGTTCAGAGAACTGGGGCCGGGTGGCTTCAGTGGAACAGAAAAGGTTGAACGGATTGGAGATATTCAACTGGAAGGCAGTTTTGAGTACCGTTTTCCGATCTCAGGGTTTTTTAAAGGTGCCTTGTTTGCTGATGCCGGTAATATCTGGACCATCAAAGATAACAGCTACCTGCCGGATGGAAAATTTGATCTGGATGATTTTTATGAGGAGCTTGCAGTAGATGCAGGATTTGGTTTCAGGTTCGATTTTTCGTTCTTCATCTTTCGGCTTGATGCCGCACTGCCACTTCGTGATCCTGCACGGGAGAGAAACAACAGGTGGAGAGTGGATGTGCTTAAAATCAGGGATGTAGTCTGGAATTTTGGAATTGGTTATCCTTTCTGATTATGGATAAAGCAAAGCTTTTCCAACTCATGCGCCAACATTTTGTGTTTGAGCCAACTGACGGTCAATTGGTGGTTTTACGTCATCTGGCGGCTTTTTTGTTGTCTCTTAAAGATAATCCTGTTTATCTGCTCAAAGGTTATGCGGGAACGGGCAAGACTACCCTGGTGAGTATGATGGTTGAAATACTGCCTTTGATCGGTTTGCGTTTTGTTTTGCTGGCTCCAACCGGACGCGCTGCAAAAGTACTCAATCAGTATTCCGGAAAGGCTGCTTCCACAATTCATCGTAAGCTATATCAGCGCACCACAATGGCCGATGGCTCGGTAAAAGTGCAAAGAATGGTTAACAAGCATACAAAAACTGTTTTTATAGTTGATGAAGCATCAATGATTAGCGATTCGGGTAGCGAAAGTCAGTTTGGTTCATCCGCCAGTTTGTTGGATGATCTGATGGAATATGTTTTTGAAGGTGAACAGTGTCGTCTCTTGCTGATAGGTGATCAGGCACAGCTGCCTCCTGTTGGTCTGGAAACCAGTCCTGCTCTTGATTTTTCATTTCTCAAGGCAGCTTATCCCATCACAACTGCCAGCTTCGAGTTGCAGGATGTGATGCGCCAAAGCCTCGATTCGGGTATTTTGTCAAATGCAACTGTATTACGCGACAGGCTAAATGAGCAAATCTTTGATTTTCCTGTTTTTAATATTCAGCCTTTTGAAGATGTTATTGCAGTGGCTCCCGATAATTTCGAAGATTTACTTCAGCAGTCCTTTGGCTCGCGCGATTATAACGAGGCTGTAATCATTTGCAGGTCAAACAAAAGAGCCAACCGTTTTAATCAGGAAGTTCGTTACCGGATCCTGGGTCGCGACAGCGAGCTGGCTGCCGGCGATCTGCTGATGGTTGTCAAGAATAATTATTTCTGGCTCGACGAAAATGATCAGGGTGGCTTTATTGCTAATGGCGATCTGGCTGTTGTGAACCGAATCGTTCAGTATGAGGATTTGTACGAGCTGCATTTTGCTGAAGTCGAGATTAGTCTGATCGATTATCCCGAAAGTCCGTCCTTTACGGTAAAAATAATCCTCGACACCTTGATGGTTGACGGAGCCTCGTTAAGCGAGAAAGATTTTCAGAATTTTACTGCCAAAGTGGAAGAGGATTATCAGCACATCGGATCACGCCGCCAACGCTGGGCCGAAATGAAGAAGAATCCTTACTTTAATGCTTTGCAGGTAAAATTTGCCTATGCGCTTACCTGTCATAAAACACAAGGGGGTCAGTGGCCAAAGGTTTTTGTGGATGGTGGTTTTCTGGCCACAAAAGAAGTGCCCGACCGAAACGATTATCGCTGGCTCTACACAGCTTTTACGCGGGCAACAAAACATCTGTATCTCGTCAATTTTCCGGAATCCGTGTATTTTTAAAAACTGAAGTTTCGCACTTCAATTTAGGTTCTGATAATGTGACAATAATGAAAATTAAATTTTCGATAAAACACAGATAAACAGGGTTATACATTTTTCTATTTCACCATAATTTGGAATTATCTGCCCTTTGTCAAGGAATGATTTTTAGCAGAGCGCAAAGCGTGGCCTATAGCCCCCAAACCTCTACCAGCCTGGTAGAGGTTTGGGGGCACAATGTGCAAAGAATAATCTTTTTCAAATATAATGTGTATTACAAGTATGCTTCTGAACACAAATCAGTATGGATTAAGCATGTGCGAAACTTCAGGTAAAAATAAAAACCACCCGAAAAGATGTTCAGGTGGCTTTTTTTTATTCGGGATTAACCTTATTCTATTCTGTTTTTTTGCTCATGTTTCCCAGATCGAAGGTGAGCGCAAAACGTATGGTGTTTTGCAAGGGATTATTTCTTGAATCTATGGGTATCAGGTAAGAGAAATCGAGGCCAAACACATTGTAGCGCAGTCCGGCTCCCAAAGTAAAGAATTTGCGATTGCCTTTGGATTTATCTTCATAGAAAAAACCTCCACGCAGTGCAAACACTTTATTGTACCAATATTCTGTTCCAACGGCAAAGCTCAACTCACGCATCTCCTCGCTGAAGCCATCAGGTGCATCATAAAAAGATTGAATCATCCCGGCTACAACGGAGACATCATCACTCATACCTGCAGTAATTTTATTAGGATCCAAACTGTCCCCATATCTTGGAGGTGTAGGAACCAAAAGCTTATTGATGTCGATAGAGAACGCCAGGCTGTTGTAATCATCCAGTTCAAGTGTAAGCGTAGGGCCAAACCGCAGGTTTGTAGGGATAAAATCCTTTTTGATGCTGGTTTCATTGTAACCCAGCTTGTTACCTATGTTGGAAATATTTACTCCCCAGGCAAATTTGGCATCAATATCCTTGAACCAGTTCACATCGTCTTCCCAGTAAACAGCTACATCAGCAGCTACTGAAATACCGGCCGAGGTGGCGGCACCCTGAACATTTCGCCCTTGTGTTAGATTGGAATAAATAAACCTACCGGCCACCGCACCAGAAAGCTTTTCCGTCAGTTTCCGGGAATAAGTTGCATCTATCGCCCATTCGTTTGGGCTGTAGGTGCCTATTTCGCCACCAGCATCATCGGTGAAGGTGATATCACCCAAACTGAAATAGCGAAGTGTAGCTGCAAATGCTGACATATCATTGATACGTTTGTGAAAGGCCAGGTAAGCCAGATTCATATCCGGAACCAGATTGCGTAGCCAGGGACTATAAGCCAATCCAACACTCATATCCTTTTCAAAGACCGCATATTTTGCAGGGTTCCAATGCATCGAATAAATATCTGGTGAACTCGAAACACCTGCATCTCCCATGGCTCCTGCCCGGGCATCAGGTGCGATAGTCAAAAATGGTACTGCTGTGGTAATTACATTCAAATTTCCTCCGGCCAGATTGTTGTAATTTTGCCCATGCGATTGTAATCCTGCAATAACAAGTGCAACTAGAATTAGGGTTTTAAGTTTCATAAATTTTGCGTGAATGTTCTAAAAAATTGTGTGCAAAAGTAACGTTTTCTTGTATTATATATTGTTGTCTGATCTCAGGCTATTTATTTATTCGTGTAAATTTTTGGAAAACAGTGCTTTGTACTCCTTCGTCATCAGTAAGCCATAGCTGATAAACATAGATTCCGGGCGCGATGTTACGGCCATATTGATCTTTTCCATTCCATAGGATAGGTTCAGATCGCTGGCCGTTACCGGCAGTTTGTCCTTCCAGACTTATCACATGACGTCCGTTGATATGGTAGATATCAATGCGATAATCGAAGGTTGCACCTGGCTTTCCGTGGTCAAAAACAAAAGCTGTTTCATCGCTAAAGGGATTGGGATAATTGAGCACGCGATGCAAAGCGAGTGCAGCAGTTCGATCAACAAAGAAGCGTATTTCGGCTTCGGAGGAGTTGTTGTGCAAATCCCAGGCTCTTAAGCTTAGGATGTGTTCTCCGTTTTCCAGATCGGTCATCGGCACTTTTATCCAGCCTTGTCCAAAGTGATCAACTACCGGTTCGAAGGATTCGTTCAGTATGGTCTTCTTGCTGTGTGGGGCAAATTCAGTCAGCATTATATCTCTCCCGATGCTGTTGCCCAGGTGATGAATGCCTTGCGGATCGCTCAACATAATCCACAGATCGCTGTTGGGGGGGATGATGTCGCCCTGCCTGAAAGCAGGCGAATTCATGTAAAGCGTAATTTCGGGTCCCTGGTCGTCAGGCACGATATCCGGATCAGTGCCTCCGATATTAAGTTTATTGAAGTAGCCTGACGCATCCGAAAAATCAACTGTATCAACTGCATAATAGCTAAGTTTGGCCTGGCCGTACTGGTATGCTATATCGCGTGGCAAACCAATACTGAAACGAAATTTCCCTTCTTTTACACTTACTTTGGATTCAACTAATATTTTATCGAAATAGGAAAATGGAACCACCTGACTGTTTGAAGCATTTCCGAGTGTCGTGAAGGTGGTTTTCTTATCAAAAAGCCGGGGATAAAGGTAGCCGTTGAAACCGGTGTCGATTTGCCCGTCAGGGCCTATTATTTCACCTTCAAAACTTACTTCCGACATGCTGTGCAACATAATGTCCCGTCCTGCAACAGGCATATCATTAACAAGGGTAGTGTGAATAGTTTTTTCGGGATATACCAGTTTGAGAGCAGGATTTCCGAGCAAAACAAAATTATAAATGCTGCTGCTTGTAGGATTTTTGCTTAACCGCAAAATATCACCCAGCCTTTTAAACGAGGCATCTGCCCGGTTAAACATGGCAGAATAAACCTTTTTATTTAGTGCAAAATTAGAATGTGCAAATGCCAGACGGGTTGTGGTCATCAATCCGATGCCTCCACCGTTGGCATTGAGAAGCAATTGTTCGCCGGCTGATACAAAATGCGGATCATCAAAGCGGCTAAATTCGCATGTTGCCGTGATAAAGAACGGCATATTATCTTTGTTTGTGAGGCTGTTAATATGCGAGATTGTAAATAGTTTTTCTTCAGAAAGACCACTAATACCGCCATGACCTGTATAATTTATGATGAGTGCTCCATCGTTGATTTGTTTGATAAGCGCATCACTGGCGTCAGGATATCGATAGCCTCCGGCAACGGTAAGCCTGGGATAAGCATCCAGATAGATTTTTGAAAGATTTAAATTGGCACGGGCTGTGTCAACCTGTCTTGAAAGCGTTTCGGCCTGATCGAAATGTAAATTATTGTCTCTGTCATCGCAAACAAAACTGATGTTGTTGCGCCAGGGCCCTGACAATTCAATCTGTTTGCGGAGATAATATTTGTTTTTGGCAACCATTATGTCTGCATCTGCTACTGTGGTAACAGGGAAACGTCCTATCCCCAGGTCGAGCAGGCCACTCATATTTCCGCCTTCGGCAACGCCCATCAGTCCAAAATAATCATCGGACACGAAGCTTTGTGTTTCGATCAGGCTCGATTGTGCCTGATAAGTCGGAACAAAATTGGTATTTTCCGCCAGCCTGTTTTTATAGTCATATGAAGCATCTCCGAATAACAAGATATATTTGAGAGCCTGACTGTTGCGGGTATAAACCATTCTGATGAAATCTCTTATCGCTGTAATATCCTGATTTCCGCCACCAAATTCATTGTATATTTTCATTACATCAACAACCTTCACATCCAGATTGTCAATTTCCAGATGCATTGCAGCCAGTTCGTCAGCCTGCTTTTTAAACAATGGATGGGTGATGATCAACATTTCGGCTTGGGCAATCTGATGCAGGTTTTGGTTTTCAATAGTTTTGATGGACTCCGGATTCAGACTTTGATCAATTTTAAAAGCATACCAGCGTTTTTCTTTATTTGTGTTTATCTTGAATTTTGCCGTAGCAGATTGCAGTCGAAAGTCCTGCTGTTTTACCTGTTCCGGTGTGCTAATGTCCCAGATCAGTTGATTTTCGATACCTGAAATCAGCATTTCAACTGTACCGGGTAGCGTGTCGGTGGAAGGAAGTCTGAAAGCCAACGGGTCTCCAGTCATCATCAGTTTTCTGCGGCCGTTGAGACGGATGTAATTAAGCCAGAGCCTTGAGTTACTGGCATTGGCATGATAATCGAGCTGAATATTGATTTGATCAGAAGTGGTATTAAAAATGACGGAATTATTCAGATCGCGTGCATACATGGGATTGCTGTTAGCAAGCTGGAAAATTTTGGTGCTGTCGATCAGGCTGTTGCCATTGGCACGCACCGAATAGAATGAGTGTTCAGAAGTGGACCGCCCGGCAACTTGAATCTGAAGGTGGACAGGTTTGTGCTTTACCAGATTTGGAAAATCAAATAAAATGCTGGCCGAAGGATTATCGGTACTCAACATTTCGCCATACCATTCTTTTCCTGACAAGATCAGGTTTTCATGATCAAGTTCATGATAGGCAAAATCAGGAAACTCGTTGATGATCTGCGAAGCATTTCCTTGTGCTTCTTCCTGTATTTGTATTCTTTTGCCTGGAAGACTGTAATCCGGAGTAAAGAAAAAATAACAGGTATCGGAATAATAATTGACTTTATGGTCATACCTTCCGGTAAAAACATTGTATCGCCAGTTTACCGGACCCGGGCTGTAAAACAGCAGGTAGTCTTCGCTGTCGAAACTTCCATCATCCTGTCCGTAAACCGCTATTGCATTTTCTATCAGATCGTCAGGTCTTTCATATCGGTTTTCCTCTGGTAGCATAAGGTTACCGTTGCCAAATAAGGCAAAATTCGTAGGATTGAATGCTGCAGGATTCACGCCGGCCTGTTGTAAATCGCTGTAAGTTATCTTGTAAACGCCCTCGTGTGTGGTACCTATTTTGAGCCAGTGTCCGCTTGCCAAAACTGACTCACTTGTCCAATCCGGAGTTTCATCTACCAGATCATGCCTGGCTTCTATCCATTCATTTTGAATCTGATAACTGAGCAACCGGACAATGGCATTCCCATGTTTTTTTATGGGCAAAACAGAAATAAAAAATTGCGAATCAATATAGTCTTTTCTTATCTGGTATTCGGTTCCAAGGAAATCAAGATCAGACAAAGAGCTGAAATCGTATATCGTATCTGTATTAATTTCGATTATGCGGATATTACTTGGCTGTTGATCAGTATTTGTGCGAACAGGAATCATTTGCCAGGGCAAACCGGCAGTTTCATATTTCGTGATAGACTCTTCAAAATAGGGCAAAAAAGTAGTATGCCCCGAACTAAGCTGAATGCCTTGATGTGGCTGCCAGTTGATGTGTAAAGTGTCAGAGGATTCGGCATTCAAGCTATTATTAAATAGATTGAAAACCAATACTATGACAAAAATAACAGGAATATAATATTGTTTCATCAGCGATAGAAAATCAATTTAGCGCGTTTGTCTGCCTGTTGTCCTTTTTCGTTTGTTGCAAGCAGGCGGTAAATATACAAACCTTTTGGCAGTTTGTGTCCATAATCAGAAGTGCCGTCCCACCGGATAGGTTCCGAACGGAAAGCTGTCCCCGTGATTTGACCCTGTAGCTCTTTGACAAGCCTGCCGCTTATGTCAAAAATCTGTATCTTAATATCCATATTTAAGCCGGCCTGGTTGTGATCGAAAACAAAAAAGGTTTCATCTACAAAAGGATTGGGATAATTGATCAGGTTTTCGACAACCATCTGGCCGCTTTCAACAACCACAAAATTGAGGCTGGCTTCACTTGAATTATTAAAAACATCCCACACTTTTAAGGTCAGGGTATGTTCGCCGGGTGATAGGTTGTGCAGTGGATAACTAATTATTCCCGATGTACTTCTGTTGAGGTCGGCTTCGTAGTAATCGTTTAGAATGGCAGTAGTTTCAGTTGCACCGCTAACTTTGGCAGTAATGTCGTGGCCTATTCCGGCGCCAGTGGTATTGATACCGCTTTTATCAGAGACGTAAGCCAGTAGTAATGGGTTTTCGTTTGTGATTCCACCATTAACAAAGGTGGTGTCATTCATATAAAGTGAGATTTGCGGCCCCTCCTCATCAATAACGGCATCTTCATTAAAGCCTCCAATCAGGATGTTTTCATAGTATCCGTTAGCTTCCCGTTCGTAATCCGTTGCATAATAACTGATGCGACCGGAACCATAATTATAGGCGATGTCTTTGGGCATCATAAAGCTGAAGCTGAAGTCGCCATTAACAACTGCAGCTTTCCCTTTGTATATCACACTGTTACGAAGGTCGAAAGTGACAATATGTGAATTTTGATCTCCTTTGGTGGTGATCTGACTTGTTTTGTCGTAAATGGTTGTATAGATCACCCCATTGAAATCGGAAAGTTTTGTTCCATCATCCTTAGCCACAAAGCCACGCACTTCAACCACATCTAGTGCTTTTAGGGTATCCATCCGGGTAGTGGTGGTATTACTGTTTATTTCGGTGGTTACTACATCATAGGCAGGATAAGCCAGCCGTATTGCCGGATCGCCAAGCAGGACAAACTTACGGTCGTTAGAACCTCCGTTGAGTTTCGACCGACGGATGATATCACCGAACCTGGGAAATTCATTTCCTTCTTTCAGAAACATATTATCACGGTAGATCGCCATGTTAAGTGCCAGATTTGCAGAGGCATACGTTGCCCTTGCAGTTGTAAACATGGCTATGGCGCCTCCCTGTGGATTGAGAAATACCATTTCGCCTGCCGAGGTGCGTGTGTGGTCGTCGTAACGGCTGAATTCGCAGGTGGCCGTAATGAAGACGGGAAGTTTGTCTTTGTTTCTCCAGCTTTGTATATCAGCGATTTCGAGTATGCGTTCTTCTGTCCAACCCACTTCCCCGCCATGTCCTGAATAATTCATGATTAAGGTGCCTTTGTCCATGCGCTTGTTGATGGCCTCATTTACTGCAGGAGCTTTCTGTCCGCCTGGTGTTGGTACCTGTTCGTAGGCATCCAGATAGATTTTATCAAAATTTATTGCTCTTTGGTTGGTGTTCAGGTAGCGATAAAGCTGTTCGGCATCATTGAGGTGAAGGTTGGCATCAGCATCGTCAGCAACAAAGGTGATAAAGTTTCGCCAGGGCCTCATATTGGTTTCTTCTTTTCGCAGGTACGAAACAATTTTATCAACCATTTGTTCTGCCATTTCAGGTGTACTCACCGGAAATCTACCTATTCCTATATCAAGCAGGTTTTTTTCGCCTGTGCCTTCATTATAATCTAGGTAGCCATAATAATCGTCACTGGCTATTGAATTAACAAGATTGAGCGATTCCTTCGATTCCCAGGTTGGAACAAAATCAACTGTGCTGCCGGATCTGTTTTTGTAATCAAAGCTGGCATCACCAAGCAAAAGCAGGTATCTGAGTTTTTTGCCGGGATTGCTCTCGGTGTACAACATCCGGTTGAAATCTCTGATAGCGGTGATATCTTTGGCTCCCGATGAAAACTCGTTATAGATTTTTTGAGGGAAGGTGATAACAACATTCAGGTTATTTTGCTCACGATGTATCTCAGCCAGCCGGTTGGCCTGGTCTAAAAAATCGGGATGCGTGATGATGAGGTAATCAATATCTCTTAGGGCATGAAGATTTTGATTTTCGACCATTTCAACAAATTCCGCTTTCATATAATCCGACCCGTTAAAAGCTAAAAAGCGCTTGGCATTATTGGCTTCGGTTTTAAAGATGTAGCGGCCATTATTGCTGGTTCCATTGATCCTTTTCACATCAACCGGATCAGTGATATCCCATACCATCAGCTCATTGTCGGCATTGGCAATCTGATATTCATGCACAGTTCCGGCATTAAAGACTTCCGGATTGCGAAACTCAAATTGGGTTCCATTGAAACGGAGCGACCTCCAGGCATTTACTGTGATATAATCGAGCCATCCACGTGCTGAATTAACACTTCTGTTAAAGGTCAGATTTACTTCTATATTGCTGCCCACAGGTTCGAAATTGAATGCAGTTTGATTGGTGCGGGCAAAATCATATCCTGTTGCTGATGTGTTGGAGATGTTTAAGGTTCGTTTGAGGTCGTTATTTACATAAACACCAAAATTTGCGCTGCCTTGAAGCACCCTGCCCGCCACTTCCAGCTGAAGGTGTGCAGGCTTTGTGCTTATCAGATCAGGAAAATTAAAGGAGAAGGTTTTGCTAAGATTTACATCAAACAAATCACCATACCAGGTGCGACCCGTATTGGTGAGGTTGTACTCATCAATCTCATGAAGCTGGTAATCCGGAAAGTCTGTAATTACCTTGCTAACAGCACCTGAAGGACTGGCCGCTAACTGAATTCGTTTTCCTCTTCCTAAATCTGTAGTGAGAAAAAGATAGCTGAAATCGTCATAGGGATTATTGTTTCTTAGGTAAATTTTATCATCCGGATCGTAAGACCAGCTCAAAGGCCCGGAAGCAAAAAACAAAACATAATCAGTATCATTGAACACCCCATCTTCTTCGCCCACAACCAGGATAGGATTTTCTACCAGATCATCATGTCTGAATGCCTGATTGTTTTCCGGTAAAACGCCACCACCATTACTATATATCCTCAGATTTTGCGGATCGGTACCGGAAATATCGATCCCGATAGCTTGCAGATCGGCTATAGTAAGTTGATAGACCCCGGTTTTTGGAACTTTGATTTTATACCAGTTGCCGCTTGCTAGAACGGAAGAGGTAGCAAAACCGGATTGATTTGAGTTTCGGGTAGGGTGTCCGGTATTATAGTTAAAAATTATATCAATTTCAGCTGAGACAAGCCGTTCAATTTTGCCCTTATGAAGTCGTAAAGGATTCAGTTTTAATTGCAGATAAGGTATCTCTCTTGAGATTAATAGTTTGGATTGAATTGTAAATTGGTCGGTCAATTCTTTTTTATCGATCAGCTTTTCTTCCGGTGTTGGAAGTGTTTCAACAATTTCATTTATGATTTGAACTTCAGCTTCCAATTGATCATCAAAAACAGGGAAGGTGTTCACAAAATAAGGTATATCAGAGAGCATATCTTCATAAACAGCACCCTCAAAATGTAATCTGGTATTTTTGTCGTAACCATCAAAAAGCAAGGTATCAGGTTGATTCCATTGTATATTAACAGGTATTTTTTCGGTATTCTGTGCCTGAATAGTAGTGTTGAAAAACAACAAAATGACACAGATAGTGACAATACTCCTCATTTGGATGTTATTTATTGTGAACTGGTAATTCATTTACTAGTTTTTTTCTGAAACGTAAAACAGCAAAAAAAAATTGCGACTTGTATTGAAAATCTGGACATGCCGGATGTTTACATTGTTGAACGCATTGCAGGGCCTTTTATTGTTATCCGCTCTTTTTATCTGCCAATTGCTTGATATTTCAGAAAATCGTTGTAACATTGTGCCTCGAAAATTCTATCAATAACAGAATCGCTTGCAACTAAGGAGAGTAATTTTATTTGTTTGGATTGTCTGTGTATCAGGCTTTTATGCCACGGCACAAGATGCTGCTTTTTCGCAGTTTTATGCCAATCCAATGTATTTAAATCCAGCCTTTGCCGGGAATACCGAATGCGGTAGGTTGAATTTGAACTATCGCAATCAATGGCCTGCAGTATCCAATGCTTATGTTACCTACAGTTTGGCTTATGATCAAAGTCTGGCTGCGATCAATAGCGGCTATGGCCTGATGTTCATGAACGACCAGCAAGGCGACGGAGCCTACAACCGCACCGCCATCAATGCCTATTATTCGTATCAGCTCAGGCTTACATCGAGCACTAATCTAAGTTTTGGGGTGCGTGGTGCTTATTATCAGGAGAAACTTGCCTGGGAAAAGCTTATTTTTGCAGATCAAATTATTGATATTGCGAACGGGATAATACATGATCAAAGCTTTGAGACACAACCCGACAACAATCAGGTTTCAGCCGTTGATTTTGGTGCCGGCCTTTTGGTTGGATACGAGGATGCTTTTTTTGCAGGTGTTGCTGCCGATCATCTTACACAGCCACAGCTTGGTTTTTACGAAACCGAATCCATTCCACTTGATCTTAAACTTACCGTTCACGCAGGAGCCGTGATCAATCTCTCACAGGGAGGTTTTGGAAATTATGATTACAGTGATATCACCGTGCAGCCTAATGTGATGTTTGTCAACCAGGGGATCTTCAGCCAGCTGAATGCCGGGGTATATGTTAATATGTATCCTTTTGTTTTTGGTGGCTGGTTCAGACATGCCTTTGAAAATGTTGATGCAGCCATGCTGTTGGTGGGTATTAATTACAACAACTTCAGGATTGGCTACAGCTACGATTTCACACTTTCGCAAATCGGTGCCAATACAGGAGGAGCACACGAAATTTCGCTGGCATGGGATTTTTGTATCTTAAAGTCGCCGAAAAAACGCTTGATCAGAACAATAAATGCACCAGGTTTTTAGTTAATAACACGTTCATATAAAAAGAAAAATAAGTTTCACATGTTCAGAAAAGCAAAATTCAGTTCATTATTTGCCTTTGGAGCCCTGCTTATCATGGCCTCATCATGTCAGAAAGAAACTTCCCGGACAACAGGATGGAATTACAACGATCCACAAATGGGAGGTTTTGAAGTAGCAGAGTCGAAGGAACAGATCACAGGTCCAGGGCTTATCGCCATCGAAGGAGGTACCTTTATGATGGGAGCCACACAGGAAGATGTTTTGTATGAATGGAACAACCTTCCGCGCCAGGTTACGGTTTCAAGTTTTTATATGGACCAAACCGAGGTGAGTAACCTGGATTATCTGGAATACATATATTGGTTGAACAGGGTTTACGGACAGGATTTCCCACTCGTTGTACAGCGCGCATTGCCTGATACTTTGGTGTGGCGCAACAGACTGTCGTACAACGAACCACTGGTTGAGGTATATTTCCGTCATCCGGCTTATCACGATTATCCCGTTGTTGGCGTCACCTGGCTGCAGGCTAATGAATATGCCAACTGGCGTACCGATCGGGTGAACGAAATGCTGCTCATCAAAGCCGGTGTACTCGAGTTTGACCCCGCCCAAAAAAATGAAAATAACTTCAACTCAGAAGCCTATCTGGCTGGCCAATACGAAGGTTTGGTGAAAGACGGCAAAGAAGACCTTGACCCCAGCGGGACAGGCGTGCGAAATGTTCGCTTTGAAGATGGCTTGCTGCTGCCAAAATACAGGCTTCCCACTGAAGCCGAATGGGAATATGCTGCCTTGGGTCTGGTAGGAAATACCATGCAGGAACGTATTGTCGAAAGACGAGTATATCCCTGGAATGGTGACGGCCTCAGAACAGACGATAGTAAATTTTATGGAAGTTTCGTAGCCAACTTCAAACGCGGAAGAGGCGATTATATGGGTGTTGCCGGAAGCCTGAATGATGGTGCCGATTTGCCTGCTCCTGTGGGTTCTTACTGGCCCAACGATTATGGCTTGTATAATATGGGAGGCAATGTTTCGGAATGGGTGCTCGATGTATATCGTCCGCTGTCATTTGAGGATGTTGCAGACTATAATCCTTTCAGAGGAAACATCTTTATGAATAAGAAACGGGATGCTGACGGCTTTTTGGCCGAAAAAGACTCTCTCGGACGAATGGTATATGTTGAAGTTTCTCCCGAAGAAGCTGCTAACCGCAAAAACTACCGTCGGGGTTACAATGTCAACTATGGCGATGGCGATTTTATGTCTTCTATCCAGGATGACTGGAGCACACCTCCCGATGATCAAAAGGAAATGACAGATCAGATGTATGAGTATGGTGTAACGTCTCTTGTCTCGGATAAAGCACGCGTGTATAAAGGTGGTTCCTGGGCTGACGGCCCTTATTATCTGAGCCCCGGCACCCGTCGTTTTCTTAACGAAGACGAATCAGCCAGCTCTATCGGATTCCGCTGTGCTATGAATAAAGTGGGCAGCTCCCTGGTAAACCGATAAAACTATCCGATAATAAAACCTAAAGCTCCGTCAGATGATGGGGCTTTTTTGTTGATATTAGTTTGGGTTTGGACTTTTGAAAACTAAAACCGGTATTTTTGTCTATACTTTTTAAAGCAAATCAATGAAAACACCCGAATCACTGTATTCACTTTTTTTGAAACACCGCAAAGTAAGTACCGATAGCCGAAACCTGGAGAAAGACGCGATATTTTTTGCGCTAAGAGGCGATAATTTTGATGGCAATCAATTTGTGCTTCAGGCAATTGAAAACGGTGCTGCTGCTGCTGTGTCTGATCGTACTGAATTTTCTGAGCATCCGCAGGTTTGGGTGGTAGATGATACACTTCGGGCACTTCAGCAGCTAGCCATGATGCATCGCAAAGCCATGCCTTCCAAAGTGATTGGTATCACTGGTTCAAATGGAAAAACCACAACCAAAGAGCTTATTGCTGCTGTGTTATCGAAAAAATATGAAGTGCTCTATACCAGAGGAAATCTTAATAACCATATTGGTGTTCCGCTTACATTGCTTCAGCTCAAGCCGGATACGGAGCTGGCAGTAATCGAAATGGGAGCAAATCATCAGGGTGAGATTGCAGCACTTTCGCGACTGGCGATGCCTGATTGTGGTTTGATTACCAATATCGGAAAGGCACACCTCGAAGGTTTTGGTGGTTTTACGGGAGTGATCAATGCCAAAAGTGAGCTTTATGCTTATCTTGACGATCATGGGGGCAAGGTATTCGTAAATATTGACAATGAATTGCTGGATCGGCTGTCTGTTAATTTGGATCGTTTCTCTTACGGACAAAACAACAAAGCCGAGGTGTATGGTGAGCTTGTTGCCGATGACCCATTTCTTAGCTTGGTGTGCGAATATAAGTCGCAGCAAATTATGATACATACGCAGATTACAGGGCAGTATAATTTTGAGAATATCATGGCAGCAGTGGCTGTTGGCAATTACTTTGAGGTGGATACTCATGCGATAGCGGAGGCGATTGAAAATTACCTGCCGGCAAATCATCGCTCACAAATCATTGAAACAGAACGAAATCAGCTTTTGATGGATGCCTACAATGCCAATCCTACCAGCATGGAAGCCGCCCTGATTAATTTTTCGAAACGATGCGGGCAACGCGCCATGCTCATATTGGGCGATATGCTCGAATTGGGTGAAGCCAGTGAAGCCGAACATGCCAATATTTTGAAGCTGGTGATTGATTTGGATTTTAGAAATGTGGTGTTGGTTGGACCCGAATTTGCAAAAGTTTACGCTGGCGACGACTGGATTCATGTAAATAAAGTGGAGGATTTGATCAGCCGGTACAAAGACGAAGCGCCCACTGGCTATGAGATACTGATCAAAGGCTCAAGAGGCATTCAACTCGAAAAGCTTTTACCATACTTATAATGATGAAGAATAATTATTTGGTTATTGGTCTGATGTCTGGCTCATCATTGGATGGCATTGATCTGGCAGCAGCTGAGTTTACCCGGGATTTCAATTCATGGCAGTATGCGTTTAAAGCCACACAGTTTGTTCCTTATGCGTATGAATGGAAAAACAGGCTCAGGGAGGCTTATCATGCGGATGAAGCCACGATAGCACGGATCGACAAAGATTATGGTGATTTTTTAGGTGAAACGGTGTCGAATTTTATCCGTAAACATCAATTAAAACCGGATTTCATATCTTCTCATGGTCATACACTTTTTCATCAGCCAGAAGCTGCTTTTACCCTGCAAATAGGACACGGACAGATTCTTGCAGATCACTGTGGCTACATGGTGATCAACGATTTCAGAAGTGAGGATGTGGCAAAAGGCGGACAAGGTGCTCCCTTGGTGCCTATTGGTGATCATTTGTTGTTTTCTGATTACGATTGTTGTTTGAATATTGGTGGAATAGCGAATCTTTCTGTTGAGCGAAAGGGGAGCCGCCTGGCTTACGACATTTGTATCGCCAATCAGGCACTCAATTTTATCGCTGCACTTGATGGCCGGGAAATAGATTTTGACGGGAAAATGGCTGCCTCTGGTAGTTTGATTACTGAGCTTTACGATAAATTGGAAGCTGCAGCCTATTTTAAACAACCAGCACCCAAATCATTGGGTAGAGAGTTTTTTGAGAGCCGGCAACTACCTTATTTAACAAAACAAGCTTATCAGCCCGCTGATCTTGCCCATACTTATGTTCAGCATCTTGTTAGCCGCATAAGTGCTGAACTTAAAAGCCTGCAAGTAAAAACGGTGCTGCTCAGCGGTGGAGGGGCATTCAACACTTATCTCGTGAATCAACTCCGGCAGTTGAGCAAAGCTGAAATTATCGTGCCCGATCGAAGGCTGGTGGACTATAAAGAAGCACTGGTGTTTGCATTTTTGGGTGTATTGAAGATCAGAGGAGAGGTTAATGTGTTGGCCTCAGTTACGGGAGCTGATTCCGACAGTAGCAGTGGAAAGATTTGGTATCCGGCTTTGGGGAACAAAATATACTAAAGCCGGCAAAAATCAGTTATGTTAACAATACAAGGTTGAAAACTGAAGCCTGACGATTGATGACATGAGAGAAATAAAAAATACTTTTACAATAAAATTAAACTTATGCTAACAGCTTTTTTATTGCAGGTACAGTCAGCTGCTAACGATTTGGGTGGAGCAGCCCTCGAAGCACAACAAGGTGAGTTGAGACTTTCTATTCTTGATCTGGCTATGAAGGGCGGATGGATTATGGCCGTGCTGGGGGTTTTTTCGATTATTGCAGTGTATATTTTTATCGAACGATACCTTGTTATCACCAGAGCATCCGGAAGTGACAAACATTTTATGAATAACATTCGTGAGTTTATTCATGCCGGAAAACTGGATGCCGCTGTTGCACTTTGCAAGAACAACCAAACACCTATCGCACGCATGATTGAGAAAGGACTCTCGCGTATTGGCAAGCCTCTGAACGACATCAATGCTGCCATCGAAAATGTTGGTAAACTTGAGGTTAGCAAGCTCGAAAAGGGTGTAGCCGGACTGGCAACTATTGCCGGAGCTGCACCAATGCTTGGCTTTTTAGGTACGGTGATTGGCATGGTAAGGGCTTTTTATGATATGTCGATGGCTGGCAATAATATTGATATCGCCCTGCTATCTTCCGGCATCTATCAGGCAATGATCACAACCATCGGCGGTTTGATCGTTGGGATTTTAGCGTTTATATTTTACAATGTGCTGGTGTCGCGTATTGAAAAGGTGGTTTACCTGCTCGAAGCTCGCGCAACAGAATTTATGGATGTATTGCACGAACCAGCACGCTAAAAAATACGATTATGGCAATTCAAACCAGAAATAAACGCAATGTAAATTTCAGTACGGCATCTATGTCGGATCTGGTGTTTTTGCTGTTGATTTTTTTTATGCTTACTTCTACCCTGGTAGCTCCAAACGCCATCAAGCTGTTATTACCCTCAAGCAAAAGCAAGACGATGGCCAAACAAACTGTTACTGTGTATATCGACCAAAACAACCAATATTTTGTTGGTGAAAGCCGTGTGAATGCTGATGATCTGGAACGCAGGCTAGCAGCTGGTATTGGCGGGCAGCAGGAAGCAACAGTTGTTTTGAGGTCAGATAAAACCGTGGCCGTGCAATATGTGGTTAATGTGATTGATGCCGTGAACGAAATCAATCAAAAATCGGGGCAAAAGCATAAAGTGATACTTGCAACTTCGGCAAAACAATGAAAATAGTAAAGGACAGGGATCGGAGAAGGGCATTGATTGGGACAATCGTTTTCCACTCACTGCTTTTGATCGCCTTGATTTTTATGGCTCTCACCACCCCACTGCCCTTACCCGGCGAGGAAGGAGTAGAAGTGGATCTGGGTTTTTCTGATCAGGGGATGGGACTGGTGCAGCCTGATGAACCCGTTCAGGAAGCCGCGCCTGTTGTGCCTCCTCCTGCCCAGGAAGTAGTGGAGGAGCTTGTAGAAGAGGAAATCGTGACGGCCGAGAATGAAGAAGTGCCACAGATAGAAGAGATTGTGCAGGAGGAGAAACCGGAGGAAATTATACAAGAACAAGAAGTCGTTGAGCCGGAGCCCGAAACCCAGCCTCAGGAAGAACCAGAGCCGGTAAAGGAAGAACCTAAACCGGTGGTGAACGAGCGCGCTCTTTTCAAAGGCGCAACAGGACAATCGCCACAATCAGAAGGTATTACAGGTCAGCCTGGTGATCAGGGAAGGCCGGATGGCTTGCGTGATGTGAAACGCTACGACGGCCAGGGTGGTAAGGGCGATGGTCCTGCTTACAGCTTAGGCGGAAGGGGTGCTAAATACCTCGAGAAGCCTACCGAACAGTTTAAAGAGCAGGGCGATGTAGTGGTTGACATCTGGGTTGACAAGCAGGGTATTGTCAAACGTGCTCTTGTAAGTCCAAAAGGCACTACCATTATCGATCCCGATTTGAGGTCAATTGCGGTAAGGGCAGCCTTAAAATCAACTTTCAGCGAAGATCTTTCTGCTACAGATTTGCAGAAAGGAACTATCACTTATACATTCATTATCAGGAGATAATTGAATCAGTGTTTGTTGCAGTTTTTATTGTATTCCTGTATAATGAGTATCTCCAAAATGGTTTAGCAAAAGGCTTATTGATTTTCCTGAAAACCCTTAGTAGCTTTTGATTCATCTGGCTGTTTGGTGAGAATGATTCGTTGAAAATTGTATCGCATTGTTTGGACTGGCGTGTATGGAAATGCCTTATGCCAAGGTGTTGTGAATTATTGATAGTGAAAATTGTATTTAGAATTCATCCTTAATAAATCAAATATAGCTTCAAAATGAATAGAAAATTAATCCTATATATTGCAACAAGCCTGGATGGTTACATTGCAAAACCAGGTGATGATCATAGCTTTTTAAAGCTTGTCGAAAAACAGGGAGAAGATTATGGTTATGGGGAGTTTACCTCAACAATCGATACGATAATTCTTGGCCGAAAAACCTATGAATGGGTGGAGCGGCACATTGGAACCACGCATTATGATAATGGAGAAAGACAGGTGTATGTTATCACAAGAACCGAAAGACCGGCAAAGGGTAATACACAATTTTACAGCGGAAATCTAACTACTCTCATACATAAGCTGAAAGCAGAAAAAGGGAAACATATCTATTGTGATGGCGGTGCCGAAATTGTGAACGAACTTGTAAAAAACGATCTGATTGATGAGTTTATCATCTCTGTGATTCCAGTATTGGTAGGTGATGGAACGAGACTCTTTAAAAGCGGACGGCCAGAGCAACTGTTGAAATTATTAGATGTAAAAACCTTTGACACAGGTCTTGTGCAGCTTCATTACAAGCGCATTAGCAGATGATTTAATTTATTGTTGTCTGGTAAAATTCATATAAAAGCGCTCAATCGTTGGGATAATCAGGGGTTAAGCCCTACATATTAAAAGTTTATATCTTTGGAAAAAAGATATGGATAAAACAATTGGATTTGTTGTTTTATTACTCATTGGATTAAGTTCATGTGTGGTACAGGGGCTTACCAACGATTTTGGCAAACTTGATGAAAGTGAGAAAGCAAAAATTCTTCCCTTTGAGGGATTCTCAGCTGCAAAACCAGGATACATTTTTGAGATTAATGCCAAAGATCTTCGTGAAGAATTGAAACAGCATGAAAAGTCAATGGTTTACTTTTTCTCAAATGGCTGTTCAGCAACTGGTTGTAAGCCATTAGCTGATTATATACACTATGCAAACCAGCATGATTATAGGTTGTTTCTAGTGATGAATGGTTATGCAAATCTTTCCTCAACACTGGATCAAAATGTTGATGCTCCATTGTTTGCCATTGATAGGGAATATTATAATACTCGTTTGAGTTATAAATACTCCAGGTATTTCGAAAATGAACTGATGAGTCTGCCAATCAAAACCAAACAGGATAATTATCGTGGTAATATCTATCTGTTCGAAGGTGACCAGTTGATCAATATTTGGTTGAGTTTGCCTGAAGAATGAAACGCATGATTTTGAATGATTTGCTTCAGAGCGATACAAGTTACGGTTTAAGCATAACCAGGGCACAACTTTTTGTTGCACCCTGACTAAGCCCAGATCATCATTTACTTTATAATTTCCAAACTCCTTTTCACGAAGTCGCTCAGAGCTTTTCCTTTAAGCAGGTTTTTCGAGAGGCGTGCCAGGTCGTAAAGCTGACTGATGGTTTTTTGCTGTTCGGCTTCTTCTTTTTCGGGCAGTGAAGCAATAAGCGGGTGATTGGTGTTTACCACCAGTGAATAGGAATCCGGCAGATCGCCTAATCCCATCATGCCTCCGCCACCCACAGCATTCATCTCTTTCATACGCCGCATGAATTCATTTTGGGTGATTACCACCGGTGAATCGGTTTCGCTACGGCTTTCAAAATTTACATCAAACATTTTTTTGTCGATCAACTGCTCAAAAATAATTTTAAGACTTTCTTTCTGCTTGTCATCGAGTTTTGATGGAAGCGCATCGTCTTCCTTCACGATCAGCTTGTCGATGGTATTGGAATCCACGCGGGTAAAGCTGCTGTCGGCAAGCTTTTGCTCCATGGTGTTGATAAAATGGCTGTCCAAAATCCCATCCATCAGCAGCACATCATAGCCTCGTTCCTTAGCGGCTTCAATATAGCTGAATTGCTCATCCATATTATTGGCATACAGATAGATCAGCTTCTTGTCTTTGTCTTTTTGATTGGTTTCAATATGCGTTTTATATTCCTCGGGAGTGAAATATTTGCCATCGGTATTTTTGAACAACACAAATTTTTCGGCTCTTTCGTAAAATTTGGGATCGGAAATCATGCCATATTGGATGAAAATCTTGATATCGTCCCATTTTTTCTCAAAGGCTTCCCGATCTTTTTTGAAGAGTTCTTCCAGTTTATCGGCAACCTTTTTGGTGATATAACCAGAGATTTTCTTCACATTTTGATCGCTTTGCAGGAACGACCGGCTCACATTGAGCGGGATGTCGGGCGAATCGATTACGCCATGCAGCAGTGTGAGAAAATCAGGCACAATACCTTCCACTGAATCTGTTACAAATACCTGGTTACTATAGAGTTGTATTTTGTTTCGTTGCAATTCGTAATTGCTTTTCACCTTCGGGAAGTACAAAATTCCGGTCAGGTTGAAGGGGTAATCCACATTGAGGTGGATATGGAAAAGTGGCTCATCAAAATTGAGCGGATAAAGCTCTCGATAGAATGCTTTGTATTCCTCATCTTTGATATCTGCCGGAGCTTTTTTCCACAAAGGAGCGGTATTGTTGATGATACGAGGCTTTTCGACTGTTTTGGTCTTTGGATTGCCGTCCTTGTCTTTTTCACCTTCGATGGGTTCCTCTGTTTTTTCTATGCCAAACTGAATGGGAACCGGAAGGAATTTGCAGTATTTATCAAGCAGTTCCTTGATTTTATATTCTTCCAGAAAATCTTCGTTGTCTTTGTCGATGTGCAGCACCACGGCTGTTCCGCGTTCATTTTTGCTGCTCTTTTCAATGGTGTAGGAGGGGCTGCCATCACACTCCCATTTCACGGCATCGGTATCGCCCTCTGTTTTGTAAGTTTTAGAGAAAAGCTCCACTTTTTCAGAAACCATAAAGCTGGAGTAAAATCCCAGGCCAAAATGCCCGATAATGGCATTGGCTTCGGCTTCCGTTTTGGTTTTGAATTTATTCACAAATTCTTCGGCACTCGAAAAGGCGATCTGGTTGATATATTTTTCCACCTCTTCCTGGTTCATGCCAATGCCGCGATCGCGGATGGTAAGCGTTTTAGCTTTTTTATCGAGCTCTACCTGAATGGTCAGGTCGCCCAGCTCTCCCTGAAATTCCCCTGACGAAGCCAGCGTTTTGAGTTTTTGTGTGGCATCAACGGCATTGCTAACCAACTCACGCAGAAATATTTCGTGATCAGAATAGAGGAATTTCTTAATGATCGGAAAAATGTTTTCGGTTTTTACATCAATCGTACCTTTTTGCATTGTTCTCTTGTTTTTAGTTTGGGAGTAGTTTATCAAAGGCTGTGCCATCAAAACAAAGGCTGACAAATTGACTTTTAATCATATTTTAGTTGTTGATTTAGGTTGTACCTTTGCCACAATACTTGATCAAATGGAAGATAAACTCAAACAGTTTCTTGAAATTTTTGACTCTGCGATGAGGCAAGGTCAGTTGGTAAAGCTCACCCTGAGCAAGCTCCGCCGCAAATCGGATGATTTACGTAATGTTTATGTGAAACCGGTGAGACTAAAGTCAGGAGATTTCTTTTCGTTCGAATACAAATTTCAAAGCCGGCATGAGGTGAAAAACCTGTCAGCAGATCAAGCCGTTGAAACTGTAAAGGCCTTACTGGAATCAAATTTTCTGCAAGCTGATTTGTTTGGTTTGCAGCAGGATATCAGCCTCACAATTTTCACCAGCGGAAAGATGAAACTCAAAACCCGTGAAGTGCAAAAACGCCAATCGCCTGATATGAAGCACGACAGGCAAAAAAAACGGTTGCTCGATCCGGCTTCACCCTGGTGGTTTGGGCTCGGGCTCACAGATCGCGAAGGCAGGGTGTTGCCTTCTATGCAGCATAAATTTAAACAGATCAACCGCTATGTGGAGATTTTGGCACCGCTGCTGAAGCCTCTTCAAAAAGACGGTTCCTTGAAGATTTTGGATATGGGAGCCGGAAAAGGCTACCTTACTTTTGCTTTGCACGAGTACCTTGCCAAAATGGGACATCAAAATGTTACTATTACAGGAGTTGAGATGCGTACGGATTTGGTGAGCAAAACCAATCATATTGCCAGCACCTCCAATCTTGAAGGCCTGAAATTTGATGCCGGCAGCATTTCGGATTATCCCATCAGCCAATTGGATGTGTTGATTGCTTTGCATGCCTGCGACACCGCCACCGATGATGCCATTGCTGCCGGAATTAAAGCTGAAGCAAAACTGATTGTTTGTGCACCTTGCTGCCACAAGCAAATCCGAAAAGAGATGAGCGCAGCTCCCGAACAACATCCTGCCTTGCAATTTGGGATTTTAATGGAACGTCAGGCCGAAATCCTCACCGACACCCTGCGTGTGCTCATTATGGAATATCATGGTTACAAAAGCCAGATTATGGAGTTTGTGGAACTTGAACACAGCCCGAAAAACCTCTTGCTCACCGGCGTGAAATCGAACAGCAAACCAGACAAAGCTGCAATTGCTGATCGTATCAGTGCCCTGAAAAAGGAGTATGGTATTCGGGAACATTTTTTGGAAAAAGCACTGGGAATAACGCCTTTTTAACAAAGCTATGATCATCACCGGAACAATTGTCAATGTGCTGGCTGTGCTGGCTGGTAGTGCGCTTGGATTACTATTTCACACCCGATTGCCTCAACGTTTTGTGGATATACTTTTTCAGGCCATCGGTTTGTTTACTTTGGCTTTGGGCATAAAAATGGCTCTGGGCGGACAGATGTGGATGCTTATCGTGCTGAGTCTGATAGCCGGAGCACTTTTTGGCGAATTGCTTAAATTGGAAGTCTTTTTTGACGGACTGGCAAGCCGGCTGGCTAAAAGGCTGCGTATTGGCAGTGCACGATTCAACGAAGGCTTGCTTACTGCTTTTTTGCTGTATTGTATGGGGTCGATGACGGTGTTGGGAGCCATTGAAGAAGGTATGGGAGGCAAGCCAGATTTGTATTACCTTAAATCGGTGATGGACGGTATTTCATCTGTTGCACTGGCTTCCGGCTTGGGTATCGGGGTGATGTTTTCGGCAGTGCCGCTGTTTGTTTACCAGGCTGGGCTTACTTTGCTGGCTTTTTGGTTTGGAACCTTTTTTCCGGAGAGTCTGATTGCTGAAGTTTCGGCTGTTGGCGGAATTTTGCTGATCGGTCTGGGTTTGAATATCCTGAAAATAGCACAGATAAAAATGTTGAATCTATTGCCTGCTCTGGCTTTTGCTGCTTTGTTTGGTTGGCTGGCATTGGAGTTTGGTTGGGCTCTTTAGGCCTTTATCATCTTGCTTGCTAAATAATCAACATCGGCATTCCAGCTATCAGCTTTATTGACAGATCAAACATTTTAACAAATGACGCAAAAATGATCAATTTTAAAATAACAATGTTATTTTTGATCGCTTGAAAAATGACAAGTTAAAAGTTTTAATAAATCAACCTATAAAAATCACATTATGAGAAACTTAAATTTTAAGTTAAGCTATTTTATTGTTATTGCGATGCTCGTGTTTGGTTCCTGCAAAAAGGATTCAACACCCGATCAGAAACAAACACTACTTGATCAGATGCAAGCTGTAACGGATTCTATCATTGAGAATACTCATGTTCCTGGTGTTGTGGCACTTGTAGTAGATCACAAGCTTGGAATTGATTGGGTATATACTGCCGGCTTAAGTGATATTCCGAACAAAAAACCAATGGATCCCAGTTATACTTTTAGGATTGGCAGTAATACCAAAACCATGACAGGAACTGTATTGTTACAGCTTGTTGAAGAAGGAAAACTTGAGCTGGAAGATAAGTTGTCAGAATATTTTCCCCAATATCCCAAAGCAGATAGCGTAACAATCGCCATGCTTTGTAATATGACCAGCGGCATTTTCAATTACAGCGAAGATGAAGCCTGGACAATGGAACTACTCACGAATCCCACAAAAGTCTGGACGCCGGAAGAAACGGTAGAGATTGGATTTTCGAATGATTATTATTTTAGCCCCGGGACCGACTGGCACTATTCCAATACCAATACTTTTTTGCTTGGTATGATCATCGAAAAACTCACTGGAAATTCTTTGGAGTATGAGATTGAAAATAGAATCATCAACCCATTACAATTAAACAATACCGGCTTTTTAACATCCGGCCTGGATTTGCCCGGTACACATGGCAGAGGCTATTATGATGGCGAATATGTTGAAAATGTGGACATGACAGAGCATTATGATGTATCCTGGGCTTGGGCAGCTGGTTCGGCATATGCTACACCCAGAGAATTGCAGCATTATGTAGAAACCCTTGTGGGAGGTGGCTTTTTGTCGGATGAAATGCAGCAAAAAAGGTTATCTGAGGTAAATGAGATCATGCCCAATACAGCTTATGGTTTATGTTTGCTGAAAAGGGGGTCCTTTTATGGTCACAATGGTGGATTGCCGGGATTTACATCTTCCATGTATCACAGTAACGAAAAGGACTGTACGGTAATCCTTTATTTCAACAGCCAGATTGAATTGGTACCGGATTATCTTTTTCTGAGGTATATGGATATCCTTTACGGGTCAGATTTTTAAATAATAAACGATTTTCGGGTTGTGTGCGAACCTTAGATTCTGACACAGAATCACCTGGCTTATCCATTGTTTTTTCCTTAACAATTTAACAAGTGAGCACTAAAATTATTCGTACCTTAGTCGCATTAAAAATATTTATCAACGCTAAGAGTTATGGAAAATATTGATTGGAAAAATCTTCCATTTGGTTACTATCCAACAGATTACAATGTTCGCTGTTATTTTCGCAACGGCAAATGGGGCGAGCTTGAAGTGAGTTCTTCCGAATACATCAGCATCCATATGGCTGCCACAGCCTTGCATTATGGGCAGGAAGCCTTTGAAGGGATGAAAGCTTACCGAGGAAAAGATGGTAAAGTTCGTTTATTTCGTTGGGAAGACAATGCCAAAAGGATGCGGATGTCGGCTTCCGGCATTATGATGGAAAAAGTGCCAGAAGAGTTGTTTTTTGCTGCTATCGACAAAGCAGTACGGCTGAATGCCCGTTTTATTCCACCTTACGGAACAGGTGCATCGCTCTATATCAGGCCATTGCTGTTTGGATCAGGCGCACAGGTTGGAGTGAAACCAGCAAAAGAGTATATGTTTGTAGTGTTTGTAACACCTGTTGGTCCTTACTTCAAGGAAGGCTTCAATCCGGTGGCTGTTGAGCTGGTGCATGATTACGATCGTGCAGCCCCTCAGGGAACAGGACATATTAAAGTGGGTGGTAATTATGCTGCCAGTTTGCGTCCTGCTGATCGCGCACACAAAGACGGATACAGCTCAGTGCTGTTCCTGGATGCCCGTGAAAAGAAATTTATCGACGAAGCAGGTCCTGCCAACTTTTTTGGGATTAAAGATGGTAAGTATATCACGCCAAAATCGTGCACTATTTTGCCTTCAATCACAAACAAGAGCCTCGAAATGATCGCAGAAGATATTGGTCTGAAGGTTGAACGCAGGCCTGTGCCACTCGAAGAGCTGGAAACCTTTGAAGAAACCGGGGCTTGTGGTACTGCTGCCATTATTTCACCAATTAAGAAGATAGTGGATAGAGAAACCAAAAAGGAATATCATTATGGTGATATTGCCGGACCTTATTCAACAAAACTTTACGTAACCCTAAGAGGAATCCAGGAAGGTGAGATTGAAGACAAACACGGCTGGACAACCGTTTTGGAAGGAATTTAAGTCGTTTAAGACTTTAAAGTCAAACGCCTTGCTATCTGATAGTAAGGCGTTTGTTTTTTAGATGAGTTGGTGTTTTGCCAAAAGCTTTTCCATTTGTTGCTGTAACCGCGAAGCTTCTTCTGCAGCGGCTGTGGCAAAATCTTCTCCTGATGAAGCATAAAGGATGCTGCGGGATGCATTGACAAGTAAACCAATTTCCTTGTTGAGCCCTGCTTCGGCAACGGCATCCAGATCGCCACCCTGGGCACCCACACCCGGGACAAGAAAGAAATAATCCGGTGCGATTGCCCTGATTTGACGAATCATCTCAGGTTTGGTAGCACCTGTAACAAACATCAGCTGATCACTTGCTGCCCAGGTGGTAGCCTTCTGCACAACGGTTTCAAAAAGCGAATGTCCATCTTTTAAACTTAACTGCTGAAAATCTTCAGATCCGCTATTGGAGGTCAAACCCAGCAGTATCACCCATTTGTTGTCGAAGCCCAGAAAGGGTTCTACTGAATCAAATCCCATATAAGGTGCAACAGTGATAGCATCGGCATTCAGTTTTTCGAAAAAGGCTTTGGCATAGCGTTTTGAAGTGTTCCCAATATCACCTCTTTTGGCATCGGCAATTACCAAATGTTGGGGGTAATTTATTTTGATGTAATGAATTGTCTTTTCCAGATTTTCCCAGCCTTCCAGACCTTCACTTTCATAAAATGCAGTGTTGGGTTTATAGGCTACACAATATCTCGCTGTGGCATCAATGATTTGTTTGTTGAACTGAAAAACACCATCTTTTTCCTTTTGAAAATGAGCCGGAATTTTTTCGAAATCCGTATCCAGGCCAACACAAAGGAAGGAGCGTTTACGTTTGATTTGAGCGATGATATCAGTTTTGGTCATGCTTTAATTGTCGAGTTCAGTTTTCAAACGTTCAGCATTTTCAGCAATCTGCAATTTCTCAATCAGTTCATCGAGATCGCCATCAATAATCGCATTTAAATTATAGAGTGTCAGGTTGATGCGGTGATCTGTCACGCGACCTTGTGGCCAGTTGTAAGTGCGAATTTTTGCCGAGCGGTCGCCGGTTGAAACCATGGTTTTGCGCTTGGACGAAATCTCTTCGAGGTATTTGCTGTATTCCACTTCGAAAAGCCTGGTGCGCAATACTTTCATGGCCTTTGCCAGGTTTTTGATTTGCGATTTCTCATCCTGACAAGTCACTACAATGCCACTGGGAATGTGGGTTAGCCGAATGGCCGAATAAGTTGTGTTAACAGACTGACCACCAGGGCCAGACGAACAATAAGTATCTTTACGGATGTCTTTGTCGTGCAGTTCAATGTCAAATTCTTCAGCTTCCGGAAGTACTACAACAGAAGCGGCAGAAGTATGTACGCGTCCCTGTGTTTCTGTTTTGGGCACACGCTGAACACGATGCACACCCGATTCAAATTTCATGATTCCATAGGCATTGTCGCCGATAACGTTGAAAACCACCTCTTTGAAACCACCCACGGTGCCTTCGTTCATATCAACCACTTCAGTTCTCCATCCTTTGGTTTCGCAGTATTTCATGTACATCCGGTAGAGGTCTCCGGCAAAAATACTTGCTTCGTCGCCTCCTGTACCTGCTCTGATCTCTACCACAGCATTTTTGCTATCCTGTGGGTCTTTGGGAATGAGCATGATACGAATTTCTTCCTCCAGCTTATCCTTTTCTTCAAGAAAACTGTCCAGTTCCTCACGCGCCATTTCCCTGAAATCTTCATCCTTTTCTTTTTTGATGATTTCGCGGGCGTTGTCAATATTTGCGACTACATTTTTATATTGCGTAAAAGTCTGAACAACAGGTTCCAAATCTTTGTAATCCTTGTTCAGCTTCACATAACGTTTCATATCCGACATCACCTCAGGATCATTGAGTTGCTCACTCATTTCTTCCCAGCGACGCTGAATCGTTTCCAGTTTGTCAATGATTTCCACAGCCTAAAATTTTGGTTGGCAAAGATACAAAATCCCGAGCGCTTAAAGTATCACAAAATCAAACTACTGATAAGTGAATTTGCCGTGCTCGCCTTTGATGGTCAGTTTTTTTGCTTTAGAAGCCTCCACATGGCCAACGATTTGTGCATCAACCTTGAATTGTTTTGAAATTTCAATTATTTCCAGGGCGGATTTCTCGTTGGTATAAATCTCCATGCGATGTCCCATATTAAACACCTTGTACATTTCCTGCCAGGGTGTTCCTGAGCTTTCCTGTATCAGCCGGAAAAGGGGAGGAGTAGCAAATAAATTATCCTTGATAATATGCAGCTTTTCAACAAAATGAAGCACTTTGGTTTGTGCGCCTCCGCTGCAATGGATCAGTCCATTGATTCTATGACGATATTTTTCGATAATGGGTTTCATCACGGGAGCGTAGGTACGCGTGGGCGCCAGAACCATTTGTCCGGCATCAACACCACTAACGCTTGTTGCATCCGTGAGCTTGTATTTTCCGGCATAAATCAGTTCGCCAGGTATTTCGGGATCATAGCTCTCAGGATATTTTGTGGCAAGATATTTTTCAAAAACATCGTGTCGGGCAGAGGTAAGTCCATTACTGCCCATGCCGCCGTTGTAGCGATCTTCGTAAGTGGCCTGTCCATAAGAAGCCAGACCAACAATCACATCACCTGCCTGGATATTATTTTCTATCACTTCACTGCGTTTCATCCGGGCAGTAACGGTGCTGTCAACGATAACGGTTCTTACCAGATCGCCAACATCAGCTGTTTCGCCTCCTGTGAGGTGAATGCCGATTCCCCAGCTGCGCATCTTTTCAAGAAATTTTTCTGTTCCATTGATCAGGGCGGCGATCACCTCAGCGGGAATTTTATTTTTATTGCGGCCAATGGTTGACGAAAGCAAGATGCCGTTGGTGGCTCCTACGCAAAGTAAGTCGTCGGTATTCATCACGATGGCATCCTGCGCAATGCCTTCCCACACGCTCAGATCGCCGGTTTCTTTCCAGTAAAGGTAAGCCAGTGCCGATTTTGTTCCGGCACCATCGGCATGCATGATGTTGCAGTATTCCGGATCATTGCCGAGGATATCGGGTATGATCTTGCAGAAAGCATTTGGAAAGAGGCCTTTATCCAGATTTTTTATGGCGCGATGCACATCTTCTTTGCCTGCCGAAACTCCCCTCTGTTGGTAGCGCTGATCACTCATGATTACTTAAAGATCAGGGATTTCTTTTGTGTATTAAATTCAAATTCACCCATTTGATTTAATAATTGCTGGCCGAAAACAAAGCTATATCGACTGTTATGGAAAACCGTCATCTCCACATTTTGAAGGGTACGGTTGGCAATTCTGATTTCATCGAATACGATCACAGCCCGATCAGCAATATTACCAGCTGTAAGCACACGATCGATATCGCCTTTGAAATTGTCTTTGGTGATGCGGCCTTCGTTGAGAAGTTGCAAAGCCTTTTCCAATGAAATAGTAACATCTGAACTCCGGTCGTACACAAACCTTTCGTTATAGCCATCCAGCACAAATTTCACCACAAAAAAACCGGTTTCATTTTCAAAAAAACCTACCTGATTATCCTCTGGATTCAGTTTGATTGCAACCGTTTCAGTAACTTCCTGATTGGCTGATTTTGGAACATAATCCTTGCTCAACACTTTGAATTCTGTTCTTCTGTTGAGCTGATGGGCGGCTTCTTTTTTCTCATTACTTTCAAGTTCGTTGATATATTCTTCAGTGAGGATGGTTCCCTCATCGAATGTAAAACCGTTTACAGTTACTGATTTGGTGAGTTTTCGGGGTGCACTTTCGCCATATCCTTTGGCCACCAGCCGTGCACCATCAATGCCTCTGATGATGAGATAATCCACCACCGACTGGGCCCGTCGTTGCGAAAGGATGTCGTTTCTTTCATCGGTATCGCGTGCATCGGTGTGCGAAGCCAGTTCGATAGTGATGGTCGGGTTTTTCTGCAAGGTTTCGATCAGACCCTGCAACGAATCTTCGTATTGTGGTTTGAGCTCCCAGCGTGCCAGATCGTAAAGGATATCAGGCAGTACAATGGGTTCTTCCGGAATGGGCTCCAGATCAAAATCTTTTGTGAAATCCTTACTAAATTCAACACCTACAGTAGTTTCTACCGCTGTGGCAGTGAAGTAATTGTCTTTATCCACTACGATTTCATAGGTAGTGTTTTTTGCGATCTGGCTGTCAGAAAAAAGAAAATATCCTTTGTCGTTGGTACGGGTGCTCACACTCATGCCGTCAGAGCCGATCAGTTGAACTGTTGCTCCTTCGACAAACTGGAGGGTTTGCACATCCTTCACAGTGCCTGAAAGTGTAAAAAGAATTGGGGGTTCGATGAAATGATAAATATTGTCAATCCCACGGATGTTGTCTCTGTTGCTCGAGATAAAGCCTTCTTCCTTTTCGGGATGGAAGGTGATGGCAAAGTCATCCGCAGTAGAATTGATTGGGTATTTTAGGTTTACGGGTTTTCCCCAGTTTCCTGCTGTGTCAACTGTTGTCATAAACACATCCAGACCACCCATGCCACCATGCCCGTTCGAAGAGAAATAGAGTGTGGTATCATTTCGAAGGAAGGGGAAAACCTCATCTCCTTTGGTGTTTACGACAGGTCCTATATTCAAAGGTCGTGAAAAAGGCTGGGTTTTGGAGTCGCGCAACGAAACCCAGATGTCTTTTCCGCCAAAGCCGCCTCTGCGTTCGGCAGCAAAATACATGATCAGTTCGTTTTCGCTCAGGGTAGGTTGTCCAACGATATCGAGGGTGTCCACGCCAATGATATCGACCGGGACGGGTTCGCTCCAGCTGCGTCCGCTTCTGTTGCTAACCATAATCTGGCAGCCCGACTGCTGTTTGGGGTCGTTTTTGCACCTTGTAAAATACAAGCTGTTGAAGCTGGCATTCATAAAGGCAGCTCCTTCGTTAGCTTCGGTGTTCACAACATCATTTTCATCGAGAAGGACGGGAGCACTCCATTCTTCTTTGCGATCGATGCGTGAGGTAAATAAATCGCTGAAATCCTGTCCGGTGTAGCCGTCTTTTTCTTTACCGGTGGCATTTTCGCGTGAGGATGTAAAGATGATTTCGTTAAAATTTGTTGCCGAATAAATGGCATTAAAATCCGATTCGCGTGAATTGATTTTTTTCAGGAAGGTGAGTTCATATTTTGATGGATTTTCCATCCATTCTTTTACCAGAGCAGCCGTTTCGGCACCCAGCCTTCCGCGCGGATCATCCGGCATGGCCTCGGCATATAATTCGTAATTGATAATGGCGTCATCAAACTTCTCGTTGATTTTTAATACCTCTGCAAAATGGAGGTAGGCTTCGGGATTTGTTTTGGGGAAGTCGGAGCGGATGACACGTTTGTAGGTGGCTTCGGCACGTTTGAAAAGCCCTGTGAGCCTGTAGCATTCAGCCATTTGATAGCTTACCCGCATACGTTCTTCCGGATTGCGTTTTACGCGATTGTAGGCTTTTTTGTAGCGCTCGGCAGCGATGGTATATTGTTTTTTTTCGAAAGCTTCATCGGCACTTTTGGCAGGATTGCGTTGTGCAAGTCCCTGAAAAGCTGTCAGACTTAAAATGAAAAATATGAAAAGTTGCAGACTGATCTTCATGCTTGATTATCCTTATTTGAACTATAGAACGCTAATTTGTAGGTTTTATTGATTGGTTTTTATTTTCTGTTTTATCGGATTTTGGAATGCTTCCCTGAGCAATGGAATCGTCCAGTGCAAGGGCTTTCGGATCAGCTTGTACTGACTGATCTGTATCAAGGTTTACATCTTTAATGGTTGTGTCGCGCTCAATACGTTCGATTTCCTTGTTTATTTCGTTTTTGAAGCCGGCCGATGCACGTTTCATCTCGTTGATGGTTTTACCTACAGCACGCGCCACTTCCGGAAGTTTTTTGGGCCCGAGCACAACAAATAACACCAACATAATAAGCAGTATTTCACCTGTCCCGAAATCGAAGAATAACAATGTCATCTCAAGCTTTTTCAGTGAACAAAAATAGAAAATATAACAATACCGGAGAATAATGAAAAAAGTAGCTTTGAATGAAAGCAGAAAACAAAAAAACCGTGTAATATCAATTTATTACACGGTTTTTTTGGATTAGAAATGATTTTATTTCTTTTTATTTCTCGGATTGGCAGCTTCTTTTTCAGCTGCTTCTTTTTCTTGTTTTGGCCCTTTCAGCAAGTCAAATACCATTGGGCTGGCATTGAAAACAGAGGAGTAAGTACCAACCAGAATACCTATCAGCAAAGCAAAGACGAAGCCACGGATTACCTCACCACCAAAAATTGCGATGATAATAAGTACCAAAGCCGTAGTTCCTGAGGTGTTGAAGGTACGCATCAAAGTGCTGTTCAATCCATCGTTGATGTTAATACGCAACAGTTTTTTAGGATGCAGTGTAACGTTTTCGCGGATACGGTCGAAGATGATTACCGTGTCGTTGATAGAGTATCCGATGATGGTAAGGATAGCCGCAATAAACGACTGATCAACTTCCATGCTAAAGGGTAGGATATTATAGAAGATTGAGAAAACTCCAAGAACAATTATCGTGTCATGGGCCAAGGCAATAATACCTGCCAGACCATACTGCCATTTCCGGAAACGGATGGCGATATATCCGAAAATGATTAACAGTGACAAAATAACTGCGGTAACCGCTTTATTTCGGATGTCGTCTGCAATGGTTGGTCCCACTTTTTGTGAACTGAGAATCCCGATCAATTTTTCATCAGCTTCCTGATCGGAAGTGAACTCGTTATAGTTGATATCGGTTTGATAGAACTGCTCCAGGCTTTTGAACAGCATGGTTTGGATAATGCTATCCACCTCACGGCCTTCTTCTTCAATCATATATTTTGTGGTAATCTTTACCTGACGGTTTGGCCCGAACGTTTTTACCTCCGGAACCGCATCAGTAAATTCAATAGCCAGCGCATCACGAACTTCATTCACAGTAACATCCTGATCAAAACGAACCAGATAAGTACGACCCCCTGTGAAATCTACACCATAGTTCAATCCTCTGAATGTTAGTGAAGCCAAACTGATCACCACCAAAACAATAGAAATGGTGTATGCTGTTTTGCGCATATTCAGGAAGTTGATATTGGTATTAGCCAGGAAGTTACGGGTAATCTTTGTGTCAAAAGTGATGGTCTTGTTCTTATCAAGCAGATAGATGAAAATCATTCTTGAGATAAAGATGGCCGTGAAGAGTGAGGTAAGCAAACCAATGATTAGTGTGGTAGCAAAACCCTGAACCGGGCCTGTTCCAAAAGTATAGAGTACGATACCAGTGAGCAAAGTAGTTACGTTACCGTCAATAATGGCCGAATAAGCATTTTTATAGCCATCGTCAATGGCAAGTCGGATACCTTTTCCGGCGCGAATTTCTTCTTTGATACGTTCGTAGATGATTACGTTGGCATCCACTGCCATACCCAGCGTAAGTACGATACCTGCAATACCGGGCAATGTAAGTACAGCACCCAAGGAGGCCAGCACACCAAACAGGAAGAAGATGTTAGTAAATAAGGCAAGGTCGGCAACCAAACCAGATTTGTTATAGAAGAATGCCATATAAATCAGCACCAGGCCAAAGGCAAGCACAAAGGACCAAAGTCCGGCTGTAACGGCTTCGCGACCCAGTGAAGGCCCTACAACGGCTTCTTCCATGATACGTGACGGGGCGGGCAATTTACCGGCTTTCAGTATGTTTGCCAGGTCTTGTGCTTCGGTCACTGTCATGTCTCCACCGGAGATAGAAGAACGGCCATTAGGAATCTCGTCATTCACAACGGGATAAGAATAAACATAGCCATCAAGTACGATGGCAACCTGTTTGCCAATATTTTCACCTGTCAGACGCTTCCATGATTTGGCACCTTCGCTGTTCATTTGGATCGTAACTTCTACGCGACCATTTTGGTCATAATCCTGACGGGCATCCACAATAACATCACCACCCAGGGCAGCTTTGTTGTCGCGCGAGGATTTTAATGCAACCAGTTCGAGCAGGTCGGCCTGTCCGGCAGCGCGGGGTTTCACAGTCCAGGCAAAGATCATATTTCTCGGGAAAATAGATTTTACCTTGCTGATCATATTATTGATACGCGCTGTGTCTTTAACGGCGGCACTACCAACGCGTGCTGTGTTTCCCGGGAAGAATCTGCCACTTTCGTCCTGTACATACGAAGGCATCAGAAAGGCATAAAGCGGGTTCTGTGCTGCATATTCTTCAAAGGAAAGGTCGTCCTGAGCTGTTGTGTCTGATGAGAGTTGATCCATCAAGGAGCTGGTATCGGCATCAGCAATCTGATCAGATAAAGTTTCTTCAACAACTTCTTCAACTGGTGCTTCGGTATCAGTTTCTTCTGCAAGGGTTTCTTCAGCTGAAGAAGTTTCTTTTGCTGCTGTAGCCCCTTCCAGTTCTTTAAGTCTTTGGTTGGCTTCGTCGAAAAAGCCATATACTTCGGAGAAGTTATAGGTTTCCCAAAACTCCAGCTGTGCAGTACCCTGAAGCAGTTTTCGCACTCGCTTGGGATCTTTGATACCCGGAAGCTCAACTAGGATACGACCTGAGGTGGCCAGTTTTTGGATATTGGGTTGCGTTACCCCAAAACGGTCGATACGGGTTCTGAGGATTTGGAAGGAGCGATCAATGGCACCTTCTGTTTCTTCTCTGATCACCGACAGTACTTCGGCATTCGTTGAGTTTACGGTAATACCTTTGTCTTTAAACTCGAACAGAAAGATGGAAGACAAGCTGGCGTTTGGATCAACTTCCTGAAACGACTGTCCGAAAAGCGTGACGAAATCCTCCTGGCTGTTTTTTTGTTTTTCTCTGGCAAGCTGCATAGCCTGAACAAAAACCTCATCGGTGCTGTTGCCGGAGAGTGCCTGAATAATATCACTAACAGAAACTTCCAACACTACGTTCATCCCACCTTTCAGGTCGAGTCCCAGATTAATTTCGCGTTCTTTTACATCCTGATAGGTGTATTTGTCGAGTAAAATATTGTACACCACCTGGCTGCCCATCGAATCGAGGTAATAGGTTTCGCGGGCTTTAGTAATCGAATCGAGGTAATGACCGTACAACAAATCATCTCCCTGCGCAAGTGCATCGGCCTGCTTTGCAGCTGCTTCGCTATGGGCGTATGTCCTGGCATTTCTTTCAATTCTTTGAGTAACAAATGTGAAAGAAAGCTGATAAAGCGATACGAGTGCAAAGGCGATGGCAAATACCTTGATTGCTCCTTTGTTCTGCATTTGAATTGTGAATTAAATTAACTTCTATATTCTACTGAATTTTTTTCGAGGGTGCAAAATTAGAATAATATTTGACAACTCCCAATAATTCAGCCCATAAAAGATGAAGGGATTTTATCCCCTGATCCAAATGGCAAAACTTATTGTAACAGAGGCTTTAGTGCTATATAATATGTCAGAAAATGCTCCGGCTCAGTACCTCAACCATTTCCATAATTCTTTGTAGCCCGGCTTTTTGCCATACATCAGAATGCCTGTACGGTAAATTTTTGCTGCAATCCAGGTGGTGAATAAAAACCCACATACCAACAAAGCCATCGATAAAGCCAGTTCGCCATATGCCACACCAAACGGGATGCGCACCATCATCACCACTGGTGAGGTAAAGGGAATGATAGAAAGCCAAAATGCCAAAGATCCTTCCGGATTATTTACGATGAAATTGCTTACAACAAGACCCAAAATCAATGGGATAGAGACTGGCAGCATAAATTGTTGTGTATCGGCTTCATTATCAACCGCTGAACCAATGGCAGCAAACAAAGCCGCATAAAGCAAATAGCCTCCCAGAAAATAGAATATAAAACTGCCAATGATTACCGGAAAATTGATTGCATCCACTACCTCAATTATTTCAGTTAGTGCTTCATTATTCATTTCAGGAAGCATGGATTCTGCCGGGCTTGTCATTGCACTTTCGGTTGTTAAAACCTGTGGTGCTTCGGCAACGCCATATATCAACATAAAAACACCATAAATACTTCCGGTAAGCACCACCCAAAGCAAAAACTGGGTGAGTCCGACCAACGCTATTCCGGTAATTTTTCCCATCATCAGCTCAAAAGGCTTCACAGAGCTTATTATCACCTCAACAATGCGGCTGGTTTTTTCTTCGATGATACCCCGCATGACCTGAGAGCCAAAAATGAAAATGAAAAAGTAAATCAGGATTGAACCAAAAAGCCCCAACGCAACATTGATTTCGGTGAAGGATTTGGTTTCGCCTCCGTCTTCATCCAATCTGATTGTCACCAGATTAATGGTAGTCTTGGCCGATTTTATCACATCCGGATCGATGCCGCTAGCAAGTAGTTTTTTGGTTTCAACCTCTTTGCGCATCGTGTTTTTGATATAGGACGAAACATTGAGCGGAATTTGCCTGTCGCTGTATATTTCGGCATTCACAGGTATATTTAACTCAGGACGGGGAATGTAAACCAACAAATCGTATTTTTCTTGCAAAACCTGTTTTTTCAGGCTGTCAACAGCGTCAAAAACATAATGAAACTGCATATTATCGTCCTGCTCAAACTTACCGATAAACCAATTTGTTTCATCAAGCACGGCGATGTTTTTTTCTCCGATATTTTGCATGGTAGCCAGCACAATGGGCACGATCATCAGGGCAGCCATCAAAAGCGGGCCAAGAAAGGTCATGATGATGAAGCTCTTTTTCTTTACCCGTGTGAGGTATTCACGTTTTAAGATCAATATGATTTTATTCATCGCTGGCAGATTTTGCAGTTTTTCCAACCTTTTGAATAAAAATATCATTCATGCTGGGTAATAGCTCCTGAAAAGAAGTGAGCTCGCCAAGCGGGAGCATCATCCTGAGTAATTCGTTGCTGTTCAGTGTGGGATCTGTTTTGAGATGGAGCTTTAATTTGTTGGATATAAAGTCAGATCCAAGCAACTCAACCGGAAGTTTTTCGAGCTCAGTTTGCCAATTGCTAACAGGATGATAGAACTCGCAGGAATAAGTGTAGTTTCGATTGGCTTCTTTTAGGGCATTCACTTCGCCTTCGAGCACTTTTTCCCCTTGGTTGATCAATGCAATCTGATCGCACAATTCCTCCACGGAAGCCATATTATGGGTCGAAAAAATGATGGTAGCCCCCTGATCTCTCAGTTTCAGTATTTCGGCTTTCAGCAGGTTTACATTGATGGGGTCGAAACCGCTGAAGGGCTCATCGAAAATGAGTAATTCGGGTTGATGCAATACGGTTACTACAAACTGGATTTTCTGCTGCATACCCTTCGAAAGCTCTTCAACTTTGCGATCCCACCAGTTGAGGATGTCAAATTTCTCGAACCAGATTTTCAGTTTTTTTTGTGCTTCCGATTTGGACATGCCTTTGAGCCGGGCAAGATAAATGGCTTGTTCGCCCACTTTCATCTTTTTGTACAAGCCGCGCTCTTCGGGCAGGTAGCCAATTTTCGTAACATGATCAGCATGAAGTGTTTGTCCTTTAAGCAGTATTTCGCCACTATCTGGGGCCGTAATTTGATTGATGATACGGATGAGCGAAGTTTTGCCAGCACCATTGGGGCCCAGTAAGCCAAAAATTTTATTCTGCGGAATTTCGATGCTTACACGATCCAGTGCCAGGTGGTTGGCATAGCGTTTCGTAACTTCTTTTATGCTTAGATAGGCATGCATGAAATCGGATAGGGCTTAATTGAAGAAATCTTTCATTTTGTCGAAATAACTTTTTTCGCTTGCCGTAGGATTGGGCTGGAAATTCTCAGCATTTTCGAGTTTTTCAAGTATTTGAGTCTCTTCTTTTGAAAGATTTTTTGGTGTCCACACATTGATATTCACAAGCAAATCACCTGTTCCGTAGCTGTTCACACTGGGCAGCCCCTTACCTTTGAGGCGGAGCACTTTTCCGGATTGTGTGCCGGGGGTGATTTTCATGCGGGCCTTGCCATCAATCGTTGGCACTTCAACCTGAGCACCCAGCGCGGCTTGCGGGAAGCTGATGAATAGGTTGTGAATCAGGTTGTTGCCATCGCGTTCCAGCTCGGGATGTTTTTCTTCTTCTACCAATACGATCAAATCGCCCGGAATGCCACCTCTGGCACCGGCGTTACCTTTGCCACTCAGCGATAGTTGCATGCCTTCGGCAACACCAGCAGGGATATTCAGGCTGATGATTTCTTCGTCTCTTATCACGCCGTTGCCCTGACAATGGTTACATTTTTTGGTGATGATGCGACCTTCGCCTCCACAGCTTGGGCAGGTAGAGCTCGTTTGCATCTGACCAAGAAAAGTATTGGTGACCTGGGTGATATGGCCACTTCCGTTACAGGTTGAACAGGTGGCATAGCTGCTTCCGTTGTCGGCACCCGTGCCTTCGCAATGTTTGCAGGAGACGTATTTGTTTACCTTGATCTTTTTTTCAACCCCGTTGGCTATTTCTCTGAGGTTGAGTTTTACCTTTACCCTCAGGTTGGAGCCTTTGTTCACGCGGCGTCGCTGACCTCTAGATCCGCCAAAGCCTCCAAAAGCACCTCCAAAAATATCACCAAACTGACTGAAAATATCATCCATGCTCATGCCACCTCCTCCGAAACCACCTCCGGCGGCACCTCCAACACCTGCATGACCATAGCGGTCGTATCTGGCTTTTTTGTCAGGATTACTCAACACCTCATAAGCTTCGGCAGCTTCCTTGAATTTTTCTTCGGCAGATTTGTCATCCGGATTTTTATCCGGATGATACCGCAGAGCCATTTTACGGTAGGCTTTTTTTATCTCCGCTTCCGAAGCGTTGCGTTCTATCTCAAGTATCTCGTAATAGTCTCTTTTCGACATAAATAAATAGTATAGAATTAGTTTCCTACTACTACGCGGGCAAAACGGATCACTTTGCCGTTGAGCAGGTAACCTTTTTGAATAACATCCACTACTTTGCCTTTGAGTGATGGTTCAGGAGCCGGAATATTAGTTAGGGCTTCATGAAAATCAGTGTCAAAAGTTTTGTGAAGTGCTTCTATTTCTGACAGGCCTTTTTGCTGTAGTGTTTTGATTAGTTTATTGTAGATGAGCCTGATGCCTTCGGCAGTAGCTTCGGGAGCCTGTTGCGATTCCATGGCTTGCATGGCACGTTCAAAATCATCCACAACAGGAAGCATGGCGGTAATCACTTCTTCCGATGCCGTTTTGCTAAACTCTATTTTTTCTTTCAGGGTTCTCTTTCTGTAGTTGTCGAACTCCGAAAACAGTCTGAGAAATTTATCGTTCAACTCATCGTACTGTGCTTTTGTAACCGTATCTTCCTGCTTCTTTTTGCGGTCTTTTCTCATGCGGCTGCGTTTCTTCGTCTGATCGTTCTGATCATCCTGTTTGTGGCTGTTTTCCTGTTTTTGATTGTCGTTTTCATCGATACGAACATCTTCAAAACCTTCCATTTCCCTGCTATTAGTTTTATTCTCTTCCATAAATTTTCTAAATATTTTTCTGCATGGCTCAACAAAGAGTTTGCCAGTGCATGTTGTTTTGTCAAAATGACAGCTGAAGTCTGTTCAACTATATCCGTTCTATTTTAGCTCCCAGTGATTGCAGACGTTTGTCAATGAATTGATAGCCCCTGTCAATCTGATCGATATTATCGATAATACTTTCGCCTTTGGCCGAGAGTGCTGCAATCAGCAAAGCCACACCTGCTCTGATGTCGGGCGAGCTCATCCGGATGCCTTTGAGGGTATGGGCATGGTTTAAGCCAATCACATTGGCCCGATGCGGATCGCAAAGGATGATCTGAGCACCCATATCAATTAATTTGTCCACAAAAAACAAACGGCTCTCAAACATTTTCTGATGTATCAGCACGGTGCCTTTTGCCTGGGTGGCTACTACTAGCACTATGCTGATGAGGTCGGGTGTAAATCCGGGCCAGGGAGCATCGGCTATTGTCATGATGCCACCATCCATAAAGGTTTCCACCTGATAACTGTCTTGTTGTGGAACGATGATGTCGTCTCCATCGAATTGTAATTTGATTCCCAGTTTTTGAAAAACCTGAGGAATCATACCCAACGAATTGATGCCGGCTTCTGCAATCCTGATTGAAGAGCGCGTCATGGCAGCCATGCCAATAAAGCTGCCCACCTCAATCATGTCAGACAAAAGCCGGTGCGAGGTTCCGCCCAGGTTTTCAACGCCTGTGATCGAAAGCAGATTAGATCCGGTGCCCTGAATTTGCGCTCCCATTCGTTCGAGCATCTGACACAGCTGAACGATATAAGGTTCGCAGGCAGCATTAAAAATTGTTGTTGTGCCACTTGCCAAAACAGCCGCCATGATGATATTGGCTGTACCCGTTACGGAAGCCTCATCGAGCAGCATATAGGTGCCGGCAAGTCCGTGTGGGGCAGTAATATCGTAGCATTTGTTCTGACTGTCTTCGTTAAAGCGGGCTCCTAGTTTTTGCAGACCTATAAAATGGGTGTCGAGTCTTCGCCGGCCTATTTTGTCTCCACCGGGGTGCGGCAGATAGGCTTTGCGGAATCTGGCCAGCAGAGGCCCCAGTATCATTATGCTGCCTCTGAGGCTGGCGGCACGACGGATAAAGGCATCTGATTTAAGATAGTCCAGTTGAATGTCTTTGGCTGTAAGACTAACTTCTGAACTGGAAGTCCGCTTTACTTCAACTCCTAATCCATCCAGCAACCCGATGAGGTTGTTCACATCAACAATATCCGGGAGGTTAGAAATGTGAATTGTTTCTTCAGTGAGCAGACATGCACATAAAATCTGAAGGGCTTCATTTTTTGCTCCTTGTGGCTTAATTGTTCCACTTAAGGTGTTGCCTCCTGAAATAATAAATGAGCCCATGATGCTTATACTTTATTGATTGAATAGATTTTTAGCGTCTGTTTGAGTTGCCTCTGCCCTTGAAGTTGTCTTTTTTCTTATTGGGCTTTTTCTTTTTGTTGGCAGCCTGATGGGCAGGTGTTTTGCCAAGTACTTCTGTGGGAGAAACCAATTTAGTGTTTTCTGGCAGTGTGAGTGCGCCACCAGATACCCTTTCGAGCTCGGCGATGATGATTGGGTCGTTCACTGTTTCGCGGTTCCAGTTGAGGTAGTCTTTTTTGAGCTGGTTGGCAATGGCAAGTGAGATAGCATTTTTTTCGTCGCCATCTTCCAGGCTTTTGGCAAAGTCGATCATTTTCATCAGGTAATGCCCGTAATGACCAAATTTAGGTTTTTCCTGGCCATAGCCCGGATGATTTGGTTTCTTGTTCTGGATTTCATTCGCGGGCATTTCGTAGGGGCCGTCAACATCAAGTTTGAAATCGGCAATGATGTGCAGATGATCCCAAAGCTTATGCAGGTAGTCATCGGCTTCTTTCACCTGAGGGTTCATCTGAGCCATCACCGAAACCACAAAATGGGCAGCACCGGTGCGCTGGGTACGATCTTCTAAGGTCAACAGGTGTTCGATCATGGTTTGAATGTTGCGGCCGTATTCGGGAATTACCATCCTGGCTCTTGTCGTGTTGTATGTCAATGATTCGTTTGTCATGCTGTAAAAATTGTCTTTACTGGGTTTTGGCACCCATTTAATTAATGGTGTAAGTATTTTTTTTGATCAGCTGCAAAATTACACAATATAAACAAAGTATGTTTACACAATAAACAAAGTATGTTTACACAATTTTCAGTCGTGCAAATTTGAGCAATAATTGTTTTTGGCCGTAAGCCACAAAATGCACTGTAGCTTTGCGATTGGCTCCGGCACCTTCGATACTGACAATTTTGCCTTTGCCAAATTTCTGGTGGATCACTTCCATGCCATTTTGCAGGCTTTCAGGTTCAGAAGCTTCAAAGCTATCGAAATCAGCATCGGCTTTTGGTTTATTTGTTGCCTGACTTGCCTGCTGCATCGATTTGAGGTGCGAGGGAACATTCAGTGCCGAAAGGTCATCAGCGGTTGCTTTTCTTCTGAAACTTGCTTTGCGGGGTTTATCAATAAGGTTATCCTTAATTTCTTCGAGGAAGCGCGAAGGCTCGCACAGGCTCAGGTTTCCCCAGCGGTAGCGGCTTTCTGCATAGCTTAGTGTGAGTTTTGTTTCGGCCCTGGTGATGGCCACATAAAACAACCGACGTTCTTCTTCCAGCTCGGCTCTGGTTCCTAAGGACTGAATTGACGGGAAAAGGTTTTCTTCGATGCCTACCACATAAACATAAGGAAACTCAAGACCTTTGGCTGAGTGGATGGTCATCATGCTCACATAGTCATCATCCTCAGGGTTTTTGCTGTCGGCATCGGTGAGCAAGGCTATATCCTGCATAAAATCAGACAGTTTCACACCCATCTGCTCGCCAGTGGTTTCGTCAACCTGTTTGTCAGAAAACTCCATGATGGCATTCAGCAGCTCTTCAATGTTTTCTATTCTGCTGATCCCTTCGGGGCTGTCGTCATCTTTGAGGGCTGCAACAAGTCCTACGCTGCTGTTGATATGCCTGGCCAGTTCGAAGGCGGTTTTTGTTTCATGCATGGCCTGAAAACTCTTGATCATGGTTGCAAAATCATTCAACTTGCTCAGGGCACCACGGTTGATGTCGGTAGGGATGAGATTGGGCGTGTTTATCAGATTCCAAACGCTGATTTGCTGTTCGTTTGCTGCCACAATCAGTCTTTCAATAGTTGTCTTGCCGATGCCGCGTGCAGGATAATTGATGATGCGGAGCAGTGCTTCTTCGTCCAGTGGGTTAATCACCAATCTGAAATACGAGAGCAGGTCTTTCACTTCTTTTCGGGCATAAAAGGACAAGCCACCATAGATGCGATAGGGGATTCCTTGTTTACGCAGTGCCTCTTCGATTGATCGCGACTGAGCATTGGTTCGATAGAGGATTGCAAAATCTTTGTTTTTGAGCTGCTTCGACATTTTATGACCAAAAATGGAATTGGCTACCAATACCCCCTCTTCGTTGTCGGATGTGGCTCTGAGCAAGCTGATCAACTCACCTTGTTCCTTGTCGGTCCATACGGTTTTTTTGATCTGGTCTTTGTTGTTCTCGATAACATGATTGGCCGCTTCAACAATTGTTTTGGTGGAGCGGTAATTTTGTTCCAGCCGGATCAGTGTATGATCGGGATAATCATTTTTGAAGTTGAGGATGTTTTGGATGTTTGCTCCTCTGAAAGCGTAAATACTTTGTGCATCATCGCCAACCACACAGATATTTTCGTTGAGGGCTGCGATGCGTTTTATGATAAGGTATTGGGCGTGATTGGTGTCCTGATATTCATCCACGAGGACGTACCTGAAACGGTGCTGATACTTATACAATACTTCCGGGAAATCCCTGAAAAGCAGGTTGGTATTAAAGAGCAGGTCGTCAAAATCCATTGCGTTGGCTCTCTTGAGCCGGGCATTGTAGTTTTTAAAGATTTCACCGATCAAAGGTTTTCCGGCTTGTTGATCGGCAATTCGGATGTCGGGATTATTAAGGTAATCTTCGGCAGAAAACAGGTTCGATTTGGCATTTGAAATGCGGTGCAACACAAAAGAAGGCTTGTACACCTTGGGGTCAAGGTTCATATCTTTGAGGATATTACGAAGCAGCTGTTTGGTGTCGTCGGTGTCGTAAATGGTAAAGTTGGATGGGTAGCCTAAATGGTGTCCTTCCACACGCAGGATTCGGGCAAAAATGGAGTGGAAAGTTCCCATCCACACATTTCTTGCTTCCTGATCACCAACAAGTTGCATAACCCGGTCTTTCATTTCACGGGCGGCTTTGTTTGTGAAAGTAAGTGCCATAATCTGAAAGGCATCAACCCCCTGTTGCAACATATAGGCAATACGAAACGTTAAGGCTCTCGTTTTGCCTGATCCGGCACCGGCAATAACCATAACAGGCCCTTCAATTGTTTGTACAGCCGTACGCTGCGGTTCATTCAACTGTTGTAATAGATCAATCACTGAACTTAAATTTTTGAAATGCAAAACTACATTATTTCGTAAGAAGGCTATGCCTGTTTGGGATATTTGTTGGGAGATGATGTCGTAGTTTTGTCGGGTTTGTTATGGTTTTTGGGGTTGAAGGGGTGTTGAACTGGAAAGGCCACAAACGCATTAGATGAAGACTCGAATATCTTCGATGTGGACTCGAATGACAACGATGTGGACTCGAACGGCATGTGCATGCAAAGGTTCGAATGATGATGAGAAGTGGTTTTAGATTAAGTGGAGTGTGTAGTTGACGTTGTTTTTTGCCCCCAACCCCTACCTGGCTGGTAGGCAAGCCCAATTCTTGGGGGCTCCAGCCCGGTGGTGTTTGAAGTGAAGGTTTTGATTTTTATAGAATAATCTTGATTGGTTGGTTAAGCAAGTTCTTAATGCCCCCATTTTTTGGGGGTTTGGGGGATATAAGGTGATGCTAAGCGGGAAACTAATGGTTGTATTTTTATGGATAGATGACAAATGGTTTTAAATGTGATAGCTTGATAGGTTTAGTTTCATTTTTTGCCCCCAACCCCCAATTCTTGGGGGCTCCAGCCCGGAAAGGTTTTTTAGTGAAGGTTTTGATTTTTGGAAAATAATCTTGATTGGTTGGTTAAGCAGGTGCTGAAAGCTCTCATTTTTGGCCTGCCTGTCTACCGCCAGGTAAATCTAACAGCCAGGTAGGGTTTGGGGGCTATAAGGCGATGCTGAGAGAATAAAATTCACTAAGAACCATTATTCTATTATAGTTTTTTTACTTTTCTGAACCTCATTTCCTGATCAGAAAATTCGGCTTTTATGCGCTCAAGAATTGTATCAACTTGAAGGATTTCTTCATTTTTAAAGCGCAAAACCTTCAGACCATGCTGTTTTATTATTTCATCCCTGTTATAGTCGCGTTCTTTATGATAATCATGTATTTTGCCATCAAGCTCTATGACAAGCTTTTCTTCTCTGCAGTAGAAATCTGGCACGAAAAAGAAGTAATCACCTTTGTTGTTTTTTTCATAAATGAAAGCTGTTTGTCTGACAAATTTTCGACCAATCAGTTGTCTGTTGCGCAGTTTAGTCCAAAGAATTTTTTCTTCCGGTGTCATATTGTTTCTTAAATATTGAACAAATGCCTTTATTGCTGCATATTTCATCTTTCAGGAATTTGATTTTTCGAAAATATGAAAATCTTAGAAAAAGTACTGATTTATTTGAAGATGTTGTAATGTGTGATAACATTTTTTTGCCCCCAACCCCCAATTCTTGGGGGCTCCAACCCGGAGAGGTTTTTTGTGAGGGTTTTGATTTTGGGAAACAAATAACCTCAATCGTTTGGTTAAGCAGGTTCTTAAAGCCCCCATTTTTGGGGGTTTGGGGGCTATAAGGCGGTGCTAAGCGAAAAACTAATGGTTGTAGTTTGATTAGTAGTGGTTTTAGATTGGGCGGGTGGTCATTTTTTTCATTTTTTTGCCCCCAACCCCCAATTCTTGGGGGCTCCAACCCGGAGAGGTTTTTTGTGAGGGTTTTGATTTTGGGAAACAAATAACCTCAATCGTTTGGTTAAGCAGGTTCTTAAAGCCCCCATTTTTGGGGGTTTGGGGGCTATAAGGCGATGCTAAGCGAAAAACTAATGGTTGTAGTTTGATTAGTAGTGGTTTTAGATTGGGCGGGTGGTCATTTTTTTCATTTTTTTGCCCCCAACCCCCAATTCTTGGGGGCTCCAGCCCGGAAAGGTTTTTTAGTGAGGGTTTTTATTTTGGGAAACAAATAACCTTAATCGTTTGGTTAAGCTAGTTCTTAAAGCTCTCATTTTTGGCCTGCCTGTCTACCGCCAGGTAAATCTACCAGTCAGGTAGGGGTTGGGGGCAAAAAAGCAAAGCAAAGCGTGATATGATCGAATATCATTTCTCTATGCATAGTTTAACTATTGTGTAGTGGAAACGAAGAACTGTTCATGGGTCATCAAATAATTTTTTATCTGGCCAATCAAAAAAACTTTTAAAAAAATTAATCAGGCACTTGTCAGATAAAAAAAACTTTTTACCTTTGCAGCCCCAAAACGTTGGGAAGTTAAAAGTAACTGGAAACGATATAGTTAAAGGAACCTGATAAGCTAAAACGTAATAGGTTTCTTCATGTGTAAAGCCGGAAATATCCGAAAATAGTGCTTCACATGTGTTTTGAGAGCCTTCACCAAAAGGTTTATCCCTCCTTCAACTACATCCCATATTGTGTTAAGAAATTAATTTAGAGCAAAGTATTGTTTGTTGACAAATTTGTGATACTTTTGCGCTCCCAAAAATGGGTTAAATTATCAATAAATTAAAGAGTTTACAATGCCGACTATTCAACAATTAGTGCGAAAAGGACGCCAAAAACTGGTTGATAAAAGCAAGTCTCCTGCACTGGATTCATGCCCACAGCGCCGTGGAGTTTGCGTGAGGGTTTATACCACTACACCTAAAAAACCTAATTCGGCCATGCGCAAGGTGGCCAGGGTTCGTTTAACAAACGGAAAAGAGGTGAATGCGTATATTCCTGGTGAAGGACATAACCTGCAGGAACACTCCATCGTGATGATTCGTGGTGGTCGTGTGAAAGATTTACCAGGCGTTCGTTATCATATCATCCGCGGAGCACTTGATACTTCAGGAGTGGAAGGTCGCTCGCAGCGTCGTTCAAAATATGGCACCAAGCGTCCAAAGAAAAAGTAAGACAGTCATAAAAGAATGTTTTTCAGACTAAGATTTTAATCAATGAGAAAAGCTAAACCAAAGAAAAGAATCATTTTGCCCGACCCAAAATTTGGGGATGTCATGGTAACAAAGTTTGTGAACAACATCATGCTCAAAGGCAAGAAAAATATTGCTTATCAGGTTTTTTATGAAGCGATGGAAATCGTTGGACAAAAAACCGGCGAAGATGCTGTTGAAGTATGGAAAAAGGCTTTGGCAAATGTAACACCTGCAGTTGAGGTAAGAAGTCGTCGTATTGGCGGAGCTACATTCCAGATTCCTTCTGAAATCCGTCCCGGACGTAAGCAATCAATCGGCATGAAAAACCTTATCGGATATGCCCGTAAGCGTCACGAAAAATCGATGGGACAAAAACTTGCAGGCGAGATAATGGCAGCCTACAAAGAAGAAGGTGCTGCATTTAAGAAGAAAGAAGATACTCATAGAATGGCAGAAGCCAATAAGGCTTTCTCTCATTTCAGATTTTAATAGTAAAGGTTAATACGCTACAATACAAAAATGGCAGAGGCAAAGACCATACAGAACTTGAAACATACCCGTAATATTGGCATTATGGCTCATATCGATGCGGGTAAAACTACCACTACTGAGCGTATCCTTTATTATACCGGACGCAGCCATAAGCTGGGTGAAACGCACGAAGGTTCTGCTACCATGGACTGGATGGTTCAGGAGCAGGAGCGCGGCATCACCATTACTTCAGCTGCTACGACTGTTTTCTGGGATTTTGATCAGGAAAAATACAAGATAAATATCATTGATACCCCCGGCCACGTTGACTTCACCGTAGAGGTGGAACGTTCGTTGCGTGTGCTGGATGGTGCTGTTGCACTGTTTTGTGCTGTTGGTGGCGTTGAGCCTCAATCCGAAACAGTATGGCGGCAAGCTGATAAATATAAGGTGCCCCGGCTTTGTTTTGTGAATAAAATGGACCGTTCAGGTGCTGATTTCTATAGTGTACTCGATCAGATTAAGGATAGACTGGGTGCCAATCCTATTCCATTGCAAATACCTATTGGCGAAGAAGAATCATTCAAAGGTATTGTGGATTTAATTCGCAACAAGGCTTTTGTTTGGGATGATAGTTCTAAAGGCGTTGTTGTGGTTGAAGTACCTATTCCGGATGATCTTATCGAAACAGCTGAGAAGTATCGCCTTAAATTAATAGAGGGTGTTGCTGAGGATAGTGATGAGTTGTTGGAAAAATTCATGGATGATCCGGATAGCATCACCGAAGACGAGATCATTGCACAGATCCGTAAAGCTACTGTCGAGATGCGTATCTCACCCGTAATGTGCGGGTCTGCTTTCAAAAACAAAGGTGTACAGATGCTGCTGAATGGCATCGTTCAGTTTTTGCCAAGCCCACTCGAAGTGGATGCGGTAAAAGGGATTAACCCCCACACCGAGAAGGAAGAGCTTAGAAAAGTAAGTGTTGATGAGCCTTTCAGTGCGCTGGCATTTAAAATTGCTACCGATCCTTTTGTTGGACGCATCGCATTTTTCCGCGTTTATTCAGGTGTGCTCGAAGCGGGATCGTATGTTTATAATGCCTCTACCGGCAAAAAAGAACGTATCTCGCGTATCATGCAGATGCACGCCAACAAACAAAATCCCCTGGATCGTATAGAAGCCGGAGATATCGGAGCAGCTGTTGGTTTTAAAACAATTCGCACCGGCGATACGCTTTGTGTTGAGAATAAACCGATTTTGCTCGAATCAATGTCATTTCCAGCGCCTGTTATTGCTGTGGCCATTGAGCCTAAAACTCAGGCTGATATGGATAAAATGTCGGTTGCCCTGGCAAAACTGGCCGAAGAAGATCCTACGTTCCATGTAAAAACGGACGAGAATTCAGGACAAACGATTATTTCCGGAATGGGTGAGTTACACCTGGAAATTCTGGTTGACCGTTTGAAGCGTGAATTTAAAGTAGAAGCTAATCAGGGACGACCCCAGGTTGCTTATAAAGAAGCCATCACAGCAACTGCAAACCACCGCGAGGTTTACAAAAAACAAACAGGTGGTAAAGGTAAGTTTGCTGATATCATCTTTGAGATTGGACCCGCTGACGAAGGTGTGGTTGGATTGCAGTTCGTCGATGAGGTAAAGGGTGGCAATATCCCACGCGAGTTTATCCCCGCCATACAAAAAGGATTCAGAGAATCGCTTTCGAATGGTGTGTTGGCTGGTTATCCGGTTGACAGCATCAAGGTAAGGCTTATCGATGGCTCTTTCCATGCGGTGGATAGCGATGCATTGTCGTTTGAAATGGCTGCCCGGCTTGGGTATAAAGAAGCTTGTCGCAAAGCCAAATCAATCTTGCTTGAACCGATTATGAAGATAGAAGTAATCACTCCGGATGAATTTCTGGGAGAAGTTACAGGCGATCTTAATAAAAGACGTGCAATTCTGCGTGAGGTGACAGCAAAAGTTAGCGGACAGGTAATTAAAGCAGATGTGCCTTTATCCGAGATGTTTGGATACGTCACCTCGCTGAGGAGTTTAACTTCGGGCAGGGCCACTTCAAGTATGGAGTTTAGTCATTATTCAGCCGCACCCGATAATATTGCCGAAGAAGTAGTGAATAAAGCAAAAGGAATCATCAAATAATTGTAAACAATAATAATTCTTCAACGTGAGCCAAAGGATTAGAATAAAATTAAAGTCATACGATCATAACCTGGTTGATAAATCAGCTGAGAAGATCGTGAAGACCATTAAAACCACAGGAGCTGTGGTAAACGGTCCAATTCCGTTGCCAACAGACAAAAAGATTTACACTGTGTTGCGTTCGACATTCGTGCACAAAAAGTCAAGAGAACAATTTGAGCTCTCGTCCTACAAACGTCTGCTCGATATTTACAGCTCGACTTCACAAACGATCGACGCATTGATGAAGCTTGAGCTTCCAAGTGGTGTAGAAGTAGAAATTAAAGTTTGACCTGTTGCATTAGCAGCAAGAAATACAAAAGTATAGTATCATGTCAGGAATACTTGGAAAAAAGGTTGGAATGACCAGCATTTATGACGAAAGCGGGAAGAATCTTCCTGTTACTGTTATCGAAGCCGGTCCGTGCATTGTGTCACAAATCAGAACCAAAGAAATAGATGGTTATGATGCAGTGCAGCTTGCTTTTGGCGAGAAAAAGGAAAAGCATACCACAAGTGCTATGAAGGGTCATTTTAGTAAGGCTGGAACTGGTCCTAAGGCCATGGTTGCAGAGTTTACCCGTTTCGAAAAGAAAAAGTCGTTGGGTGAAACTGTTACCGTTGAAGTGTTTATGGAAGGCGAATTTGTTGACGTTGTGGGTATTAGCAAAGGAAAAGGTTTTCAGGGTGTTGTAAAACGTCATGGATTTGGCGGCGTTGGTCAGGCTACTCATGGTCAGCACAACAGACTCAGGGCTCCTGGTTCAATTGGTGCATCTTCATATCCTTCACGCGTTTTTAAAGGAATGCGTATGGCCGGCAGAATGGGTGGCGACCGGGTGAAGTTGATAAACCTCCAGATAGTGAAAATCATACCCGAGAAAAATTTGATTTTAGTAAAAGGTGCTGTTCCAGGACCTAAGAACGGATTTTTAAAAATTGAAAGATGGAATTAGTAGTACATAAATTCAGCGGCGAAGCAACAGATCGTAAAGTTACGTTGCACAACGATGTTTTCGGCATCGAGCCCAACGACCATGCGATTTACCTGGATACTAAACAGTATTTGGCTAATCAGCGTCAGGGCACACACAAGTCGAAAGAGAGAAATGAAGTGGCCGGAAGTACTCGTAAAATCAAAAAACAAAAGGGGACTGGTACCGCACGTGCCGGAAGCATTAAATCACCTCTCTTTGTTGGTGGAGGTCGTATTTTCGGACCCAAACCACGCGATTACAGTTTTAAACTCAACAAAAAAGTAAAACGTCTGGCTCGTAAATCTGCCTTGACTTACAAAGCAAAGGATCAACAAATTATTGTTTTGGAAGATTTCAGTTTTGAAGCACCGAAAACAAAGAATTTTGCTCAGATTCTCAACAGCTTTAAAATAGAAGGTGCTAAGAGTTTGTTTGTGATGCCCAAGGCAGATCAGAATATTGTGCTCTCCTCAAGAAACCTGCAACGCACGAAAGTGGTAACAGCAAACAGCTTGAATACCTATGATATTCTCAATGCAAATAAGTTGTTTGTGCTGGAGAGCTCGTTGAAAACTATTGAAGAGATTCTGGCTTAATTTAGGAAAATAAAAAGGAAAATAACAATGGAAATCATTCAAAAGCCGGTAATTACAGAGAAGATGACCGCACTGGGCGAAAAGCTCAACCGCTACGGCTTCATCGTGGACAAACGCGCCAACAAGCTGCAGATCAAACAGGCTATCAAAGAGCTTTATGATGTGGAAGTGGTAGCGGTGAACACAATGAATTATGATGGAAAGCGAAAGTCGCGCTACACAAAAACCGGTATTATTGCCGGTAAAACCAATGCTTTCAAAAAGGCTGTGGTGACTTTGGCTGAAGGTGAAAATATTGATTTTTTTAGCAACATTTAGATAAATGGCTTTAAAGAAGTACAAACCCACAACTCCTGGGCAGCGTTTTAAACTGATAAGCGCTTTTGACGACATCACTACCGATAAACCGGAAAAGAGCCTGTTGGCTCCCGGGAAAAGTACTGGTGGCAGAAATAAAGAAGGTAAAATGACTATTCGCAATGTTGGTGGTGGTCACAAACAGAAATACCGTATTATCGACTTCAAACGCGATAAAGATGGTGTTCCTGGTGTGGTAAAAACCATTGAGTACGATCCAAATCGTACTGCACGTATTGCATTGGTTTTTTATAAAGACGGTGAAAAACGTTACATCATTGCGCCTCAGGGATTACAAGTAGGACAGGAAATTGTATCCGGACAGGGTGCTGCTCCAAATGTAGGAAATACCTTATTATTAAGTGAGGTTCCTTTTGGGACGGTAGTGCACAATATTGAGCTGCGTCCCGGACAGGGTGGCAAAATGGCCAGAAGTGCCGGATCGTATGCACAGTTGATGTCGCGCGATGGTAAGTTTGCTGTTTTAAAGATGCCTTCCGGCGAAACCCGCATGATTTTGCAGTCGTGCAAAGCCACCGTAGGCATGGTATCCAATGCTGATCATAGTCTCGAAGTTTCTGGTAAAGCCGGACGTCGCAGATGGTTAGGTCGCAGGCCACGCGTAAGGGGTGTTGTTATGAACCCCGTTGATCACCCCATGGGTGGTGGCGAAGGTCGTGCTTCGGGTGGTCACCCAAGAAGCCGCAAAGGTTTGCCGGCCAAAGGTTATAAGACGCGTTCCAAAAAGAATGCTTCTGATAAGTATATCATCGAAAGAAGGAAGAAATAATTGTTTAATCAGGAAGAAACCCTTATACAATGAGTCGTTCGCTTAAAAAAGGTCCATATATCCATTACAAACTTGAAAAGAAAGTGATGGCTAATGTTGAATCCGGAAAGAAGACTGTGATCAAAACCTGGTCGAGAGCTTCAATGATTGCTCCTGAATTTGTTGGCCAGACGATTGCAGTGCACAACGGAAATAAGTTTATCCCTGTGTATGTAACAGAAAATATGGTTGGACATAAACTTGGAGAATTTGCCCCCACACGTATTTTTAGGGGTCATGCTGGAAAAAAAGATAAAGGTAAAAAATAAAGAACTGCGATAAAATGGGAGCTAGAAAACATAATAAAGCAGAAGAAATCAAAACTGCGAAGAAAACAACATCATTCGCCAGGCTGCGCAATGTGCCTACCTCACCACGAAAAATGCGCCTTGTGGCGGATATGGTGAGAGGAATGGATGTTGAAATGGCATTGCATGTACTTCAATATTCTTCCAAAGAAGCCTCCAACCGCGTATATAAATTGTTGCGGTCGGCCATTGCTAACTGGGAAGCAAAAAACGAAGGAAAACGTATTGAGGACAGTAACCTTTTTGTGAAAGAGATTTATGTCGATTCAGGCAGGATGCTCAAAAGGATTCAGCCTGCACCTCAGGGTCGGGCTCATCGTATCAGAAAGCGTTCGAATCATGTTACCCTTGTTGTTGACAGCAGAATAAAAGAATAATCAGATAGAATCAATCCGATAAGTTTTAAATGAATGGGACAGAAAACGAATCCAATAGGTCTTAGGTTAGGAATCATCAAAGGTTGGGACTCTAACTGGTATGGTGGAAAAGATTTTTCTTCCAAATTGGTTGAAGATGACAAAATCAGAAAATACCTCAACGCACGTTTGGGAAAAGCTGGAATATCACGTATTTCGATCGAGCGTACATTGAAACTGGTTACAGTTACCATTTCAACAGCCAGGCCGGGTATGATCATCGGTAAAGCAGGTCAGGAAGTTGACAAGCTTAAAGAAGAGTTAAAAAAACTCACTGGCAAGGAAGTGCAGATCAATATCAGCGAGATCAAACGCCCCGAAATGGATGCATATATCGTGGCTGCCACGATTGCCAAACAAATTGAAGGACGGATTTCATTCCGCCGGGCAATAAAAACTGCCATCAGCTCCAGTATGCGTATTGGTGCCGAAGGAATCAAAGTAATGATTTCGGGTCGTGTTGGAGGTGCTGAGATGGCACGCCAGGAGACCTATAAAGAAGGTCGTATTCCATTGCATACTTTGCGTGCTGATATCGACTATGCACTGGTTGAAGCACATACTACCTACGGACGTATCGGAATTAAAGTATGGATTTGCAAAGGCGAAATCTATGGTAAGCCAGAGCTTGTTCCTACTACCGTTGGCGGACAGTCGAAAAAGCCGGGTGGCTCGCCAAAACCTGGTGGAGGTCCACGCCAAAGAGGAAGACGTAAATAAGTTAATTATAGAATTTTAATACATCAGTAACAATGTTACAACCGAAGAAGACAAAATTCAGAAGGCACCAAAAAGGGAAGATGAAAGGCCTGTCGCAACGTGGGCACCAGCTTGCTTTTGGTACTTTTGGAATAAAAGCCCTGGAAGAAGCATGGCTTACCGGTCGTCAGATTGAAGCAGCACGTCAGGCGGTAACCCGCTATATGAAACGTGAAGGACAAATTTGGATCAGGGTGTTCCCCGATAAACCTATCACCAAAAAACCTGCAGAGGTTCGTATGGGTAAAGGTAAAGGTGCTCCTGAGTATTTCGTAGCTCCGGTTTCTCCCGGCAGAATTATTTTTGAAGCCGAAGGTGTTCCCTTGGCAATAGCGAAAGAAGCTTTGCGTCTTGCTGCTCAAAAACTGCCGATTACCACCAAATTTGTTGTGAGAAGAGATTACGTTGAAAATAACTAGGCAAAGACTATGAAACAGGAAGTAATCAAAGAGTTAAGCACAGCTGACTTGATCGAGCGCCTCGAAGAAGAACGCAAACAATTGGTTCGTTTAAAACTGAATCATGCCGTTTCGCCTCTCGAGAACCCAAATAAAATCAAAGCGTATCGCAAAACAATTGCACGCTTGATGACAGAAGTAAAAAAACGTCAGTTGACAGAAACTAATCAATAATAAGGACGAGTAGACAGATGGAAACCAGGAAACTCAGAAAAGAAAGAATCGGCGTGGTAGTCAGTAATAAGATGGACAAGTCTATTACTGTGCAGATCGTTCGTCGTGTAAAACACCCTATGTATGGGAAATTCGTTAAACGAACCAGCACTTTTATGGCTCATGACGAATCCAACGATTGCAATATCGGCGATACCGTTCGCATCATGGAGACCCGTCCGTTGAGTAAAAATAAATGTTGGAGATTAGCTGAAATAATCGAAAGGGCGAAGTAATATGATACAGCAAGAATCAAGGCTTTCAGTAGCAGATAACAGCGGTGCAAAAGAAGTGTTGTGCATCCGTGTGCTTGGTGGAACGGGAAAAAGATATGCCCACATAGGTGATCAGATTGTGGCAACGGTGAAACATGCCTTACCAAGCGGTAACGTTAAGAAAGGTGCCGTGGTAAAAGCTGTTGTTGTGCGCACTAAAAAAGAAACCAGACGTAACGACGGATCCTATATCCGCTTCGAAGACAATGCGGTGGTGCTGCTTAACAATACCGGCGAAATGATTGGTACGCGTATCTTCGGACCTGTGGCACGCGAGCTCAGAGAGAAACAGTTTATGAAAATCGTATCACTCGCTCCGGAAGTACTCTAATCTCAAAAAGCAGAAGCAGTATGACAAAGTTACACATAAAAAAAGGCGATAATGTAATCGTTATTGCCGGCGACCATAAGGGCGAACAAGGCAAAGTGTTGATGGTGGATGTAGAGAAACAGCGTGCACTCGTTGAAAGTGTAAATCTGGTTTCAAAACACACCAAACCTAATGCCGAAAACCCAAAGGGTGGAATCCTGAAACAGGAAGCTCCTGTACACGTCTCGAACCTGAAGATAGTGGATAAATCAGGAAAACCTTCACGTATTGGTCGCAAGCAAGATGAAAAGACAGGTAAATCAGTACGTTATTCAAAAAAGACAGGGGAGGTAATTAAGTAATGAGCTATCAGCCCAGATTAAGAGAGCAGTATAAGAGTGAAATCGTGCCTGCGTTGATGAAAGAGTTTAGCTACTCCAGTGTGATGCAGGTTCCGCGGCTTGTTAAAATTTCACTCAATCAGGGTATCGGCGCAGCTTTGACCGATAAGAAACTGATCGACTATGGTATAGAGGAAATGACCTCTATCACCGGACAAAAAGCCGTGCCAACCATCTCCAAAAGGGATGTTTCTAACTTTAAGTTGCGTCGTGGCAACCCAATTGGGGTACGTGTTACCCTGCGCGGCGAAAAGATGTACGAGTTTCTCGAACGTCTTGTTGCTGTAGCTTTGCCGCGTGTTCGCGACTTCAGAGGTATTAGCGATAAAGGTTTTGATGGCCGTGGCAACTATAGCTTTGGTATCACCGAGCAGATCATTTTCCCTGAAATCGATATTGATAAGGTGAACAGGATCAATGGCATGGATATCACTTTTGTTACTACTGCCAATACAGATAAAGAAGCCCTTGCTCTTTTAAAAGGATTTGGACTTCCGTTTAAAAATCAAAAAAAATCATAAAGCATGGCAAAAGAGTCAATGAAAGCGCGTGAGCGTAAAAGACAAAGATTGGTTGAGAAATATGCCGCCAAACGTGCCGAACTTAAAGCAGCCGGCGACTATGAGGCACTGCAGAAGCTTCCAAAAAATGCTTCACCGGTGCGCTTGCACAACCGTTGTCAGCTCACTGGCAGACCCAAAGGCTATATGAGGCAGTTTGGTATTTCTCGTATCAACTTCAGGGAAATGGCCCTGAAAGGTTTGATCCCGGGAGTGAAAAAGGCAAGTTGGTAGATTATTAATTTTTTGAAGAAGTTTACAATGAATACTGACCCGATAGCAGATTATTTGACACGCATCCGTAACGGTGTCATGGCCAAACACAGAGTAGTAGAAATTCCTGCTTCCAATGTGAAAAAAGCCATAACAAAAATCCTTTTCGAAAAAGGATATATTTTGAATTATAAATTTGAAGAGGATGACAAACAAGGCCTCATTAAAGTAGCCCTGAAATATCATCCTACAACAAAAATGTCGGCACTTACAACACTTGAACGCGTTTCGCGTCCGGGCCTGCGTAAATACGTACATGCCGAAAAATTGCCACGCGTGATGAATGGCCTGGGAATCGCCATTATTTCTACATCACAAGGCATTATGAGTGATAAAGAAGCACGCAAGCTGCATATAGGTGGCGAAGTGTTGTGTTACATTAGTTAATAACAAGGAGAACAGATCAATGTCAAGAATAGGTAAATTACCCATAGATGTTCCTGCTGGTGTTGAGATCAAAATTGATGATCAGTTAGTTACCGTTAAAGGAAAACTGGGTGAATTGAAGCAACAGCTCGATGAAGCTGTCAACGTGAAGGTAGAAGCAAATCAGGTTATTCTCGAACGTCAGTCTGATGCCATCGACCACCGTGCAAAACACGGACTCTACAGAGCGTTGATCCAAAACATGGTCAAAGGTGTCTCAGAAGGTTTTGAAGTTGTACAAGAGTTTGTTGGTGTAGGTTACAAAGCCGAAGCCAAAGGTCAGTTGCTGGAAATGGCATTGGGCTACTCTCATAACATTGTCTTTGAAATTCCTGCTGAAGTAAAAATTGAGACCATTACCGAAAGGGGTAAAAATCCCATACTGAAAATGCGTTCGCATGATAAACAGTTGCTCGGTCAGGTTGCTGCTAAGATTCGCTCATTACGCAAACCCGAGCCGTATAAAGGTAAAGGTATTCGCTTCCAGGGTGAAGTGCTCAGGAGAAAAGCTGGTAAAGCAGCTGGTAAATAGCAGGTAATAGTGAGAGTATAACGCATTAATATCCAGTTGAAATGGCAATAAAAAATAAGAAATTACAAAGACGAAACAGCATTCGCAAGAGGATTCGCAAGATTGTGAAAGGAACAGCCGAGCGTCCCAGAATGTCAGTATATAGAAGTAATAAACAGATCTATGTTCAGCTGATTGACGACCTCGAAGGAAAAACACTGGTGATGGCCAGTTCGCGAGAAGCAGGTATTGTTGAGAAAGAGGGATCCAAAATCGAACAGGCACAAATGGTTGGTACGCTGATAGCCGAAAAAGCCAAAGCTGCCGGTATTGAACAGGTTGTTTTTGATCGTGGTGGATATCTGTACCACGGAAGAGTGAAATCGTTGGCAGAAGCTGCCCGTAATGGAGGATTAAAATTCTAAAAAACTATGTCAGACGTTAACGTAAAAAGAGTAAAATCCAGCGAAATCGAATTTAAAGATCGGTTGGTCAGCATCCAGCGCGTCACTAAAGTAACAAAAGGGGGTCGCACCTTTAGCTTTTCAGCTATTGTGGTTGTTGGGAATGAAAATGGTGTTGTGGGTTATGGCCTTGGAAAAGCAAAAGAGGTAACGGCTGCTATCCAGAAAGGTATTGACGATGCAAAGAAGAATCTGGTGAAAGTGCCCGTGCTGAAAGGTACTGTTCCTCACGATCAATATGGTAAATACAGTGGAGCCCTTGTTTATATCAAACCTGCAACGCCTGGTACTGGTGTAATTGCTGGTGGTGCTATGCGTGCTGTACTCGAAAGTGTTGGAATTACCGATGTATTAGCAAAATCTAAAGGATCATCCAACCCCCACTCTGTGGTAAAAGCTACTTTTGATGCCCTCACTCGTTTGCGTGATGCTTATACTGTAGCGCAACTGCGTGGTGTTGATTTGGATACAGTGTTTAACGGTTAAACGATCAAAAGATGAAAAAGGTAAAAGTAACACAGATTAAAAGCGGCATCGGTCGTACCCGTAAACAGAAGGATACACTCATTGCACTTGGTTTCAAGCGCATGAATCAAACCCTTGAAATTGAGCTTTCACCTGCTGTTGCCGGTATGGTTGATAAAGTGAAACACCTGCTTAAGGTGGAAGAAATTTAATTGTTGATAACAGGAAATTACACGATACAATGGATTTAAGTAATCTAAAACCAGCAAAAGGTTCGGTAAAGAACCGCAAAAGAATCGGACGCGGACAAGGTTCAGGCTTTGGTGGCACCTCTACACGTGGCCACAAAGGTGCTGGCCAGCGTTCAGGAACTTCTAAGAAATTAGGTTTTGAAGGTGGCCAGATGCCACTTGCCCGCCGTTTGCCTAAGTTTGGGTTTAACAATATTAATCGCAAGGAATACAGTGCTATTAATTTGGAAACCTTACAGAATCTTGCCGACAAGTTTAAGCTTGCTGCAATTGATTTTCAGGCTTTAGTAGATCATGGCCTTGTCGGGAAAAATGACAAGGTAAAGATCCTGGCTAAAGGCGAACTCAAAGCAAAATTGGAAGTTAAAGCTCATGCATTCTCTGCCGCGGCTATTGCTGCTATCGAAGCTGCCGGTGGTTCTGCTGAAAAATATTAAACTGAATGAAAAGGTTAATCGAAACACTCAGAAATATTAATAAAATAGACGAGCTAAGGAAACGTATTCTCTATACCTTGGGAATCATCCTTATTTATCGTCTTGGATCATATGTGGTTATACCAGGAGTTGACCCTTCCATGCTGGCTAATTTACAAAATCAGGCCAGCGGCGGATTACTCGGTTTGCTGAATATGTTTTCGGGTGGTGCGTTCTCCAATGCCTCCATTTTTGCATTGGGAATCATGCCCTATATCTCAGCATCTATCGTGATTCAGCTGCTCGGGATGGCAATTCCGTATTTCCAAAGATTACAACGCGAAGGCGAAAGTGGAAGACGTAAAATTAATCAGATTACACGGTATCTTACTGTGGCAATCGTGGCGTTGCAGGCTCCTGGCTATATCGCCAATATGATCTCGCAGTTACCTCCGGAAGCCATCACACCTTTTGACCCTAATGTCACTAACCCCTCACTGTTTTTTTGGGTTTCTTCAACAGTTATCCTGATTGCAGGTACCCTCTTTGTGATGTGGCTTGGCGAAAAGATTACGGATAAAGGTATTGGAAATGGTATTTCACTGATCATCATGATTGGTATTATTGCCAATCTTCCTTTTGCTTTGTTTGGCGAGCTTGTTGCCCGACTTGAGCAGGTAGGAGGTGGTTTGGTGTATTTCCTGGTGGAGATAGCAGTTTTGGTTTTTGTAATATTGTTGACTATACTGCTGGTTCAAGGTACACGAAAAGTTCCGGTACAGTATGCCAAACGTATTGTTGGAAACCGTCAATACGGTGGAGTTCGTCAGTATATTCCGCTTAAAGTAAATGCTGCCGGTGTAATGCCGATCATTTTTGCGCAGGCGATTATGTTCCTGCCTATTACCCTGGTTGGTTTTACATCTTCCGAAAGTTTATCCGGAATGGCTGCCGCCTTTACGAATATCAACGGTTTGTGGTACAACCTCACCTTCTTCATTTTGATTATCCTTTTCACTTATTTCTATACAGCCGTAACGATTAACCCAAACCAGATGGCTGAAGATATGAAGAAAAATGGTGGTTTTATTCCTGGTGTAAAGCCTGGCAAGAAAACTGCCGAGTATCTGGATAATGTGATGTCGAGAATAACACTCCCCGGATCAATTTTTCTGGGTTTTGTAGCCATTATGCCGGCTTTGGTTTCCCAGGTCGGTGTTAGCACTGCATTTGCTCAGTTCTATGGTGGCACTTCACTGTTGATCCTCGTTGGAGTTGTACTGGATACCTTACAACAAATTGAAAGTTATTTGCTGATGCGTCATTATGATGGTCTTACAAAATCAGGCCGGATTAAAGGAAGAGCATCTGCAATGAATATGGGTTAAAACGTTCCAAATCAGAATGATTGTAATAAAAACTGAAGCGGAAATAGAGATACAAAGAGAAAGTTCTTTGCTTGTTGGGAAAACACTGGCCGAAGTTGCAAAACATATTGCACCGGGAGTGAAGACGATATTTTTGGACAAGATTGCCGAGACCTTTATCAGAGATCATAAGGCCGAGCCCGGTTTTAAAGGCTATGGCGGTTTTCCGGGTACCCTCTGCATTTCTGTGAATGATCAGGTGGTGCATGGAATACCCGGACAACAGGAACTCAAAGAAGGGGATATTGTATCCGTTGATTGTGGGGTGCTTAAAAATGGTTTTTATGGCGATTCAGCCTACACCTTTGCCGTAGGAGAAGTTAGTGAAGAACTGAAACTCCTGATGCAAAGAACCAAAGAAGCACTCTATCTGGGCATCGAACAGGCAGTCGTGGGTAATCGAACCGGAGATATTGGATATGCCGTGCAACAACATGCCGAGAAATATGGTTATGGTGTAGTTCGCGAATTGGTGGGTCATGGCGTTGGAAGACAACTTCACGAAAAACCCGAAGTGCCAAATTACGGGCGACGCGGATCCGGTGTTAAATTGAAAGAGAATATGGTTTTAGCAATCGAGCCCATGATTAACCTGGGTGTTAGAAATGTGAGACAGGAAGCTGATGGATGGACGATACGCACACTTGATCGCAAGCCTTCGGCACATTTCGAACACGATGTGGCCATTAAAAATGGTAAACCGGATATTCTCTCAACTTTCTCATACATCGAAGAAGTATTAGATAAAAAATAGGAAATAGTCTATGGCAAAACAAATGTCGATTGAACAAGACGGAACAGTAGTTGAATCATTGGGTAATGCCATGTTTCGCGTTGAACTGGAAAATGGGCACGTAATCACAGCTCATATCTCTGGTAAGATGCGGATGCATTACATCAAAATTCTGCCTGGCGACAGGGTGAAGCTGGAGATGTCGCCCTATGATCTGACAAAAGGCCGTATCACTTTCCGTTACAAGTAAAAGATTATAAACTAGAATTAAGTTGGATTTACCATAAACTGAAAAAGCACAAAAATGAAAGTAAGAGCTTCCGTTAAAAAGAGATCTGCAGAGTGCAAGATTGTACGTCGTAAAGGCAGGCTTTATGTGATAAACAAAAAGAACCCCAAGTTCAAACAACGTCAGGGTTAAACATAAGTTGAATTATTAATTAAACAGATATGGCTAGAATTGCTGGTGTTGATATCCCGAATAACAAACGTGGTGAAATTGCGTTGACCTACATTTATGGTATCGGAAGGAGTCTTTCGCAAAAGATCTTAACCGAAGCGGGTGTCGATTTTGATAAAAAAGTACAGGATTGGACTGATGACGAGCAGAATAATGTTCGTACGGTGATTGGCGACAATTTCAAAGTGGAAGGTGAACTCCGCAGCGAAGTCCAGATCAATATCAAACGTTTGATGGATATTGGATGTTATCGCGGTATTCGTCATCGTTTAGGACTTCCACTTCGTGGACAAAGTACCAAAAACAATGCCCGTACACGTAAAGGACGCAAGAAAACTGTTGCAAATAAAAAGAAGGCTACTAAATAAACGAAGTAGTCGGATCATATCAAATATTATTGAATACATTATCCAATGGCAAAAAGCACGAAATCAACAAAGAAACGTGTTGTTAAGATTGAAGCTACCGGTAAAGCCTTTATCAAAGCTTCTTTTAATAACATCATCATTTCTTTGACAAACAACGAAGGACAAGTCATTTCCTGGGCATCAGCCGGAAAAATGGGTTTCAGAGGTTCAAAGAAAAACACGCCTTATGCTGCACAAATGGCAGCAGAAGACTGTTCGAAAACCGCCTATGACTTGGGATTGAGAAAAGTAAAAGTTTATGTGAAAGGACCTGGCGCAGGACGCGAATCTGCAATCCGTTCAATTCATTCCTCCGGAATTGAAGTGACTGAAATAGTTGATGTTACTCCATTGCCACACAATGGCTGTCGTCCGCCAAAACGCAGAAGAGTTTAATCAATTGTTGAAAAAATTAAAAAGTAAAATCAATGGCAAGGTATATAGGTCCTAAATCGAAGATCGCACGCAAATTTGGAGAACCCATTTTTGGTGCCGACAAAGCATTTGAAAAAAAGAATTATCCTCCCGGACAGCATGGCAGCTCCAAGCGTAGGAAGAAGCAGTCAGAATACGGTATCCAGCTTCAGGAGAAACAGAAAGCGAAATATACTTATGGTATCCTGGAAAAACAATTCAGAAATCTGTTTGAAAAAGCCAGCAACAAGAGTGGTGTAACCGGCGAAATTTTGCTACAGCTGATCGAATCGCGACTGGATAACACCGTCTATCGTCTGGGCATTGCCCCAACGCGCAGTGCGGCACGTCAGCTGGTCGGACATCGTCATATTACCGTTAACGGACAAGTGGTTAATATTCCTTCTATGTTGCTCAAAGAAGGCGATATTATTGCCGTACGCGAAAAATCAAAAAGCCTCGAAACTATCACTTATTCACTCGAAGGCCGCGTAAACCGTTATCCCTGGCTCGAATGGGATGCTGAGAAAATGGCAGGTAAGTTTATGAGCTATCCTTCAAGGGAAGATATTCCGGAAACAATCAAAGAACAGCTGATTGTTGAGTTGTACTCAAAGTAAGCATAAATTAATAACCTGGTAGCATATTCTATCAAACACTAAACCTTTATTATGGCAATTTTAGCGTTTCAAAAACCCGAAAAGGTGATCATGGTCGAATCGAACGATCACAAAGGTACGTTCGAATTTCGCCCCCTCGAACCAGGTTTCGGTATCACAATAGGCAACTCCCTCAGAAGAATTTTATTATCTTCTCTGGAAGGTTTCGCCATCACTTCAATCAGGATTGAGGGTGTTTTACACGAATTCTCCTCTATCGAAGGTGTGGTGGAAGACGTTGCTGATATCGTGCTTAACCTGAAAAAAGTTAGATTCAAACAGCAAATCTCTTCCGAAATCTCCGAAAAAGTAAATATCGTGATCGGAGATCAGGAACAGTTTAAAGCAGGTGACATCAATAAATTCCTCTCAGTTTTTCAGGTGCTTAACCCGGAATTGGTGATCTGCAATATGGATGCTGGCGTAAAACTTAGCATGGAAATAACAATCAACAAAGGCAGAGGCTATGTTCCCTCAGATGAAAACAAAGTAGCTAATGCACCTGTTGATACCATTGCAATCGACTCCATTCATACCCCTATCAGAAATGTGAAATTTCACATCGATAACTTCCGTGTCGAACAAAAAACCGACTACGAAAAGCTATTGATTGAGGTTGAAACCGATGGGTCAATTCATCCTAAAGATGCCCTCAAAGAAGCAGCAAAAATTCTCATACACCACTTTATGCTGTTCTCTGATGAGAAGATTTCTGTTGATACAGAGGAGAAGTCTGTGAGTGAAGAATTTGATGAAAGCTCATTGCATATCCGTCAATTATTGAAAACCAAATTGGTTGATCTTGACCTCTCAGTGCGGGCACTTAACTGCCTCAAAGCTGCTGATGTAGAATCACTTGGCGAACTGGTGGCTTTCAATAAAAACGACTTACTGAAATTCCGTAATTTTGGTAAGAAATCGCTTACCGAGCTTGAAGAGCTGGTTAAAAGTAAGGGGCTTGAGTTTGGAATGAATATCAGCAAATACAAATTAGATAAGGAATAAGAGAGATGAGACACAATAAAAAATTCAATCATTTAAGCAGAACCAGTTCACATCGAAAAGCGATGTTGTCGAATATGGCAGCCTCACTTATCCTGCACAAACGCATCACAACAACTGTGGCCAAGGCCAAAGCACTGCGCGTTTATGTTGAGCCGATGATCACACGTTCAAAAACTGATTCTACACACTCCAGAAGAATGGTTTTCAGGCAATTGCAAAACAAATTTGCAGTAACTGAGCTATTCCGTGAAGTAGCTGTTAAAGTGGCTGATCGCCCGGGTGGTTATACCAGAATCATTAAATTGGGAAATCGTTTGGGTGATAACGCAGAGATGTGTATGATTGAGCTGGTTGATTACAATGAAAACCTCTTGGGTGCCAAAACACCTAAAAAGGCTAAGACAACACGCCGCAGAGGTTCGTCAAAGAAAACAACTGAAGCTGCCGCTACTACGCCTGTTGAAAAAACAACAGAAAGTAAACCGGTTGAAGCAGTAACCGAAAAAGCTGCTGAAGATAAGGTTGATGCACCTGAGGCCAAAACATCCGAAAGTGCTGCGACTGATACAACTGCTGAAACAAAGGACAAAAAAGAAGATTCTGAAGATAAAGCCTAAACGATTCAAACGTTTGCATAAGAATTAGGATAAAGTTAACCGGCTTTATCCTTTTTTTATGTCTTTATTCGGTATTTTTGCAATTAAATAAAATAAAAAGAAATGAGTCATATCGTAAACATTCATGCGCGTCAAATTTTGGATTCTCGCGGAAATCCTACTATCGAAGTTGATGTATTAACTGAAAGTGGCATTATTGGCCGCGCAGCGGTTCCTTCAGGAGCCTCCACTGGTGTGCATGAAGCTGTAGAATTAAGAGATGGAGACGAATCAGTGTTTCTGGGTAAAGGTGTTCTTCATGCGGTGCAAAATGTAAATACCATCATCGCTGATGAGCTTCATGGGTATTATATCACAGATCAAAATGAAATTGATCAGAGAATGATCGAGCTTGATGGAACCCCAAATAAAGCAAAACTTGGTGCGAATGCTATTCTTGGCGTTTCGATGGCAGTCGCAAATGCAGCAGCTCAGGAAACCAATCAGTCCCTGTTTCGCTATATCGGAGGCACCAATGCCAACACACTGCCTATTCCAATGATGAATATCCTGAATGGAGGCTCACATGCCGATAACAGCATCGATTTTCAGGAATTCATGATCATGCCTGTTGGTGCTCAGAATTTTTCGCAAGCCATCCAAATGGGTGCAGAGGTATTCCACAACTTGAAATCTGTGCTCAAAAAGCAGGGATATTCCACTAATGTTGGCGATGAAGGTGGTTTTGCGCCTAACTTAAAATCTAATGAAGAGGCGATCACAGTTATTCTTCAGGCCATCGAAAAGGCCGGTTACAAACCTGGTGAGGATATTTTCCTCGCACTTGATCCCGCTTCATCAGAGTATTTCCTGACAGATGAAAATGTATATCACCTGCATAAATCAACCGGAGATAAACTTACCCCCGCTCAAATGGTTGATTATTGGAATGAGTGGGTAAATAAATACCCCATTATTTCTATCGAAGATGGAATGGCCGAAGATGATTGGGATGGTTGGAAATTGATGACGGATAAAATGGGACAGAAGGTTCAACTGGTTGGTGATGATTTGTTTGTGACCAACGTAAACCGACTAAAAATGGGCATTGATAAAGGGGTTGCTAACTCGATTCTGGTGAAAGTAAATCAGATTGGAACACTCACCGAAACAATTAATGCGGTGAATATGGCCTATCGACATGCCTATACAGCTGTCATTAGCCATCGTTCAGGCGAAACTGAGGATACTGCCATTGCTGATTTGGCTGTTGCTTTAAATACCGGCCTGATTAAAACAGGTTCTGCTTCCAGAACTGACCGGGTTGCCAAATACAATCAACTTCTCCGAATCGAGGAAATGCTTGGTTCTACTGCCAGATACCTTGGAAAAGACTTCAAATATATCAGATAAACACCCTGAAATAGTACCTCTGAACAGCTCCAAAAGGGAAATATTCCTTTTTGGAGCTATTTTATTATATTGCTAATCAATACATTAAATTAAAATTATTTTTTCTTCAAAAAAATCTTGTAAAGAAGGGAAATTAGGTTGTATCTTTGCCGTCCCAAACGCGTGAAGCACGGTAGTGATAAGCGAGGAGGGGCGAAGTTATTTAGCTGATGAATGACAAGCAGGTTGTAGCGAGGGAGGGCGCATTAAAATTGCGTAGATTAAAGAAGTGAAAGACAACCGGTTAAAGTGAAAGGAAACATTTTTAA